>Ga0315279_10002410_pt1 | contig 28183 bp, 21 predicted proteins | sample YL17G06_20_MG_FD_203694 | JGI IMG/M metagenome (GOLD analysis project Ga0315279, IMG submission 203694) | Sediment microbial communities from Yellowstone Lake, YNP, Wyoming, USA - YL17G06_20 | ecosystem: Environmental > Aquatic > Freshwater > Lake > Sediment | place: USA: Wyoming | collected... | reverse complement strand
TGCGCGAGCGCGCGCGCCGGGCCATCCACGAGGCGACGCTGGCGGCAGGCAAAGCCCCCGATCCGGATCCCAAATCAATCTACGAAGGGCTGTTCGCGGACACGACCTCGGACGACATCGCGCCCGGTCTCGCCACCACCAAGACCTACCGGCGGCCCAGCCGGGTCAAGCGCGACAGCGAGGGTCAGATTCTGTACCGTCATGCGGTGGCGGAGGCGCTGATGGAGGAGATGCTGCGCGACCGGCGCGTCGTGCTCTACGGCGAAGACGTGGCGGACTACGGCGGCGCATTCCAGGTAACGCGCGGACTGATCGACGTGTTCGGCCGCGAGCGCGTCTTCGACACTGCGATCTCGGAGGCGGCGATCGTGGGCTCGGCCGCCGGCGCGGCGATGACGGGCCTGCGCCCGGTGGCGGAGATCATGTACATCGACTTCATCCTGATGGCGATGGACCAGGTGGGCAACCAGGCGGCGAAGGTGCGCTACATGTTCGGGGGCAAGGCCAAGGTGCCGATGGTGGTGCGCACCACCGTCGGCGGCGGCAAAGGCTACGCCGGCCAGCACTCGCAGAGCCTGGAGGCGGTGGTGACGATGATCCCGGGGTTGAAGGTGGTCGCGCCCTGGAGCGCCTACGACGCCAAGGGCCTGCTGAAGAGCGCCATCCGCGACGACAACCCGGTGATCTTCATCGAGCACCAGCTCCTCTACACCGAGAAGGGCGTCGTCCCCGAGGAGGAGTACACGGTGCCGCTCGGCAAGGCGGCGGTGGTCCGCCCCGGCGAGGACGTGACCGTAGCGACCTACTCGCGCAACGTCGGCCTGGCGCTGGAGGCCGCGGGGAAGGCGGCGCAGGAGGACGTGCAGGCCGAGGTCATCGACCTGCGCACACTCATCCCACTCGACGTGGAGGCGGTTGTGAGGTCGGTGCGTAAGACGGGGCGCCTGGTGCTGGTGACGCAGGCCCCGCTGACAGGGTCCTATCCACAGCACGTCGCCTACATGGTGCAGGCGAACGCTTGGGAGGCCTTGAAGGCGCCGATCGCAATCGTCGCGGCGCACGACGTGCCGCCGCCCATGGCGCAGACGCTGGAGATCGAGAACCTGCCGAGCGCGGACAAGATCGCCCGCGCGATTCTGGCGACGGCCGCCCAGTGAGGAGGCGTCCGGACGATGCACGCGCCCTGCGCTGCGCAGCCCGCACTCGCGGGCGCGCCGGCCGCGGGCGGCGCGGGAGAGGCGATGACCCACCTGACGGATGAACAACTGGTGCTGGACCAACTGGTGGCGATGTCGCGGGCGCTGGGGGACCCCGAGCGCGACTACGTGATCCTGGGCGAGGGCAACACCTCGGCGCGCGTGGACGACGACCGCATGTACGTCAAGGCGAGCGGAGCGCGCCTGGAGGACATCACGGCTGACGGCTTCGTCGAGGTGCGGCGCGCCAAGGTGCTGAAGATGCTCGACGCCGGCGACCCTTCGACAAACTCAGAGCCTGCCCTGAGCCCAGCGAAGGGGCAGGCTCTCACGGACGCGGAAATTGAGCGCGGCCTGCGCGACGCGCTCGTGGAGCCGTCGGCGCGGCGGCCGTCGGTGGAGACGCTCTTCCATGCCGAACTGTTAGGCCTGGAGGGAATCAACTTCGTCGGCCACACCCACCCCACCGCGGTCAATGCCATCCTGTGCTCGCGCGGCGGCAGACTGGCGCTCGCCGGTCGCATCTATCCCGACGAGATCGTCGTCTGCGGGGAGGCGCCGGTTCTGGTTGACTACGTCGATCCCGGCGTGCCGCTGGCGCGCGCCGTGCGTGATGAGACGCGTCGCTACCTCGAGCACTGTGGACACGCGCCCCAGGCGATACTCATGCAGAACCACGGGCTCATCGCCCTCGGCGCGACCACCACACAGGTCGAGGCGGTGACCGCGGCCTGGGTCAAGACTGCGCGCATCCTCATCGGCACAGCGGCCTTCGGCGGGCCGCGCCACCTGAGCGACGACAACGTCCGGCGCATCTGCACCCGCCCGGATGAAGCATATCGCCGCCGCGACATCACGGGTGACAAGCGATGAGCGGCAAGCGACCACGTCATTCTGAGCCGCAGGCGAAGAATCCCCCGGGCAGGAGTGCCGGCGGTAGGGAACCCCTTCGCTCCGCTCAGGGCAGGCTCTTCGCTGCCGCTCAGGGTGACAATGCCGCACGCCCGGCGCTGACCGACCCCCTGGAGCAGTACCGCAAGCCCCCCGAGCACCTTCCCACCGTCACGCTCACGTGGCGGCTGCACGGAGCGGGCATGGACTGCTTCGGCAGCAAGGGCGGGCCGGAGGGGCTTGCCGTCTCCGAGCCCGGCCCGCGCGAGGTGCTGGTGCGGGTTGACGCGCTGGGGCTGTGCTTCAGCGACATCAAGCTCATCGGGCTTGGGTCCGAGCACCCCCGTATCTCCGGGCGCGACCTCACGGCCGCGCCGGTAGTGCCCGGGCACGAAGTCAGCCTCACCATCATCGCGGTCGGCTCTGAACTTCGGGAACGCTTCCACCCCGGCGAGCGCTATATCGTTCAGGCCGACGCCATCTTCCACGGCGAGGCCATGGCCTACGGCTATGCGCTGCCTGGCGGGATGACCCAGTGCGGCATCATCGGCGAGCGCATCCTCGACGGCGACGAAGGCTGCTACCTCATTCGCGTCCACAGCAACATCGGCTATGCGGAGGCGGCGCTCACTGAGCCGTGGGCATGCGTCGTCGCCTCCTACCGCATCCAGCAGCGCGCGGGCCTCAAGCCGGACGGCACCGCACTGTTCCTCGCCCTGCGCGACGCGAAGTGCGATGAATGCCTGCTGACGCGCGGCATGGATTCCAGCTCCTCGCCGGCCAAGGTCATCGCCGCCAACGTTACGGGCAACTTCGGGGACTGGCTGGCGGGGACGGCGTCCGAGCTGGGCTTCGAGCTGGTCGAGGTAGATGTCGCGGGGGCGGCGGCCCTGGCGCAACTGCGATCGCGGCATGCGCCGCAAGGCTTCGACGACATCGTGGCGCTGGGCAATGGCGACGCCGACATGGTGGAGGCGGCCGCGCGCCTGCTGGCCGCTGGCGGGATGCTCAACATCGTGGCCGACAAGCCGCTGCCCCGCGGCGTAGAGATAGACGTCGGGCGCATCCACTACGACAACACGGAGTACGTCGGCGGGCCCGGCCCCGACATCGCGGACTCCTACCGCGCGCGCCAGAGCGAGCTGGGCGGCGGGCCGGCGTGGTTCATCGGCGCGGGCGGGCCCATGGGGCAGATGCACGTCCAGCGCGCCCTGCAGCGGCCCGGCGCGCCGCAGGTGGTGGTCGCCACCGACGTTGATGACGAACGCCTTGCCGCGCTCGACGCCAAGTTCGGACGCGCGGTGGATGAGCAGGGCAAGCGCCTGGTCCTGCTTAATCCCACCGCGATGCCCGCTGCTGCGTTCGAGTGCGAACTGCGCAGCGCGGCCCCGGAGGGATTCTCGGATATCGTGGTGCTGGCGCCGGTGCCCGCGCTCATCGAGCAGGCGGCGGCCTATCTTGCCGACGGCGCTACACTCAACATCTTCGCCGGCCTGGCCCGGGGGACGGTGGCGGAACTCGACCTGTCGAGCGTGTTCATGCGGCAGGTGCGCTGGGTGGGCAGCAGCGGGTCGCGCATCGCCGACCTCGAATACACGCTGCGCATGACCGAACAGGGCAAGCTGGCGCCCAACCTTTCGGTCGCGGCGATCGGCGAGATCCACGCCGTGCGCGACGGCCTGGAAGCGGTCAAGGCGGGCAGGTTCGCGGGCAAGGTGGTCATCTTCCCGCAGATCGAGGGCCTGCCGCTGATGTCGCTGGGCGAGCTGCGCGAGCGCCTGCCCCAGGTTTACGCGCAGCTCGGCCCGGGGGAGTCGTGGACGCGCGAGGCCGAGCAGGAGCTGCTGCGCTCGTGCCTTCCCCGCCCGGCTGGAGGTGCCCGTTGAAACCAACCCGCGAGCGAGGTAGGGGCGAACTGCTGTCCGCCACTACGAAACCTGAGACCCGAGGTGAGAACGTGTGTCAGCGCCTGTGCGACCGCGTCGCCATCGTTACCGGCGCAGCGCAGGGCTTGGGCGAGGCGATCGCGCATAGACTCGCGGCCGAGGGAGCAAACGTGGTCGTCGCCGACCTCAATGAGAACGGGGCGCGCAAGGTCGCCTCTGAGATCGAGCGCGAACGCCGCGCGAAGGCGCTCGCCGTCCGCTGCGACGTGACCAGCGAGGACGAGGTGGCGGCGATGGTGGGGGCCGCCGTGGATGCGTTCGGGCGCCTCGATATCCTGGTCAGCAACGCCGGCATCCTCATCGCCGGCGACGTGGTCGAGTTCGAGCCGGCGCGATGGCGAAAGGTGATCGAGGTCAACCTGGTCGGCTACTTCCTGTGCGCGCGGGAGGCGGCGAGGGTCATGCGCGCGCGGCGCAACGGCGTCATTATCCAGATCAACTCGAAGTCGGGCAAGCGGGGCAGCTTCAAGAACTCGGCCTACGCGGCCAGCAAGTTCGGCGGCATCGGGCTGACGCAGAGCCTGGCGCTGGAGCTGGCGCCGGAGGGCATTCGCGTCAACGCGGTCTGCCCCGGCAATCTCTTAGACTCCCCGCTGTGGGTGGACAGCCTCTATGCGCAGTACGCGCAACGATGGGGCATGACGCAGGAGGAAGTGCGGCGCAAGTACGAGGAGCAGGTGCCGCTCGGGCGCGGCTGCACCTATGACGACGTGTGCAACGTGGTGGTGTTCCTCGCCAGCGACGAGGCGTCCTACATGACCGGCCAGGCGATCAACGTCACCGGCGGCCAGGAGATGCGCTGACCGTGGCGCGCAAGCTCCATCTCGACATCGGCATCAACGGCGCCTTCCTCACCCGTCGCTGGGAAGAGCCCGACAGCTTCATGCGCCTCACGCGCGAACTGGGCTACGAGTATCACGAGTTCTGCGCGGATGTCCTCGATCCGTTCTTCAGCGGCGACCGCGAATACCAACTGGCGACCGCCCGCGAGATCCGCGACGCCGCGCAGCGCCACGGCGTGACCATCACCGACATCTACACCGGCGTGGCGACCCATCGCTTCCACGGCCTGTCGCACAGCAACGCGGTCGTGCGCGAGCGCATGCGGCAGTGGGTATCCGACTGCATGGATATCGCCCTCGCCATGGGCACCGACCGCATCGGCGGCCACTGGGACGCGTTGTCGGTCGAGACGTTGAGTGATCCCGCGCACACCGAGTGGGCCTTTCGCAACCTGTACCAGACGTTCCGCCAACTCGCCACCCTGGCCGCGCAAAAGGGCATCGCCGCCATCTACAACGAGCAGATGTACATCCCCAGCGAGACGCCGTGGACCCTCGACCAGGCGCAGGAGTTCCTCATCGAGGCAAACCGCCCCTCGGCGCCGCTCGAAACCGGGCGCGACTTGTCCAATGTGGCACAGCCGCCCCGCCTAACGGCCGGCGGGCAAGCCTCGGCTGTGAATCCGCCCGCGCGCCCGGACCGCGCGCCGGTCTACCTCACCATCGATGTCGGCCACCAGGCGGGGGAGCACTACGGCCTGGGCGCACCCGACACCGACTACGCGGCGTGGCTGGAGCGCTTCGGCGCCTTCGCTGAAATCGTGCACCTGCAGCAGACGACCCGCGACGCCAGCCATCACTGGCCGTTCACCCCCGAGTACAATGAGCGCGGGCACGTGCGGATGGAGAAGGTCCTGGCGGCCATTCAGCGGTCGCATTCCGGCGCCGCGGACGACGCCGTGGCCGAAGTGCTGGCGCCGGCGCGAATGACATACCTCGTTGCGGAGATCATCCCCGGGTCCACCAAGACCGAGGAACGGCTGCTCGATGAACTGGCGCAATCCGCGCAATACCTGCGCCAGTTCGTGCCGGCGGGGGGCGTGGATTTCACGTTTCCGTAGGGGCACAGCATGCTGTGCCCCTACGAACGGCTGGCATCCGCACTAACGCGAGCGGGCGGAACATGAAGCTGGTGCAATTCGGGGCGGGGAATATCGGCAGGGCCTTCATCGGCCAGCTTTTCGCGCAGGCGGGCTGGGGGGTCGCATTCGTGGATATAGACCGCGACCTGGTCGCCGCCCTCAACCGCGCGCGCAGCTACGTGGTGGAGATCCGCGACCAGCCGCCGGGGCGCATCGAGGTGAGCAACGTGCGCGCGATCGATGCGCGCGACCGCGACCTGGTGGCCGAGGAGGTCGCTACCGCCGACGTAGCGGCGACGGCTGTCGGCCCCCATGCCCTCGACTCGATATACCCGCTCATCGCGGCTGGGCTGGTGCGGCGGCGCGAGCTGCGCGGCGGCCCCCTCGACATCCTCATCTGCGAAAACCTGCACCAGGCGGCGGATGTGTTCCGCGCCGGACTGGCTCCCCACCTGCCCGAGGACTTCGACCTCGACGCCGACGTGGGCCTGGTGGAGACGAGCATCGGCAAGATGGTGCCGCTGATCAGCGACGCCGAGCGCCGCCGCGACCCGCTCACCGTCTATGCGGAGGCGTTCAATACGCTCATCGTTGACGGGCGTGCCTTCAAGCGCGCGGCGCCGGTGGTGCCGGGGCTCGACCCCAAGGACAACATGGCCGCCCACGTCGAACGCAAGCTCTTCATCCACAACCTGGGCCATGCCGCCGCGGCCTACATCGGTTTCGTCGCCCACCCCGAGCGCGCTTACCTGTGGGAGGCCCTCGAGCAACCGCGCGTCGAAGACATCGCCCGCGCGGCGATGTGGGAGTCGGGGAACGCCCTGATCGCGGCGTACCCGGCGGAATTCGACCGCCGCAACCAGGGCGAGCACATTGAGGATCTCCTGAGACGTTTCCGCAATCGCCGCCTGGGCGACACCGTTTACCGGGTGGGCCGCGACCTCTACCGCAAGCTTGGGCCGGCGGATCGCGTGATCGGAGCGCTGCGCCTGCAAATGCGACACAACGTCGAGCCGCGCGCAACCGCGGCCGCGCTCGCGGCGGCGCTGCTATTTGACGCCGCCGATGACGCGGGCCGCAAGCTGGAGGACGACGAGCGCTTCGCCGCCGCCGTGGATGACCTGGGGCCGCGCGCCGTGCTGGCCGATGTTTGCGGACTCGATCCGCGGGCGCCTCACGACGCCGCTCTCGTCGAGCGCATCGTCCACCTCTATGAGCGACTGCGCGATCCGCAGCAGCGAGAGGAGACGCTCGACCGGCTCGCCGCCGACTGCCGCCCATCGGTGCCGGGGTAGGATGAGCGCACTGCCATGAACTCCAACCTCCGCCGCATTCGCCCGGAGCGCGTGATTCTGCTCGCGCTGGCGCTGGTGGTCGCCGTCGCGTGGGTCGCGACGTATCGCGCGGGCTTGCGCACCCTCACCGTCACCTTCTTCGACGTCGGCCAGGGGGACTCCGCGCTCGTGCAAGCGCCGGGCGGGCGGACTCTGCTGATCGACGGCGGCGGCCGCGGCAGCGGCTACTCCGGCAGCTCCGACGTCGGCGAGCGGGTGATCGTGCCGGGGATGCTCGTGCGCGGGGTGACGCGGCTGGACGGGATTGTGGTCACCCACGGGGACGACGACCACGTCAATGGCCTCGACACGGTGGTGGACGAGGTGCCGGTGGGGATGATCCTCGATCCGCTGCTGCCACACTCGGCCGCGCCCTACGAGCGGCTGCGGGCGCTCGTGCAGGAGCACGGTATCCCGGTGGTTCGCGCGCGGGTCGGGCAGCGCTTCGATTTCGGTCGCGGCATTGGCGCGGCGGTGCTGCATCCTGGGCTGGTGCCCGTGTGCGGCACCGCGGCCGATCTCAACAACAACTCGGTGGTGCTGCGCCTCGTTTACGGGGGAGTGAGCGTCCTTTTTGCAGGGGACCTGGAGACCGAGGGCGAGCGGCAACTCCTGGCGCGCCATCTGCCGGTGCGCAGCACCGTGCTCAAGGTGCCGCACCACGGCGGCGCCTCCGAGGCGACACCCGAGTTCGTGCGCGCGGTACGCCCGGAGTTGGCCGTGATCTCAGTGGGCCGCGACAACCCGTTCGGGCACCCCAACCCCGCGGTGGTCGAGCGCCTGCGCGCGGTTGGGGCCCGGGTGTTGCGCACCGACATCGCGGGAGCCGTCACCGTCTCCACCGACAGCCGCACCTGGCAAGCCGCGGCCTATCGTCCCCAGTGACGCGCGCCTGCGTCGGCGCCCGCCCAGGCCGGGCGCCGCAACGGTTCCGCGAGCACAGCGGAATGAAGCGGCCCGCTCCCTGTGGAGCGGGCCGCACGATTGGCCTTCGCAAACCGGTCTATGTCTGCGCGCTGCGCAGCGGCCTCAGAACCTCTGCCTGATGCCGAACACGGCGAAGAACGGCGGGTTGTAGGTATAGGGGACGTAGGTGATATAGCCGGGGTTGTCGGACCCGGGCTCGCCCACGGCGGGCGGATGATAGGCGCCCGGCAGAATCCCCCCCGTGTTCTGGTCATACCATGCCAGGTTGGTGGCGGTGTGGTTGCCGAACAGGTTGTACAGCCCCACGTAGAACTCCTGGTCCTCGGTTGCGTGGTACCTCAGGTTGAGCGAGCACAGCCAGTGGCTGCCGCTGCGCAGGGCGTTCGGGTTGTCGGGCTGAAGCTGGCCGTCGACGGTGATGGGCACGTCGTAGGGCGCTCCCTCGGAAGTGTAGAGCGTAACGTGCTGGAAGTCCGGGCCGCCGAGGTCGGTCCCGCTCTGCCCGTAGGCGTAGCCGCTGCCGTAGCTGAACCACGGATTGAACTCCCACTTGCCGCGCTTGTGGTTGAGCACCACGGCCGCGGTGTGGCGCTGATCCCATGGCACGTAGTACTCGGCATCGGCGTCGCCGGAGTTCAGGCCATACGGATAGGCGTTGGCATAGGGCGCGGTCGCCTGCGCGCGCAGGTAGGTGTAGCTCAGCCATCCCTCCCAGTCGTCGGACAGGCGGCGGCTCAGCTTGGTCTCGACGCCGCTGGCGCAGCCGCGCCCGTTGGAGGCGTAGCGCTTGGGCTCGTTGGGGTCGAAGACGGCGTCGCTCGCGCCGTTCCAGCGCTGCGTCATGTCGTCGCTGTTGCGCTCGAAGTAGGTGGCGTCGAACAGCAGGTTGGGCGTCAGCCGCGCCTCCATGCCGAGGTCGAAGGAGGTATCTACCTGGGGCCGCAGCGGGCTTGCCTCGGCCAAGAGCAAGGGGAAGACCTGCCCCTGCGTCATGCCGGGGAAATAGATCGGTATCGGCGCGGTCAGGCCGTGGTCAATGAACGTCCAGTGGGTGTACTTGGCGGCGGGCATCTGCACGTATCTGCCCCAGGAGCCGCGCAGCAGCACCGAGTCGCTCAGCGCGTAGGTGGCGCCGGTGCGCGGGCTGACCTTGGACAGGGTGAGATCCGGGGAGGGCGCGCGATCATATCCCATGCGATCATAGCGTACCCCGAGGTCGAGGGTGAGCTTATCCGTCGCCCGCCAGCGGTCGCCGACGAACGCCTGCAGGTTGCGCGTGTCATTGTTGGCCGCGTACTCCAGCACCGGCGGGAAGATGGGCGGCATGAACCCCGCGGCGAGCATGTTGTTGTCGCTCCAGATGTGCCACGCGCCGCTGTAGAGCAGATGCTTCGGCGCCACCTGGCCGGTGAAGTTGAGCTGCAGCCCGTACATCCCTTGGCGGCGGTCCTGCCAGAACCCCTGCTCGGGGGAGCTGAGGTCGAGGCGCAGCCAGTTCTCCAGCCGGTAGGCGCGCACGTTGTAGAAAGCCTTCGGGCTCAGCGTGCGGCTCCAGGTCACCGCGTCGAGGTCATAGCCCTGGCGGCCGTAGTCGTCGGTTTCGCCGACCGGGACGAACAGACCGCTGTCGACGTCGAAAGTCTCGGTGTGTGAGAATGGGAAGAGGTAACGGGCATACCCGTGATTCGCCAGCAGCGTAAGCTGGTCGTTGGCGCCCACGGTGTAAATGGCCTTGGCGATGGCGTCGGACGAATCGGGGCAGGCCCGGAGGAAGTTGTTGTCACGGAAATCGCTGCGCCACATGATGCTCTGGAAGTACCAGTCCAGCGGGCCGTCAACGCGGCCCTTCTCGAAGATGAGGTTGCGGTAGTCCCACGGGCTCCCGAAGCTGGTATCCACGAACCCGCCGTTGACCTGGTCGCCGCGCTTGATGACCTCGTTGATGACCCCGCCGACATACCCGGGGTAGGACGCGGGGTAGCCGCCGGTGAACAGCTCCGCCCGATCGAGGCCGACGCTGACGATGTTGGTGGCGAAGACGTTGTTGTTGGGCTCGACGATGGGAATGCCCTCGAGCATGTAGCCGAACTGGTCATCGCGCGCGCCGCGGATGTGGGGGTACCCGATCGAGTCCGCCACCACGCCCGGCTGGCCGAACACCAGGCCCGGGAACTGGTACAGGTCCATGGGCTGGCCGCGCGCGAGCTGCTCATCTTCCGCCGAGACGGCGTAGGCAGTCGCCGTCACCGCCGGCCGCACCTGGAGCTGCGCCGCCGTGACCCTGGCCTCCGCGCCCGGCACCTCGAGCACGGTCGGCTCGAGTGCGAAGCTCGCGCCAGTGGGCTCCTCCTGCAGTATCACGACGCCGCTGCGGACCGCGTCCACATAGCCGACCAGGCTCGCGCTGACGGCATAGGAGCCGGGCGGGATGTTGGTGATGATGTACTCGCCGTCGGCGCTAGTGACGGTGGTGAGGCCGGTACCCTGGATGGCGATGTTGACGCCCGCGAGGGGCTCGCCGGTGTGAACGTCGGATACGCGCCCTTCGAGTATGCCGGTGGTGACAACCGCCCCGGCCCCTGCTGCGACTGCGGCGACAAAAAAGGCCGCCAGTACGACTGTCGGCCATGGACTGCGAAGCATTGCTGCCTCCTTGCGACTATGGACTTATGGTTGCCGCTGATATGTACCGCATCTGGAGCGGTTTGTGATATGACAATGGCGGGCAACCGACCCGCTGGACCCGCTGCCGCAGGCCCCGCCTACTCAAGGGAGAAGGTGACGGTCGCGTAGGTCTCCACTTCACGCGGGATGCCGTCCTGCACCGCGGCCCGGTAGCGCCACTGCTTCACCGCACTGACCGCGGCGCTGTCAAGCCGCGCATCCCCCGATGACGCGACCACTCTCACCGCGCCGACCTTGCCTTCCTTGGTCACCGTCACCAGCAGCTTGACCGATCCCTGCACACCCTCCACCTGCGCCGCGATCGGGTACGCGGGCTGAACCCGCCGCGCCAGGGCCGGGATCTTGCGATCGGCCAACCGCGACACGTGCCCGCCGCCGCCGCCACCGGACGAACCTGTGCCACCGGAGCCGGAACCGGTGCCAGTGCCCGAACCGCTTCCTGATCCGGAGCCGCTGCCTGCGCCGGCGCCGCTTCCCGTCCCGCTGCCACCGGAACCGGACCCACCACCGCCCCCGGCACCCGGGCCGTAGCCCGATCCCGAGCCGCCTCCAGCACCGGGGACTTTGCCCGAGCCCGCACCGGCGCCGCCCGGGAGGTCCCCCTGCCGGCTGCCGGCACCGAGCCCGACGTCGCCGCCGCCGGGAGCTGGCGCACCATCATCGCCGCCCCCCGGCGCCCGCGTGCGCGGCGCCTCGGGGGCAAGCGCCGGGGCCGGAGGCTCAGGCCTCAGCGCCGGCACAGCAGCGAGAGAACCGCCCGGTCGAGGGGGCGCGGGCCTGGGCTGTGGTGTCAGAGCGGTTTGCGGACGCGAAGGCGGAGTCGAGCGCACGGGAGGCCGCGCGGGGACGCTTGGCTCACTGGGCTTGGGGCGTACCGTTTGCCGCGCCTCTGGTTTGGGCGGAGTCCTGCTGGGCTCCGGCGGAGGCCCGAGCTGGGGCCTGACTTGCGATTCAGCGAGCGGCTGCTGGCGGAGCGCCACGGGCGAAGGCGCCTGCACGAGCTTAACCTCGACCAGCCGGGCCTCAGGCGCGAGCGACAAGGGCGCCAGGTGAATGAGCGAGAACAGGGCCAGGGCCGCGAGATGCACGACCACCGATCCACCGATCGCCCAGCGCATCACGCGGCGGCTGAGAGCCGCCTCGCGAGCGACGCGCGAATCCGGACTATGGAGCGTAATCGCTGCCATCGGGCACGCGACCTCATCATCCCGCGCGCGTGGCAATGGCCATGTGCGCCGCGCCCGCCTTCTTCGCGGCGTCCATCACGCCGACCACCTTGCCGTGCTCCACGCGCTCGTCGGCATTGATGACGACCACAACCCGCGGGTTCTCCTCGACGCGCTGGCGCAGGGCCGCGCGCAGGCCGGCCAGGGTGGTGCGCTCGCGGTCAACGTAGAGCTTGCCGTCGGCGGTAAGGCTAACGGTGACCTTGGTCAGGGCCTCGCGCTGCGCGGTCTGCGCCTTGGGCAGGTTGACGCGCATGCCGGTTTCCAGCGTCATGCTCAGGCTCGCCACCATGAAGAACACCAGCAGGAAGAACACGGTGTCGATCATGGGGATGATCTCGATGCGAGCGCGCTTGTAACCCTGGCGGGGCAGGCGCATGGCAAGCCTCCGCGGCGGCTCAGGAGGTGACGGCCGCCGGCATTCGCTCCGTGTCGCGATACTCGTCTGCGGCCGGCTGTCGCCGTGCAGACCGCAGCTCGTCGAGGTCAGTGGCGAGCTGAGTCGCGCGCATTTCGATCTCGGACACCAGATGCTTCACGCGATCGAGAAAATGGTTGTAGGCAACCAGGCTGTAGATGGCGATGACGAGCCCGGTGGCGGTGGCGATGAGCGCCTCGGCGATGCCGGCGGTTATGCCGGTGGGGTGGCTCATGCCCACACGCGAAACGATGTGAAAAGAGCGAATCATGCCTGTGACCGTGCCCAGCAACCCCAGCAGCGGCGCCAGCGTCACCACCGTGTCGAGCACGGACAGGCGCCGGTTGATATACGGCAGCTCCGCCATGGCGTGCTCCTCCATGGCGCGCGTGGCATCGCGCCCCCGCCGCGCCGCCCGCAGGCCAGCCGCGAGAACGCCAGCGACCGGCCCCGGCGTGCCGTCGCACAGCGACTCGGCGTATGCCAGGTCGCCGCGCTCGACCGCGGCCCGCACCTGCTGCATCAACCGCTGCGTGTCGGCCGACGCGCGGTGATAGAACAGCGCGCGCTCGATGATTGCTGTGATGGAAATCAGGGAGCACGCCGCAAGCGGGATCATCACCGGCCCGCCCATGGTGAGCGTGCGCAGGAAGTCAAGCATCATGTTCCCCCGAATCCGTGCTGATTATAGGGCCGCAGTCGTGCCGCGATGTGGTCACCCGGCTCTTACCTGCATTACCGTTCATACCCGGCATGCGAGCGCTCGATTCACTACCGCATGCTTGCATGCTTATTGGACCGGCCGCGGCCGGCGCAGGTTCCAGGCGAGCCTACAGCTTCGCGCCCCGGCGTCCAGACACGCCGGGCGCAATTGCTTATTCCACATATGCAAACGCTTGGTGAGTGAGGCGAACGCTATCGAGGGTCCGGCCGGCGCAGCGGAGTGCCGCGGAGAGAAGAACGCGCTCGCACTGGCGCTGTCTATTGGGCCGTGTAGCCGATGCTGCGCAGGCGCTCGAGGGAGCGCTCGTCGAGCGGGGGCGCCTGCTGGCCGAACTTGGTCCACCACGCGGTGCGCTGCTCGCTGGCCCGCGCCAGCTTCATCAGCCGCCGCCGCTCGGCAGCGGCCGCCTGCGGATCGCTTGCCAGGTTGTGGTGCTCGCCCGGATCGGCGTGCAAGTCATAGACCTCGATATCGTGCGACTGCGCGTGAAAGATCACCTTGTAGCGCGCCGTGCGCAGCGCCTTGAGCTCCTCCCCGTAAAGGGTCGCCTCCATGAAGAGCTCGCGGTCTCCGGGTGCGTCTTGCCCCGCCCGCGCCTGGCTGACAAGCGACCGGCCGCGCATCCCACGGGGGGCGCGCAGCCCAGCCACCTCCAGCACCGTGGGCAGCAGATCGATCAGCCCCACCTGCGACGGCGCGCGCCGCCCGGCGTACTCGCCATGTGGGAACTTCACGAGCAGCGGCACGTGCAGCACTTCGTCGTTAAGGCTGTGGCCGTGCTCGTAGCCGCCGTGCTCCCAGAATTCCTCGCCGTGATCCGCGCTGACGATGATGAGCGTGTCATCGTACAGTCCGTTCCCGCGCAGGTTGTCGAGCAGCCAACCGATCCAGCGGTCGGCGTGGCGCACCTCATCGTCGTAGAGTGCTTGCAGATAGCGCGTCTCGCGATCGCCAAGGGTGATCTGCCGCCACACCAGATCCTTGTAGAACTGCGGTGTAGGCGCGAACGGCGGCTGAGGGAACGCCGCGCGGGTGGCGGCCGACTTGTGCGGCGGATCGTACGGCACGTGGGTGTCCATCAGGTGCGTCCACAGGAAGAACGGCCGGGCCCCCTGCCGGTCGAGCCACGACCAGGCGTCATGCACCAGCCGCCGGGCGTCATCCCGCTTCACGCCCGCGGCGCGATAGTAGCGCGGCTCCTCGTACAGCGCGTCGGCGAGCAGCAGTCCCAGCGACGTATGCACAAACCAGTTCTCGTACCTGCCAAGCCGGGGCAAGACCCGGGCCTTGGCGCCTGCAAAGTCATCCGGATTGCGGAAGCGGATGAAGCCGCGGTCGAAGCCGCGATCGCGGCGAATCTGGGGATTGGCCAGCTCGGCGGCAGTCGTGTAGCCCGCGGCCCGCATCACTTCGGCCAGCGTGGGCTGCGGCGTCAACAGCCCGCCCTCGAAGCGCGCTTCCCGCTCCCTGCGGTCGCGCGGCACCAGGCCCAACTCCGAGGGGTACACGGAGGTCCACATCGAGCCCATGGACGCCCCGGTCCAGGGCGCACTGGCGTAGGCGTTCTCAAACACCACGGCATCGCGCGCCAAAGCGTCGAGGTTGGGCGTCAACCCGGCCCGGTTGCCATAGACCCCCAAGCGGTCCGCTCGCAGCGCATCAACCGTGATCAGCAGCACATTGGGGGCGCCGTCCGGCGCGGCGGGAAAAGCCAGACCCGGCGCCGTCAGCGCGAGCGCCCCAAGGAGCATCGCTGGCAGGCCTACCGTTAGCCACCGAAAGGCAGCACCTCGCCCCGGGCCACCCATCCGCCACCCCGGCCACAGGCCGTAGAGGCCGAAAGCCAGCACGGCTCCCGCCGCGACTGCCACGGCGCGCGCGATTCCAGCCGGGCCGGCGCCGCTCCACCGCGCCCACAGCGCGCCGCCCGCCAGGAAACCAGCGAGCAGGGCCGTCACGGCTGCGCCGTCGAGCGCGACACGCCCGCGCAGCAGTTTGATCCCCACGCCCATAGCCGCACCGGCGCCGATGCTCAGGCCCACGGTCGGCAACAAAGTGAAGACGAGAGCCGCCGCCGGCAGATCCAGATCGGCCCGCCCAGGCAGCAGAGCCGGAGGGACCGCCATGGCCATGATGATCGGATACAAGACGTGGATGGGCGGGGGCGCTGGACGACGAAGGGCCCCTGTGACCAGGCCGACCGCCATCCCCAGCGCCGCAAAGGCGATCGCGCCGACGGTGGCGTAGATGCCGACCGTAATGGCCCACGCCGCCCAGAAGTCCGCTCCGCCAACGAGGTGCCGGTCGGCGCCGGCAGCCTTGGCGGCCTCGATGACACCAACGACAATGCCGCCGACCAGGCCGGCCGGTGCGGCGGCCGAGATGTGAGTTCGCAGGTTCGACCACATTACCCAGTTTGCTCCATGGTCAGATAGCATGAATGGTGCGCGGCGATGACGCAAACACAGCAAGACCGCTGACCGAAGGCCCGCGCGATTCCCGGAGCGGTCCACGGTCCAATCCCATTGCCCGGTACTAACTTACCCACGTGGTAATCCTGGATTGCGCCGCCGAGCGCGGTCCGCCCGATATCGCCGGCTCGACTCGTCGTGGGCGGCCATGCCCTAGGCCGCGGCCTCGGCCACCCGCTTGCCGTAGGCGTGGCAGGCCTCGAGGTCCTCGGCGCTGGGTTTGCCCTCGCACACTATCCCGCCCTCCACTACCTTCATCTGGTGAATCTCCAGCGCCCAGGTTAGGGCCTGCAGGGCGTACTCGCCGTCGCGACGCCCGCCGCAGGAGGTGAACACGCCGCCGGGCTTGCCGCACAGGTGGCGGTACACCACGATCGACTCATCCACCAGCTTCTTGGCCTGCCACGACATGTTGCCGAAATATGTCGGCGAGCCGAGGATGATTGCGTCGAGGTCGGGCCAGGTCTTCGGATTCGCCTGCTCCACGCGCTGCAGGGACACCTCGGCGCCCGCCTCCCGGCAGCCCTCGGCGATGGCCTGCGCCATCGCCTCCGTGTTTCCGCCCTCGCTGAAGTAGAAAATGCCGATCGCAGCCATCACATTCCTCCCGTCCGCGTCACTCTTCGTCCTCCTCGATGTCGGTGTCTTCATGCCGATAAGGCGGCGATGACAGGCACAGGAAAACGAGGTCGTCGTCGCCGGTGTTGACGATGCGATGGCGGTAGCGCGCAGGGATAAGCACCGCCTGGCCCGGGCCGATCTCCGCCTCCTCCCCCGCTATTATTACCACGCCCCGGCCCGCTAGAACGTAGTACACCTCCTCGGACTCCCCGTGAAAATGCGGAGCCGTGGACGCGCCAGGTTCCAGCCGCGCCTCCGCCATGCTCAGATTCCGCACCGCAACGTGATCGGGGTGGATGATCTCGCGCACCAGGCTGCCGTCCTTGGTGCGATACGCCTTGACTTCTTCCCGGTCAACTACCTCCATACGCCCGCCTCCGTAGTGCAGTTGGCGGCGCTTACGCGGCGCCGACTCGCGCTTGCGCCCGGCCCCGTTGTTCGCCCGGCATGTGTGCCCCCGCGTCACTGCCGCTCAATGCGCCCGTCCCGACGAGCGTGGGGGCCCGCCTCAGCCATCACCGCACCAGCGCTCGCCGATGCCCCACCCGGCCAGCTCTCCCAGGAACTCGTGATGGGTGAGGTCGAGATGAATCGGTGTGACGGAGATCATCCCGGCGGCGAGGGCGCCTACGTCGGTGCTGATGTCGGTGTCCTCACTGTGCAGGTCGCCGCCGAGCCAGTAGTACGCGCGGCCGCGCGGGTCAACGCGCTCGTCCACCCGGCTCTGATAGCGCCGCCGGCCCTGACGGGTGATGGCGACGCCGGTGATCCCCGACGGCTCCGCGTCGGGGAGGTTGACATTGAGGAAAGTATCCGGCGGCAGCCCTGACTTGGCGATGATGCCGGCCAGGTGCCTGGCGAAGAGCGCGGCGGTGTCGAAGTGCGAGACGTCGAATGAGGCGACCGAGATGGCGAACGCGGGGATGCCGCAGATGGCGGCCTCCATGGCAGCCGAGACGGTGCCGGAATAGGTCAGATCTTCGCCCAGATTGGGCCCCTGGTTGATGCCGGAGATGACCAGCTCAGGGCGGGGGTCGAGGCTGCTCATGCCGAGCAGCACGCAGTCGGAGGGGGTGCCGTTGGTGCTGAATCCGATGGCGCATCCCGGCAGGCGCACCGCCTGCATGCGCAGCGGTTTGTGGAGCGTGATGGCGTGGCCGGTGGCGCTGCGGGGCCGGTCGGGGGCGATGGCGACGACCTCGACGATCTCGCACAGGCGCCGCGAGAGGGCGATCAACCCCTCGGAGTGGACGCCGTCATCGTTCGTGATCAGCACGCGCAACACGCAGTCTCCAGCCTCTTCTAACGGTGCCCGGTTGCCCCGGAAGCGCCGGCGCCAGGTGCAGCGCGGCACCGTCGGCAGCGAACGCGGACGCCGTTTTCTTCGACGCGATTGCCCACCTCCCTGCGCCGGATTCGAACACCGCGCGGGGCGGCGGGCACCGGTCTGGCGTTGTTTTCTCACTCGTCTTCAATGCGCGCGCGATATGTGGAATAACAAGTTAGGAGGGATGCGTACTAGGCGATGGGTCGTTGAGAGTACCGGCGTGTGATCCCTCCCTTAGCCTCCACCGGAAGGGCAGAGGATATAGAGATCCTCTGCCCTTTCCATTTGTTACGGCGGTTGGCTGCCCCGACGAGCGCTCGCGTTTCCGGGGCCTCAGGCTCCCGCCGGGGCCTCGGCGCACTCGGCCTTGCCCCTTCGGCGCGCACACTCCCACAGGTGTTATTCACGGACGGGCGGTTTGTGCTATAATTCCTCGCGGGATCACCCACCCGCACGAAATCGCCAATGCCTACACCGTGGGAGGACATTCTACCGTACGTCACCAAGCCCGCTCGCTATGCCAACCGTGAGTGGAACGCCGTTCACAAGCCGCACGACAGCGTGAGCGTGCGTGTCGCGCTTCTCTTCCCCGATGTGTACGACGCGGGCATGAGCCACCTGGGGCTGCGCATCCTCTATCACATCCTCAACGCCCACGAGGACTACCTCGCCGAGCGCGCGTTCAGCCCATGGGTGGACATGGAGGGCGAGATGCGCGCGGCGGGCCTGCCGCTGTGCTCCTTGGAGTCGGGCACGCCGCTGGTGCAGTTCGACCTGTTGGGCATAACCCTGCCCTACGAGCTGCACTACACCAACGTCCTCAACGCCCTCGACCTCGCCGGGCTGCCGTTGAGATCCGCCGACCGCGACAAGCGCCATCCACTGGTGGTCGTGGGCGGCGTCGGCGTGGCTAACCCGGAGCCGCTGGCGGAGTACGTGGATGCGTTCCTGTGGGGCGAAGGCGAGGAAGCCATCCTGGAGCTGGCCGAGGCCGCGCGGGAGGCTCATTCGAGCGACCGCGATTCGCTGCTGCGGCAGCTCGCGGGGATCGAGGGGGTCTATGTGCCGCGCTTGTACGAGCCGCGGTTGAAGGACGGGCGTTTCGGCGGGATGCAGGCCGAAGCCGGCGCACCGATGCCGATCGCCCGGCGGGTGGTGGCCGACCTCGATGCGGCGCCCTATCCGACGCGCCAAGTGGTGCCGTTCGTGGAGACGGTTCACGACCGGTTGACGCTGGAGATCATGCGTGGATGTGGGCGCGGATGCCGTTTCTGCCAGGCAGGCCCCTGTTATCGCCCGGTGCGGGAACGCTCGGCGGCGGCGGTGCTGCGGCACGCCGAGGAGGGGCTGCGGGCGACGGGGTATGATGAGATATCGCTGCTGGGTTTCAACAGCCCCGACCACTCGCAGATCGAGGAAATCGTGGACGGGCTGGCGGAACGCTATTCCGGCGAGCGGGTGAGCATCAGCCTGCCCTCGCTGCGCATCGACACCTTCTCCGTGCGGCTGGCGCAGAAGCTGGGGATGGTGCGGCGAGCGGGGCTGACGTTCGCGCCGGAGGCAGGAACACAGCGCCTGCGCGACGCACTGCGCAAACAGGTGACCGAGGAAGACCTGTTCCAGGCGGCGCGGGCGGCGTTCGAGGCGGGGTGGCACGGGATCAAGCTTTACTTCATGATCGGGCTGCCGGGCGAGACCGCCGAGGATGTGGAGGCGATCGCGGAGGTGGTGCTGCGCCTGCGCCAGATGGGCCGCGAGATAATGGGGCGCGACCGGCGCGGGCGCCTGCGCATAGCGGTAAGCGTCAACGCGTTTGTGCCCAAACCGCATACGCCGATGCAGTGGTGCGCGCAGGACGCGGCGGAGCCGCTGCGCCACAAGCTGGAGCTGCTGCGCGGGAAGCTGCAGGTCAAGGGCGTGCAGCTCAGCTATTCTAACCTCGCGGCCTCGCAACTGGAGGCGGCGTTTGCGCGCGGTGACCGGCGACTAGGCGAGGTCGTCGAGCGGGCGTGGCGCGCCGGCTGCCGGTTCGATGCGTGGGACGAGCATTTCCAGCCGCAATCGTGGCTGCAGGCCTTTGCGGATACGGGGCTGGATATCGCTGAGTGGGCCAACAGGCCGCTGGAAGTGGACGCGCCCCTGCCGTGGGATCACCTTTCGTCGGGGCTGAGCAAGGAGACCCTTCGCCGCCAGGCGGCTATGGTCGCCGGCGCCCAAGCAGCCTGACACCGCGCAGCAGCAAGCTAGCAGCCGGGGATGACATGCAGCAGATAGTCTGCCGCTTCGCCAAGGGGGATGCGGCCAGGTACATATCGCACCTCGACCTCATGCGAGCGCTGGAGCGCGGCATGCGGCGGGCGCGCCTGCCGCTGGCTTACAGCGAGGGCTTCAACCCGCGTCCGCGCGTATCGTATGCCTCGGCGCTGTCCGTCGGACACACTAGCGACGCGGAGCTGATGGCCTTCGCGCTGACCGCGCCGATGGATCCGGCCGACGCGCGCAAGGCGTTGAACGCCGCACTGCCCAACGGGCTGGAGATACTCCAGGCGTGGGCCACGCCGCCGCACAAGCCCAAGACGACCCTGGGCGACGTGGACACCGCGGAGTACGCCGTGCGCGTCGAGGGGCCCCTGCACGACGCGCATCTGGCCGAAAGGGCGGCGGAATTCATGGCGCAGGACGAGGTCTTCATTACGCGGGTGCGCGACAAGGGGTCCAAGCACTTGAACCTGCGGCCGCTGGTGGGCGAAGCTGAGGTGGTGCGCGCCGGCGCCGCCCAGGCCGAGTTGAACCTGCGCTTGCGCACCGGCAGCGCGGGCGGGGCGAGGCCGGAGGAGCTGCTGGCGGCTCTCGGCGTCGAGGGCCGCGCGTTTCGCATCTCCGTTCATCGCACCGCGGTGTACGCGAGTGGGTCGTCCGGCCGCCCGGCGCGCCAGCGCCTGCGGCGCTTACTGGGTAACGAATGATCACCGAATGCGGCGCATGATCGCCAAACGGCCGACGGACATCGGCCCGCGGGGCGGCGCGAGCCCCGGACACAGGCAGGAGTGACAAATGCCCGACAAGACCAAGACCCGCGGTCCCAAGACCACCAAGAAGACTGCCGACGCAGGCGCGAAACGCACCCAATCACGCGTGACCAAGGAGATCCTGGTCAGCGCCGGCGACCTCGAGACGCGGGTGGCGATTCTCGAGAACGGAGATCTCGCGGAGCTGTACATCGAGCGCGAGCCGCGCATCGTGGGCAATATCTACAAGGGCAAGGTCGTCAACGTGGTGCGCGGGATGGACGCAGCCTTCACCGACATCGGCACGGAGCGCCATGCCTTTCTGAGCGTTGACGATGTCATCCTGAGCCGGGCGGAGGAAGAAGTGGGCCCCGCCAATGGGCGCCAGCGGGGCAGCATCGTCGAGATGCTCAAGCCGGGGCAGGACATGCTGCTGCAGGTGGTGCGCGCGGCGATGGGCTCCAAGGGGCCGCGCGTGACCACACGCCTGGCGCTGCCGGGTCGCTACCTGGTGCTTTTGATCGGCGACGGCAGTTACGTGGGCGTCTCCCGCAAGATCGAGAAGGAAGCCGAACGCCAGCGCCTGCGCTCGATTGCGGAACGCATTCGACCGCAGGGCAACGGACTGATCGTGCGCACCGAGGCCGAGGACAAGGGCGCCCGCGTGCTGCGCCAGGACGTGGAATACCTCATGCAGGTCGCGGAGCGCATCCACGCCAAGGCGAAGGAAGCCAAGGCGCCGGCCCTGCTGCACGAGGACCTGCCGCTCATCAGCCGCATCATCCGCGACACCTCCAGCCGCCAGGTCAAGCACATCGTCGTGGACTCGGCCGAGGTGCACGAGGACGTGCTCGAGCTGGTCGAGCTCACCTCCCCGCAGTTCAAGCAGCGGGTCACCCTCCACAGCGACAAGCTGCCGCTGTTCACGGCCCACGGCATCGAGGAGGAGATCGATCGCCTGCTGCGGCGGCGGGTGTGGCTCGGCACCGGCGGCTACATCACCATCGACGAGACGGAGGCGCTCACGACCATCGACGTCAACAGCGGACGCCTGACCGCCACCAGCGGGCTCGAGGAGACCATCCTGCGCACCAACCTGCAGGCGGCCGACGAGGTGGCGCGCCAACTGCGGCTGCGTGACTTGGGCGGCATCATCGTCGTCGACTTCATCGACATGGACAAGGCCAAGCACCGCGCTAAGGTCACCGAGGCGTTCGAGAGCAACTTGCGCCGCGACCGCGCCAAGACCAAGGTGCTGCATCTCAGCCCGCTGGGCCTGGTGGAGATGACCCGCAAGCGCACCACCGGCAGCCTGATGCGGATGATGACCCAGGATTGCCCGTCCTGCTCCGGCACCGGCCGCCTGCGCTCCCCGCTCACTATCGCGCTGGGCATCGAGCGCGAGCTCGCTCGCCGCGCCGTGCAGGAGCCGGCCGATTCCTTCATCGTCCGCGCGCACCGCGAAGTTGCCACCATCCTCGTCGGCTACAGCGGCGAGCGCGCGCAGCACACCGAGAAGGCTATCGCTCGCCCCATCTACGTCCGCGTCAACCCGGACGAGCACGTCGAGAAATTCGAGATCGCGCCCACAGACGCGCGCCACGTAGCTGAGCAGGTTTCCATCCTCAAGCCCGGCGACGTGGCGACCGCGCGCGTCATCTCCCAGGACGTCGCGCTCGGCGACCTCGCACTTGCCGAGGCCAACGGCTACCTGGTCGGCATCCAGGCCGACAAGCAATTGGAGGCGCCGGAGATCGAGGTGCGCGTCACCGAGGTGCACAACTCCTTTGCCAAGGCGGAACCGGCCGCCCAACCGCCGGCCAAGAGGAAACCGACCCGGCGCCGGGGATCGCGCGGCGGGCGACGCCGCAGATCGAAGGCGAAAGCGGAGTGATATCAGTGCATGGCTGCCATTGACCTGGGCACGGATTACATGGGCGTGCCGCTGGCGAACCCCATCGTGGTCGCCTCGGCCGGCATAACCGAGACGGTGGACCGGCTGCGGCGCGCCGAGGACGCCGGCGCGGGCGCCGCGGTGATGAAGTCGTGGTTCGAGACCGACCTCGTGCGCCGCTCCCCCACTCCACGCTTCCGGCTGCTGCGCCGCGGGCTGCCGGGCTTCCGCTCGACGACGCTGTACTCCTTCGAGCAGGCGAGCACGTTCGACCTGCAGCGCTACGCACAGGAGCTCGCGCGCGCGAAGGAAGCGCTGGACATGCCGGTCATCGCCAGCGCCAACTGCGTGACTGATGAGGGTTGGCGCGAGTGGTCGCGGGCGATGGAGCAGGCGGGAGCCGATGCCCTGGAGCTGAACGTGAGTTGCCCGTTCGGGCCGCAGATGCTGGGGCAGGCGGTTGTGGCCGAAGAGATGACGCGGGTTACCGCGCTGGTCAAAGCCGCGGTTAAGGTGCCGGCTGCGACCAAGATGACGCCACAACTCGCCAACCCGGTGGCGGCGGCGGAGGCCATCGAGGCATCGGGCGCCGATGGCCTGGTCATGTTCAATCGCTTCACCGGCCTCGACGTGGACCTCGAGCGCGAGGCGCCCATCATGCACGGCGGCTATGCCGGCCATGGCGGCGCGTGGGCGCTCCAGTACGTCCTGCGCTGGATAAGCGCCACCTATCCGCACGTCTCCATCCCCATGGCGGCCAGCGGGGGGGTGGCCGACGGCGATGATGTGGTCAAGCTCATCCTGTGCGGGGCGACGGTGGTGGAGACGTGCGCCGCCGTGGTGCTGGGCGGCTGGGAGGCGGTGCCGCGGCTGCTCGAGCGCGTCAGGCGGTTCATGGAAGCGAAGGGCTACGGGTCGCCGGCGGACTTTCGGGGCAAGGTGTGCGGGCGCATTCTCGCCAGTGAGCAGGTGGACCGGCGCCGCCTTGCGGTCGCCGTCATCGACGAATCACCGTGCACCTCGTGCGGGCTGTGCGAGCGCGTGTGCATCTATGGCGCCGCGCGCGCCGGCGAGCAAAGCTACGCCATCGCGCGCGATCTGTGCAGCGGCTGCGGGCTGTGCGAGCAGGTCTGCCCCGCCGCCGCCATCACCATGCAGTTGCTCGACAGCGTGGGCGCCTAGCCCGGCTGCGGCGCGGTGACGCCGGGGCGCCGGTGCCGGCAGACGCGCGGAGCGCGATGGCCGGCATGCTTTCCCCGCATGCCACTCGGTTTGACACCCGAGCGCAGGGTGGGTATACTACCTAGCGCCAGGGGGGCAAGCCCAAATGCGCATGGTGGATCTGTCTTTCCCGCTCAGCCACGGTATGTTCCGCTTTCCTCGCGAGTATCACCCCGAGGTGCAGGTCGAGATAACCGGCACCTACCAGGAGCATCGCTCGCAGGTGCGGCGGCTCACCATGGGCACCCACAGCGGCACTCACGTTGACGCGCCGCGGCACTTCTTCGCCGACGGGATGACCGTGGATGTGGTTCCACTCGACATGCTGATCACCGAGGCGGTGGTGTTCGACGCCCCCGGCGATCCGGGCGCCGTCATCTCCGCCGCCGATGTGCCCGCCGCGGCCATGGGTGGCGCGCGCACGGCGGTCATTCGCACCGGCTGGTGGCGCCGGTGGGGCCAAGACTTCTATGACAACCCGCCGCGGCTTGGCCTCGACGCCGCCGGCGGGCTCCTGGATGCGGGCGCCGGCGCGATCGCGGTCGATTTCCCGGTCGGCCTCGACATCCACGAGCTGGTGCTCGGCCGCGGCAAGCTGCTGATAGAGAATATCTGCCGCCTCGACGATCTGCGGCTGCGTCGGTTCTGGCTCATCGCCATGCCGCTCAAAGTGGCGGAAGGCGACGGGGCCCCGGCGCGCGTGGCGGCGGTGGAACTGCAGCCATGAGTCATCGCCGACGGCGTGGAGACCGGCTCCCTCGCAGGCGGCCGCCCAAGGGTGTGACGCCGCCTTTGCCGCGGGTCGAGATAACTGGGCCCGCGCCCGAGGAAGCCGCAGCGAGTGCCGCGCGCGCAGAGGAAACCTCTGCGCCGCCGCAGCCTCCGGCGCCGACCAGAGGCGCCCGCAACGATGTGTGGCTTGTCTTGGCGCTCCTGGCGCTGGCCGCCGTATCTTTTCTCCCGGCATTGAGCAACGGCTTCGTGTGGGAGGATAACGCCCTGGTCGTGGACAATCCCCTGGTGCGCGACCCGAGCAGCATCGGGGCGATCTTCGGCCGGCCCTTTCTTCCCGCCCGGCCCAACAGCTATCATCCCCTCGTCACGCTCACCTATCTCATGGACTTCCAGGTATGGCGGCTCAACCCTCAGGGCTATCACAGCGCCAATCTCACCCTGCACCTGATAGCCACGCTGCTGGTGTTTGCGATGGCGACACAATTGCTGCGGCGCCGCACCATGGCCTTCGCCGCCGGCGCCGTCTTTGCCGTGCACCCCGTGCACGTCCAGTCGGTGGCGTGGATCGCCGGGCGACCGGAACTGCTGGCGACGTGCCTGGCGCTGTTCGCCGTGCTTGCCTACTCCTCGTACATCAATTCCTTCGCGGCGGAGCACGTCTCAAGCAACCGTAGGGCAGCCTATTACGCGGTGAGCCTCATCGCTTTCACCCTTGCGCTATTCGCACACGCCGCCGCGGGAGCGCTCATCATCTTGCTGCCGCTGTACGAGATCATGCTTGCACGTCAACGCCTCGACGCGACCCCGCGAAGGCGTTGCCTTCTTCCCTATGTCGGATTCGCCGCAGGCATCATGCTGTATCTGCTGGCCCGGTGGTGGGCCCTCGGCTACAACCTGGCGGTGGGGTTCGATGTCAGGGAATGGCCGGCATACCTTTGCACCGCGCCGCTGTGGGCGGTGCGCGCCGTCGAGCTTATGCTGCTGCCGGTCTTCTCGCAACCTTACTACCTGGTGCAGGTCGTTGCGAGCCCCCTGCGCGCGGACGTGTTGACTGCGGCGGCGGCGATGGCGGTCGCCGCGGCCCTGGCGTGGCGGCTCAACATCGTGTCGGCTGCCGCGTCTTTCGCCCTGTGGTGGGCGCTGCTAACGCTCGCTCCCGCACTCAGTTTGCTGCCGGTGCCCAGTCTGCATTTCGATGAGCGCGATCTCTACCTCCCGTCGGTTGGGATCGCGCTGGCGGCGGGCTGGGCGGTCATAAGGATTCAGGATTCAGCGGTTGCGCAACGGCGACGGTGGGTGCGAGGGATCGTGATCGGGGTGTTCGCCGCGGCGGTCGCGGTGGGGATGACCGTCTCGTTGGTGCGGGCGGGGTGGTACCGCGACGAGGTCGCTCTCTTTACCCGTATGGCACGCAGTGAGCCCCGTCTGGCCTTGCCTCACTTCAACCTGGGCAATGCCCACCTCTACCGCGGCGAAACGGAGCGCGCGATTCGGCAGTACAAGCTCGCTCTCGGGCATCGCCCCTCGGCGGCGGTGTATCACAATCTCGGCAACGCGTATATGATCGAGGAGCGCTATGCGGAGGCAGCGGAGGCCTATCGCCGGGCGCTGGAGCTAAGTCCGTCCTCCGGCACCGCTAGCGCACTCGAGGAAGCGCTGCAGCGCCGCCGCGAAAAGGAGCGCCCGCCAGGCGGGCTGGGCGGAGGATAAAGCGGAAGCGCGTGGGCGCGGCAAGCCCTGGCCGGCTCGCGGCGACAACGTAGCGGAAAGCTCGTCCCACAGCACAGCCTGGGCGCGCTCAGCCGGGGATCTTCTCGCCACCGAGCCTGCGCAGCGCCTCACCGGCGGCCCACTTGATCCGGCCCTCGCCGGTCGCGGCCAACTCCCGCAGGCGATCCACCGCGGCGCGATCGCCGACCTTGCCGAGCGTGATGACGGCCCACACCGTGGTCGGCGCCGAGGCGCTGCGGCTCGCCTGCAGCAGCCGTGGCACCACGGTGTTTCCCATCTCGACGAGCGCCTCACTCGCCAGCATCTGCTTGATCGGGTCCGGGCTGTTGAAGAGCGCCACGAGCGGCTCCACAGCCGGGCCGTCGACATCGCCCAGCGCGGTGACCGCAGCGGCCGAGACGCGCCAGTCCTGGTCGTTGAAGGTCGCCAGCAGCGGCTGCACGGCGGCAGCGTTGCCTGCCCAGCCGAGTGCCCGTGCCGCAGCCACGCGCACCATCCAATCCGAGTCGTCAAGGGCGCTCACCAGCGGGGGAATGGACCCAGGTACGTGAGTCCAGCGCAAGCCCTCGGCGGCGGCGCCACGGACATACGCGGAATCGCCGTGCAGCGCGGCGGTCATGACGGGGACGCCCGGCACGCCGATCCGGCGGAGCGCCCACACGCCGCGCTCGTGAAACTGCCTTTCTGGATCGCGCAGGGCCGCCAGCAGCGGCGCCGTCGCACGTGGGTCCCCGATCTGCCCCACCGAAGTGGCGGCATCGATGCGCAGGTCACCGTCGTTGAGGTAAGGGAGCAGATAAGCGGTTGTCTGCGGGTCACCCATCAGTCCCAGCGCGATGATCGCAGTCCGGCGCAGATCCTTCTTTCGCAGCGCGGCAATCGCGGCCGGTGCCGCGCGCTTATCTCTAGCCTCGCCGAGGACCTGGATGGCGATCTTGCGCAGCTCGTCGTTCTTGCTGCGGGCCGCCCTGAGCAGCGGTTCCAGCCCCGAGCCCCCGATCTTGCCGAGGGCGATCGCCGCCTGCGCGCGCCGATCCTTGTTCCGCAACGCCTTGGTCAGCGCTGGCACCGCCGGCTCGCCGATGATGTCGAACGCCGTCACCGCGGCCGCCTTGGCCCGATCATCCCCTTCCTTGAGCACCGGCAGCAAGAACCGTATCGCCTTCGCGCCCAGCCGCCCCATGGCCTTGGCCGCCGCCCGCTGGGGCAGGTCCTCCGGGTCCTTGATCAGCGCCACGAGCTCCTTCATTGCCGCGTCCGTGCCGACGCGTCCGACCGCCACTGCGGCGTTGGAGCGGCGCTTCTCCGACTGTGCGGGCAGCGAATCCCCAAGCACGCCCTTCTGCAGGAGCACACGTGCGGCGCGCGTCTGAATCTCGGGGTGCTTGCTGTCGAGCTCGCCCATGAGCCTCTGCATCCCCGCGTAGCGCACCCACAGCACCGCAATCAGCCCGACGACCACGAGCCCGATGACTACGTACCACGTGATCCTGCGCTTCTGTTCCATTGCACTCCTCGAGCCGGATTACACAGTCCGTATTCTCCGTCCGCCCGGCCGCGCCCTGCTCGCGGGGGATGGGGTGATGCCTCAGAACAGCGGCTGCTGCCGCGGGGCCTCGGCCGGCGCACCCTCGCCCAGATGTTCGTAAGCAGCCGCGGTCGCCTGCCTGCCGCGGGAGGTGCGGTTGACGAAACCGATCTTCAGCAAGAACGGCTCGACCATTTCCTCGAGCGTGTCGCTCTCCTCGTTGAGGGTGGCGGCGATCGCATCCACACCAACCGGGCCGCCGCCGTACTGGCGAATAATGGTGTTCAGGAACTTGCGGTCGAGGCCGTCGAGGCCGCGCTCATCCACCCCGAGCTTGCGCAGCGCCTCATCGGCGGCCCCGTGGTCGATGATGCCC
>Ga0315279_10002409_pt1 | contig 28192 bp, 24 predicted proteins | sample YL17G06_20_MG_FD_203694 | JGI IMG/M metagenome (GOLD analysis project Ga0315279, IMG submission 203694) | Sediment microbial communities from Yellowstone Lake, YNP, Wyoming, USA - YL17G06_20 | ecosystem: Environmental > Aquatic > Freshwater > Lake > Sediment | place: USA: Wyoming | collected... | reverse complement strand
ACATGCGTTTCCGCCGCCGCGCCGCCCAAGCGGCTGCGCCGCAGGCGCACACCGGCGCGCGCCGCCAGCAGGTCAACCACCTCGAAGCCGACGTTGTGCCGCGTCCCGGCATGCCGCCCGCCGGGATTGCCCAGGCCGACGATCAGCCGGGGGGCGCCGGGGGCCTGTGCTGCATCTTGCTCGGTCACCAGGGGGTCAGTCTCCGCCGGACAGTGCCGCTTCACTTCAATGAGCGCGACCGATAACCTGCCGCCGGCGCCCGTGGCCACGGCGCGGCCGACCTGCCACCACGTCCCGAGCGCAGCGAGGTTACGGCATCCCCCGGGCCGGGATCCCTCGGCGCATCGCCGATCACCGCCGGTCAGGGCTTGACAAACGGAGCCCCGCGGTGTACGAGAGGTCGTGGAGCTGAAGACGGAACGGAGCAAGACAGTGAGAGCAACAGGCGTGGTGGCGGCATTGGGGACCGTGGTGTTGGTGGTTGGCGCGGCGCACGCCGACGACGGCTTGCTGCTGCGCTGCAAGCATACCGCCGGAGCGGTCGAAACGTACGCCGTCAAAGGAACTCTGCGCGGAGAGCTCAAGCCCCCGAAGGGCGAGGCGAGGCCCTCCGCGGCAGAGGTCGAGATGGTGGTGACGGTCAGAACCACCGCGGTCGATGGGCAGGGCGCGGCCTCACAGCAGACAACCATCGACCGCCTGGCTGTGACCAGCGAAACGATGGGCGGGAAGACGGAGATGGTGGTGGAGGGAGGCAAAGCCACCATCGCCAGCGACGGCCGGTCGAGGGAATTGCCCCTCGGGGTGCCGGGCATGGAGGGCTTCGGCCAGCCGCTGCAGGCGAAGGTGGATGCGCGCGGCCGGACGCTGGAGGCCGACGACGCCGGCCGGCGGACCCTGGGAGGCATCGACCCCTACATCATACGGCAGACCACGATCTTGCCGGAGCGTGCGGTCGCGTCCGGCGATACCTGGTCACAAGCGGTCAGCCTGCCGGTTGCCGTGTTGGGACTGAGGATCGTAGTGCCGATGGAATATGACTACAAGCTGGAAGGGCTCGACCAGTACAAGGGCAAGGCGGTTGCGCGCATCACCTTCACGGCGGGCGGCCAGGTGCGCGGCGCGGACATCAAGCGGCCCTTCGAGGTGATGACCCAGACCTTGAGCGGCTACGACTTATTCGACTATGCGGCCGGACGCAGCGTGTTCAGCAGGCTCCACATGGAGCAAACCATCAACGGCTTAGGCGCCGCGGGACGGCCGTCGGCAAGCGTAACCATGGCCGGCGATTTCGACGCCGAGCCGAAGTAGCACCCCCGGACGCTACTGCACAGCGGGTGTGTGTTCGATTCCAGTGGGTGGGCATGCCGCGCACTTGGATGTGGCATAGCCCCGTTCAGCAGGCTCAGGGCAAGCGTGCGCCCCTACCTGCGTGGCGACCCATCCCCGCTTGGCGCGGACACGCCCCGGAGCGGCACAGAGGGCTGCCGCTACGTTTCCCCCACCGCCAGCAGGTAGTAGGCGTTGTGGGGCAGCCACGGCTCGTTGGAGTGGTAGTCGTTGCCATGCAAGTCGAAGCGAGGGGCGTCGCGGTCAACGCTCTCGCGCACGATGCCGTTGCACACCGCGCCGGGAACTGCGCCGCGCGGATGGCCGGGGATGGCATCATAGCGATGGTGGTAACGCGGCGGGTTGAACTGCCCCGCTCCCTCCAGCATGCACACGCCGAAAGGGTTGCAGCCCAACACCCAATCCAGTTGCGACTGCGCCAGGGCGCGCGCTCGCGCAGCGCCCACGCTTGGCGCGACGGCGTTGCGCGAAGCCAGAAACCTGGCGGCGAGCAGCAGCGCCCACGCCTGCGACAGGTAGGCCGAGTTCTGGCCCACATACCACGCTTTCGGCTCCGGGTAGGGATAGAAGAAGTTCGCCTCATCCCACTGCAGCAGGCGGAAGGGGTTGCGGCTGCGCGCGTCGCTGAAATCGAGGTAGCGCAGCAGCGCCGACTCGATGCGCTCGGCCAGCGCGGTGGCGGGCGCGCGCAGGGCGAACGCCGCTAGCGCCGCGGGAACGAACCCGGCATCGACGATCTGCGGGTCGTGGAATCCGCCGTCGGCGCGCTGACAGTCCAGCACCTGGCGCACCGCGGCCTCCGCCCGCTCGCGGTGCGAATCCGCCTCCGGCAGCCCCACGCAGCCCAGCGCCGCCGCTGCCAGTTCCTCAACCGTCAGTTCGGCATCAGCCACGGCGGCAGCCAAGCGGCGCGCGCATTCGAGCCACTGCGCTTCATGGCGAAGCGCGCCCAGGTCGGCGAACGCGAGCAGAGCGGTGCCGGCGCGGTGGCGAGCAGATGGCTGGCCGCGCACGGGCCGGTCGTCATCGTTGCCCGGCTGGTTGTCCGTCTCGGCCTCCGGCGGCCCCCACCAGCGGTAGCCGGCGAAGACATCGCCCCGCAGGAATCCGGTGCCCGGGTCCTGCATCTTCGCCATCCACTGCGCCCCCCACGCTGCCTCTTCATCCGGCGGGGGGACTTCGGCGAGCGGCGTGGTGGCGCAGCCGTCCCGGCTGCGAGATGCATCATTTGGCGGGCGAGACGCCCGCCCCACCATATCGAGCAGGGGGTGGCGGGCGGCGCGCGCCAGCGCGAAGACCGACACGGGCGTGTAGCCGTTGTACTTGTTGTAGTCGCCGGCGTCGTGCCAACCGCCGACTGCGTCAATGTGAGTGCCGTCGGGCAGGCGCGCGTCATCGAGGTGACATGGCCCGTGCCAGCCCGGCACCTCGGCGCCGCAGCGCTGGTAGTAGTAGAAAGACGCCGCCGCCGCCAGGGTTTCGCGCGCTATTCGCTGGGGGCCGATGACAGCCTGGTGAGGCGTCTGCGCGGCGCCGACGCGCAGACGCAGCTCGTATTCGCCGGCCTCGTCGAACCCGCTGAAGTCACCGCGCCAGTAGTGCCTGCCCCAGTCCCTGATGGCGCCCGCGTATTCGAGATCCGCCTCGCAGCGCAGCACGCCGCGCCCGTCCACGACCTGCAGTCGCCCCGGGGCGCCGCCCAGGTCCTCATTGGCCTGCACCATCACGAACTTCGGCGCCCCAAGGTCGAATCCGACCTGGTTGACCAGCACCTCCATGCGCGTTACTTACTCCTTTCCGCGATGGGTCTCTCGCCGGACGGCGATGCGGGCCGGCAAGCAAGGAACCGATTGGCTCCAGCCGGGCCTGCGCACATAACTGGGCTGGCAGATGCCACGCGGTCGGGGCGGGACGGCACCGCGCAGCACCTGATCCGCTGCCGCGCTCACACTGGTGGCGCAGCCGTCCCATTCGACAGGCTCAGGGCAGGCCCGGCTGCGAGATCAATCATCTGGCGGGCGGGACGCCCGCCCCACCATGACGCCGCGGGAGGCGGCTGCCGATCACCTCGGTGGCGCCGGCGGAGGTGAAGTGGCTGAGCCCCCTGCGGGGGCCGCCACCCCGGCCGCCGAAGGTGGCATAGGGGTCGCATCCACGATGATGGTCGCGCTCGCGCCGCCGGAGGTGGCGGTGACCCGCAGCGGCGCGCGGCCGTCGTCCGGCCGCCACTTCGCGACGGCGGCGCCATGCGTGGTGCGGTGGTGGCGCGCGACCGCGCCGCGGTCCGCGAGCACTTCGACCGGGGTGCCGTCCCCCACCAGGTCGCCCGCCTCATCCCGCAGCACCGCGGTTATGTCGAGCGCCCCGGGGGGATCGTGGGGGCCGGTGGCGGGGCGGCTGGTGAGGACGATTTCCCGCGTCGGATTGACGTAGGTAACCTCGCGATGGATGGTGGTGCGAAGGGCGTCGAGGGCGCAGACGATGGTGATAACGTTTGCCCCTTCCACCAGGCGCGCGCGGCCGCGGAAGGCGCCCTTGCGGTCAACCGAGACGGGCTCGCCGTTGATGCTGACGGTGGCCTGCTCCTCGGTGCGGCCGTGCACGGGCGCGAGGGGCATGGAGGTCGTGATTCCGGGCGCCGGCTCCATGATTACCAGCAAGGGGCCGGTGATGTCCTCCACGTCGCGCCAGCTCTGGCGCTCGGCCCCCGACATGCGGCGCACATCGAAGCGGCCCTTGCCCACGATCGCGGACCTGCCCGAGGTCACCCCCTGGCCAATCCCGTCGCCGCGGATCTCGACCTCGCCGCGATAGACCTCGAGGCTGGTGGTGCCGTCGGAGGAGACCCGCACGGCGAAGACGGTTCCGCGCACGGCGGCGACGATGGTGGGAGTTTCGACCTCGAACTTGGAGCCGGGCTCGAGCGCCGCTCGCACGCGAATCCAGATCTCACCCAGGTTCAGCCGGAAACGGGATTGGCTGGTGTGCTTGGCCTTGTTAAGGCGGCAGCGCTGGACGACGAGTTCGCTGTTGGGGCCCACCTCGATGCGGGAGCCATCGGCCCAGTGCAGGCCGATGCGGGCGTCTTCCCCAGTGCGAACGCGCTCTCCGGCGCGCACGAGAGTGCCGAGCGCCGCCGGCCGCGCCTGGTCGCGCCAGAGCACCTGTGCGCTGCCGGAGTGCTGATCGATAACCGCCAGCCTCTCCACCACCACGAACGTCTGTGCCACCACTATGAACATCAGCAGCACTAGCACGAAGGTGAAGATGAGGATGACTGCGGACCTATACATTGGAGCCTAGCTTTCCGTCAGCCTTGGTTTGACTGGTTGGGGCAGGCCCTGTTCACAGCAGCAACATCGGTTTCGAGAAGCAAGAGCCGCCGATTTGCGCCGATAGACGCCGACGGAACAGCTTCGCGCGCACGGCGCGCGCGCACGGATCAATCGGCGTTCATCCGCGTTCATCGGCGGTTCCATGTGCAATTCAATCTTGACGAGACACTAGCTCTCGCCCGTCCGCGCGGCGGTCTCCCCCGGCCTTTCTTCTACCCGCCGCAGGGGCAGCACAAACGAGAAGGTGGAACCCTTGCCGGGCCCCGGGCTCTCGGCCCAGATGCGCCCGCCGTGCGCCTCGACCAATCCTTTGGTGAGGTAGAGGCCAAGGCCGGTGCCGCGGATGCGCTTGGAGGCGTCGGTCTCGATGCGCTGATAGCGCTGGAACAGCAGCCCCAACTGGGCCTCGGTCATGCCCAGCCCCTCATCCGCCACCGACACCACGGTGCGGTCGCCCTCGATGCTTGCGCTCACTCGTACGCGGCCGCCCGCGGGTGAATACTTGACGGAGTTGGAGATGATGTTGGTCAGGATCTGCTCGATGCGGTCGCCATCGGCCTCGATGAGGGGAAAATCGGGCGGGAGGTCCACCTCGAAACGGTGGTCCGGCGCGGAGGTCGCGTGCAGTTTTACCACCCGCCCCACCGTCTCGCGCAAGTCAACCTGCCCCCAGTTCATGGGCAGCGGCCGACCGGCCTCGATGCGCGAGGCGTCCAGCAGCTCGTTGATCATGGTCAGCAGGCGATGGCACTCGGTGCCGATGATCTCGAGAAACTCGCGGCGCGCATCCGCGTCGAAGTGGCCCTCGACGTCCGACTGCAGGGTCTGCGCGAAGCCCTGGATGGAGGTGAGCGGGGTGCGCAGCTCGTGCGACACCAAGGACACGAACTCCGTCTTCATGTCCGACAGCTCTTGCAGCAGGGTCACGTCGCTGAGCACCGTCACCACCCCGACCGGCTGCCCCTGGTCGTCGGCGATAAGCGCCGCGTTGGCGGTGAGCACCAGCCGGCGCGGCTCCTCGATCACCAGTTGTGCGGCCGCGATGTCCGCCGGCTTGCTGCGGGCTTCGGTGATCACGTCGGCCAGGCCACCGATGTTGAAGTGGCGCGCCAGGGGCTCGCCCTGCACGTCGCGGCTGCCGACGCGGAACATCCTCTCGCCCGCGGGGTTGATATAGAGGACGCGCTGCTCCAGGTCGGTCATGATGACGCCGTCAGCCATGGTCTCCAGCAGCGCCTCGACGCGGTCCTTCTCCAAGGCGAGCTGCGAGTACGCCCGAACCATCTCGCGGTTGGCGAGCTCCACTTTGCCCTCTAGTTTCTCGTACAACTCGACGTTCTCCAGCGCTACCGCCGCCTCTTGGGAGAGGGCGTTGAGCACCTCCAGGTCGCGCTCGCTGAACGGTTTCCGGCCCGCTTCGCGCACTACCTGGGCGACGCCTGCCACCTGGTTGTGGCGCCGCAGCGGAACCAGCGCCACCGGGCCGACGGTGAAGTCCACCGCCCGCGCCGCTTCGTGCGCGAGCTCGGGGTCGGCGCCCGCGTCGGACAGCACGGGCAACCCCTCCCGGGCGACGCGCCCCAGCGCCCCCTCGCTCAGCGGCACGCGCACCTCCGGGTCGGAGGCGGCGAGCGCCAGCTCCTGCGCGTCCTCATCAACCAGGTAGATGTCGGTCTGGCGGGCCGCAACGAGCTGCGTTATCTCCTCGCGGATGGCGGCGAGCACGGGCCGGCGCGATGTGCTGGCCGCGATCATGCGCGTGGCCAGCGCCAGGGCGCCGAGGCTGTACTCCAGGCGGATCTTCTCGCGGTCGCTCGAATGGTAGCCATCGGCGGCTACGGCCAGGCCGACGGCGACGGCGGCGAGCGCCGGCGTTACCGTGTTGAGCCACAGCCCGTGCACCTGGAATAGGTAGGTGCCCCCGGCCACCACCAGCAGCGCGGCCCCCATGCCTGCCAGCAGCGCGCGCAGCGGCCGCAGGCGCGGCAGCACCACACCAAGCACGGCTGTTATGACCACCACCAGCAGGGCGTTGCCGAGACCGCCCAGCGGCCGGATGAAATCGCCGCGCAAGATGGTGTGCAGGGCGTGGGCGGTGATCTCGACGCCGGGGCACGCGGGCGCCAGGGGCGTGGGGCGAGTGTCAGAGAGGCCGGTGGCGCTGAAGCCCACGAACACGATGCGGTCGCGGAAGCGCTTGGGCGGAATCTTGCCCGCAAGCACGTCGTCGTAGCCCACGACGGGAAAGACTCTGTAGCCGCCGGCGTAGTTGATCAGCATTTCCCGGGAGGAGCTGAGAGGGATGGTGAGCTCGCCCAGCAGCAGATCGCGCGGGCGCTCGGGGGTGACCTCGTAGTCCGACGCGCCGAGGATGTCCCCTGCTACCCGCAGCGCCAGCGAGGGGAAGGGGCCGCCCGCGTGCTCCAGCAGCAGCGGGGCGCTGCGCACGACTCCGTCGCGTTCGGGGAAGACATTGACCGCACCCACCCCGGCGGCTGCGTCAATGACCCGCCTCGGCGGCGCGCGCAGCTCCGACATGCGCACGCCGTAGCGTCCCAGTTGCAGGGGGCGCGCGCCCCCGAGAAAGCACACCGCCAGGTAAACGTTGCCAGCGTCGCGCAGCGCCTGCGCAAACTGCACCGAGCCCGCGCCGGGTTCGCCGAAGAACAGCAGGTCAAAGATGATCGCCCGCGGGTGGGCGGCCGCAAGCCGGCGCACCAGCTCGGCGTGGCGGGACATGGGCCACGGCCACGGACCCAGGCGGTCGGGGTCGAGGCATTGGTCGTCGATGAGCACGATGACGATGTCCCGGTGCGGTGCGCCCGAGGCGCGGGCTGCCAGTTGCAGATCGTAGGCGCGCCACTCCAGGCCGCTCAGCGCGCCGCGCGCCGAAAACGCAGCCATCACCAGGCCGATGCCCAGCGCCCAGGCCAATCCCGACCGATATCTGACCGATCGCCCCATGCGCCGCTCCCACCGCTACGGGGGCCGATCCGCGCTTACAGACCGGTGGCACGCGGTCCCCGCCGGACGCGTGCCGCTATTCTCCCGTCGCCAGGTTGCGCACGATGTCGCCGCGGGTGACGATCCCGACGACGCGCTCGTCCTCGGTGATCACCACGCGGTTGATGTTATGCTCGGTCATCCGCGTCGCCAGCTCCTCCATGGAGGCGGTCGGCGGCGCCGTCACTACGTTCTCGGTCATGATATCGGCGGCGGTGACCGCCAGCATCTTGCGCACTTCCTGCTCGTAGTGGGCCGGGTTCTCCAGGAATATTATCCCTTCCAGGAACGGGATATAGCGCGGGAAACGCGGGCGCGCGGCGCGCACCACGAGGTCGGCTTCGCTCACGACGCCGCGCAGTTTGCCGTCGGCGTCCACCACCGGCACGCCCCCGATGTTATGCTCCGATAGCAGCTTGGCGATCTCGGACACCGCGGTGTCGGGCGCGACGGTCACCACTTCCTTGGTCATGAGGTCACGCGCTTGCATGTCCCACCTCGCACGGGCTCTCGTGCTGCGTAGCGAAGCCAGCTCGCCGCTTCGCAGAGTAGCATTGGCGGAGATTTCGCCGCACCCCACAGCTTGACCTGCGCGCCGTGGCCGCCCTCGTGGGGTCCGCATGATCGCGGCGGCGCGGCAGGTGCCCGCGCGACGGCCGCGAAACGGTACGCCTGGCGCGGGACCTGCGGCCGGTCCCAAGGCGCGCGGCGACCGTGCCCGCCACAAGGCCGGCGGGCAAGCCCCCGAGGGACGGAAAGGAGCACGAGGTGGTGGAGAAAGCATCGGCGGAATCCGGGGCGTACGGGCAGCTCATGCGCGAGTTCTTCACGCGCAAGGACGGGCTGCCGGGCAATGACGCGCAAATGGTGGCGATTGATGCCCGCGATCGCGTGTGGGTCGCCACTTCGCGCGGCGTCGCGTGCTATGACGGCAAGCAGTGGCAGGCGTTCGGCCCCGCGCAGGGCTTGCAGCGAGGGGACGCGCAACTCGTGGCCGCGGTCGGCGGCGACGTATATGCGGCAACCGCCACCGTCTATCACCTGCGCGGTAAGCACTTCGAAGCGATGGACGGCGCCCCCGCCGCACCGTTCTTCGCCCTGCGCGCAGGCCACGGCAGGCTGGTGGTCGCGGCGCAGGACGGGGTGAGCATCTTCGACGGCGCCCAGTGGGAGCACATCCCGTATCCCCAGCCGCTGACGGTAACCGACCTGCTGCTCGATGGGGACGGGGTGCTGTGGCTGGCCAGCGACAAGGGGTTGTGGAGCCGGCGCGATGAATCCTGGCGGGCCCATCCCCCGGCGACCGAGCACACCGGCCCGCCGGCCGAGGGGATCAGCGCCCTGGCGTTGGACGGCGCGGGCACGCTGTGGGTGGGCACGACCGAGGGCATCGGGCTGTTCGATCGCTCCGATTGGTGGGAGCGGATCAAGGGTAAGGACGGGCTGCCCTACGAGCGGATTTCGTCCCTCGCGGTCGCGGCAGACGGCGCGGTGTGGGTCGGCTTCACCATCGGCTGCGCGCGCCTGCGAGGCGGGGATTGGGATTACTTCGCCAACCTGCGCTGGCTGCCGGACGACCAGGTGCTGTCCCTGGCGGTGGCGGCCGACGGCTCGGCATGGGTCGGCACGCCGCGGGGCCTGGCGCGCATCCACGAGCAGCCGATGACGCTGGCGCAGAAGGCGGCGCATTTCGAGCAAATCCTCCAGCAGCGCCATTATCGCCACGGCTATGTGGCGGACTGCCACTTGGAGGCGCCGGGCGACGTTAGTACTTATGTTCACGAGGCAAGTGACAACGACGGGCTGTGGACCGCCCTCTACGTCGCGGCCGAGTCCTACCGCTACGCCGTCACCGGGGACGAGGAGGCGCGGGACCGCGCGCGCACCTCGGTTTACGCGATGATCGACCTGGAGCGCAAGTCAGCCATCCCCGGCTTCCCGGCGCGCGCGGTGGCGCGCAAGGACGAGCGCGTGGTCGGCACGACCGGCGGCGAGTGGCACGACACCGAGGACGGCGAGTGGATCTGGAAGGCCGACACCAGCTCGGACGAGACCGACGGCCACTTCTACGCCTACGCGCTGTACTACGACCTGGTGGCCGACGATGCGGACAAGGAGGAGATCCGCGGGATTTGCCGGCGCATCATGGATCACATCATCGACCACGGGTACCTGCTGGTGGACCTCGACGGCAAGCACACGATGTGGGGCGTATGGGCGCCCGAGCTTCTCAACGGCCCGTGGGAGCACCAGCGCGGCCTCAATTCACTGGAGATCCTGGCGTATCTCAAGGTCACCCACCACGTCACGGGCGACGACAAGTACCACCAGCACTACCTGCGTCTGGCGCGCGACCATCACTATGCCCTCAACACGCTTTACCAGAAGATCTGCTATCCCGCCTCGGTCAACCATTCGGACGACGAGCTGGCGATCGTCGCCTATGACCCGCTGCTGCGCTATGAGGACGACCCTGCCTTGCGCGCCATCTACGTCGCCAGCCTCGAACGCACGTGGCGCATCGAGCGGCCCGAGCGGTCGCCCTTCCAGAACTACATCTATGGGGCGGTCACCGGCAAGTTCTGCGACGTGGAGGAGTCCCTGCGGACTCTGTGGGACATGCCGTGGGACCCCATCGTGTACACGATCAAGAACTCGCACCGCACCGACTTGGTGATGGATGTGAGGATGGGGCGCTTCGGCGAGCAGCAGTCGCTAACGGTGCTCAAGCCCCACGAGCGCGCGATGATGCGATGGAACGGCAATCCCTACAGGTTTGACGGCGGGCACGGCGGCCACGGCGAGGACGATGGGGTGTTCTTCCTGCTGCCGTACTGGATGGGACGCTACTACGGTTTCATCAAGGAGTAACGGCGGGCGGAAGGTGGGACCAGCGTTGACCCACCTCGGGCGAGCCTCCCATGCAAGCCATGTGGCACAGCCCCGCCTTCGCTAAAGCTACGGTGGGCAAGCGCCCCTTGGCCCACGAAGCCTTGGCGAAGTGGGCCAAGGCGGTGTCCCTCCGTCGCTTACCTCCCCTCGCCCTCTTCGAACTGCTCGCGCGTGGTGTGATGCTCGGGGCTAACCTGGAGCCGGTTGCGGACGAAGGTGACGCCCTCGACCTTGCCCGCAACTTCGGCCGCCGCCTCTCGCAGGACGGCCGTGGGCACGGCGCCGTCGAGGAATACCACGCGGTTGACGCACTTGACCGAGACATCGAGCGCGGCGGTTTGCTCGTTCTCGCGCAGCGCCTTGCGCACCTCGTGCTCCATGTGTCCGGCCTCGGGCATCATATCCTCCACTTGCGCCGTCCTGCGGCGCAGGCTGGTGTCACATCCGCGACATTATAGCCGACAAACGGCTGGCGCACAATCTCCCCCGCGCCTGGTTGAACCGTGACTTGCAATCGGGCGTCTAAAGTGGTACAACTGCATTGCGGTTGGCGGGAGGGATAGCTTGGCTCGACGGGTTACTGTCGCTGTGATTATTGTAGCCGCAGCGCTGGTGGTCGCCGGGTGTGGCATGTCCACTACCGGAACGGGCGGCGCTGCCACCACCGCCAGCCAGTCGGTTGGTCCCGCCGCTCCGGCCGCGGCGCGCGCGGAGCAGCCCGCCGCATCCGCCGCCGCCCAGCCGCGCGCCCATATTTCAGTTTTCCTCTTGCCCGCCGGCGCTGAGTTCGAGTCCGTTTCGCTTTCGCTAGCGGCGGTGTCGCTGCTCGACGCCGATGGCAAGGCCGCTTCGCTCGAAGCGGTTCCGGCGGCGCCGGTCAAGCCCCGCGCTTTCCACCTCATCGCGCAGGGAGAAGTCCCGCCCGGCAAGTACGGCGGGCTGGCGCTCCAGGCGCGGGACGGCGAGAAGGATGATTCGTTGACGTTCGCAGCCGGGGAGCCGGCCGTTCCCATGCGCCTGCCGGATCGCCTCGACCTCAAGTTTGAACCCATGGAGCTGCGGGCGGACAAGTGGCACATCGTGGTCGTCACCCTCGACCTCGCGGATGTTCGCCCCGGCGAGGAGGTGGCGATCGCCGCTCGCCGCTTCGCGGCCGGCGCGCTGTCCGCCGACGAAGCTTCCGGCCTCAAGGGCGAGGTCGCCCCCGCGGCGTCGCTCGCCCGCGTGTACGCCCTGTGGGCCGAAACAGGCGTCCCGCTGGCGATGACTCAGCCCGATCCATTCAGCGGCGAATACGTCTTCGCCGGCCTGCCGCCGGGGCAGTACTGCCTGCGCATGACCGCCGCCGGATGCCAGCCCTACCAGGGCCCCCAAGAGCCCATCGCCTTGGCCCCGGGGAAGACGGCGAACGCGCCGGCGGTGACGCTGCTTCCGGTTGAGTCTTCGACGGTGAAGTAAGCCTCGTCGGATATGGCGCGTGCGTCTCTTGCCTGGGTTGTCGCGGCCGGCCCTTGCCGCGTGGGCCGGCCGAGTACATACGAAGGGAAAAGTCCGAATGAGAACGCGGATTCTGCTCGCATTGACGATGGCCGCCATAGGCTTGGCGGCGCTGCTACTTGTCAGCGGATGTGGCAGCAGCTCCGGCGTGGCTCAGACCGGCACCGGCCGGCTGGGGATTCTGCTGACCGATGCGCCCTCCGATTTCGAGCAGGTGCTGGTCACGGTCGCCGGCGTGCAGGTGCACGCGTCCGGCGGCTCGTGGATCACGGTGGTTGACAAGGAGGCTATCGACGCCTTCATCACGCAGCCGATCGACCTGTTATCGCTGCACAACGTGGAGAAACTGGTGGGCGTGGGCGCGATCCCGGCCGGGCACTACACCCAGTTTCGCCTGCTGCTCATGCCGGAGGCGGAGGTGGTGCTGACCGGCGGCGTACACAAGCCGCTGCGCATAGCCAGCGGCGCCCAGACCGGGCTCAAGGCGCACGGCTGCACCGTCCCCGAGGGAGGCACGTCTTACCTGCTGGTTGATATCAATGCCGACCAAATCATCCCGCCCCAGGGCGCCGGCACAGACTACATCTTGCCGCCCACCGCCATCTCTATGACGGTTTACCCGGGCGAGCTCGGCTCGCTCCAGGGCACGGTTTCCCCGGCCGCCAGCGGCGCGGTAGTTACCGCTTGCTGGCAAGGCACCAATGTTTCCGTCGGACAAGCGACCATTGACGGCACCGGTGTATGGGAGATCCCGAACCTGCTGCCGGCGGATTACTACCTGCTGGTGTCGGCTGACGGATACGAGCTCTTCGACTCGCGGGCGACGGCGTACGCAGTCGCGGCCGGAGCGGAAACCACCGTCCCCCTGATAACCCTGACCCCGACGCCGCCGTCGCCGTAAAGGGAGGGTTTCTCGACCTGCCCATCGCCCCTGTCGCCGAGCGGGCGCAGGCGTGGCCTACAGGCGCTCGCACTCGTCGCGGGCGTCGCGCAGCATGAGCTGGCGCACCGCCTCAGAGGGCTGCATGCCCTCGAACAGCACCGCGTGCACGGCGCGCGTGATGGGCATCTCGACCTGCGCCTGGTGCGCCAGGCGCACCGCCGCGCGCGTCGTGGGCACGCCCTCGGCGATCATGTCCATGCCGCCCAGGATGTCGTCGAGCGCGCGCCCCAGCGCCAGGTGGTAGCCGACGTAATGGTTGCGGCTGCGGCGGCTGGCGCAGGTCACCACCAGGTCGCCGATGCCGCTGAGGCCGGTGAAGGTAGCGGGCGCAGCGCCCAGCGCAGCGCCGAGCCGCGTTATCTCCGCCAGCCCGCGCGTGACCAGGGCCGCCTTCGTGTTGTCGCCGAAGCCCAGCCCATCGTTGATCCCCGCGCCGATGGCGATGACGTTCTTGAGCGCGCCGCCCAGCTCGACGCCCACGACGTCGGAGTTGGTGTAAACGCGAAATGTCGGCTGCATGAACACCTGCTGCGCGCGCCGCGCCAACTCGGGATCGGCGCAAGCCACGACGGTGGTGGTGGCGATGCCCGCCGCCACCTCCGCCGCCAGGTTGGGCCCCGACAGGCAGGCCGGGCACGCGCCCCACGGCGGTGGCAGCTCTTCGGCGATAACCTGGGTCATGCGCAGGCCGGTGTCGTGCTCCAGGCCCTTGGCGGCGCTGATGAGGCGCTGCTGCGGCGCCAGGTGCGGGCGCAGCGCGCGCACGGTCTCGCGCATCCCGCGCGACGGCACCGCCAGCACCACCATCTCCGCCCCGTCCAGCGCCGCCGCCATATCATCATGGGGCTCCACGCTGTCCGCCAGGGTCACGCCCGGCAGGTACTGCTGGTTCTCGCGGCGCAGCCGCAGCGATCGCGCCATCTCGGCGCGGCGCGCCCATAGGCCCACCGCCAGCCCTGCCCGCCCCAAGAGCGCGGCCAGCGCCGTACCCCAGCTCCCCGCGCCGATTATCGCCACCGCCGCTGGCGGGTCAGTCATTCGCCACCCTTTCCTCCTGCGGCGGACGAGTCCCGCGGCGGCCGACTCGCGGCTCCTGACCGCGCAGCAGGCGCCGGATGTTGGGCGCGTGGAGGGCGATCACCAGCACCCCGGCGGCGGCTGCAAAGACGGTGTACGTTCGCGGCTGGCGGTACGCCAGCATGAATACCCACATCGAGAACGCGCCCGCCATCGACGCCAGCGAGACGATGCGCGTGGCGAGAATGAATGCCACGAAAACCACGAGCCCGCTCAGCCCCACCGGCCACGACAGCCCCGCCAGCACCCCGAATCCCGTCGCCACGCCGCGCCCTCCGCGCAAACCCAGGAAGGCGGAGAAAGTGTGCCCCACCAGCGCCATCGCCCCCGCGCCCAGGACCATCGCCGTCGCGCCAGCCCCTGCATAAGCGCCGTGCGCGGCCAGCGCCTTCGCCGCCAGCACCGGCCCCGCGCCCTTGCCGGCGTCGAGCACGAACACCACCAGCGCGGCCCGCCACCCCGCGGCGCGCAGGACATTGGTGGTGCCGATATTGCCGGAGCCCACCTCGCGGATGTCCACGCCGCTCCAGGCCTTGGTCACCCACAGGCCGAACGGCACCGACCCCAGCAGGTAGGAGCCAGCCATCAGCAGGACGATAGTCAGCGGGCCGTTCATCTCACTTCCCCCGGCGTCCGCGGCGCGGCTTCTCCTCGCCGGTGGATTCGCGCACCACCAGGCGCAGCGGCGCGCCCTCCAGCCCGAACTGGCGGCGGATGCGATTCTCAAGATAACGCAAATACGAGAAGTGCATCAGCTCCGGGTCATTGACGAACAGCACGAAGGTCGGCGGGCGCACGCTCGGCTGGGTGGCATAGTAGATGCGTAGCGGCTTGCCCTTGACCACCAGCGGATGCTCCTGCGCCGCCTCGCGCACGAGGCGACTGAGTTCCGGCGTTGCCACGCGCATGGCGTGCTGCTCGGCGGCCGCCACCGTCGTGCGCATGAGGTCATCCAGTCCCCAGCGCTCCTTCGCCGAGATGAAGACGATGGGCGCGTATTCCATGAACACGAGCTGGCCTCGCGCCTGGCGCGCGAAGTCCTGCATGAGCGTGCGGTTCTCGGCGGGGGTCAGCTTCTCCTTTTCGTTCTGCGCGGCGGCGGTGTTCTGCACCACGTCCCACTTGTTGACCACCACCACCTGCGCTCGCCCCTGCTCGTCGGCGTAGCCGCCGATGCGCTGATCCTGGTCCGTCACCCCCTCGGCGGCGTCCAGCAGTAGCAGCGAGACATCGCAGCGATCGATGGCCGCGAACGCCCGCAGCACCGCGTAGTACTCGAAGCTCAGCCGCACCTTGCTCTTGCGCCGGATGCCCGCGGTGTCGATCAGCACCAGCTCGTGACCGTCCCATGTGCCGCGCGTGTCCAGCGAATCCCGCGTCGTGCCCGGCTCCTCGGACACGATGGCGCGCTCCTGCCCCACCACCGCGTTGACCAGCGACGACTTGCCCACGTTGGGCCGCCCCACCACGGCGATGCGGATGGCCTCCTCCTCGGCAGGAATCTCCTGCGGCGCCGGCAGCAGCTCCCCCAGGCGATCCAGGAGGACGTCCACGTCCTGGCCGTGGATGGCGGAAACGCCGATGGGCTCGCCCAGGGCCAGCGCGTAGAACTCCTGCGCGTTCTCGATGCGCGCGCGGCTCTCCACTTTGTTGGCCACCAGCAGCACCGACTTGCCCGTGCGCCGCAGCATCTCCGCGATCTCGTAGTCCAGCCCGCTCAGCCCCTCCTTGGCATCCACCACGAACAGGATGACCGACGCCTCCTCGATGGCGATCTGCGCCTGGTCGCGCACCTGGCGCAGCAGGGAGGCACCGCCCCGTTCGGCAGGCTCAGGGCGAGCGTGCGCCCCTGCCTCCCCGGTCTGCAGCCCCCCGGTGTCAATGAGGGTAAAGGGCTTGCCCTCCCACTCGCAATCCGCATAGATGCGGTCGCGCGTGATGCCCGGCGTTTCCTCGACAATGGCGATGCGCCGCCCGGCCAGGCGATTGAACAGGGTGGACTTGCCCACGTTGGGGTGGCCGACGATGGCCACCAGAGGCTTTGGCCCTATGGCTCGGTGCTCGCTCACTGCCCGCTCCTGTGGTCCTTGCGAGGGCGGGCGCGCTTGCCCGGCGTCGCAGATGAACTCGCAGCGGGCCGGCACGAAGCCCGACCCCGCATCTGCTTGGCGCGCCCGCGCAGCCCGGCGAGCTTCTTTGCCAGCTCCTGCGGCCCCGCGGCATGAATCACCCTTTTCCCGAGGCGGCGCGACAAGTCCTCCGCCGTGACGCCGTCCAGGAACTCACCGTCGCGCAGAGCGTTGGATGATAGCGCGATCGCGTCGCCAAGGGCCGGCTCGCGCGAGAGCGCATCGCCGATATCCTGGCCCCCGAGCAGGCCCGCCACGGTGATCGTCTCCCCCAGCAGGCGGTTGGCAACCACCACGGTGTGCGCGCGTGCGCCCTGCCGGCGCATTCCCTCCGCCATCTGCTCGACCAGGGCGCGCGCCGACATCCCCGTCGCCAGCGTCACCGACAGGCCGGCCGCCGGGCGGAAGTCGGCGTCATCGAGCTCGTCCAGGAACAGCCGGGCCAGGCCCACGCCGTTGTCGCGCTGGGGGAAGTCTTCGTATTCCTGCGGGGGGGGGAAGTCCTCGCCCGCGAGCCCGTAGATCTCATCGGCGGCGAACACGAAGCGCGACCCCAGCCGTTCGAGAAACTGGCCGTGCCACCGCCGCACCCGCGCCAGCAATTCGCGCGCCGCGGCGGTATCGAGCGGGCGCAGCTCGCACAGCCCGGCGCGGTGGGCGGTCAGTCCGACCGGCACAATCGCGAGCGAGGCGACGGCGGGATACAGCTCGGCGAGGTCGGCGCTGGTGCGCTCCAGGGCGGCGCCGTCGTTGAGGCCGGGGCACAGCACCACCTGCGCGTGCATCTCGATGCCCGCCTGCGCCAGGCGGCGCATTTGCTCCACCACGTCGGGCGCGCGCGGATTGCCCAGCAGCCGCCGGCGCAGGGCGGGGTCGGTCGCGTGCACCGAGATATAGAGCGGGCTCAGGCGCTGCCGGCAAATGCGCTGCAAATCCTCGTCGCGCAGGTTCGTCAGGGTGATGAAATTCCCGTGCAGGAACGACAGGCGGAAATCGTCGTCGCGCGTGTACAGCGTCGGACGCAGGCCCCGCGGCAGTTGATCGTAGAAGCAGAACACGCAGCGATTGCAGCAGCGGCGCATGCCGTCGAAAAGGTCGGTCAGGAAGCCCAGGCCGAGATCCTGGTCGGGGTGCTTATCCACCACCACCGTCCGCCGCGCGCCGCCGGGCCTGATGAGCTCCAATTCGACCCGCTCGTCGGCGGACAGGAACCTGTAGTCCACGTAATCGCGCACCGGCGCGCCGCCGATGGCGACCAGCCGGTCGCCCGCCTCGATGCCGGCCGCCGCGGCGGGGCTGCCCCCCGCCACCGCCGCGATCAGCACCGCGGGCGGGGCCGGCGCGCTCCGGTCAGGCGCGGTCTGGCTGTCGTTTGGCTGCGCAATGCACCGTCGAGTCATCACGCGGACTATAGTATCACGTCCCTCGCATTGGAGCAAAGGCAAGGGGCCGGTCCGTGGACCGGCCCCTTGAGCAACCGTCCCTGCCGGCGGCCTGAGCCGACGAGCAGGCTACTTGACATACGCGGTACGGCTGTAGCGATACGTCAGGTCACGCGTCCCGCCGGCCGGGCTGCCCCGCGCGCGGCACCGAGGTGGTCATGGTGACCTTGGGTTCGGCCCCCGCCAGCGTCGTCACCAGCAGCAGCCAAATCGTTGACAGCGGGACAATCAGGCGTCGCATTTCCGATCCCTCCCTGTGATTGGGCGAGGACGATGGAGCCCAGGCGCTCTTACCTGGGCCGCACGGGCAGGAGTGCCCGTGCTCCAGTCCTGGCAGCGCCGTTGTTCCGCGCGGCCTACTGCGGTATGAAGCTCATCCCCGGCTTGAGCGCGGCGACCAGCGCCGCCAGCAGCTTCGCGGCATGGTCGGCGTCGGACAGCGAGATGACCTCCACCGGCGTGTGCATGTAGCGCAGGGGCACGCTCAGCAGGGTGGTGGCGACCCCCGCACGGGAGAGCTGCATGACCGTGGCGTCGGTGCCGGTGTCGCTGGGGTTGCCGCACAGTTGATAGGGGATCTTGCTGTCGTGGGCGACCTTGAACAGCAGGTCGGTGAGCACCGGGTTCAGGTGCGCGCCGCGATGCAGTACCGGCCCCGCGCACAGCTTGCGGTCGCCGATTTTCTTCTTCTCGGCGTCGGGAAAGTCGGTGGCGTGATCCACATCCACCGCTACCCCGACGTCGGGCTCGATGCCGAACGCGCTGGTAACGGCGCCGCGGCGCCCCAGCTCCTCCTGCACCGTGGTGACCGCGTACACCGCGGCGTCGAGCTTGCGCCGCGCCTGCCCCTTCGCGGAGTTTACCCTGAGCGAAGTCGAAGGGCGCAGGGCAGGCTCTGAGCTGGTCGAACGGGACAGCAGCCGCAGCGCCTCGCACACGACGAACGCGCCCGACTTGTTGTCGAACGAGCGGCCGGCGACGATGTCCTTGTCGAGATGCTGGAATCCCACCTCGACCGTCACCGGATCGCCGATGGCCACGCGCTTCTCGGCGTCCTTGCGCCCGTGCGCGCCGATGTCGATCCACTGCTGATGGAATTGCAGGACCTTCTTGCGCTCCTCCTGATCCATCATGTGGATCGCCTTCTTGCCGATCACCCCGCGCGCCGGGCCGCGGCGCGAGTGCACGACCACCCGGTGCCCGGGCGCGAGCTGCGCGTCAACCCCGCCGATCGGCGCGAAGTGCAGGAAGCCCTCCTCGCTGATGTAGCGAATCATGAAGCCGATCTCGTCCACGTGACCGGCTAGCATCACCCGCGGCCTGCCCCCGGGGTTGAGCGCGCCGATAACATTGCCCATGACGTCCGTGCGCACTTCGTCGGCGTAGCGCGCCATCCACTCGCGCACCAGCGCCTGCGCCGGCTGCTCGAAGCCGGCCGGGCTGGGCGCCTCCACCAGCGCCTTCAAGAACTCCAGGGATTCCTTGCGCATGTGACCTCCGCTTGGGATTTCGCTATCGGCAACATCGCCGCCCGGGGCGCACCTCAGCGATACACCTCGATCGCCAGGTCCGGGCACATCATCGCGCACTGGGCGCAGCCGCTGCACTTGCGCTTGTCCCGCAGCGACACGGGATGAAACCCGCGGCTATTCATTCGCTTGGACACTCGCAGCAGGCCCTTGGGACAGAAACTCAGGCACAGCTCGCAGCCCTTGCATTTCTCCGGGTCAACAACTATTCTCGCCATAGCTCCTGCAATCCGTCGCTACCCCCGATTGCACTAATTCTCGGCGCGCCGCGCGCCCACCTTTCGCGCTGCTGGAAGGCTGGTTGGGTTAGGGGCGGGATTGGACGCGGACCGAGCCAACGCGCCCGCCGCCCGCGAGCGGTGCGCCGCCTGCGCCTCATTCGCCCCACGGCGGGCGGACGCGCAGCCGCAGGGGCCACACCGGGATTCCGGGATCCGCCACCTCTTTGGCCAAGCGCTCGTCCACCGCGAGGAAGCGCACCGGCTTGCTCATCTCTCTGGCGAAGGCCGCAACCCGCGCGTGCCCCTCGCGGATGTCCTGCGGCGTCGTCTCGGCGCCCAGGTTCGGGTTGCTGATGACGGCGCCGGCGTCGAGCCCGGCCTCGCGCTGTATGTCGCGCAGCAACTGCGGGAGCTCCCCTTCGACCGCCGCCGGCCGCCACGGGTTGATGACCAGCCACAGTTCCAGGGCGCCGGGATCGAGCTGCGGCCGGAAGCTGCCCAGGATGCGCGCCCCAACCGGGTCGCCGCCGACATCCGCGACGACGTGCAGAGACGCGGCAGCCAGCACCGGGCGCACCTCCGGCGATAGTGCCGGCAGCTCGTAGCGCGAGAGCGGCTCCTCCGGGCAAACTACGCGCACCCCGCCGCGCTCCAGCTCCGCACGGTGGTCCTGGGCGCGAAAGTAGGGGTTCACGATATCGAGGTCAACCAGCGCCGTCGCGCGCCCCGCCGCCGCGCTGGCGAGCGCGTAGCCCAGCGCGATCTCGGTCTTGCCGCTGCCGAAGGGCCCGGTGATGATGACCAGCCGGCGCCGCGAAAGCACGGCCGGGTTGCCCTGCGCGGCCATCACAGCTCCCTCATTGCGGGCAGAACTCCGGCGGGCAGGCAGATGCTTGCTTAGGTCGCGGCGCCATGGAGCGAAACGCCCGCCCCACGGCCAGCGCCCGCCCCGCAGGCGGCGCACCGCCCCCGGGCGCCTCTTGCGCCGCCGAACCGACCGGTGCGCCGGCTGCGACAGGCGTCAATTGCCCGCACGTGGTGTGATAGTCCAAATGCCGCACCTGCTCGAACGGCTGCTGCGGCGGCGATGCCGGCAGATAGATCTCGATGCGCGTGTCGGCCTCGGCGGGGCAGCGTGCCGTCACATAGGACTCGCGAACACCGTACAACACGAACCGGCGGAGCCGATCCCCACGGCCGACGACGAGCGTCGGCTCGCTGTTGCCCGCTGCATAGAATTCGATCCGCTCGGCGCGCTCGAACCAGCCGATGACCTCCCGGCGGAAGCGCGCGTCCCGCGGGTTGTGGGCGACTATCGCCGTCACCGCCAGGATCGCCGCCACCGGCACCAGCCACAGGTATTGCGCATGGCGCCTGAAAGTGTTCACGGGGCATCCTCTTCCGGACGGCCGAGCCGGTCCAGCCACCGCAGCGCGGGCGCTCGCGCTATGAGCCGGCTGAGGGAACGGCGCTCGCTGTATACATGAATGCCCGCCAGTGCCACGACCAAAACCAGCCGCCCCCACAGCGGCAGGACGGCCGCGAGCGCGACGCCCGCCGCCGCGCCCAGGGCGTTAGCCCCCGCATCGCCCATCATGGCGCGTCCCCCCAGGTCAAGCGGCGCCAACGCCAGAGCTACAACGCCGATGGGCCCCACCGCGTAAACGGCCTGCGGGTCAACCGCCACCGCGACGACGGCAAGCAGGGAAAAGCCCTTCAACGCGCGCCCGGGGCGCAGGTCGAGCAGGTTCACGAGGTTGGCGCTCAGCGCGATGACCGCGCCGTTAATGATCGCCTGCGCAATGCCGGGACGGGCCAGCAGCCAGCCGATCGCCAGCCCGACGACGATGCCGGCGCCAGCCTTGACCGCGCCGGTAGTGATGCGTCCCCGCACCACGCTCGCCAGATGCCCGGCGAGGCCCGACACCTGGCGCGATCCGTAGAGGTCGTCCAGCAGCCCGACACCAGACATGACCGTCGCCGCGAGGACGGAATACGCCACGAGGCGGACCTCGGCGCGCGGCAGCGCGCCCGCCGCGGCCAGCCCCCACGCGGCCAGCGGTGCGAGCGCAAAGCCCATCCCCGCCGCCGTTGGGATCTCGGAGCCGCGGTAGTTCGCCCGGCGAATGCCAGCCCAGTTGCTCGCGGCGAGGGACGCAACCAACGCGCTTACGGAGAACGCCGCCGCGGCGCATGCGGCCAGCAGCCACGGGTGCAGTTTCGCGCCGACCGCGATCAACACGGCCCAGCCGCACATGCCCGCGATCAGCCTGCGCGACGGCGCGGGACGCGCAGTGGGACCAATAGGATACAGAAGCCTGGGCGCGAACGCGGCGATGACCGCGCCGAACTGCCTGCCGCGGTGGATGAAGCCCGCCAGCGAGCGGCTGGTCGGCGCGTGCTCGATCTCGGTCGGCACCTCGATCACGCACGCTCCCAGGGCCGCGGCGTCTGCGGTGGCGGCGACCTCCGCGGCGAAACCGCGCCCCCAGGGCAGGGCGCGGGCCAGGTTGGCCGTCATGCATCTCTGGCCCGACAGCGGAGCCGCAAACCATCGCCCCGTCAGCAGCCACAGGCTCAGCCTGGCGGCGGCCAGCGCGATGCCCAGGCCCGGTCGCACGCGCGGCGCCGGCAGCAGCGCGACCGCCATGTCGGCGCGACCCTCGGCTACCGGCCCCACCAGCGCCTCGGCCGCGCTCGCGCTGGTCCCGAGATCGGCATCCAGCAGCAGCACCAGCTCGCCCGTCGCCGCTCCCACGCCGCGCCGCAGCGCGGCTCCCTTGCCCCGGTGTGGCGCCCGGACCACCCGGGCGCCGGCTTGCTCTGCTTCCAGCGCCGTGGCGTCCGACGAACCGTCGTCCACGACCACCACCTCGGCCACGCCGGACATGCGCCGCGCGGCTGCGACGGTCGCCGCCGCACGCCCCTGCTCGTTATAGGCCGGGATGACCACGGACACCCGGCGGAAAGCGGTGGGAGCGCTCGACATCGACACCTACCTGCCGGCGGGGGACAACTGGGGCAGCAACTGGTCGGCGGTATTCTTGGCGCCGAAGTCCCCGGAGGCGCCGCCAAGCACCAGGATGATGGCAAGCTGGCCGGCAGGCGTGTCGGCGTTGTCGACCGTGCTGATGGCGCGCCGCTGGTAGTAGTGCATGCACGTGATCGGGTCCACCGTCGCCTCGCACGCGACGACGCGCTTGCCGGCGTCCTGCAGCGCGCGGATCAGGGGCAGGTCGATGGCATTGACTGAGCCGAGGTCGCTGTCGGTACCGCCGACGAGCAGCACGCAGTCGGCCCGTCCGCTGTAATCACCGTCTACGCCGATGATGCCCAACTGGCGCAGGCGATAGGGCAGCTCCGGCGACCCGTCGGCGATGCGCACCGCCAGCTTGCCCGCCAGGACGCCGCGCGCATCGCCCTCGATCGGCATCGGGAAGCCGAAATCATCGAACACGGGCGCGACGTCCTTAGCGTTGAGCTTTAGAAACCCGGGCAGGATCGAGGTGGTGGAGGTGACTTCCCCCCCGGCCTGGCGGAGGGTGCTTATCAGCCCCTCGACCCAGGGGGCGTCACTGAAATCGCGGTTGAGCAGGACCGCGACGTGCAGACCTCGCAGCCGCCCGTCGACCAGGTAAGGAAGCACTTGCTTGCCGAAAGCCCGGCTCTGCTGCTGGCTCTCGGTCAGCCGCGTGATGATCCGCCGGTTCTGCGTGCGCTGCTCGCGAAAGGCGCGCAGCTGGCTCTCCAGTGAAGGGTCGCCCACCAGGGCAATGCCGAGCAGAATGCCGATGAGCAAAGCGCAGAATACTGCGAGCAGGCTCGCGAGGTGGTAGCGGAAGTCGATGGGCATGTGCGCGTCGCAGCCGGCCGCTCCGCCGGCTGGATCCTCCGGTCTTGGCGATCCCGTTTCTCTACGAGCTTCGGCGCCACGCGCCCTCAATCCTGCATCGCGCCGACGCCTACGAGCTGCGCGCGAACAGGCTCCGCACAAGCGCCACCGCCACCGCGATCGCCACCGGCACGCCGGCCGCCATCAGCAAGAGGTAGAGAAGATTGCCGCTCGCTAATGCTCGCTGCAGCTCCTGCGTGATCGTGCGCCCCATCGTCTCAATTGCGTCCATCGCCACTGCCCTCACTCAAGCAGCACCGGGGCCTGCCACACTCCTACTACTTACAAGATAGTGCCTCGGCGCGGCTACCGCAATAGCGCTCCGGTAGCATTCTCCGTGGCCGTCGGTACTAGCCCTGGCGCGCCAGCCGAGGCGGCTGCCGGCGGGCGGCGGGAGCCGGAGAATGACCGTATTGCGCTGCGGCAGATGCGGTGCTATCATGTCACGGGCACGGTGCGCGGCGAAGGCCCGCGCTCTGCCGGACCAGGTGGAGGATGGAGATCGTCGTCGCGGACAACGCGGGATTCTGCTTCGGCGTCGAGCGCGCGTTGGAGATGGTTACGCGCGGGGAAGAACCCATCGACGCACCGATCTACACCCTGGGGCCGCTCATCCACAACCCGCAGGTGGTGGAACGGCTGCGCCGGCAAGGGGTGCGCCAGGTGTCGTCGCTGGACGAGGTGTCGGGCGGCACCGTGGTCATCCCATCGCACGGCGTCGGCCCGGCGGTGCAGCGTCAGGCGCGCGAGCGCGGGCTGCGGCTGCTCGACGCGACCTGCCCATTCGTCGCCCGCGCACAGGACCATGCGCGCGCGCTCGCCGCAGAGGGATACCAGGTCGTCATCCTGGGCGACAAGGGGCATCCTGAAGTCGCCGGTCTGGTCGGCGCCGCCGGCGAGCAGGCGGTCGTGATCGAGCACGAGGACGAACTGGCCGCGGTTCGCGTCGGGGCGCGCGTGGGCCTGGTGACCCAGACCACGCAGGCGACCGCGCGCCTGGCCGCCGTCGCCGGGGCGCTGGCAGAGCGCTCGCGCGAGCTGCGCGCCTTCAACACCATCTGCGCGGCGACCACCCAGCGTCAGGAGTCGGCCCTGCGCCTGGCGCAGCAGGTGGAGGTGATGGTGGTCGTCGGCGGCAAGAACAGCGCCAACACCAATCGCCTGCGCCAGCTCTGCGAGCAGACGGGAGTCAAGACCTACCACGTCGAGACGGCCGCAGAGCTCGACCCGCGCTGGTTCCGCAACGTGGGCAGGGTTGGCGTCGCCGCCGGAGCGTCCACCCCCAACTGGCTCATAGACGAGGTGGTGCAGGCCCTGCGCGGCATGGGCGGCTAAGTCTGCACGCCGTCGTCAGCCGGCGGCCCCGCCCTCGTCACGGCTGGCGGCGGCTCGACAGCATTCCCAAGGAGGACCGCGATGGTGCGGATCGCAGCGATCATGTTGGTGCTGGCTTTCCTTGCCGTGGGCAGCCGCGGCGCCGCCGGGCAGATTCTGCGCGCCGGCGCCGCCGGGTGCGACATCACTCCTCCCGTGGGCTGCGACATGTGGGGCTACAGCGCCCGCCAGGGAGCCGCCGAGAGCGTCCACGACCCCCTCATGGCCAAAGTGCTGGCGCTGGCGACCGAGGACGGCTCCCTTGCCATCGTCACCCTCGACCTCGGGCGGTGCTTCGATCCGGACCTGCGCGATATGATCCAGGCGCGCGCCGCCGAGGCAGGCATCGCCCACGTCATCATCTGTGCCTCCCATACCCACCAGGGCCCCGATATGGAGAAGCGCGCCTGGCCCGACGCGTCGGCCCCTTGGCAGGAGCAGGCCGCGCGCAAGGTTGCCGCGGCGGTAGCGCGGGCTGCCGCAGACATGCGCCCCGCGGTCATCGGCTTCGGCGCGGGCGCAGTTGACGTCGCGCACAATCGCCGCAAGGTGCTGCCCGACGGCTCGGTGCGCATGTTCTGGCGCAACGAGAAGCGCGAGCCGACTTCGCCGGTGGACCAGACGGTGCGCGAGCTGCGTGTGGATTCCGCCGACGGCGAGCACATCGCCCTGCTCGTCAATTACGCTTGCCACCCGGTGGTGCTGGGGCCGGACAACCTGATGCTGTCGGCCGATTACGTCGGGGTCATGCGCCAAGCGGTCGAGTCGCAGTGGGCGGGGGAGTGCCTGTTCGCGCAGGGGGCCTGCGGTGACATCAATCCTTACATGGACAAGACTCCTCTCGACCAAGGCGGCCTGGAGGAGATGGGAAAAACGGGCCGCGCCCTGGCGGCCGAGGTGCTGCGCGTTGCTGCAGCGACGCGAACCGCGCCCCCCGCGGAGTCCCGGGTCGTTGTCGCGCGGCGGGTGTTCGACCTCGAACCCCGCTGGGAGAACTCCGAAGCGGCGCGCGAAAAGCTGATGGAGAAATACCGGCCCTACGTCGAGCGGCGGGGCGAGGATGCGATTCGCGCATACGTCGAGCGTATGATGCGAGGAGCGTCCGTGCCGGTGACGGCGGCGGTCGTCGGCGGGCGGTGCGCCGCCTGCGGGCAATGTGCCTTTTGCGGGTTCCCCGGGGAGTTCTTCGTCGAGCACCAGTTGGAGCTTGCTCGCCGCTCGCCCCTTCCGGCCACCATGTTTTTCGGCTACGCCGATGGCTATGCCGGCTACTTCCCCACCATCGCGGCCGCCGCCGAGGGCGGCTACGGCGCTGGCTACAGCACCTCGGTGGAGGTCGGCGCCGGCGAGCGCATGGTGGACTATGCCGTCATCTCCATCCTCAAGGCCCTGGGCAAGCTGACACCCCTGCCGACGCCGGAAGTGCCCGACTACCCCTAGGCCCGAGGTGGCCGCGCTAGCAGACAGCGGCCTATGGCTTCAGGTACGTCGCCAGCCAGTCCCACTGGTGGTGATGGAAATCCGGCGAATGGGCGTGCACCAAGTCCGGGTAGGTGACTAACGCCCTGATGCCTGCGGTCGGTGCGCCGACTGCGGGCGGTGCGCCGCCTCCGATGCGCTCATAGGTGGGCACGATGGTGCTGGCGGGGCACACATCGTCCTTCAGGCCCACACTCACGATCACCGGGCATTCCAGCTTGACCACCAGCTCCAGCGGGTCGAAGTAGCGGTAATTGTCGAGGATGAGATCGCGGGACGCGGGATGCTGCTCCAGGTATTCCCCGGCCTCGCGAAACGGGTGGGTGGGGACGTTCTGCGCCGCCCACACCAGCCGGCACCCAAAGGGCACATGCGCGGCCGCGACCAGCGGCCTGTCATCGATTGACGCGCAGGCCAGGGTCAGGCCGCCCCCGCCGCTGGTGCCCACGACCCCCAGCCGCGCGCCCTCCACCTCGGGGCGCGTCTGCAGGAAATCCAGCCCGCGCAGAGCGTCGGCATAGGCGCCGCGCAGCCCGCAGCTCCACAAGTCCTGCGGTCGGTGCGTCAGTTTGCCGCGCTCCATGGGGTAAGCCTGCGCGCTCTGCCCCTGACCCCGCGGATCGAGCGCCAGGCACGCGTACCCGCGCGCCGCCTCCTCCAGCGGTAGGGATACCGCGCCGCCATAGCCGGGGAACGTCACCAGACCGGGTAAGCGCACCTCGCCGTTGCGCATGGGATGGGTGTAGTATCCGCTGACCCGAACACCGCCCAGGCTGGCGAAGCTCACGCGGTAGGCGAAAAGATGCGCGGTGGAATGCTCGGGTAGGTGCTCTTGCCGCGGCTCCAGCGCAGTCTGCGCCAGCTCGCGCTTGGTGCGCTCCCAGAATTCCCACAGCTGCGGTCGCTCCGATTCGGTCATGCGTGCCAGCTCCTCCTATCGGGCGCGACTTCGCCGAAGTCGCGAAGGGTTCGCGCGGTCAGGCGACCGCGCGCCCAGGGCGGGCGCCTTTGCGCGGAAATACTGCGCGCCCGCCTTTACCCCTTCATCCCCGTCAGCGCGATGCCGCGGATGAAGGTGCGCTGCGCGAAGAAGAAGATGACGATGATGGGGGCGATGACCACCGTGCCGGCCGCCATCAGCCCGCTCCAGTCCGCGCCGTGACGCCCCAGGAAGGCCGCGAGGCCCAGCGCCAGGGTGTACATTCTCTCGTCGTTGAGATAGACGAGGGGGCCCATGAAATCGAGCCACGCCCAGATGAAGGTGAGCAGGGCGACGGTGGCCAGAGCGGGCTTGCTCAGCGGGACGATTATCCGCCACAGGATGCCCAGCTCCGAGCAGCCGTCGATGCGCGCGGCGTCGGACAGCTCCCCCGGGAGCGTGAGAAAGAACTGGCGCAGCAGGAAGATGTCGAACGCGGTGCCGAAGAAAGCGGGCACGATCAGCGGCTTGAAGGTCCCGATCCACCCCATGTGGCGAAACATGATGAAGCGCGGCAGCACCAGCGCCTGGTCCGGCAGCATCATCGTCGCCAGCACCAGCACGAACATCGCGTTGCGCCCGCGCCACTGCACGCGCGAGAACCCATATGCCACCAGGCTCGCCGACAGCAGCGTGCCGATGACCACGCTCACCGCGATGAACAGCGTGTTGCACGTGTAGAGCAGGAACGGGAAAGTCTTGAGCGCCCGCGGGTAGTTCTCCCAGCGCAAGTAAGTGTGACGCACCGGCGCCAGCCGCGCCGCATCCACCACCATCCCCTCGCCCGCGCGCGCCTTCGGTTCCAGCACGCGCACGCGGGCGCCCTGCGGCGTTTCGCCCAAACGGACGACCGTGAGGCGCTCACCCCGCGCGTCCAGGGTGTACACGCCGCGCAGCTTGCCCTCGATCTCCACCGACTCCCGCCGCGACGGGATCCACCTCGGAGGAAACTCGAACACCGCGTCGTCGGTCTTGAGGGAGGTGGTCACCAGCCACAGGAAAGGCAGGAAGAACACCAGCCCGAACCCGAGCAGGAGCGCATAGACAATG
>Ga0315279_10002408_pt1 | contig 28214 bp, 22 predicted proteins | sample YL17G06_20_MG_FD_203694 | JGI IMG/M metagenome (GOLD analysis project Ga0315279, IMG submission 203694) | Sediment microbial communities from Yellowstone Lake, YNP, Wyoming, USA - YL17G06_20 | ecosystem: Environmental > Aquatic > Freshwater > Lake > Sediment | place: USA: Wyoming | collected... | reverse complement strand
CCGCTATCAAAAGTCAGTTCGACAAAAAAGGCGGTCCAGCCCTCTTTCGGCTCAGGAACCTTGCCTGTATATGTGCTGTCGCTTTCCTCGGGTAGAGAAGAGTTTGTCCAAACGGGTCCGATGGTCTCCAGCCGAAAATCGCGGGCCTTGGTGTTGCTTGCCTGCCAGAGATTAACAGCAGTCGGCTTAGTTATGGTTTTGACAACAATTGAATCATCCTGGATAGACCAGGAGAACTGCGGGCGCTGCGAACCGGCGAGAATGGACTTATAGAAAACCGTCAAGCTCATCGGGGCATCCGAGCTACCGAGGCCGTGGTCTGTATTGGGGACGTAGCGAAGGTATTTTTCGCCGGTCAGGTCCTTAAAATAGAATTGCGCCGAATCGGGCAGGAAGAACTGGTCGCCGGATGAATTAACGCCGAACTTCGGCATCGTATAGCGAGAGCGATACTCATAGGGGTCGATAAACTTTCTTAAGGCCCGGCCCTCCGGCGTATCGAGCCGCTCGAATATCTTCATCTGCACATAATCCTTGATTGCATCGGAATAAAAGCCGTAGGCGCTATAGTGGTGCTTCATCTGCCTATCCATATTGAGCACGTCGATAACAGCGGGGGTGATTGCAATAACCCGCTTATCAACTGCGGCGGTCAGCCAGGTTGTCCAGCCGCGTTTGGAGCCACCGGAGACCACAAACTGGTTCACATCGAGAGCTCCGTTGGTGACAGATAACAGGTGGCTGTGAATGGTATCCATTGCGCGGACGGCACTTTTGACCATCGGCAATAGAAGCGGCCAGGTTGCATCGCCGGTTGCCAGATATTTATTGAAGGTGTAAGCGATAATTGCATCTTCGGAGCGTGGGCCGCCGCCATCAGGGAAGACAAGCGGCTCGTTCGGGACCATTTTGAGGTCCGCAACTACCGACCTTGTGGTCAGGGCTATCCCGGCCAGCATCAGGTCTGCTGACGACGGAGAGGAGCCGCCATTCCTGCCGCCGTTTATCCACAATAGCGCCTTATTTGCAGTAACCATATCGGGCTTGATTATGGTCAGCCAGTGCTGCCAGTTTGTGCGGTTAACCTCGCGGCTGCTGCGCCAGGTTTGCGAGGTCATATCCAGAATGTAAGCGGTGTATCCGAGACCTTTGACGGAGCTGACAACAGTATATTTGTAGCTGGCATCAGGCGCTGCGACGTAGTCATCCAGCGGCGTGGCGATAGTAATTTGTGCGATGGTAAGGACCAGCAGGACTAAAATAGCAAAATAGTTACGCGATTTCATAGCTACCCTTTCTTTTTAATTGGTCTATTTATACTTTTGATGGAAAGATTTGCCGCAGATACTCGGCATCATATCGGCAACTTTCTTCTACGCCGAGCGGCATTTTAGTTCCTTCCATAATCAGCCAGCCGCGGTAGCCAATATCGTCTATTGCACGGCGGACTTCCTTGAAGTCTATCGAGCCTTTTCCGTAGAGGTCGTCATTGTCCTTGGCGTGGAACTCACATATCTGCTTGCCGAGCAGACGAATCTCTTTATAGATGTCGTAGCCCTGCCCATGGGAGTTGGCTACGTCATAGTAAATCTTGACTGCCGGCGAACCGACACGCCTGACAATTTCTAAATGCTGCTCGGCGTTTAGCATTGACTCAAGACCGAGATAGACACCGGCCTTCTCGGCCTTCGGCGCCGCTTTTTTCAGCCGTTCCACAACGGTGTCGATACCCTTTCTGTCATTCTTCACGTCCCCATTGCCAAAAAACGCCAGCAATATAACTTTCACCTTCATCGCTCCGGCAACGTCAATGGCCTCGCTTACCCACCTCTCGGCACGTGGGTCGCTCTTGTAAGGAACCTCATTGAGAACCCCCATCGCGAGAGAAGCAATCTGGATGTTTCGTTTCTTTGCTTCTTCGAGGAATTTTTTCTGCAGGTCGGGATTGCAGAGGGGGAGTTTATCCTGTCCGCTTCCGAAGTCCACCTGGACGCCATCGAGGCCAATCCGTTTGGCTATTTCGAGTGAGGCAAGGTCGGTCCTTTTGCCTATCGTCCAGTCGCAGACGCCGAGTTTGAATCCGGACCTGGATGATTTTGTTCGTGAGGATTCAAGTAAGCTGTCGCAGGAAGTCAAAGCAAGTCCGGCGACGGCGCAGGCGCTATAGGTCATCATTTCACGACGGGTCATAACCGGATTTTTCATTTGTTTATCTCCATATCGCAATTTTATTTTATGCTTTCGCACCTTTAAGGTTTGCATCGAGATTCTCGGTGCTTTTGATGATTTCCTCCCAGCGAACGAGGCGGTTCTGGTAAGCGGCGGTGCGGCCGAGAATCGTTATAAGATTACTGCGGACACTCGGCTCAACCGTTGGATTATCAAATTTCCCATCGAGGATGTTCTTGTGGAAGGTTGCGATGTTGTTGACCGCGCCCTGCTTGTAGATATCGCCGGTGCTGCCGCCGCGATAGAAGGTCTCACCCTGGCCGCGGATTATCACCTGGCCGCCGTATTCGGTTTCGAGCACACCTTTGGAGCCGAACATTCGATTTCTGATGCCTTCGGGCTGGGTGCCGTGGCCTTCAAACTGCCTTGAGCTAAAAGTGATGCCGACATTGTTTGGATACTGAAAGAGCACGGCGAAGTGGTCCCAGCAAGTGCCGACGTTACGCACCTTTCGTCCGCCTGTTCCGAGGGCATATAGCGGCGGCTGGCCCATAATCCAGTTCATCACATCGAGGGTGTGGATGTTCTGCTCGGTAATGATGTCACCTGAGAGGACCTTGTCAAGTCCCCAGGCCCGCAGGCGGTTTTCAGAGTTGTCTGGGTCTTCCTGCATATACTTATAGTGTCCGGGAAACGGGTCGCTTGCGTGATAGGTTGCTTCGCCGAAGGCAAACTGGCCGATGGCGCCATCATGAATGCGCTTGAGCGCCTCGCAATACAGCGGCTCGGCGCGGGTCTGGAAATCAACAAGGAAACAAAGTTTTTTGCTCGTGGCTTTTTTGCCGCTTTCGGCAATAAGGTTGCAGCCGGGCACGTCCACCGCGATGGGCTTGGCGACATAGACGTGACGACCAGATTCCACAGCCGCGGCTGCCTGCTCAGGATGAAAATAAGGCGGGCTCTCGATTGCCACTGCGTCCACGTTTCCCTCCAGAATCTTACGGTAACCTGACAATCCTGTATATCGGCGGGTCTGGTCCACATTGTATTTGCCGCCGAAGGCATCGACCTTGTCCTGGAAGTAGTCAAATGCTGCCACGATGTTGTAGCCGCCGTGCTGGTTGAAAAGGTCGGCGATCCAGGTTCCTCTGCCTCCGCAGCCAAGCAAGCCGAGATTGAGCTTTGAGTTTGCGCCGTAGCTGCGGACAAGCTGGGGATTGACCACAGCAAACGACAGGGCGGCTGCGCCAGCACCGGCAATGAACTGACGGCGAGTAACCTGCTGCTGGTTCTTGTTGACAAGCGAAGTCTTGCGTCTATTTGACATTTTCAAATCCTCCTTTCATAAATCCGCCGCGCATCTGGCGGCTAAATCCACACCTGAAAAGGTGTCCAGCCATAAAAAGATGAGGCCTCTTATGCGTTTTAAGTTATCTTCCACCTTCCGGTCTTGCAAGTTATGGCAAAACAGGTTGTCCAATTATAACCTCTGAAGACGGATATGCAATCAGTTTTGCATTTTATTAAAGTCTTGCTCTGTTAAAAAGATCCACCGTAATTTCGACAGAAGTCCCGACGAGTCGGGACGGAGTGGAGAAATCTATTAAAAAACAGATTTCTCGACTCGCCCCCATTTCTGTCTTCGACAGAAGACACGGGGGCTCGCTCGAAATGACATACCCAACTCTTTTCAACAGAGCATTAGAGTCTCGTAGTAAAAGGAGTAGTAAAGCTTTTCCCTAATCTTCTTGCAATACGGGGCTGTTGGGTGTAAAGTAAAAAGGAAGCTGACACCGAGCGATATTTGATGAGGTGTAATTTATCTGGTCGTATTGTATTGCGTCTGTAGCTCAATTGGATAGAGCATCGGTCTACGGAACCGGAGGTTGCAGGTTCGAGTCCTGCCAGGCGCGATTTCAGGTGGCTTTCCTGTCAAGCGGTTTTGCTTGAACGTGCAGCCCACAGGACGCTGTGGGCATAGTAAATTCAAATCTGCGCCGCAAAATTGCCAACATTGTGCTTGACTATAACCTTCGTGGGAGTAATAGCATATAAGAAATAGAAGGCCCTGAGGAGACAAAAGGGACAGCCATACCGTTGCTGTGCTCCCAGATAAGAGATACTCAGAAAAGTCTCGTCAGTCATCGGGGAATAAAAGGAAATTTATGGAAAGTGAGAGAATAAAAGAAGATAGAAGAACCCTTTGGATGACACGAAAAGGTTTTACCCGCCGGAAGTATGGCGGGTTTACGTTGATAGAACTTTTGGTGGTGATTGCTATCATTGCTATACTGATGGCAATTTTGATGCCGGCACTGCAAAGGGTAAAGGAACAGGCACGGGATATTAGCTGCAGATCAAACGTGAAACAGATAGGACTCGTTATCTTTATGTATCTGCAGGAGAACGAATTCAAAATGCCGAGGGTTATGTGGGACGACTGGAGCTGGTGTAATGAAAACCATTGGCGCCATTCAGACGGGCGTTATTATAAGCCAACCGAGCCTGACTCATATTGGGGGACCGCCTTCAAAGAATATATCACCGAAACGGATATTTTCGGCTGTCCGTCCTTAAGGAGAAATCATGAAATGGATGCAGCAACTAAGCTATATGGCGACGATTTCGTAGAATTTTACGACTCTGCTTATGGACTCAACTCGTATTTAGATAGAGAAGGCGTAAATTCAATAAAAAATCAGGCTGAGGTCATTGTAACTCACGACCACATGGAGCCGCGACTTGAGCAGGGTGATGACCCAATCCATAACGATATGCTGTGTCTTGGGAAGGGTACTGAGAATTTGACTCATTACAGGTGGCCAAACGGTGAACGCAAGTTCTATTACAGAGGAATATTCAGACACAACATAAGGAGCAGCAGGTCCGATGCAACAGGTGGGACACTGAACACCCTGTGGCTTGACAACCATGTCAGTCGAATAAAAGAAACAAAGGGAAACGATATACCTAATCGGTACTACGATCCTTTGAGAAAGAAACTCCCCTGAGTCAAACCGGGCATCCTGTGACGAAGACCGTGCACATCTTTCGGGCTTGCTTGAGCTGCAGTTTTTACCTCTGCAAGGTTGCTGAGGGTATGCTCATCAGTGCAACTGGTTCGTTTTGCAGAATGTGCGCAACAAAGAGCTGGGGTAAAGCCGGTCCCTCTCCAGCGAATTAGATTGTATGCACTGGCATCTAATGCCAAAGCACACCCACATCCCCACATCCTTAAATCAAATCCCCTTATTCTCGTCGTGCGTTCCCTCGACTGCGCTCGGGAGAAGCGTGCGCGATGCGTATTACGTCAACGCAAAACGCAATACGAATTACGGAATCCTTTTATCGGTGAGCTTACTGGGCTGGTCAAAGAGCAATGCCCTGTCTATGTCCGACATAAGCTCCGACTGATTGACGCGAAGGACACGCTCGTGCCTTCTACTGCCTTCGGCGGTGGTCTCACCGAGCTGCTCGGAAGAGCCGCAGCCTAAAGGCAGAAAAGCCAGAACGCAGAAAATGGCAGCCAGAATTACCTTGCAGATAGAATCACTTTTCATCATTTTACCCTTTTGAAATTCAATCAGCCGCCCGTAGTTATGAGACTATCTGGTTTTTACAAGCAGTGAGAATTTCACTGTTTCATTATAGTAACTGCGAACGTAATTGTCAATGCAAAAACGCTATAGAATCTTTAATCCCCACTATAAATCTGCGTTTTAGTCCTATAACAACTATTTTTAGGACTAATAATTTTGAGTTTTTATCTCCAGAAATGCGGTTAAAAAACTCTTGTTGGTTGATGAAAAGGTGTTTCTTCTGAAACGCCCATCCTTTTATGACGATATTTTTGAGAAATAAGAAGGATATAAACAAATTTTCGATGGAGGGTTTTAATTGGAGGTAAGAATTATGTTTGCGCAAAATGGTTTGATACGAAAATCTGTAATTGCGATGATATTCCTGCTTGTGTTTGGCTTTAGCGAGCGACTATCTGCACAGCAACAGGACCCAAACAAGCAAAAGGGCTTCTTTGAAATGTCCATTGAAGAATTAATGGACATCGAAGTCTATACCGCATCGAAGTATAAACAAAATATACATCGAGCACCTGCCTCAGTAACGATTATAACCGCCGACGATATTCGATTGTATGGTTACCGCACCATAGCGGACATTCTGCAAAGCGTCAGAGGTTTCTATGTTTTCTATGACCGAAACTACTCTTATCTCGGTGCCCGAGGATTTGCGCCGGCTGCAGACTACTACAACAGGGTGCTGGTGCTTGTCGATGGACATCGTATCAGCGAAAATATCGGCGGTTCAACGTTCTTCGGCAACGACTTTCTTTTGGATGTTGAGCTCATTGAAAGGGTCGAAATCGTACGCGGTCCAGCATCATCTCTATACGGTGCGGATGCAATGTTCGGTGTTGTGAACATCATAACCAAAAACGGCAAGGATTACAAAGGCACTGAAGTGGCAGGCAGGATTGCCTCTTATCAAACGCAGAAAGAACGACTGACATACGGCAATATCTTTGATAACGGATTAGATATATTAGTTTCTGCGAGCAACTACAGCAGCGATGGGCACAAGTTATATTACAGCGAGTTCGACGACCCGTCCACAAACAACGGCGAGGTAGACAATGACGGAGAGAGAGCCCGTGACATTTTTGCTAAAATCACATTTGGCGACTGGAGCTTAACCACAGCCAATGTAGCAAGAAAAAAGAAGATACCGACCGCTTCTTTTAGTCAGGTTTTTAACGACGACCGAAGTCAAACGCTTGACAAAATCACACTGGTCGGGCTGACGTACAATCACGAATTTTCCGACAAATTTTCTGTTACGGGAAAAGTGACATATTATCAGTATGACTATGACGGACGATACCCTACTGATTATGCAAACCCGGGTGAACCGCCGGATATCCAAAACAACAAGGATATGTGGAGAGGCCAATGGTGGCAAAGCGAACTGATGCTCACGGCTCAGCCGTTCGAAAAACATAAAATAACATGGGGTGGTGAATTTCATTACAATGCAAAAGAGCATCAAAAAAACTGGGATACCGACGTTTATTCAGATGATAACAGACACACAAGAAACTGGAGCGTGTATGCGCAGGACGAATACAGCATTTTTGACAATCTGACATTGAACGCTGGTGTGCGGTATGATGAATATCAGGCGGTTGGCAGCACTATAAATCCCAGAATTGGCCTTATATACAACTATTCGGACAAGACAACCCTTAAACTGCTTTACGGCGAGGCATTCAGAGCCCCAACTTCTTATGAAAGATACTGTTCGTATGTTGACTATCAAAAAACAAATCCAACGCTTGGGCCAGAGACTATAAAGACATACGAAGTCGTGCTGGAACATGAACTCGACAAAGATACAAAAATAACCGCAACAGGATTTTACTACAGGCTCAAAGACCTCATAGCCAAAGAAATAGACCCATCTGACGAGTTGAGCGTATTCGAAAATACAGATGGAGTAAGCGGAAAGGGAGCTGAATTCGAGATTGAAAAGAAATGGAAAAACGGGATGAGAGGCAGAGCCAGCTACAGTTACGTCCAGACGGAACTGGTGGACACTCATGAAATATTGACAAACTCACCTAAGCATCTGGCCAAGTTTAATCTGATTGTGCCGGTGATAAAAGACAAGTTGTTTGCCGGGATAGAGACACAGTACACAGGAGATGCCAAAATCTACAATGGCGGATATATCGGCGGGTTCGGCGTAACGAATCTTACTTTGACATATCAGGATTTGATAAAAAATCTGGAAGTAGCATTCGGGGTGTATAACGTGTTTGATAAAAAATATGGTTATTCGGGCAGTGGGGACCATGTGCAGGACAGTATCGAGCAGGACGGCAGGACTTTCGGGGTTAAATTAACATACCGGTTTTAATTAATCAGGATGAAATCTGGAAAATTTATAAATGAAAATTAAAGCCTACATCTTTGTAGTTGTAGTTCCGGTCTTATTCATAGGGCCAAAGGCTCGGGCTGATTCCGCCGCCAGCCTCGAGTATCAGGTTAAGGCAGCATTTTTATATAACTTTATCAAGTTTGTGGACTGGCCAAAGGAAAAAGCCGCAGACCCCAACACCCCCCTGACCATCGGCATCATCGGCAAAGACCCCTTCGAGAGTGCTTTCGAGCCTCTCCAGGAAAAAGAGGCCAGGGATAAAAAAGTCGTCATACAGCGATTTGAAGGATTCGTCGAACTGGAAAAGTCCGGCAAAAAGAAAAAGGACCAGCCGCACCCAAAAAGCCAGGATATCCAGAAATGCCACCTCCTGTTCATCTGTTCCTCCGAAAGCGAACGCATCGCCGACATCATCGCCTCTGTCAAAGACCACAGTGTTCTGACAGTCGGAGATGTGAAAGATTTCCTCGAATCCGGCGGTATTATCAATTTTGTAATGGAGGAGCAAAAAGTCCGCTTTGAAATTAATATCACTGCCGCCAGGCGGGCCAAGCTCCAAATCAGGTCTCAGCTTTTGAGGTTGGCAAAAAGAGTAATCGACGAAAAGGACGCCGAAGGGAACAAGAATAAATGAGACAAAAATAAAGCAAGGACATCGGAAACCGAGTGAACCAATTATGCTCGTTATGCAGAATATATCGATAAAGCACAAGCTGATATTAATTATGATGCTGACCTGTATCGTTGCGCTGCTATCGGCAGCGACAGGATTTATCGTATGGGAGTGGACGGCCCTTCGGCACACTATGGTGCAAAATCTATCAACACAGGCGGAAATGATAGCGGAAAACTGTAAGGCATCTCTGGCCTTCCAGGATGCAAAAGATGCTGAGAAGACACTAAGTGCTCTTCATGTGGAACCTTCTATTGTTTTTGGCTGTGTTTATACCAAAGATGGCAAGCACTTTGCAACCTATTATCGCGATTTTGCTGAGATAAAAGTTCATTCATCTGAGTTTATGGAAAGCGGGTTCAGTTTTGGTGACGGCTATCTAACCGTTTTCAAACCTATTGTGCTCGATGGCGAAGTAATCGGGACTGTTTGTCTGCGGTCGGATCTGAATTCTATGTATGCAATGCTCAAGAGTAATATCTTCATCACATTTGCCGTTTTAGTATTTGCGTCTTTAGTGGCTTTTCTGGTGTCATCACGACTTCAAAGGGTTATTTCCGGCCCAATTTTAAGTTTAGCTGATGTGGCAAAAGTTGTTTCAGAAAAGAAGGATTATTCCACCCGAGCCGTAAAGTCCGGCAACGATGAAGTGGGCCTGCTTATCGATGCATTCAACGAAATGCTGGAGCAAATCCATCGCGATTATGAATTAGTTGACGCCAAAGGGAAGCTGGAAGTACGAGTCAAGGAGCGGACCGCAGAGTTGAGCACGGCCAATGAGCAACTGAAGCGGGAAGTTGTGGTGCGCAAGAGAGCGGAGCGAAGGCAGGCCGAGCTTTTGAAGGAACTGGAAAGCGCCAATCGCGAATTAAAGGATTTTGCGTACGTAACTTCGCACGACTTGAAGGCGCCGCTGCGCGGGATAAAGACCTTAGCGGAATGGTTATCAGCCGATTACGGGGACAAATTTGATGAGCAGGGGAAGGAGCAAATGGGTCTGCTTTTAAGGCGAGTGGAACGGATGCATAACCTGATTGAGGGCATCCTGCAATATTCGAGAGTCGGACGGGTAAAAGAAAACAAGGCTGTGATGAACCTGAACAAAGTTGTCGCGGAAGTCATCGATACGCTTGCTCCGTCGGCAAACATCGCCATCACGGTCGAAAACGAACTTCCCACTATTGAGTCTGAACCGACCCGAATAGCACAGGTGTTCCAGAATCTGATGAGCAATGCCATTAAATATATGGATAAACCCCAGGGGCAAATAAAAGTCGGTTGCGTTGAGGAGGATGGTTTCTGGAAATTTGGTGTTGCCGACAATGGGCCCGGAATCGAAGAGAAATATTTTGAAAAGATTTTCCAGATTTTTCAAACGCTATCGTCGCGCGACGATTTTGAGAGCACCGGTATCGGTCTTACAATCACAAAGAAAATCGTGGAGCTATACGGCGGTAAAATCTGGGTAGAGTCAAAAGTAGGCGAAGGAAGCACATTCTTTTTTACGTTGCCAAAACAAGAAATGGAGGTGAAAGATGCGAACCTTGAAACCAGTGTTGTTAATTGAAGATGACCATGTTGACGCGATGACGGTAAAAAGAGCATTTACTGATTTGAAGGTTACAAACCCGCTAATCCACAAGCTCAACGGAGAAGAGGCGTTAGAGTACCTGCGAGGCGAAGGGGGTCAGAAGCCCTGCGCAATACTTCTGGACTTAAATATGCCGAAAATGAACGGAATCGAATTCTTGAAAATAGCTAAAACAGACGACGAATTAAAAAAGATTCCTGTTATAGTTTTAACCACTTCCAAGAGCGATGAGGACAGGGTCGAAACTTTCGGGCTAAGCGTCGCGGGTTATATGATAAAGCCGACCGACTATAAAAAGTTTATGGAAACAATCAGGGTAATCGACCTTTACTGGACGTTAAGCGAACTACCCGAAGGGCCAAACGGGAATGGGTTGAGGGACAGCAAAATCGTGGTTGGGGCTGCTGGTCAGAGATAACTGAGTAAACGCAATAAAAGCAAAGTTAGCGCCAGGTGATCTGGAAATGATAATCTGACCTACCATCTTGGCGGGCTGTTGCTACTGAATTCAAATTTTGGGGTGACATAGTTATGAAAGTGAGAACATTAATATTAAGCGTTGTGGTTTTGTTGTGGGCGGCTGGCAGATAGCGTATCCTTCGGGGGGCCGGAATTTTACAGTTTGCCTGTCCTGGTTGAGAACATTGAAAGAATTGAAGTTGTCCGCGGGCCCAGCGAGACCTCAAAGAGCTTAAGATTACAGGCTCATTAGTCTAGGTAACCAACGGCACGGAGGCTTTGGAGTATCTAAAAAATGAAGACAATGGTAAGCCGTGCCTCATTTTGCTGGAGTTGAATATGCCTAAAATGAACGGTATTGAATTTATCGATGAAGTGCCCTGGGGTACGCATTTATGCCAGTTTTACCAGAGCAAAGAAGATTTGATTGAAATTCTGGTGCCGTATTTTAAGCAAGGATTAGAGAATAATGAATTTTGCATGTGGGTTACTGCTGAACCTTTGGGAGTCGAAGATGCGAAAAACGCACTTAAAGAAAAAGTAAAGAATCTGGATGATTATATTAGAAAAGGACAGATAGAGATACTTGACTACAACCAGTGGTATACTACAACAGGCAGGTTTGAAGCTGATAAAGTGATAGAGGGGTGGGTGGAAAAGGAAAAGCAGGCAATAGAAAAAGGGTTTGACGGCCTTCGCCTTACGGGCAATACCTTTTGGCTTGAAAAGAAAGATTGGCAAAGTTTTGTCGATTATGAAGCTGTGGTGAATAGCGTTATCGGGAAACATCGCATGCTTGCTATCTGTTCCTATTCTCTGGATAGATGCCAGGCAGGAGAAGTCATAGACGTAGTCAATAACCATCAATTTGCGCTCATAAGGAAGGAAGGCAAATGGACGACTTTAGAATCTTCCGAGCGCAGGCGTGCGCAAGTTAAACTGCAGCAGCACATAAAACAGCTTGACTGTCTCTATGGGTTGTCCAGGATCGCTGTTCAGCCGCAAATCTCGCTGGACCAAATCTTTCGGGAAACAGCCGAGCTGGTTCGTAGTACATACCGGTATCCTGATATAACCTGCATAAGAGTTACTTTCAACGGGATACAATATAAGACTGATAACTTCCAGAAAACCGAGCACAGCCAGTGGGGCGACATTTTAGTCCGCGGGGAAAAGGCGGGAAGCATCGAGGTGTACCGCTTTGAAGAGAGACGAGAAGACAAGGAAGGGTCATTTCTTAAAGAAGAGGGCGCTCTGCTGGGTGCTGTTTGTGAGAAGTTAGGCAGAATTGCGGAACTCAAACAGGCAACAGACAAGCTGCGATTATTCAGGACTCTGATAGACCAATCAAACGACTGTATTTTCATTTTAGAGCCGAAATGGGGCCGTTTTTTAGATGTAAATGACAGAGCCTGCGAGAGCTTGGGATACAGCAGAAAAGAATTGCTCGAGATGAGCATTAAGGACATCGGAGAGTTTCCGGATGATTCCTCTTGGCAGCAGCAGGTAGAAGAGCTGAAACTCAAGGGCGACATCGTCATACAAGGCCGGCATAAATGCAAAGATGGGACCAGATTCTTCGCAGAGACCAGTCTAAAGTTCGTAAAGGAGGAGAAAGAAGATTACATAATAGCGATTGCTCGCGATATCACCGAGCGCAAGAAGGCAGAAAATAGACAAACGGAACTTATCAAAGAGGTGGAAAATGTCAATCGTGAATTGAAGGATTTTGCTTATATCGTTTCGCACGACTTGAAGGCGCCGCTGCGCGGGATTAAGACTTTAGCAAGCTGGTTATCGGCCGACTACGGGGACAAATTTGATGAGCTGGGGAAGGAGCAAATGAAATTGCTTTCGGGCCGCGTTGACCGGATGTACAACCTGATAAATGGGATTCTCGAATACTCCAGAATCGGACGCCTACAGGAAAATAGAGCTATTGTGGACCTAAATAAGCTTGTTCCGGAGATAATCGATACGATTGCTCCGCCGGAAAATATCACAATTACGGTCGAAAATGAGCTGCCAACGATTGAATGTGAGCCGACTCGAATTACGCAGGTGTTCCAGAATCTATTAAGCAATGCCGTCAAATATATGGATAAACCGCAGGGGCAAATAAAGGTCGGCTGCGTCGAAGAAAACGGCTTCTGGAAGTTCAATGTTACCGACAACGGGCCCGGTATCGAAGAGAGACACTTCGAAAGAATTTTCCAGATGTTCCAGACATTGGCGCCGCGAGACGATTTTGAGAGCACCGGCATCGGCCTTACCATCACAAAGAAAATTGTGGAATTATACGGCGGCAGGATTTGGGTCCAGTCAAAAGTGAGGCAAGGTTGCACATTCTTTTTTACATTGCCAAAGCAAAAAGTGGGAGTGGAAGGTGCAAAACTCGAAGCCAATATTGCTTATTGAAGACGACCGGGTTGATGTGATGACGGTGAAACGTGCCCTTAACGACCAGAAGGTTACAAACCCGCTGGTTCAGGTAGCCAGCGGTGAGGAGGCGATTGAGTATTTGAGAAACGGCGGTAATCAAAAGCCGTGCCTTATCTTGCTGGACTTAAATATGCCGAAGATGAACGGTGTTGAATTTCTGAAAATCGTAAAAGTGGATGAGACGCTGAAAAAGATTCCCATTGTAGTGTTAACGACATCAACTGAAGAACAGGACGTAGCTGAAAGCTTTAAGCTGGGCGCTGCGGGTTATATGGTCAAGTCCGTTGACTATGAAAAGTTTGTGGATATCGTCAGGGCAATTGACGTGTACTGGAGCTTAAGCGAATTACCAAATAGGGGGTAAGAATATGGAAGGCGCAAGATATAAAATCCTGCTTGTCGAAGATAACGAAATAGACCAGATGGCCTTTAAGCGGTTTGTGGAAAATAATGCTCTTCCATACGACTGCATTGTCGCAGGGTCTGTTTCGGAAGCTCGGAGCGTATTGGGTTTTGAACAGTTTGATATCGTAATTTCCGACTACTCGCTTGGGGACGGCACAGGGCTTGATGTTTTGGCTCTGGTGAAAGATACACCGACCATAATGGTTACGGGGGCCGGCGACGAGGAGATAGCAGTCAAAGCATGGAAAAGCGGCGCTTACGATTATCTAGTAAAAGACCTCGAACTAAACTACCTTAAGATGCTTCCAATAACAGTTGAAAATACCATCAGACACAAGACGGCAGAAAGGAAATTGAGACTGCTTTCAGGCGCTATTATGAGCACCAACGACGGCGTCTATATTACCGATATGGATGACAGGATTATTTTTGTCAACAAGGCGTTCTGCGAAACTTACGGCTACAAGGAGGAAGAGATTATCGGAAAAGGAAGCAACGTCCTCTGGATAGGAAAACAGCAAAGCACCGGCACCAGAAGCGTTTTTCAGACACGAACTGTCGGAAATACGTGGGAAGTCGGGTTTTACCATAAGCGAAAGGACGACAGCGTATTTCCGGTTTCTCTGTCGAGGTCTATCATCAAAGACGCCAAGGGAGACGAGATGGCGGTTGTCGGAGTAGTCCGTGACATATCGGAACAGCTTCTTATAGAGGATGAGCTTAAAACGGCGAATCTTAAATTAAAGAAACGAAATCAGCTACAAAGTGACACGGCTGTTATGGCCGCAGAGGCGCTGGCGACATTATTGGATGGCGGAAACACCGAAAGGGCCAAAAAGGTTGTCAGTGACTTTCTTGAGATATCGAAAATCGACACGGGCAAAATGGAGCTGAAGCGGTCGGAATTTGGTTTTCAATCGCTCATCGGGCAGGTTATCAAAGAGCTGTCACCTGTTGCTGCCGAGAAGAATGTTGAAATGAAAAGCCTTATGCCCGACCGCGAGCTTATTGTCGGCGCAGACTATAACAGGATATCAGAGGCGATAAAAAACCTTATCACAAGGGCCATAAAAACCGTTTCCGCAGGTGGGCACATCAATGTGCAAGTAACGGATGCCGGCAATGAGATTACGGTGCAGATACAAGATGATGGTCCGGTCATTGACGGTAAAGAAATTCATAAGATTTTCAATCGCTATGACTGGGTTAAAGAACAGCTCAACAGCCGGCAGGAAGACCTCGCCTTTGGCCTGCCGATAGCAAAGGAATTGGTGGAAATGCACGGCGGGCGAGTATGGGCTAAAAGCGCAGAGGGGCAGGGAAATAATTTCTGCTTCACCCTTCCAAAGTCAGGCGTGCGACAGGAATCTGCAATGACAACGGCTCCGGCAGACGCAAAATAGCTACCTGTGTGCTCCCGGGGAAGAGCAGAAGAGGTAAGGAAACCGCACGACCCGCCTACAGCGGGCCAAGGAAAAAACTGTGCGGAATAAAAGTTTTCGTGCAAAGCGAAGGATATGCGATACGAACCGAAAAACTGTAACTTGAAAAGAAGCAAAACTTTCAGAAAATCGACCGTAATCGCGGCTGTAGCAGTAGTCTTGTTTATATTAGCAATTGTTTTCAAACCTGCGGAAATAGTCCTCACCTGGCACCAGGCGCATGAGAAATGGGGGGTGGATGAACTCATCATCGCCGCCTTAATCTTAGTGCCTGTCCTGTACATTAGCTTATTGTGGAACTGGACGGTACTCCACAAGGACAAGAGAGCAAAGCAGGAAATTGAAACCTTAAAGCAGCAAATCGAGTTCATAATTGGGGCTACAAAGACAGGTCTGGACATCATCGACTCGCAGTTTAATATTCGATACATCGACCCTGAGTGGCAAAAAGTATATGGCGACCCGACAGGGAAGAAATGCTACGAATACTTTATGGGGCGAAACGAGGTGTGCCAGGGCTGCGGAATTGTGAAGGCCCTTGAAACAAAGAGTATCACCGTAACTGAAGAAGTACTGGTTAAAGAAAACAACAGACCTATTCAAGTAACAACCATACCATTTCAGGACAGTAGCGGAGAATGGCTGGTAGCCGAGGTCAATGTTGATATCAGCGAGCGAAAGAAGGCAGAGGAGGAGATGGAGAGCATGAACAGAAAGCTCCAGGCAACGGTCGAAGAGCTAACACAGTCGAATAATGAACTCCAGGAGTTCGTTCACGTAGCATCGCACGATCTAAAGACTCCACTACGGGCAATAGGAATTCTGGCTAACTGGATATTAACAGACTATGGGGACAAATTCGATGAATCGGGGCGGGAAAGGGTCAAGCTGCTTGTGGGAAGAGCAAAACGAATAGATGAACTGATTAACGGTCTGCTGCAGTATTTCCGGGTGGGACATACCAGAGGAAAATATGAAGAAGTGGACCTGAATATCGTGTTATCAGAGGTAATTCGGGAAATTGCGCCGCCGGAAAATATTGAAATAACCATCCAGAGCGAATTGCCTACTGTGATAGGCGAACAAAGACGTATGGTGCAGATATTCCAGAATCTGCTAAACAACGCCATAAAATACATTGAGAAACCCAGAGGAGAAATCAAGGTTGGCTGCGTCGAGGAAGACGGTTTCTGGAAGTTCAGCGTATGCGATAACGGCTCCGGCATCGAACAGAAATATTTTGGAAAGCTTTTCAAAGTATTCCAGAAGCTGGAGTCGCACGACGAAAGCGAAGGGACAGGCATTGGTCTTGCCATTGTGAAAAAGATTGTTGAACTGTATGGGGGCAGGGTTTGGGTAGAATCCAGACCGCGAGAGGGAAGCACATTCTTCTTTACGTTACCGAAAAAAGAAATGGGGGTAAAAGATGCGAAACTCGAAACCAATATTGCTTGTGGAAGATGACCGCTTGGACGCTATGATAGTCAGGCGTGCACTTAATGACCTCAAGGTTACAAACGAGCTGGCTCACACCGGCGACGGCAAGGAAGCCATAGAGTATCTAAGAAGTGAGGGGAACCCAAAGCCGTGCCTTATCCTGCTGGATTTGAATATGCCGAAGACAAATGGCGTAGAATTTTTAAGAATCGTCAAAGCAGACGAAGTGCTAAAAAGGACTCCTATAGTAGTTCTAACTGCATCGACTGAAGAACAAGATGTCATCGAAACCTTTAAGCTCAGTGTCGCCGGCTACATTGTTAAACCGGTCGATTATATGAAATTTGTTGAGGCAATGAGGACGGTGACCCTTTACTGGACACTAAGTGAATTTCCAGACGGAGAATAGACTTCGCTGCCAGCTAACCAATCATCTCCAAAGTCGCCAAGGCGGTGAACTTGTCGTCAGCGAGTTCAAAGGCCTGGTCAAGGCCGGTTACCTTAAAGACACCTATGGTTGTGGGAGGAACGCTGCAAAAGATGAGACGGCGCCCGCAATCGACCAATGTTTTTCGCAACTGCAGCAGCTTCGAAAGACTTGAAGAGGTTACGACACCCACACCGGCAAAATCAATTACTATGCTGCAGTGGTCTCTGTCAGAAATCATCTCAACAAGTGTTTCGAGCTCCTCGGCCATTTCGGGCTCCTCGGGAAGGTCCACGATAATGATATTATCCGCCCAGTGTTGAATTCCCATTTCAAATCTCCATTATTTCCGGATGCTGTAGCTTTCGTAAGCTCTAAATCCTGAATCGGCAAAATGTTGCACCAGGTTAAGCAAAAAAGCATGGCGTAAATCAGGCCATTCTCCTTCTTTATGACAAGCAGTTTGCGCTGCCCAACGCTGCCGAAGAGGAGCTGGGACATACCTTCGGTAAATACCAACGATAGCTTGCATAAATTAGCCAATATTGGTAAGACTTAATCAATGATACCAACATTACCTATTTTGTCAAGAGGTATCCAGAATTATTTTTACTCCCAAGAATTCATTTGGTCTGTGTTAGGACACTTTTGGCACCAAAAGGCACGAGGCAAAATGTTAAAAATCGGGCAATAGTTCAGTCAACTTGTTCAGTAATCTGGCAGTGTGTCGGTTGACGGTATTTGACCTTTATATATAATACGATGTTCCGTCTCGGTGCTATTAGAAAGACAGGGTTGCAGCGTTTATGAGCAAATGCGGCGGAGGGCAGTTAGTCGAAAATAAGCTGTCAAAAACATATCGTCCTGCGTAAAGCAACCAGAACCCATCGCAGGCAGGAAAACAAAATTTATTAGCGAAGAAGAAGGAGTTTATTATGAGAAACATAACAATCTTACTAAGCGTAGCGCTGCTGGTAACTACATCCAGTATTTGTTGGGCGGATAATACCGGCGACCTGGCCAAGGAAAACGCCGAACTGAGACAAAGAGTTGAAAGGCTCGAAAAGGAATTGGAAGAGCTAAAGAAAATCGTTCTTCAGCAAGCCAAGGCGCCGGCGGCTGAACCATCGAAGGCAGAGTCACCTAAAGCTCAACCAACGCCGGCTGCTACGCCGAAGCTGAGTGAAGCGGACCTGCAAAAAATCGCAGAAATGGTCCAGAAAGAAACAACACTAAAAAAACCCGTCTGGTCGGGTTTGGATATTCAACTATACGGATACATTAAGGCCGACGCCTCTTATGACACCTCTCGAACTTGGCTGGGTAATTATGTTCTGTATGTAGATTCTGAAAAAGACAACAGAGACGATGATGAGTTCAACCTGACGGCCAACCAGACCCGGTTCGGGTTCAAAATCACGGGGCCTGATGACGATTTGGTCAAGACAAGCGGACTGGTGGAGGGCGATTTCTACGGCAGTTACGCAGAGGAGAACAAGGCTAAAATTCAACTGCGTCACGCTTATTTGAAATTAGATTGGCCGGACGACAAATTCAGTATTCTTGCCGGGCAAGCCTCGGACACTATGTCACCTCTACTGCCTGATACGCTGAACTACACCGTCCTGTGGGACGCGGGTAACATCGGCTACAGGCGGCCACAAATACGATTGACAAAAGGTTTTCCTGTTGGCAAGGATGTCGAGCTGCAACTGGAGGGGGCAGTAGCGAGAACCATTGGAAGGACCAGTCCGGTGGGGTCGGAATCGGGTGAAGATGCCGGCTACCCGACCTTCCAGGGGCGAGTAAGCGTGACATTACCGTGGGTTGGTTTCAAGCCGATGACGGTCGGTTTTTCAGGCCACTGGGGCAGGGAAGAGTATGATTTCAATAACATCACACCTCATGTTACCAATAAGAAATTTGAGAGCTGGTCGATTAACCTCGATGTGACTCAGCCTATTAACAAATGGCTTGCTGTTAAGGGCGAGCTGTTCAATGGCGAAAATATAGACGCCTATGCTGGCGGCATCGGCCAGGGGGTGAATTTGACTACCTATCAGGAAATTGGCAGTAAAGGTGGCTGGGTTGCTGCAGAATTAGGCCCATGGGATAAATGGCGTTTCAACATTGGTACCGGCGTAGATGGTGTTGACGGAGGCGACGTTAAAACAGGCGACCGTCTGATGAATCGCTCTATATTTGGCAATGTGATTTACTCGGCCACCAAAAACGCAGAGATTGGTTTTGAGCTTTCGAGATGGCAAACCGACTATAAAGGGTCGGGCGATGCCGACGATTTGCGAGCGCAGACATCACTGATATACAAATTTTAGGTGAAATTTTTGTTTGACCTATAAGGAAAAAACAGGTAAAATACTGGGTTTATCTATAATGAGTCGGCAACCGGAAACTTATTAGTCTTAATACAAAACTCGATTGCCAATTATGCTATTCAGAAGGCATAAATAAAAGCTGTTGAGGCGTAATAAATTCAAATTACCGTAAAAGGAGAACAGTATGGGACAAGTGCAAAAAGCTATTGACTCACTAATGACTGAGAAGCGGACATTTCCGCCGCCGGCATCAATCAAAGCGAATGCTCACATCAGCAGTATGAAACAATATCAGCAGATGTGGGAGAAGTCGATTAATGACCCCGATGGATTCTGGCTGGAACAGGCGAGTATTGTGAGCTGGTTTAAGAAACCAACCAGGAGTCTGAAATACACGTGGGACACGAAGAAGCGAAAGATTGAGCATAGCTGGTTTGCCGATGGCGAGCTGAACGTTGCTTATAACTGCCTCGACCGCCATCTCGGAACTCCAACTGCAAAGAAAACGGCCCTGATTTGGCAAGGCGAGGTGGAAAACGCGGTCAGAAAATATACTTATGAAGATCTCCACAAGGAAGTCTGCAAATTTGCAAATGTGCTGAAATCGAAAGGCATAAAGAGGGGAGACCGCGTGGCTATTTATCTGCCGATGGTCCCCGAACTTCCAATAGCTATGCTTGCCTGTGCCCGTATTGGTGCGATTCACTCGGTTGTTTTTGGCGGATTCAGCGCTGATTCGCTGCTGGGTCGTATTAACGATTCCGAGTGCAAATTGCTTATTACTTCCAATGTGTCACTGCGTGGCGGCAAGCATATTATGCTTAAAAGCACCGCCGATGAAGCATTGAAAAAGACGCCGACGATAGAAAATGTCATCGTCGTTAAGGCCGGCGACGACCCGTGCGATATGAAAGCCGGCAGGGACGTATGGTATCACGATGTGATGGTGAAAGCCGACAGCAAATGTGAGCCAGAGCGTATGAAGGCGGAAGAGCCGCTATTCATTCTTTACACATCCGGCTCGACCGGCAGTCCCAAGGGTGTAGTCCATACTGCGGGTGGATACTTAGTACAGGTTACTCTCAGCCACAAAGTCATTTTCGATATTCACGATGACGACATTTACTGGTGCACCGCTGACATCGGCTGGGTGACAGGGCACAGCTATATTGTCTATGGCCCGCTTGCAAACGGTGCGACATCATTGATGTTCGAAGGGATTCCCACTTATCCTGACGCTGGCCGGTTCTGGCAGATTTGCGATAAATTTGGCGTTACCGTTTTCTACACAGCACCAACGGCTATTCGTTCGCTGATGCGTCTGGGTGATGAGTGGCCGGCCAAATACAAGCTGAACTCACTGAGGGTTCTCGGAACGGTTGGTGAGCCGATAAATCCCGAGGCCTGGATATGGTATAATGAGAAGATTGGCCGCCATCGATGTCCGATTGTCGATACGTGGTGGCAAACTGAAACCGGCGGTATTCTAATCACGCCGCTGCCGGGTGCCCATACGTTAAAGCCCGGCAGCGCGAACCGGCCGTTTTTCGGGGTCGATACGGTTATTCTACGCGATGATGGAAGCAAATGTAATGTGAACGAAGGCGGCAAACTGTGCATACGCAGGCCGTGGCCCGGAATAATGCAAACAATGTGGGGAGACCACGATAGATTTATAGATACGTACTTTACAATATTTGATAACGTTTATTTTACCGGTGATGGCTGCCGAATCGATGAGGACGGCGACTACTGGCTAATGGGCAGAATCGACGACGTGGTCAATGTTTCCGGCCACCGCATCGGGACTGCCGAGGTCGAAAGCGCTCTTGCCAGCCATCCCAAAGTTGCTGAGGCCGCGGTTACGCCGATGCCTCACGAAATTAAAGGTCAGGGGCTTTACGCCTTCGTTACGCTCAAAGACGGCGTCCATGAAAGTGAGGAGCTTAAGAAGGAGCTTGTTGCGCACGTGCGTAAGGAAATCGGGCCTATTGCAATGCCTGATATTATACAGTTTGCTCCTGCGCTTCCGAAAACCCGCTCCGGCAAAATTATGCGGCGGATTCTGCGTAAGATTGCCGAAGGTGACACATCGAACCTCGGTGACATCACAACACTTGCAGACCCGGGCGTAGTGGAGATTCTGGTGAAAGGCCGAGGCAAATAACAGAACCGACGTAAATATCAGAGAGACAAGGATATGGGCGAGGACAGGATAATGAACCGGTGGCTGGTGGTGATTGGAGCGCTGGTGATACAGATTAGCCTGGGTGCGGTGTATATCTGGAGCGTGTTTCAGACGCCGTTAAAGCGGGCGTTCCCCTCCTGGACGGAAACGCAGGTAACGTGGCCTGCACAAATCGTGCTCGCGTGTTTTGCCCTGGCGGTGATTTGCGGCGGGCGCATCCAGGACCGCCTGGGGCCAAAGAAGGTCGCCATGGCCGGCGGTTTGATATTGGGCCTGGGCCTGATTCTGGCACGGTTCACCGGCAACTTCGAGGCGGGCACGGCACTGTGGTGGCTTATCCTGACGTTTTCGGTGCTCGGCGGCATCGGCATCGGCGCAGCTTACGTATGCCCGATAGCAACATGCGTGAAATGGTTTCCAGACAAGAAAGGGCTGATTACGGGATTGGCGGTGGCTGGCTTCGGCGCGGGGGCGTTCTTCTTTGCACCATTGGCCAAAGGCCTAATTTCCGGTGTGCCTTACGAGCTGCTGGGCGTTAAATTGTTTCCGCTGCCGGAATTGGAAGTGTTCAACACTTTTCTGGCGTTAGGGATAATATTTCTGGTGGCGGTTGTGGCGGGAGCGCAGTTACTGCGCAACCCCCCTGCCGGATATGTGCCGGCCGGCTGGACGCCGCCAAAACCGGCACAGGGCGGGATGGCAGCCAGGGTAGATTATACGCCGACGGAGATGCTTGCCACACCGACATTCTGGCTTTTGTGGGTGACATACTTCGCCGGCTGCACGGCTGGCCTGCAGGTGATAATGAAGGCCTCGCCTATCTGGCAGTCGTTCGCATTCGGTGCGATGACGCCGCCTGTTGGGGAGGCACAGTTTCATAGCGTGACCACCGCCGGCGCAATGGCGGTTTCGATTCTGGCCATTTTCAACTCATTGGGTCGGATTCTGTGGGGCAAGGTCTCGGATAGCATCGGTCGCAAGATGACGCTGGTAGTGATGTTCGCCATCTGCGGCGTGATGATGCTGGCGCTCGATGCAATGCGTGGCTACCCGCTGTATCTGCTGGGCATTTGCACCGTCGGGCTGTGCTTCGGGGGGTATCTGGCATTGTATCCGGCGGTTACAGCGGACTTTTACGGCACCAGGCACCTCGGGGCCAACTACGGCTGGATGTTCTCGGCTTATGGTGCGGGAGGACTGGTGGGGCCGTTCCTTGCAGCGTGGCTGATGAAGGTCGCTGCGAAGATGCCGTATCAGGTTACCGAGCCCGGCGGCAAGGTGGTAGAGAGGATATTCACGGTGGGTAATTATCGGCCTGCATTCATTGTTTCTGGTGCGGCGTGCGCGGCGGCAGCGGCAGTAGTTCTGCTTGCGCTAAAGTCGCCGAAGGGGAAGGCGTAAGACGCAAAAGCAGAGATAGAATATCGAATATCGAACATTGAATCTCCAACGCCGAAGGACATTCGTTGCGGGTTAAATGGACAAGGCTACAGTCCGTGAAGGGGGAAGACGCTCGCCTTAATGGCTTCTATTGTGGCTTCTATTGCAGGCATTACCGCATCTCGCTGCTGACTACTTACGGCAAGTGCTCTATCACGTAAACCGCCCTGCCAGTCGGTGCTTTCGAGCATAACGCCGCCGAGAGCGGTATTGCCGGCATAATCACTATCTGCGCCGCAAAGAACAGTCCAGGCCAACGCCCACGCTCGGACAGTGTTGTCGATATTATAACCGCCGCCGCCGGTCATCAGGACAGGTTTATTGAGTCGTAACAGGTGATTTATGATTTCGGCATAAACATTGTTAGTCAGATATAGATGTGCCAGAGGGTCGCCGGCGAGGGCATCGGCCCCCAGCTCAAAAACAATCACATCGGGATTATAAGCAGCCATCAATGGCACGGCTACTTCTTCAAACGCCTTCATATACGCCTGGTCATAAGTGCCGACCGGCAAAGGGACATTCACGCAGTAACCTTTGCCCGGGCCATCGCCGATTTCATTTTCGAATCCCGTTCCGGGAAATAGTATTCTGGGGTCCTCATGAAACGATATGGTCATCACATCACAGCGGTCATAAAATGCATAAGCGACGCCATCACCGTGGTGAACATCGACATCGAGATACAGAACTCGTTTGCCTCGCTCAGCCAATACGTGGCAGGCAAGCGCGACATCGTTTATATAGCAAAAGCCGGAGGCGCGTTCGGGGTGTGCGTGGTGAAATCCGCCTGACGGATTGAATGCTACCTCGGCGGAGCCGGAAAGGAGCAAATTTGCGGCGACAAGTGTCCCTCCGGTAACCAGAACCGCATAATCGTATAACCCATCGAAGATAGGGCAATCCGATGTTCCAATTCCCATACCGAGTGCCTCGACGTCCCAACGGCCTTTGGAGGCGGTCTTCAATGCGTGCAGGTAACGGGCTGTGTGAAACTTCTTTAATGTGACTCTTTCGGCCGGGACAGGAGCCACCTCCTTCCTACCATTGCCGGCAAGAAGCCTCATAGAATTAAGAACCTCTCTTAGTCTTTTAGCCCGAACTGTGTTAAAGGGATGCTCGGGCGGGTAATGATACTTCTCCAGCTCCTGGGAATAAATAAAGGCAGCTTTTGTCATTGCCAAAAATTACTCCTAATTGGGATATATCAGAAACATTTTGCACTTGCACCCGGCTGTGGCGCTTTTTATAATTCCCCTTGACAGTGACTGAACATCATTGTAGGATACGTAGCATTGGGTGCAAGAAATTTCAAGGATAAACTGTAAAAATGTGAGATTGTCTTGGAAAAGATATTATATGATTTTCAGAGACCATCGGCGGAAGGTATAGATAAATTATTATCGTCAAAATAAATCCTGTAAGACCTTTGGTCTCTTACGGGCTAAAAGGAATAACATGAGAAACATCACTAAGGGACAGATAGAAGCGGCAATGAGCGAGGCCATCACAAAGTTCAAAATAGAGAATATAGGAAAAGGGCCTAAAGATGTAAAAAGTTATATCATTGAGGATATGGTGGTCATAAGACTCAAAGGGGCCTTAACTACCTCTGAGCAACAGCTAACTAAGAGTCCCGAAGGTATCGCACTTGTCAAACGCTCCAGAGTATGTCTTCTGCAGAAGGCGCGAAGTGTTTTGGCGAACCTTTTACATAATTTACTTAACGTTGACATCGTCAGCTTTTATGTAGATGTTAACCCAGAGATAGCGGAGATGTTCATAGTCTTGGGTTTAAGTAAAGATGTAGAGGCAAACTTTTAAGTTGACAAAAACTCCACTTGATATTATTTTCTTATTATGATAATTTAGAAAAACAGTAGGACTTGGTAGAGTAAGTAAGAAGCAGTCCCTGAAGGATTTTTCGGGGAAGGCTTGTTAAGGAGTAGACCAATATCTGGCTTTTTGAAGCCAGATATTGGTCTTTTTTTTTGAAATGAAGGTCAAAGCTAAGAGTCAGGTAGAGGCACAGATAAATGAGGCTGTCACAGAGCTGGAAAGAGCTCAGGTGGGAACAGAACCCAAAGAAGTAAAAAGCTACGTTATTGAGGACATGGTAGTTATAGAATTAAAAGGCGTCTTAACGCCTATTGAGCAAGAGCTTACCAAACATCCTGAGGGTGTTGAACTTGTTAAGCGATGCAGGGCTTGTCTTCTGGAAAGGGCACAAAATATCTTTAAGGAAATCATACATAACTTATTGAATGTCGAAATCATCAGTTCTTATACAGATATCAGCCCCGAGACTAATGAGAGTTCTATAATCTTCACTCTATCTGAAAATGTTGAGCCAAAGTTTTATGAGAATGCGAGGTTGTCACGAAGAATATGCTAACGTCATATGATGCTCAAAAATCACCGGAAACGGAAAAACCAGCCAGCCTAAACAAAGAGGACATTTTATTAAAAGGATTAGAAGCTTTAGGAGAATATTCCTCGCTTGGACTTGAAAAACAGCATTTCTTCGATGAGTTAAGGTATCTTGAAGCAGAAGCAGAATATCATGCCAAGAAACTCGGCCGTATCAAAAAGAAAGGAAAGGCGATACTCGACATAGTTCGTGACTTACGACTGGTTGATGATATTATCCGGAAGTACAATTATAAGAAGAACGCACTGATCCAGATTCTTTTAGATATTCAAACCGAATTTCACTGGCTTCCGCGACACTGTCTAAAGTGGGTTTCAACACGGCTTAATATCCCACATACCAACATATACGCTATTGCCAATTTTTACGAGGCACTGAGCCTGGAACCTCGGGGAGCACACTTGATTCAGATATGTACCGGAACTGCCTGTCATGTTCGTGGAGCCGCCAGCTTAGTTGACAGAGTGTCCTGTATTCTGGGTATTGAGCCGGGCCAAACCGATTCAGAGCAGTTGTTTACTCTGGAAACAGTTCACTGTGTGGGGTGCTGTGCTTTAGGGCCGGTGATGGTAGTTGATGGAGAGTATTACAGCAATCCTTCTACAAAACAAATCCGGAAGATTGCCGCTTCATACAAAGTAAGTCGCGAAAAAGGAGAAAATTATGCCCAGGTTGAACTCAGCCGCTGACTTGGAAAAGTTTAGAAAAGGCATATTAGCCAAAAGAGACCCAAACAAGCTGTGTGTTACCGTCTGCTCAGGCACAGGATGCCACGCTTACGGCTGCGGAGGAGTAGCTGAAGCTTTTGTCAATGAGATTAAAAGCAAGAACCTACAAGCAAAAGTAGACGTCCGTAAGACAGGATGCCATGGCTTCTGTGAGAGAGGCACTGTGGTCATCGTTTTGCCCGACGAGATATGCTATCTTCACGTAAAACCGGATGATGTGTCTGAGATCGTCCAAAAGACGCTGATAGAAAAAAAGCCAGTGGACCGGTTATTATACGAGGGTCCTGACGGCAAAAAGGTTGTGCGTGAAGGCGAAATACCCTTCTATAAACATCAGAACCGCGTCATCTTTGGTAATAACAGGTTTATTGACCCAAGGAATATAGATGACTACATTGCGCTCGGCGGATATGGCGCCTTGGCGAAAGCGCTTTTTGAAATGAGTCCTGAGCAAGCGCTCGGTGAAGTCAAAAAAAGTAATTTAAGAGGCAGAGGTGGAGGTGGTTTCCCTGCCGGCCGAAAGTGGGAAACCACCCGCAATGCACCGGGAGAACCAAAATATGTTATTGTAAATGCCGATGAAGGAGACCCTGGAGCTTATATGAATAGAAGTTTATTGGAAGGCAATCCGCATAGTGTGCTGGAGGGCCTGCTTATCGGTGCTTATGCTATTGGTTCACACGAAGGATATATTTATGTGCGAGAGGAATACCCGCTTGCATTGGAGAATACGAAAGTCGCTCTTCAGGCAGCCAAGGAATATGGTCTGTCGGGTGAAAATATCCTCGGCTCGGGATTCGATTTTGATGTTACTATCCATCGAGGTGCCGGTGCTTTTGTATCAGGTGAATCCAGTGCACTTATGAGTGCTATTGAAGGCCGTGTCGGTGAGCCGAGGCCAAAGTACATCCATGCATCTGTAAAGGGCCTGTGGGATAAACCTTCCTGTTTGAATAATGTTGAAACCTGGGCCAATGTGCCTTTTATTATCAATAAAGGTGCCGATTGGTTCAAAAGCATTGGCACAGAAAATAGTAAAGGTACCAAGATATTCTCACTGGTTGGGAAGATAAACAATACCGGATTAGTCGAAGTGCCTATGGGAATAACTTTAAGAGAAATCGTCTATGATATTGGCGGCGGCATCCCTGACGGCAAAAAGTTTAAGGCCGTACAAACTGGCGGTCCTTCCGGAGGCGTTCTACCTGATAGCATGCTTGATATTCCCATCGATTTCGACGAGCTTACAAAAGCCGGCTCAATGATGGGCTCCGGCGGAATGATAGTAATGGACGAAAATACCTGTATGGTGGATACAGCGAGATACTATACAGACTTTCTTGCTCATGAATCGTGTGGAAAGTGTGTCCCATGTCGTGAAGGGCTGCGACAGATGCTTAGAATCCTGGATAATATAACAAATGGAAAAGGCAAGGAAGGCGACATTGAGCTTTTGGAGGAACTATCGGAGTTTATCCAGGAGGCATCTTTGTGTGCCCTTGGTCAAACAGCTTCAAATCCTGTTCTAAGCACAATCAAACATTTCAGGGATGAGTACGAAGCACACATCAAAGAAAACCGTTGTCCCTCAGGCGTTTGTAAGGAGCTTATCAATTATTATATTAACGCGGACGATTGTATCGGATGTGGACTATGCGCAAAGAATTGTCCAACCAACGCCATCTCTAAAACCAAAGATAAAGTATATATTATCGAACAGGACAATTGTATTAAATGTGGAAGTTGTGTGAAGGTCTGTCCCGAAAAAGCAAAAGCCGTGGTGATAATTTCACCTAAGCCTATTTCTGAGACCGCGCAAGCAACAACTTAAACGACAGAAAAGGAAACAAACAATGGGAACAATATCGTTAGAAATTGACGGTAAGAAAATCCATGCAAAAGAAGGTGCAACAATCCTCGAAGTTGCCCGCGAGAATGGCATTTACATTCCGACTCTTTGCCAACACAATGAACTCAAACCATCGGGCGTCTGTCGCTTATGCATGGTGGAGATATCGAAGAATAAAAGGACAAAATTGGTTGCTTCCTGTGTTTATCCTGTTGAAAGGGACCTTGTTGTAAAAACCAATT
>Ga0315279_10002407_pt1 | contig 28227 bp, 12 predicted proteins | sample YL17G06_20_MG_FD_203694 | JGI IMG/M metagenome (GOLD analysis project Ga0315279, IMG submission 203694) | Sediment microbial communities from Yellowstone Lake, YNP, Wyoming, USA - YL17G06_20 | ecosystem: Environmental > Aquatic > Freshwater > Lake > Sediment | place: USA: Wyoming | collected... | reverse complement strand
CGCTGGAGCTGCTCGTGACCGCCATCGAGAAGGCTGGCCACCGCCCAGGCGAGGATGTGGCCATCGCCCTGGACCCTGCGGCAAGCGAGTTCTACCGCGACGGCCAGTACGTCCTAGCCTGCGAGGGGCGCTCCCTGAGCGCCGACGAGATGGTGGCCCTCTACGCCGACTGGTGCGCCCGCTATCCCATCGTCAGTATCGAGGACGGCCTGGCCCAGGACGACTGGACGGGCTGGTGGAAGCTGACGGCGGAGCTGGGGCGCAAGGTGCAGATCGTGGGGGACGACCTGCTGGTTACCAACGTTGAGCGCATCCGGAAAGCCATCCAGGAAGGGGCGGCCAACGCCGTGCTTGTCAAGCCCAACCAGATCGGGACCCTGACGGAGACCTTGGCCGCCATCGAGACGGCCAAACGCGGCGGCTGGGGCGTCGTCATCTCTCACCGCAGCGGCGAGACAGAGGACGCGACCATAGCCGACCTGGCGGTGGCCACCAACGGCGGGCAGATCAAGTCTGGTGCCCCCGCCCGCGGCGAGCGGACGGCCAAGTACAACCGCCTGCTGCGCATCGAGGAGGAGCTGGGCGCCGCCGGCGTCTTCGCCGGCCGCGAGGCGCTGACACGGTTGCGGTAGCCCCGAACAGTTGCGCTTCCCGCCCGGCGAGCCCGGCGCCGCGCCGGCTTTCTGCGCAACCCAGGGACTTACCCCCCTTCCGGTGGGTATAGTCGCAGGACGCTTCCGTAAGCGGGATCCGGACCAACCTCCGCCTCGGTCTTGTCCACCGCTTCCGGCAACGGGAGTCCTTCGGTGACAAAGTGCCGCAGCAAGGCCTCCGTTGCTGCGTCTGTGTGGTCGCCGGACACAAGCCCGTTCCAGCTCACGACAGCCTTTGCGCCCCTCTCAACCAAAGCTTCGGCGATTGTTTCAGTTTTCAGCCCGTCACAACCCATCATTACGACCGTAGCATCCTGTAGATTGCCCTTCATGCTTGACTTGATAAAGCCCGGCATTATGCCGAAGTATGACGGGCCATCTTCATAATAGGAGACCTTGCTCAGACGCCGTGTCTTTTGCTCCTGGACATACCACGTCTCGCGATAGGAGTCCGCCGTGAACAGGGTCACCCAGTCTGCCGGCCGGCCCCCTTCCCTGCCGAGGGCCGAGTGGACCCTGAAGATGATCAGCTCATAGGGCTGAGCCGGGAAGCTCCGGTAGAACTCGACGGTGACCTTTTCGCCGGGGAAGTAGTCGACCGCATATCCGGCCTGTTCCAGAAGGCCCGTGGCTGTTTCAACGAACGTTGGGTTGGGCTGCGTGAGGCCCAGTTGGTCCACTATGGCCGCCCTGGGCCCACCACTGGAGACCGGGGTTGGCGGCTCTCCCGACTGCCCACCCGATTGGGAGAGAACGACCAGAACCGAAACAAAGACTATCGGGACTGCGATGGCAGCCCCGATGAAGAGCGTAGACCACTTCTTAGCCACCTGGCCACTGGGCGTAACGCCACCGGCGCCCTCCTGCGCCCCGCTCTCCTCGACCCCCGCCAGCGCGCGCTTCTGCGCCCGCCGCTTCACCTTCTTGCGGCGACTCATATCAAAAACCCAGGCAGCACCAGACAAGCTACCTGAGCCACCGTCTCCCAGCATACCATGCGCCAGCGGTGATAGTGACCAGTACCACAGCCACCGCTGTGGTCGGCGCAATGTGCATTTGGGGCGGCGAATCAGACTGGCGACCAGGCGCCTGAGCCACCTCCGGCAGCTCCGCTATGCCCCCAACGGGGCCGCCCGTGGGCCCGGGGGAAGCGGTGGGGGGCGTGGGCGTGCGAGTCGGCGTGGCAGTGGGTGTGGGTGTTGGCGTGCCCTGGAATGAACAGTCCGTGGTCTGCCGCCCGTTAGGCTCCTGCCCGGTGGCAGCCTGGAAGCTGGCCAGGCTCGTATAGTAAGCGGCCCCACCACCGGAGCCCCACTTGGTGAACCGGCCCGGGTCAGTGGTGTACATGCAATCGTAGTCGAAGGACTCCCCCGCCGGACGCGGCCATTCCGTGATCTCGAAGACGTAGCGGCTGGCGTGGAAGGTGTTACGGCGGGAGACGATGGGGGAAAGGTCCTCGTTGGTCTGGTGGATCCCGTCGGCCCCGCCCTGCGCGGCCTCGGCGCTGCTGTCCACGTCACAGACGTTCTCCGTTAGGTAGGTCGTTCCACCACCGTCGTTGCCGACCGGTACCCGTGTAATCATCGACGGCCAGTTCGTATCCCCTACGAAGGCCGAAGGAACCATCCGTGCATCCGGACTATGCATCAGCGAGTCAACGGTCTGCTGCGTGCCGGGTGAGGTGCGGTGGGTAGCTGAGTGCCAGCAGAGCAAGGATGTGGCGGAAAAGAGCGGGGCTCCACAGTGCCAGTAGGCAGCGTCCGCGGCCTGCGGCGACGAGAATCTACAATAGCAGTCTAACGAGGCTGGCCAACGATAGGGCGGAACTCATAGGCAAGACGACGATGGACCGCCTCTGTGCCTTCTTCGATTGCCAGCCCGGGGACCTGTTCATTTATGTATCTCCCGTAGAACCGGAGCGACGCCAGTAACAGGGTGCGGGCCGCCGGGCATCCCAGAGCGAGTTGTTACCCCATCAGAGCTGCAGGTCGGCGCAATGCCATCGCGCTGCCACCAGTCGCAATTGACGTCGACGTCGGAGGCGACGGAAGCATGGCCGAATGACGAGATAGTCCACCGGGGACGTGGGCCCGGGTCACATCGGGAGTAGTCCGGGCAGGCTGTCACCGTCGAGTAGAAACGTTGCTCCTACTGGCGCACCTGGCGAAAGCTACGGTATTCGTTTTCCCCGAGAAAAGCCAGCGGTCAAGGTGTTACTAGCCGCTCATCGATGCGTCTATTCTCGTGGGGGCAATAGCCTGCTGGACTTGCAGACAGGAAAGGCGGGAGCTAAGCTAGTGCGAACGTACGGCTGAGCGGTGTGCGTTGCCCAGCCCGGCTTTAGGCAGTATCCGCATGGCCAGGGTAACGTTCTGTATAGTGAGGGCCAGCTGAGAGCGGCGTTCGCCTGGTGGATCGGCATGCCTTGGGAGCCCCGCTCCTGAAAGGAGAGCACCGGTGAGGACTATAGCAGCTGCGGCAGCGCTCCTGGCCCTACTGGCGCTCGCGGCGGCGATCTTCGCTCAGGCGGATGGGACAGCTCAGGAAGGCCTCAGCATCGGCGTGGACGCCGACGCCGCTGGCAACACTGCCACTTCCCTGGGGTCCATCGATTCCTGCGTTTCAGTGAAGAAGGGAGACACTTTCCAGATCGACATCTTCGCCACCGACGTGGTCGACCTGGTGAGCTGGGAGATGTACTTTTCCTTCGATGGCGACGTGGTCAACGTGACCGACCGTGATGTGGAGATGCTCCCGGCGGCCAGTGCGGGAAGCACCGTTTGGGACGCTTCGGACGTTCTACCCAGCACCGGCGGCCTATACCGCGTGGCAGCGATAGACGTCGTCCAGCCGCCAGCACCGGAGACCGGCTCGGGAGTGCTGGCACGGCTGACCCTTAAGGCAGTGGCGGCCGGCCTCAGCCCGGCTATCCTGACCTCCCTCGACGCCAACAATGACGGCAAGTTGGAGCTCGGGCCCCTGCTCAACGCCACCGAGGGCCGCCCCATCGGCGACGCCAACGGCGACAGTTTCTTCGACGGCCCCATCCTCGGCGCCCAGATCGCCGTGGGCAGGGACTGTCCGCCTGGAGTGACGGGCACGCCGCTGGTCACGGTCAGCCCGCCGGCTCTTTCGCCCACCAACGAGGCGGCACCCAGCCCAACGTCCCCCACCCCGGCGAGGCCCGACACCACGGCTAGCCCCACGTCACCTCGCCCCTCCGACGGAAGCGACGGAACCAACTGGACCAGCGGCGGCTTCATTGCAATGTACGTTGTGATAGGCAGCGTAGCAGCACTGCTCCTGGGTGGTGGTGCCTTCCTCGTCGTGACCAGGCGCAGAGGCCCGTAGACACAGAGGGCAGGGCCCGCGGATGCAGGGACAGGCCACACTCGCCGGAATACTGCTCGCTATGGCCATGCTGACAGGAGTCATGGTGCAGGGACCGGTCGTTTGCGGGTCATGGGCTACGTTATAGCGGGGCTGGCGGGGGGCGTTGTTCCGCCTGCTGTGACAAGGCGCCGGGCACGGCAGGCATACCGGTAGCTGCCAGGAATTGGCAAGAGGCAAATCCGCCAACAGTGTCGGTAGAGGGGGATGGAGGCTCATGAAGACAAGACTACTGTCCGCAGCTGTAGCGGCCGGTCTGCTGATAGTGGCCGCTGGCGCCGGGTGGAGCGCCAGCGGCGGGCAAGGGTCGACGCAGGCGAGCCCGGCAGTGACCCTGGGCGTAGACGCCGACCCAACTGGGAACAGCGCCACCGTCTTGGGTTCCAGAGAGCCCTGCATATCTGTGAGCAGCGGCACCACCTTTGATGTCGACATCACTGTTACCGGCGTGACTGACCTGCTGGCGTGGGACATCTACTTCACTTTTGACCCTTCCGTCGTGAATATCGCCGACCGCAACGTAAGCATGCTCCTGGCACACAATGATGGCAGCAGTGTGTTCAACCTCTCGGAATCGGTCCCCGACTCTAGCGGACACTACCGGACCGGTGCCTTTGACACCGAGTGCTCCCCTGACAACAAGGGGCCTTGCGAGAGCGGCTCGGGAGTATTGGCCAGGCTCACTTTGAAGGCCGTGGGGCCCGGGGTGAGCCCGGCCGCCCTTCCCCTCTACCTCGGGGTGGGGCTAGGCCCCTCACTGGTCGATGTAGACGGACATTATCTGGGCGACGCCAACGGCGATAACTTTTACGATGGCCCCGTTTCGGCCGCCTGGATCGCCGTAGACCAAGCATGCCCATCTGAGCCGCCCCCCTCGCCTACCCCTTGGCCCACGCCCAGTCCCACCGCTACTGGCAGCCCCACGGCAACTCCTACGTCTGCGCCGACGGTCACGCCCGGCCCTACAAGCACGCCCGGCGTAACCGCCACACCTACACCCGCCGGTCCCGGTACAGCCTGGGCGTACTCATGCTACCTTGGCGCCTCCCACCCCGCCGAAGAAGCCCTAGCAGCCGTCAGCGGCGATGTCCTGGCCGCATACCGGTTGAAGCCTGGCCAGGGATACGACAGGTGGTTTCCGGGCAGATCCGACGTGAGCACGATAACGGTGCTCAATCCCTTCGACGCCTTACTTCTGCTCGTGGCCGGCGATGCCGACTGGCCCCAGGAACCGTCGGGCGAATCTCCTACTGGTGTCGACCTCGTCTTCGGCTGGAATAGCGTGTGCTACACAGGCGAGGCGAAGGACGTCGCGGCCGCAACCCAGGGGATCGCCGGCCAGTTCGCGCTGATCTACACCCTTGCCGCGGACCAGGGCTGGCAGCGCTTCATCCCCGGTAGGCCTGAACTGACCAGCCTTAGTCGGTTGGAACCTGCTACCCCCGTTCTCATCCTAGTCACTGCCGGGAGCGGCACACGGTGGGAGTTCGGCCCGTAGAACCCACCCGGAGCCACAGCCCCGCAGTAGTCGCTCTAACGGTCGAAGCCATTACTATGGCTGTGCGGCCCAAATACAGAGCGGTGCCGAAGGGGTATTCCTGACTGGCTCGATTGACCACCGGTATGCCTGGTGATAGGATGTGCTCCGGTTTGCAGTTGGCCGTGGGAAAGACTCTGTGAAGGGCTGGTCGAAGACGGTAGCGAAGGTCCTGGTAGGACTAGGGGTGTTGCTTCTGGCTTCACTCACGGCCTGCGGCGGCCAGGAGCCTTCCACCATCATGGTGGACAGCCCAGGCGATAGCGAAAGCCGCGACGGCGTGGTGACCCTCCGAGAGGCTATTCTTTTGACCACCGGCCAACTGGCACTGGCCGAGCTTGATTCCGAAGAGGCTGATAACGTTCGGGGCGCGCCCAGTGCTGAGTCCTCTGACTCGATCAGGTTCGATGAACTGATCTTTCCGTTGTCTGAACCAGCAACCATCTCCCTAGACTCATCGCTGCCGAGTCTCACTGGTGGCAACGACGTGGTGGACGGCCTAGGTAGGGGCGTCATCGTCGACGGCGGCGGTCGGGACTTCGACTGCTTCCTGATAGAGTCCAGCAGCAATACCATCAGGGGGCTCCAGATCCTTCGCTGCCGAACCGCGGTAGTCATCGACACCGAAGGCGAGAACAACACGGTTGGAGGCGCAGAGGCTAGTGAGGGCAATGTCCTCTCCGGCAACTCGGCCGTCGGCGTGGAGATTCGCGGCGCCAGCAACGTGGTAAAGGGGAACCGCATCGGCACCGACGCCTCGGGCACGGCCGCCCTGCCCAACGCCTTCGAAGGCGTATGGATTGCGCCCGGCGCCAAGGACAACGTCATTGGCGGCCCCACCGCCGGCGAGCGCAACGTCATCTCCGGCAACGCCCTGTTCGGCCTGAGCATCTCCGGCTCTGACGCTACCGGCAACGTCATCCAAGGGAACTACATAGGTGTCGATGTCAGCGGTCGCGTTGCCCTGGCCAACCGCCACGGCATCGCAATCTCCGTTGGACCCCAAAACAACGTCATAGGGGGTACGACGGCTGGCGACGCGAACGTGATCTCCGCTAACGGCACTGGCATCCTGATCCGCGGCGCCGACACAGCCGGCAACGTGATTCAGGGAAACTACATCGGAACGGACGATGGCGGCCGCCACCCGTTGGGGAATGCGGTGGGCGTCTGGATCCTGGAGGGGGCTCACGACAATCTCGTGGGTGGAACTGATCCCGGTCAAGGCAACGTCATCTCGGGAAACAACCTATTCGGCGTGCAGGTCGAAGGCGCTCAAACGGCGAGAAATGGCGTTCGCGGTAACTCTATATACGCCAACAGCCACCAGGGCATCAGGAATACTGACGGTGGCAACAGCGGACTGAAGCCACCCACCATCACCGACACAGAGCCGCTAACAGGCACCGCATGCCCCAACTGCCTAGTGGATGTGTACTCTGATTCTGCCGACGAAGGGGAGTCCTACGGCGGCGCAGTGGTCGCTTCCGCCGACGGCACGTTTACCTTTTCCGGAAGTCTCTCCGGAACCTATGCCACTGCCACGGCCACGGACAGCGACGGCAACACCTCTGAGTTTTCCCGGCCTAGCCCGGCATTGCCCAGATGATGTTCCATCTAGCCCAGACGAGAATCGGTTCACCTAAGCCCGTAGCCAACGTCGGTTCACGCCGACGACGGCTGGCCGCTCTGGCAACAGCGACTTTTCTGGTTATCACGGTCGCTGGCTGCGGAGGAGGCGAGGGGCCAGCCGCCACTGCGACACCGACGCGAGCGCCAACCACGGCCACCATCCGGCCCGCTACGCCAGGAGCGACGCCTGGCACGCCGCTCCCTACGCTGGGCACGCCCCGCCCTCCCTCTGCCGGCTTGGGCAGCATCGCCTTCGTACGCAATGGCAATATATGGGTGAAGAACCTGGACACTGACGAGGAGCGGCAGCTCACTTCAGACGGCAACAACATTCGCCCCCGCTGGTCGCCCGACGGCCAATGGCTCCTTTTCCAGAAGACGATGCCGGTAGACGGGGGCTTCACCCAGGTATCGCTGTGGACGATGCGGAATGACGGCAGCGGCGCCACCGAGATCGACGCCGGGCAGACATATCCGCCTGTTTGGTCGCCCCGGGAGAATCGCCTGGCATACGCCACGGCTGGTGGCCTGTGGCTGGTAAGTGCCGATGGCTCCAATCGTTTAGAGGTGCTTCCCCCCAGCGGCTCACCTGACATCCGCACGGTGGCCTGGTCGCCAGACGGTCAGCGCGTGATCTTTGAACGCTGGCAACGGACCCAGGCAGCCACGCCGACGCCCAGCACCATCGAAGGGCAAGGGCTTTGGGTCGTCAACCGTGACGGGACGGGGTTAGCCGAACTGTATTCCGCCTGGGATCCAGCGACCGTCAAGGACACAGTCGATATAGGAGTCTGGTCACCCGATGGTCGCTGGATCGCGGTGTGGCAGGGCTCTCCTGACCCTACCGCCCGCAGCGCCGGCCTGCCCGTGTTCGTGATTCCAGCCACGGGGGGCTCGGCCCAGCAGCTTGCATCGGCGGCGCTTCCCCGGGACACTTTCCTGGCATGGTCACCCGCCGGGGACCGAATTGCCATCGTCGAAGGAGCTGGACCAGAGACTTGGGCCGACAAGAATATCGTCGTTGCTTCAGCAGACGGAAGCGAGCGCCAGGCGATCTCCGATGAGAGCGTCGCCGACCTTGCTCCCGCCTGGTCACCCGACGGGGGCCAAATCGCCTTCGTCAGCGAGCCGGCTACCGAGCCCGGCCAGGCAGAGCAAGACTATCCTGCGCTGGTGCAGATACGTCGGATCTGGATCATGAACTCCGACGGCACCGACAAGCTCCAGCTCACCAGTGACCCCAACTACGGCGACGAGTTTCCCCAGTGGTCCGCCAACGGACAGCACATCCTGTTTGTCCGACAGCAAGCTGCTACCATTGGAGCCACAGCCCCTGCGACACCAGAGAGCCAGGCCGCAGCCGCCGAAGTGTGGCTGATGAACGCCGACGGCAGCGACCAACGCAAATTGGCCGACGGCCTGTCAGGTGGTGGGGTCGGCTACTACGGCTATCTGGACTGGGGCCAGTGGCTCGACTGGTATCGTTAGCTCCCAAGCAGGAAGCTTAACCCCAAAGTGACTGGCCCAATCCCGGTTTGATTCTTCCGCTCTCGCTTTCGCTGCGCTGCATCTTAACCGCTCCTGACTGTCCACCCCTGGAGCGGCAGCTTGCACCTTGCACCCGGCTCCCCGTCGCCGGCCCAAACGAGAGGCATGTTGCAGCCGCTAATGCACACCACTTTTAGGGGCTGCAAGAGGCGAGGATGACTGGCGCGTACTCCAGAATGTCGCCCACGTCGATGAACTGGTCCATATTGAGGTCGTAGCGGGCCGGGGTTGGCGGGACAGTGGTCAGGATGACCGGCCTGAACTCCAGGATGTCGCCAACGTCGGCCCAGGTGTCCTTGTTGATGTCCGGCGGCCAGGCATCATCGGTGAGGTTGTCCGGACAGGCGTCCAGACGGTCGGTGGCCAGATAGCTCTCCACGTCGTCACTGAAACCATCGTCGTCGTCGTCTGGGTCGCAGGCGTCGCCCAGGCCGTCGCTGTCGGTGTCCTCCTGCCCCGGATTGGCGTCGTCGGGGCAGTTGTCATAGGCGTCGGGGACGCCATCTCCGTCCCTGTCCGGCTGTCCTGGGGCGGCGTCGTCCTGATTGGAGAAGGGAGATTCGCCGTTCATGTTGAACGCTCTCACTTTGTAGCAGTAGACGCCAGGCGCCAGGCCTTCTCCGTACCAGTCGTCGAGGTAGGTAGTGACATCGGCGTCGACCGAGTTTATCAGGGCGAAGTCGCTAGGGCCAGCCGTGGAGCAAGCCTCGTCAGCCCGCCAAACCTCGTACCCATACTCGTTGGCGACATTCTGCCAGCTCACATTGACGGATGTGGCAGACGCCGGCGATGCAGTCAGGCCGGTGGGCGTCGAGGGCTTGCTGCCGCCCCCCTGGGGATACAGGTACCTTACGCCGGCAATATCATCCACGCAGGGCGAGCGCTGAACGCTCCCCCAGGTGTAGGAGGGCTTCATGACAGGGCAATTGCCGCCGGTGGGGTTTGAGTGGCCCAGGCCAAGGAAGTGACCTTCCTCATGCAGCATCACGGTTGGCAGGTCCAGCTGCACGTTGTAGGGGTCGACTGTCCACGAGGGGCCGTAATGGTCGGTGTCGATCTCAATGTCGGTGTCGGTGAAGTAGCCGGTGGAGGGAATGTAGCACATATAGGTCACGGCGAGGGTAGTCGAGCCGTGACCGGGGTCGGCTATACGCCAGGTTATGTCGTTAGTCGAGTTGCAGTTGAAGGTGTCGCTGGTGCGGGTAGTGTCGCCGCCGTAGCGGAAGGCCACATAGGCAGAGGTCACGTTCTGCCATTCAATGAACTCCTCGATCACTGCCAGGCGGCTGTCCTGCGCCGCGAGCTGGCTGGGCCGGTAGGTGTTGGGGTTGATGTAGTAGGGAACGGGTATGTCAGAAGGCGCCCACTCGGCGATGGTGCTGTACTCCTGAGGTGGGATCTCCGCTCCCCCTCCGACCAGCGGGTCCTCCTCCGCAGGCAGAACCCCCTGGGCCGCCTGGCGAACCTTCGCCTTGAACTCCGTCAGGGGAAGATTCAGCGGCTTCACCAGGCCCGCCGGCGTCAGCGGAAACTTGCTCTGACGACCCTCAGTCAGGCGCAGGGCACCGCCATCGCTGTCCCGCAGGAAGACCACCACTTGTTCGCCCGCCTTGAACTCGGGGCTGGTGCCAGCCCTCATCCCGATGTCGCCTACTTCCCCGCCGAGCACTTCGACGGTCACCTCAGCGCCGGCAACCTGAGGGTTGCCGCTCGCCTTCAGGAAGTCTGTGGATGTGAGGACGACCCGAGTGACAATGGAGCCGCTGGCCTGGTCGAGGCAACTCTGAAAGCCCTTCACTACGCCTACGACCACGTGAGAGGACTCGTCGGTCAGCTGGTCGAGTGTGACAGGCAGAACGATGGCCAAGCCCCCGGCCGTTGGGCTCGTCCCCTCAGTAGCGAAGGGAGCACATCCCTGGCTGGCAGCTGCCGACAGCGAGGCAGAATTCGCCGGGGAAGGCCCGGCTGACAGGCCAAGGCCGGCCACCATCAGCAGCAGAAAGGGGATACGAGTCACCTTTCTGCTAGGGAAATAGCGCGTGTCCATTATGCTTCCAAACCTTAAGACGTGCCGATGGGGCCTACGTTACGTCGACTAGAGTGGTGGTGAGCAAGTTGCGCGCAGACGATGGCGACGCCCTGCGCGAGGGCGGGGGAAGGGGCCGCTAGCCCCTCTTGCCGGTTCCCGTCCTGACGCGACCGTCCGGAGGTCATGGTGACCGCCCCATACCCTAGGACGTCGCCAACGCCGGCCCAGATATCTACGTTGATCTCCGCCGCCCGGACATCACCGCCGGGCTCGTCGGCGCGGGCATCCCGCAGTCTGCGGTCATGTGACGGGTGCTAGAGGCGCCCGCGGCGGCCCAGCCACAACCTACAAGCAGCCCCACCCTGCTCACGGCCTCAGAAGCCGAACTGGTGGCAGCCGCCGCCTAGAGGCACTAGGGCCAGCAGGACCCCTTATTACCCCCTTCCAGCGTCCAGCCGCAGGAGGAGGTTGCCGGACTTGAGCCGTCGACTGCAATGGAGAGGCTGCCACCGTTTGCCAGGTCCCCTCGCACATCAGGCCTATCCGCATCCAGGGTGAGACCGTCCGGGCTTAGGGTCACGTTCCAGCCCTCGCCGTTGCTGTCCGCCGCCGAGAATACGGACGACAGCGCCTGGGCCCACACAATGTGGATATCGTCCACCGCGCCTCCGGTGCTATTGGTGAAGGTGAACTCGGCGCAGTTGGTCATAATCACGGGCTTGAACATCAGGATATCGCCAACGTCGATGCTGCCGTCCCTGGCCAGGTCATAACGCCGGTCATAGTTGAGCTCACCCTCACTGCTCATGATAACCGGCTTGAACATTAGGATGTCGCCAACGTCGATGGACTGATCGATGGCGGTGTCGTAGGGCCAGACGTCGTCCGACGTGTTGTCGGGGCAGGCGTCCAGGGAGTCAGTGCTCATGTAGTGCTCGTCCACGTCCGCGACGCCGTCGCCGTCGTCGTCGGCGTCGCCTGGGTTGACCAGCGTATCCCCATCTGTGTCCACGTTCTCCACGCAGTCAGCGACGCCGTTGGGCGGGCCGCCGCCGGGGCGCGTCCTGTCGTAGCCTTCGTCGGTGCCGTCGTTCAGGTCGTTGTCCACCTCGTCGCAGTGCTCGGGCGTGCTGGCTTGGTTGAGGCCCTGGGAGCCTTTGGCATCCTCATCGGAATCGGTGTAGCCGTCGCCATCATCGTCTGGGTCGCAGACATTGCCATGGGTGTCGCTATCGGTGTCCGTCTGGTCCTCGTTGGTCGTCGTCGGGCAGTTGTCGCAGGCGTTGCCCTGTGAGTCAGCATCGGAGTTCAGCTGATCCTCGTTGGTCGTCGTCGGACAGTTGTCACAGGCGTTCCCGTGCGAGTCAGCATCGGAGTTCAGCTGGTCCTCGTTGGTCGTCGTCGGACAGTTGTCGCAGACGTTCCCGCGCGAGTCAGCATCGGAGTTCAACTGATCCTCGTTGGTCGTCGTCGCACAGTTGTCACAGGCGTTCCCGTGCGAGTCAGCATCGGAGTTGAGCTGGTCCTCGTTGGTCGTCGTCGGACAGTTGTCGCAGGCGTTGCCGTGTGAGTCGGCGTCAGAGTTCAGCTGATCCTCGTTGGTCGTCGTCGCACAGTTGTCGCAGGCGTTCCCGTGCGAGTCGGCATCGGAGTTAGCCTGACTCGGGTTGTAGGTCGTGGGACAGTTGTCGCACACGTTGCCCCTGCCGTCGCCGTCGCCGTCCGCCTGATCTGGGTTAGCGTCGTTCAGGCAGTTGTCGGCGATGTCGGCCCGCCCGTCGCCGTCAGTATCCTCTCGGTATCCCCCGGCTGGCTCGTCGAACGGTATCGGCCCGTGAGGCATCTTACCGCCAAAGGCAGCCGCCTTCCTGAAGATGAGCTTGAGGTGACTCCAGTCGTCATGTCCGTTGAGGATGTGAGCCGGCTTGGCGGTGGCGCACCAGGGGATTTCGTCGGACCAGGGCTCCCTGACGACCGCCCCTATGTTGTGGTTGTTGGGGGCGCTCTCGCTGATCCCTTCGATGACACTATTCATGTTCCAGTCGATGGAACCGACGGCCGACGTGACTTTGAAGTGGCACCGGCAATCCCAGTCTTGCAGGTCGACGAAGGTGTCGCCGTCGTTGTCCATGTGATCGCCACAGGAGCCCGGGCCCTCGCCCATGAAGCCCCACGCCTGGGTGCAGCCGGGGTCATTCGCATCAATGGTGGTATCGCCGTCGTTGTCGATGCCGTCCACGCAGGAGCCAGCGCCGGTGCCGCTCTCATTGAAAAACGAGCTGAAGGCGGTGTTGAGCCCGGCAAGCCCGGCCGGGGGCAAGCCGTCGTCGATGCCGTCGCCCTCGTCCAGGGCCGGCTCGTACAGCATGGCGACGCTACAGTCAGGATCATTGGTGTCGGCGAGGCCGTCCACGCCGCCGTTGTCGATACCGTCGGAGCAACTGGCGCTGCCGTCCTCGTGGCCGGAGCCGGTCATACTGCAGTCGCCGTCGGCGGCATCGCCCAACTGGCCGTCGTCGTCGTTGTCCACGTCTGAGTCGCCGTCCATGTCGATGCCGCCGTCAATGACCTGCTCGCTGGCAATGGTGCCATCGTCGTCGGCGTCGATGTCACCGTCGCCGTCCACATCGACGTAGCCGTCGGTGATGCTGGTGCCGGCGATGACGCCGTCGTCGTCGCCGTCGACGTCTGTGTCGCCGTCAACGTCGACGTAGCCGTTGAACACACCCGGCCCGTCGCCGCCGTTGTCGATGCCGTCGCTGCAACTGGCGGTGCCATCCTCGAACTGGTCGGCCGGCACTGCCAGGCATTCGGGGTCGTCGAGATCGGTCTTGCCGTCGGGGCCGTTGTCGCTGCCATCGGCGCAGGTGCCGGGGCCGGCTCCGTCCTCCGAGGGCGCGGGCAAGACCCAGGACGAGTAATCCAGCGGCCTGTTGGCCACGACATCTGAGAACTGGAAGGTGTAGTTCATGACGCTGAGGTAGTTGGGCTTCCAGTTGAGGTCGTCGTTGCCGCCGTGGCTGAGACCCAGGTTGTGGCCGAACTCGTGCATGAAGGTGCCTTCGTGCTCGTCGACAGTGCCGACGGTGCCCGACGTGCAGTCGGGGTCGGCAAGAAGAGGCGGATTACCGGGGCAGCCGGTGCTGTCGCACTTCCCGTCGGAGCCGTTATCACTGCCGTCCGTGCAGGTGCCCGGCCCCATGCCGTCCTCGTGAGTGAAGGCACCCAGGGAGACGTAGAAGTCGTCGCCGACGATCTCGGCGCAGCCGGAGCTGCCTTCGCCGTTGGCCTGCTGGTGGGTGAACAGGGCGTAGTGGAAGAACTTCTCCTTCGCCGGTTTGATGGCCGCCTTCCACTTAGGGTTGGCCCGCTCGTTGAGGGGGGGGCCGAAGCCGAAGTGGATGTTCTTCACCGCGTTGAAGTCCACCACGCCGTTGACGCCACCGCCACCGGGGTAGCAAGCGGAGGCCCCCTTGTTCTGGGGCTTGGGGAAGTCCAGGAAGTCGGCGTGAGCGATGGCCTCGTCGACGTAGACGTGCAGGCTGATGCCCAGGCAGTCCGGGTCGTGATTGTCCTTCAGGTTGTCGCCGTCATTGTCGTTGCCATCGCTACAAGTGCCGGCGGCGGCGCCAGACTCGTTGTCCGTGGGGTTGTAGACAGGCGCCTGGGCAAAGGCCTTGACCACAGAGCAATCGGGGTCGTTGGTGTCGACCAAACCGTCCACACCGCCGTTGTCGACACCGTCGTCGCAGGTCTGACCCAGCACACCGTCCTCGATGATGCCACCCCTGGGCTTGTGGTTGTGGGTATCGCCGACGGCGCAGTCGGCGGGCAGGCCGTCGTCCGGGATGGTATCGCCGTCGTTGTCGGCCCAGGTCCCCACGGTGCAGTCCATGTAGTCCACTTCCACGAACAGGTCCTTGCGATTGGGGTCGGCACCCATGGCAGGGAGATTCAGGTCAACCCCACCCTGGTTGTCCTCGTTTACTCCTGCTGTTTCCTGGTCGTCGGGAATGCCGTCCTCATCGCTATCTTTGATTTCTATGGTGCCGCCGAAGACGCCGCCGCAGGCGTGGCTCAGCGATGGGTTGCAGTTATCGCTAGAGGTGCTGGCCTTGTAGGCCACGGCCACGGCCTCGTCGGAGGAGTCATCGTCGGAGGTAGAACTGTCCGAGAAGGTCTGGTATGTGGCGCTGGCGTAACCAGGTGCAAGCTCCCCTGCCACGGCGACCTTCCGGTACCAGGGGAAGGTGATCACACCCTCCAGGGGGTCGCCGCCGCAGCCGGGCATGACCAGGTCACCGTCGCCGGTGACGCCGTGACGACCGAGGGGCCCCAGGCCGCACGAGAAAGAGGCCCCCAGGACGCTGGGGCTCTGCTCCATCGCCGCCGCCTCGGCCTGCTGCGGTTCAGACGCCGCCGCCGCCTGGGCCTGCTGCGGTTCAGACACAAAATAGCCTTCGCCATAGTCGTCGCTGGCCTCTGCCTTGAAGACAACCGTGCCCGCATCGCTGATGCGGGGCTCGCCGACGGCGCGGAGGGTGTTGTCGTAGGCGGGGTCGCCGTTCCAGGTGTCGCCGTGGGTGGGACAGCCGTCGTTGACCAGGCTGTCGTCGTCGTCATCGTCGTCGTTGCTACAGTCGTCGCCGCTCTCTTCCTGGCCGTGGGCGGGACAACCGTCATTCACATCGCCATCGCCGTCGTCGTCGGTGGCGTTATCGCATTGCAGGCCGCTCTCGGGGCCACCGTCGGGCGGGCAGCCGTCGTTGACGCGACCGTCGCCGTCGTCATCGCTACTGTTGGTGCACTGGCCGCCGGTCTCGGCCCCTTGGTCGGCGGGGCAACCCTCGTTGACATGGCCGTCGCCGTCGCTGTCGCTGCTGTCGGTGCACTGCGTGCCGGTCTCGGGCGCATCGGCGCCGACCACCTTGGTGTGAGCGCCGCCACCGCCGCCACCGCCGCCACCAGTGAGGAATATGGCTTCCTTATAGGGCGCAACGCCGCTGATGTTGGCCTCGTAGGCCACTTGGCCGGAGTTGTTCATGCTGGCGTCGCCGAGGGTGCCGATGGTGCCGCCGATGACCGTGTCGCCGGGGGCGACCACCTTGGTGAAGGTGCCAGCGCCCGTGGCCAGGAAGATGCCCTCCGGAGGCGTACCGGCGCCGACCACCGGCGCCTGGAACAGCACCTGGAGCGCCTTCTCGGCGGGACCAACAGGGTCACAGCCGTCGTTCACCCTGCCGTCGCCGTCGTTGTCAATGCTGTCGGCGCACTGGCCCACGGGCTCGCGAACCCCGAGGGCGGGACAGCCGTCGTTCACGCTGCCGTCGCCGTCGTCGTCCACGGCGTTGTCGCACTGGCTGGTGAAGTCCAGCAGCGTGGGGAGACCGAAGCTGCCGCCGACCGGCGTGGGGGTCTCACCCTGATATACGATGGGTGTGACGCTGCTGCCGCTGGGGGCGACGTAGAAAATCGCCTTGCCGGGCGGCACGAGGCCCTGGAACACCACCCCACCTGCGCCGTCCACCATGGGAGGACGCTCGAAAATGAAGGGGCAGAGCTGCAGCGGCGTTCCCAAGGGGGTTGTCTGCCCGTCGTAGGCCATGGCCTGCAGAGTCCCCCCCGTCCTGCGGTAGAGGACGCAGGGAGGGCCTGCATGGCCGCCGCCGACATCGTTCATGGCCACGAAGGTGACTTGAAGGACATCGTTCACGTCCGGCGGGCCGAAGTCGGCGAGCTTTATCGTCGGAGCCGGCGGCGCGGTCACCGTCTGCCCACGCAGGGCGATGGCTGCGATGCTTCCCCAGTCGGCCGCCGCCGGCGAGGATACGCTCGCCGGCAGCAGAGCAAGGAAGGCGAGAAAGGCAAGGAGAAGCGGGAAACGAACGCGCACAGCTTTCATGGCCGTTACCCCCTCATCTTCCGCCGAGGTCAGCGAAAAGACCGCGCGAAGCGGAAACGCTACCCCCTTTATACACCATTCTGTCAAGTCCGCGAACTTGGTCGCCGGACGAATTCGCGGTCACGCGGCACTCCCCGAAACGGCTCTTCGCCCGGCTTCTTTGCGTACGGGGGCATTCCTTAGGATTGGTATGGTTTGCGCGTCGGTTCGACCTAGGGCCCGCTACACGCGCCCCGCAGCCGCGCTCGGCGCGATTAGAGCGAGGGCGCTCTCGCCGGGCGGCGGGCCTCGCAGACAGCCGCTACGGGCCCCAGGAGGGCTCGCTATCCTTGCCGACGGTCGCAGTGACGCGGGCTACCCCGGTTCCATCCTGCTTCATGATGTACAGGTCGAAGTCGTTGCCGCGATAGGAGGAAAACGCTATCCAGCGGCCGTCCGGGGACCAGTCGGGCTCTATGTCGATGGCGGGATTATTGGTAAGGTCCGTCCCAGAAGTGCCATCGGGGTGCACGACGTAGACCTCGTGGTTGCCGTCCGGCTGAATGAACCTGTAGGCGATCCACTCGCCGTCGGGAGACCATGAAGGCTCGACGTGGTAGCCCTGGGGCTCGCTGGCGACAACGGTCAGGTTCGAGCCGTCGAGATCGACTGTGCAAACCTGGCCGATGCCCCTGGTAATGCTGGCTGCATAGAAAGTCAGTTGCCTGCCGTCAGGCGACCAGCCACCTGGAAAACTGCCGGCCTTGCAGGGCGGGGCAGTGTCTTCCGGTTCCGCCTCCATTATCTGCTGGAGGTTGTTGCCGTCGCTGTCCATCACCATCAGCGACCCTGAGCGGCTGAAGGCTATGCGCTTGCCGTCGGGAGACCACTTGGCACTCAGATCGCCGGCCGAATCGAAAGTGAGCCTCGTCAGGTCCGAGCCGTCCACGTTCATCACATAGATGTCATGCCCGCCTGCCCGATTGGAAGAAAACGCCACCTTGGTGCCGTCAGGGGATAGATCCGGATTGGCGTCATCAGCGGGGTTCTTGGTGAGGTTGACCTCGCCCTTCCCCGTGAGGAGATATATCTCTCCATTTCCGTCGCGGAGCGAGTAGAAGGCAATCTTGCCCAGCGGTAGGGACGCCTCCGGCGTGGCCACTGGGGCTGAAGGGGACGCCGGCCCAGGGCTCCCTGTGACCGCCGTGGGCGAGCCGCCTTCCCCGCCTCCGCCGCAAGCGGCCAGCGTCAGGCCAACCAAGAGCGTCAACATTGCAGCAAGTTGCTTCAAACCCGACCTCCTTTTTCTGCCCCAGCTGCCCCTTTTGCCTTTTAACCCACGCGCCTCTTGGTTGTCAAGCTCAGAAGCACTTGGCACCGGCTGGTACCGTGTGCCACATTGGCGTCACTAGCACACATCGCCTAAGATGGTCCAAGACATCGGGACGGCGGCTAGCGCCGGGGAGAAAGCACCGCTGGCCCGAATGCGCACCGGTACCCTATCTCGGGCGTTATTGCACTTGGAAGCAAATCAACCTGGAACGGGTGCATCCGTTCAGGCCGTCTGACGGCCTCAGCCCCAGAAAAGGAACGGCACGAAAGAGGTACGGCAAATGAAAATGGTGACGCTGGCAACCTTGATCATCGCTGCCGCAGCGGCAGTCTCCATGCTATGGCTGTTCCCCAGGGAGAACGGCGCTCAAGCGAGTACCACCACCACCATTGGCATCGACGTCGACCCCACGGGCAGCAGCGCCGTCTCTCTCGGCCCTGTCGACAGATGCGTGCAAGTGAGCGCGGGCGCCACCTTCCAAGTCGACGTCTTTATCGATGGCATCCTGCCGGTGAACCAGACGCCGGCCGTCGAGGACGTGGCGGGGTACAACTACTTCTTCACCTACCCAGTCGGCTGGACCGTCGAGGCCAAGGACCACCTCTCCTACTTTCTCAGCGCGGCCACCGGCAGCGGCGCGTTTGATGCCCTCAGCGACGCGGCAGGTGAGAGCGACGGCTCCTACATAGCGGTAGTGATGGACTTGGGCACTGCGGAGACCTGCGGCGACTACTGCGAGGGCGTACTGGGCCGTTACACTTTGGCGGTGCCCGCCGGCACCACGAGCGACGTCTATGAGCTCGCCCTGAGCACCGTCAAGGTCAAGAACAGCCAGCTGCCGGCCAAGGACCAGTTTGACCCGCCGCGCGACTGGGGCGTCGGCGCTGACAACGATAGCGACGGGGCTATCGACGAAGACCTTATTCTGGATGGTAACAGCGGCTACGGGCTGGTTGCCGTTGGCGTGCCTTGCCCGGCGGCCACGCCCCTGCCTACCGGCACGCCCACCCCAGGGTTGAGCCCCACGCCGGCGCTCTCGCCTACCCCAGGGTTGAGCCCAACGCCGGCGCCTGGTGAGTTGACGCAGGGCTGGAACTATGTGTGCCATCTCGGGCCCGAGGAGCCTATTGAAGATGGCCTGGCAGGCATCGCCCAGGACGTACTCGCCGTCTATCGTCTTGCTGGCAGCGGGGGTTACGATGGGTGGTTTCCAGATCGGCCCGATATCAGCACCATCACCACGCTGCACCCCTACGATGCCCTGTTTATCTCGATGGCAAACCCTAACAGTTGGGTTCGGCAGCCTTCTGACCCGCCCCTCACCAGCGTTGGCCTGACGCAGGGCTGGAATGGCGTCTGCTACAGCGGCCAGACCAAGGAGACGGCGATCGCGACCGCGAGCATCAGCGAAAAGGTCGCTGTTGCCTACGTCCTCGCCCCTACTCATGCTTGGCAGCGCTTCGTGCCGGGCAGGTCCGATATCAGCGATCTTGGGGAGCTAGGTCAGTTCACCGCTATCCTCCTACTGGTCTCTGACCAGGAGGGCGCCCAGTGGACGTTTGACCCCTAAGAGGAGCGTGGCTACAATCGCCACGAGTCAACCGACTGGAGGTCGAAAAAACATGCGTCGCCTTAGGCCTATCTGGATCCTGGCGGCCAGCACTGCGTTGGCTTTCGTCCTGGCGACCTGCGGCGGGGGGCAACAGGAAGCGACCTCCCGGCCCACCAAGACGCCGACGGCACCGAGTTCGCCGGCGGCGACTATGGCAACCCCGCAAGGGACGTCCAGCCCCACGCCGGAGACGGCTGCAGGCCAGCCCATGGTTGTCGATCTGGCCGTCACCCCTCCCAAGCTGACCGTATTCTTCGCCGACAGCGGTGATTCCACCGACATTCCGGGTGTAGCCGTGGGCGACTTCAACGGCGACGGCATCGGGGACCTACTCCTGGGGGCGCGTTTCGGCGATGGACCCGACAATACCAGGCAGGACGCGGGCGAGGCCTACCTCATCTTTGGCCGGTCCGACCTGGGTGGCAGCGTCGACATCGCCCAGGGTCAGCAGGATATGACCATCCTGGGCGGCAAGACCGGCGACAATCTGGGCTATTCGGTGGCTGCGGGCGATCTCAACGCCGACGGCATCGACGACATCATTGTGGCGGCGCCCATGTCCGAGGGCCCTGACGCCACCGCTCGAACAGACCGGGGCGAGGTCTATGTCATTTTCGGCCGCCGTGACCTGGGCGGAATCGTGGACATCGCCGAGGGCCCCCAGGATCTGACCATCGTCGCCGCCGAGGGCTTCAGTCTCCTCGGCGATTCCATGGACGTGTGCGATGTGAATGGGGATGACATCGAAGACGTCATTCTGGGGGCACCCTTCGCCGGCCGTGTTCCTGGCAGCCCCCCAGGCGGCCCCAGGACGGAACTGGGTGAGGTCTACGTCGTCTTCGGTTCCGCCAGTCTGGGCGGCAGCATCGCCATCGCCGAAGGGCAGCAGGACTTCACCATCAAGGGCCCGGAAAGGTTTAGCGAGCTGGGCGATGCTGTGGCCTGCGGCGACGTCAACGGGGACGGCATCGCTGACATCATCGCCGTCGCCGAGGCCGCGGACGGCCCCAACGGCGATAGGCCAAATGCCGGGCAGGCCTATGTGGTGTTCGGCTCCCGTGACCTGGCTGGCCTCATAGTCACCGCCGAAGGTCAACAGGACGCCATCATCCTGGGTGGCGACCCTCAGGATGCCCTGGGTTTATCGGCGGCCAGCGGCGACGTTAACGGCGACGGTACCGAGGACATTCTTCTGGTAGCCCAACGTGCCGATGGGCCCGGCAACACCCGAGACGCGGCTGGCGAGGCCTACGTGGTCTTCGGATCCCGTGCTATCGGCGGCACCATCGACACTGCTGCCGGGGAGCAGAGCCTGACCATCGTTGCCGCCGACGATCACGACCTTCTGAGCTCGTCGGCAGCGCGGGGCGACATCAACGGGGATGACATCGACGACATCCTTCTGGGCGCACCCTTCGGGGAAGGCCCCGACAATGCTGGGGACAGCGTCGGCGAGCTGCACATTATCTACGGCTCGAAAGCCCTAGGCGGCGCCATCGACCTTGCCCAGGCGGCCCAGGCCATCGTTATCTACGGCGCCGACACTGGCGACCGCCTGGCCTCGTCGGTGGCCAGCGGCGACCTCGATGGCGATGGCGAGCTGGAGCTCGTCCTCGTGGCCCCCTACGCGGCCGGCCCGGACAATAGCAGACCTGGTGCCGGCGAGGCCTACGTTATCTCGCTCGCCCAGCGGTAGGCTGGACGGCCTCAGGCCAGCAGCGGACCCTAGCCGCTTCTGAGACGGGCCAACCATCGAAGTGGAGCAAATTTATAAGAGAATCATTTCGGGCAAAACTTTTCGCTGATTTCTTCTCATTTTCTACTCTCCCGGCGGCAAGACGTCTTGACAAGTGCAGCCAGCGGGTGTATATATAGTACGCTCCATAACTAGGGGACATAAATAAGGCCGCACGAGTTTCTTGCCGGCCGAGGTCTTGTGCGACAAGGCAACGGATGTAGGGTGATCCACCCGAAAGCCGTTTTCTTGAATAGGAGGCACAGATGGCCGGCAAGCGGCTAGCGGTCTTTGTTATCTCTTTACTCGCCCTCACGCTTCTCCTCGGCTTACCTTTCAACAATGGTGCTCAGGCTCACTCCTTCAAGGCGGGCTACACCACCACCATCAGCCCAACCACTGCCGGCGTCGTAGCTGATCTCACCACTATCTTTTCGATCAACGCCCCCTACCCCAACTACGACACGATCGCTACTGCCGGCTCCGGGACCGCGTTCTATGTGGCTTCGGACTTCGAGCTGCCTTTGGGCGCGGCGGTGGGCACTATCAGCGCCCTGACAACGCTGAGCCTGACCAACGGTCCCTGCAACACACCAGTAACGGTAGTCATCCCGTTCATGGAAGGCACCACCGACATCTTCCACACCATGCCCTGGACCGGCGATGGCTCCAACCTGGTGCTGGATGGCGACTTGGACGGCATTCCCAACTATGCCGAGTACTACCCGGCCTACCTGAACAAGATTTTGGACCCCGACGGGTCCGGTGACCTCTACAACCCCGACCCCTACCTGCCCATCAGGCCGCGGGCTCGCTACGTTGGCCACGCCGTGCTGCTGGTGGGTTCGCCGCCCAGCCAGCTCAACTTCCTCATGCTCAACCCCGGTGACCTCAAAGACTTCCCCGGTGCACTCGGCAAGCTCAATGATAGCCGCGGCTACGTTAACTACGTCGTGCTGGACGACCCTGTCGAACCGGTGGCACCATCCACCCAGACCGACTTCTGCACCAGCTTGAGCACCACCACCGTTCTCAAGGGATTGACCCAGGGCGAGTGGCAGTGCATCGGCTGCATAGCGGCGAATCTGCCTTTCGAGACCGTCTGGCCGGTCAACCAGTGCGGCAACGACAAAGACGACGACGGGGACTTCGTCAAGGATGACGGCTGTCTGAAGATCACCGACCCCTGCAACGGCACCAACGACGACGGCGACGCCTTCACCGACGAGGGGTGCGGTTTCACACGGGGCAAGAACCCGCCGGCCAACAGCGGCATCTACGTCGGCAACACCCACCTTGGCGTAAGCTACGTTCAGTCCCAGCTTGACGGGGTTGGCCTTGAGGGGGCGGCCGGCGACGGGATCGAGAACAACCTGGACACCTGCCCCACCAAGACTAACGCTGGCAACCCCCGGATTGGCGGCAGCGGCGACACCGACTTTGACGGCCTCGACAACATCTGCGACCCCTTCCCCGGCATCGCCAGCGCGGGTGTGGTCTCCCCGCCCTGCCCCGTCGGCGTGGGCGGCAACCCCGATGAGGATCAGGACTGCTACCCCAACCGGCAGGATAACTGCCCGCTGATCTTCAATGACCAAACCGATACCGACGGCGACGGCATCGGTGACCTCTGCGACCCCAACATAAACGTCGCCGACGGCCATCCCCACGAGGACAACCCGACGTCCGCCACCTGCGTCGGCGACACCGACACGGACGTCGACGGCTGGTGCGACACCACTGAGGACCTGCTCGTTTCAGCCAAGAGCGGCGCCGGCGCCAACCTCAAGACGCCGGAGTACTACGGGCTGGTGGACGACGCGGTGTCCGGGCCGTACGTGTGCAGCGACTACGCGTACTACGGCCACCCCAACGGCGCGGCCGTGGACAACGACGGGGACCTAAGCGCCAACGCCCTCGACTCCGGCTGCACCTGCCCGGCCAATGATACCGACTGCGACGGCGTCTGCGACTCCGGGGTGTCCGACCCGGCGTGCGCGCGGATGCACGTGGAGCTGACAACTGCGCCGCCGAGCCCACCCAACCCCATCTTCGGGTGGTGGCATGAGCTGTGGCCGCGTTACAGTCAGGCCTGGCACCTGACGAGCTGGATCGACAACGGCGACGGTATCCTGAGCGCGAGCGACGTGATCGACATGAAGCTCAACGGCAAGCGCTTCTGGTTCCACGTCTATGAGGTCATCGGTGACCCCAACGACGACGACCCGGCGGCGGAGATATGGGTGACCCAGGCAGACAACTGCATCAACGACGACAACCCCGACCAGCAGAACACCGACATGTACCTCGAGGACCAGGGGGCCTCGGTGACGGGCGACGCCATGGGCGACGCCTGCGACCCCGACGACGACAACGACGGCACCAGCGACGCCGACGAGTCCTACCTGGGCACCGACACCAAGGACAACTGCGCCGACCCCGTCCTCCTCAACACCGACGGCCACCCCTACGACCTCGCCCTGGACACGTCCATCGACGTGGGCGACATCCTCATGTTCAAGCCGGTGATCATGACTACTTGCTGGTAGAAGGAGGTGGGTAGATAGACTACGAGAACCGAATCGGAGAAGATGTTGAAAGTTCGCAAGGGGGTGCGGCCAAAATGAAAATATTTAAGATTGGCGCTGCCCTGTTCGGGATAGCGGTCTTAGCCCTGCTGCTGGGATTGCTAGTCCGCGGGGAGAGCGCCAGCGCCGATCCGGTGGTGATCACCACCGTCGGCATCGACATGGAGCCCGACGACAACGGGCCGATGAACATTGTCGACGTCGAGACCTGCCGGCGGATCAATGCCGGAGCCACCGACCAGATCGACGTGTTCATGGACAATTTCCCCGCCGCTGGCACCAACGGCAACGCGCCACAGGACTTCTCGGGCTATAACTACTTCCTGACCTACCCAGCCCTGGTGGCGGGCAGCGGCATGAGCATCACCGCCATGGACCACACCAGCGCCGCGGTGGCCTACATCAAGCAGGCGGCACCGAGCGCCCCAGGCGACGCCCTGTCCGACGCCGTGCCGGACAGCAACGGGTCGTACACCGCGGTGGTGTCCGACTTCGGCACCGCCGAGACTGTGGCCCTCCAGGGGGACGACGGTGTCCTGGGCCACTACGACATCACCGTAGGGGCCGCGACGCCGAATGGCTACTACCTGCTCGGCCTGGGCACCATCAAGCTGCTCAACAGCCTGGTGCCCGCCAAGGCGCAGTACGACCCGCCCCGCGACTACGGCGTGGGCGTTGACGGCGACGCGGACGGCGTGAAGGACGAGGACCTGATCCTGGACAAGACCTACACACCCATCCACGGCATCGTGGCCGTGGGTCAGGACTGCCCCACGCCGACAGACCTGGACAAGGTGTCCCTAACCTCCAGCCTGACGCCGGGGCAGGACGTGCCGGTGAGCGAGGACGTGGCGTTCACCCTCACCGAGGTCCTCCACAACCAGTCTGGCATGAGCCCTGTGAACGGCATCCTGACCACCGTCTGCACGCCACCGGTCAACACTGACCCCGCCAAGGCCAAGAACGAGTGCTCCTACGTGTGCGACGGCGGCGAGACCGTGAAGTGCGGTGCGACCATCCTAACCACGAACTGCGTCGCGACGACGCCCTACTCCTGCGCCTACCCGAACGCGCTCACCGTCATAAAGACAGTGGCCAACCTGGTCACGAGCACCGCGCAGACCCTGACCACCGATTGGGACCTCCACTGCGGCGAGATGAGCGACCACAGCTGGCAGTTCGATAACAGCATCGCGAACGCCGACCCGCTCATCCCCGAGCCGAGTCCCGACCCTCACGCGAACAGCAAGACGCTGACGGTGTCCGTGTCCTGCATCGGCACCGCTGACATCGGCGTGAGCGACTCGATTTCGGCTCTGCCGTCGGTCATTCTCGCCGACGACGGCGTCGACCAAGACGGCGACACGGCCACCGACGAGGACCCGGTCAACTACGTCGACGACGACTCCGACTGCGTCGGGACCCCACCGGCAGTGCCGCCCGGCGGCTTGTGCTCTGTTAGCGGCGGCATCGACGAGGACGGCGGTAGCGTAGTCCCGGTGACCGTGACCAAGACGATCACCAACTACGGCCTCTACAGCCCGGCGGCTGTGGACTGGGACATGGCGGGGACCAAAGCCACTGTGGACCCCACGGGCTTTGTCGCACACCCCTGGTGCACGCTGACCGCGATCACCGCGACCAGCGGCCAGGTGAGCGTTGCCGTTGGCACGCCGGCCACGGTTGTCGTGACCTACCTGCTGCACTGCAACCGCAGCGGCTTCGCGTTTGACGACGACGGCGACAGCCCCGACCAGCCCTGCTCTGCCCTTCCGGGCGGCGCCCTACCTCTCTGCCTCAACTGGGTGGACGAGGACCCGCCGGACTACGCCGACAACGACAGCGACGGCCTGACCGACGAGGACGGCCCGCTGGCCATCGTGTTTGTGAAGGTCACGAACACGGTGTCCTCCAAGGCGGTGCACATCGTCGAGCCGTCACCGACCGACCCCCACGCCAACACAGACACCCAGATCAAGGGCCCGGTCAAGGCGGTGCTACCCTTCAACCCCACGTTCACCGCCAAGGTTGACGAGGCCAACCCGGCTACCGACGCATCGCCGGTGGACAACGACTGTCTGATCACCATGCCCTGCAAGCGGGAGTTCAACTTCGGTATTCCTGCGGGCAACCCGCTGGCTGGCCTCGAGATCACGCAGCCTATGAACATCGCGGGCGGCGGCGCGGGCGGCCTCTCACTCGCTCCCGGCTGGGACGCGTGGCCAGGAGGCATACCCACCGGCGATAAGGTGGGCAGGCTCTCCAACGTCGTTACCGGCATCAGCCTTTTGAGCGGCATGTGCAACGCCACGCCCATAGCGCCCTTCGACCTGAAGGATGGCGCGCTGCCGGCCGAGGACCCCGACGGCAACGGCGTCGGAAACGATGACGCGGCCTTCGGCGGCGCCGCGGGCTGCCTGGTATTCCCGCAGTGCTGGTCCACCAAGCTGGACAGCGTAGCCAACATGTACACCGCGGGTGGGGCAGTGCTCTGGGCCCGCAAGGTCGGTATGGGTGACCTCAGCGGCAACGTTGTCCCCGTCAACATCCTCATCTTCAACGCGGGGCCTGGGGGCTGGCTGGAAACCGTCGTCATGATGGACCCCGACGAGGACATGGACGGGATCTATGACGAGCTGGACCCCGATGACGACGCCGACATCGGCACGGGCTCCTGCGTGGGCGCCAACCCGGCCGTCCCGCGGGAGGACGGGTCTGCCAGCTATCACAGCTGCCACGACCACGTTGACAACGGCGGCGGCGATGCGATTGACAGCGCCGACCCCGACTGTCAGTGCGGCGCTGACGTCGTGGACGCCGACGACAACGGCAACGGCACTCCCGACGGCAGCGAGCAGCTGGCCAAGCAGTGCACGCCGCTCAACGGCACCATCCTCCAGCTTGGCCAGAGCGTGACCACGCACACCACGCTGGCCACCTGCGACGACATCGGCCTGACCTACAAGATGAAGGGCAAGTTCACCCGGATGGACATCGGCACTTCGGTGACCGTGGAGCCGGGCTTCAAGTGCACGGGCGAGAACGACGTGCAGATCACGAAGTCGGACAACCTGACGCCGGTCGTGCCGGTGAGCATCCCGACTGAGTTCCCGGTGACCATCACCCTCACCAACGGGGCCGTGCCCACCAATGTCCTAGTGAACCTCAGCATCGTCACCAACGACCCCTGCGTGGCTCACTGGCGCGGTGAGACCGACTTCGTCCACATGGGTGCCACCAACGTCAGCAAGGTGATCTACACCGAGACGGCGCTGACTGCCTACGAGGTGCGGGACATCAGCCGCAACTACATCCTGCACTGCTCGGGGCCGGTCACCAACCACAACGTCCAGATCGTTGTTCAGGCCCAGTCCGATCCAGCGCTGCCTGACCCCAAACCGCTGAACAACCAGGCTCAGAACAACCCCAAGGTGACAGCGCAGAACCTGGACGTCGATGGGGACACCGTTGTCAACGCCCTGGACAACTGCCCGCTGGTCAAGAACGCTGACCAACTGGACACCGACGGCGACAACAAGGTCGACGACGACGGTGACTACCTGATCAACGAGGACCCGGAGGACGGCGTCGACAACGACGGCGACACCCTGGTAGACGAGGACGGGGGCGGCGGCAACGCCTGCGACCTCGACGACGACAACGACACCATCCTCGACGCCGACGACGACTGCTCGCTGGTTCCCGAGGACGTCGACGGCGACACCGACGACGACGGTTGCCCCGACAGCGACGTCTCCCTGTCCGTACAGAAGGACGCCTCCGTCGAGGTCAACGTCAGCGAGAGCAAGCGCTTCACCGTCACTGCCACGGGCACCAACGGCAACTTCGGCCCGGCCAACCTCCGCTTCATCGAGCTGTTGAAGTCCTCGGTGGGCGGCTGTGAGGCCCGCTGGGTCTGCCTGCCCGGCGACAGCTGCGTTGAGGACATCATCGACGGCAAGATCTACAGCCAGTTGGAAGTCGTCGTGCCCAACATCGCCCCGTTCAACAACGCGGTGAAGGTGCGCGAGTACACAGTCCACTGCGCCCAGAAGTCCCTCCACAACCTCCGTAATGGCGGCATCATGGACGCCATCTTCCTGGAGGAGTCTGTGGCGCCGGAGTACCCCATCTTCGACTCCGACGTGTCTGACAACGTCCACAAGCAGTACATCGACGTGACGGCTTGGGCCAACGCCGACGTGAAGATCGTCAGCTACGAGGTGCACTCCGCTCCCTCCTCCCTCAATGTGGGTGGCGTGCCTGGGCGCGTTGTCCTCAAGAAGGTG
>Ga0315279_10002406_pt1 | contig 28233 bp, 23 predicted proteins | sample YL17G06_20_MG_FD_203694 | JGI IMG/M metagenome (GOLD analysis project Ga0315279, IMG submission 203694) | Sediment microbial communities from Yellowstone Lake, YNP, Wyoming, USA - YL17G06_20 | ecosystem: Environmental > Aquatic > Freshwater > Lake > Sediment | place: USA: Wyoming | collected... | reverse complement strand
GGGGTTGTTCCGCAGGGCAGCCAGGGTGAGAGTCTCGATGTCGTCAAAGGTCAGGACGTTGCGCTCCCTCTTTTCCCGGGTCCAGCGCCGGTGGAGCTCGGCGATCGGTTTCAGGTGGACCAGGATCTGCTCGTCGGAAAGGAGGCCCAGCAGTTTGCGGAGCCCGGAATCGGCCGCGCCGAGGATCCGGATGAACTGGCTGTCCTCTTCCCCGAGGTTGGTCAGGAGCTTCTGGATGTAGTTGAGGCCGACGTATGTTCCCGCCAGGAATTTTTCGTGCAGGTGCTCAACTTTTCCGGTTTGGAAAAAATCATCGAACTTGGCCAGGAACCCGGCTAAGTTCCGGTCGACCTTACCGGCTCCGGTACGGGCCGCGGCCTCATGGTCGGCAACGAAACGCTGGAACTCCTGGAGGGTTTCGGTCAGCTCCGCGTGCGCCTTCTGGACGTCGGCGCGGATCCGCTCCTCGCGCGTTGCGAGACCCGCCAGAAAAGGAAAGTAAGGCTGAAGCCACTGATAATTATCCCGGACCACGGCCTTCAGGGATGTTTCCTCGGCCTGCGCCAGCTCGTGTAGGGCGTCTAGGGTTTTCCGGTCGCCCCGGACGTCCGCGAAATATTTGTCGAGGACCTCGGCGAAGAACCGGACCTCGGCGATCTCGTCGATGATCTCGTAACCGGGGACGATCCCGGCCGCGAACGGTATGCTCGAGAGGAAGGACGCGAAAAGGCTGTGGAAGGTGCTGATATGAAGATCGGAAAGGTTGTGGAGTAACCGGCGTTTACCGCGTTGCGCTCGCTCGCGGACGTCGGGGAACCTCTCTTTAAAGAACTCCCAGATGTCCTGGTCCGAATCATTATCGGCCTTGCCCCGGGCCAGTAGGTCCAGATATAAGAGGATCCGCTTTTTCATTTCTTGGGTCGCCTCGTTGGTGAAGGTGATGCCGTAAATCGATCTCAGTGGATACAAGGCATCGTCCAGGTAAAGGAGCAGGAACTGCTTGGTCAACTCCCGGGTTTTGCCCGAGCCGGCCGCCGATTGGAGGGCGATGTTCCTCAGCGCTGCCATTGGGTCACTCCGCAGATCCCGGCATATGGACAATAACGGCAGGTCGCCTTTTCCTTGACCGGTTCGAACTTTTGCCGCGGGTCAAGGATCTCGGCGATGACCGGTTTGAGGATCCGCGATTCGAATTCCTGCAGGTAGTTCAGGAGGTCGGCATCGGCGCCGATATCGATGACCTCGACTTCCCGGCCGATGACGTAGAACCCCAAACCCGCGACCTTTTTGTAATCACCCTCGGTCAGGCAGAGGGCATAAAAAGGCAGTTGGAACTCCAGAAAATCCTCGCCGATCAGGTAATCCTTGGCCTTAGGCCTAGCGCCGGTCTTGTAATCGATGATATAGGGCTTGTCCGCGAAGTTATCGACGCGGTCGATCGAACCCCGGAGCCGGATCCGGCGGCCCTCGACCGTAACGTGAAAGTAGATCCACTTTTCCAGCTTGCGGGGATCGACGTGGAACCCGGCCCGGAAACGGCCGAGCTCGTTATCCAGGAACTCATCCAGCCGGCGCTTGTATAAAGGCAGGTCGAGGAACGCGACGGGATGGGGCTGGGAGCAGAGCACTTCGCGCAGGCACGCTTCGAGCTTATCGCCCAGGACTAGACGCGCCCGGTCACGCTCGCGCTCGGTAAAACCACGGGGATAGTCTTCGCGGTAAAACCGCTCGAGCGCCAGATGGATCGCCTGGCCCCAGGCCCGGGCGTCCGGTTCCTCGGCGATCTCGTCGGGTTCGCGGATCCCGGCCAAGTAACGCAGGTAAAACCGGTATGGACAGAGCCGATAATCCTTGAGGGCGGACGGGCTCAGGCCGTCGCGCCGGATCCTCTGGTCGAGAAGGTCGAGCAGGTATTCATCCTTTTCTCCACTCCGCGGCGGAACCGCGACCGCGGCGCGGTCCAAGAACACCGGCGTTTCGTCGGTCGGTAATCCCCGGTCTTCGCAGACCAGATCGATGAAACGCGAACGAACGTCCTGACCCGGTTCATTCAAGTAGGTAAGGAATATTTCTTTTTTACCTGCGGTCATCTCGGTAAAATAGAACAGGGCCAGGTTGTCGCGCTCCTGGTCATAGGGCAGACCAACCCGGCGGCGCACCGCCTGGTTGATGAAAAGGTCCTTCTCGCTGGGGCTCGGGAAAACGCCCTCGTTCAAAGAGGGCAGGATCAAACAGTCGAAATCGAGGTTCCTCGCTTCCAGGTATCCGATCACCTGGACGCCCCGCATGGGATCGCCCGACTGATGAAAGGTCGCGTTCTCAAGAACGTTGAGTGCGAACTCCAGCATTTTCAGGCCGGGTTCCAGGCTGCCATCGGGCAGGCGGAGCCGGGCAAGCCCGTTCCACCGGTCGATGAATTCGGAGATCTCGGCGCCGTGGCTCTTAAGCAACCCTTGGTTGCCGGCGAGAAAAACATTGAGCGTCTCGACGATCCCGGCCAGGTAATACGGAAAGGAACTTTCCTGGTTGGCCTTATCCAGGGCCTCCCGGATCCGGCAGACGAGCGGCTCGAATTCAGCCGGACCGGCCGGCAGCATCTTGATATAATTCATCCGGTTCTCGGTCATGTAACGCTGCAGGCCGTAAACCAGGGGCCGAAGCGGCAATTCGATATCGACCCGGCAGTTCTTTACCAGGGGGTGGTTGATCAACCGGAAAAATTCCCGGAAATGACTGCGGGACAACGCGGCCCCGTAAAGCAAACGCAGGAAAGAATGGAGCAAAGAGCCGGAAAATTTGAACCCCAGGGAAAGATTGTACTCGATGCCGAGTTCCCGGAGCGCCTCGACCACGGTCTGGACCATGCCCTCGTCGGGCAGGACTACGCAGACACGGTGCGGTTCATAACGACGCACGGCCTCGGCCAGAACGCCGCGCAGGTAAAACGTCTGCTGGGCTTCGGTCCCCAGGCCGTGGACGTGAAAAACAGCCGGCGCCGGAGAACCGGCCGCGGGGATGACCGCGCAGGATCTCACGTCGATCCCGAGGCTGCTTAGCAGCTTATGGTGGAGATAGAACGGTTTTTCCGTGTCGGTCATTCCGGCCAGTTCCGCGGGGAGCGCCGAGTGCAGGATGATCTCCGCGTCCGCGTGGTTCAGAATCGCGGCCAGGATTCGGTCCACGATCCGAGTCGTCGCGGCAAAGCCTCCAAAAATGACCGATCGATAACCGTCCAGGACCCGGGGATCGAATTCTTTATCGATCAGGTCGTACAGGTCCGCGTCGTCCTCGACCCCGAGCTCGCGCAGGCGGCCGCGATAGGCGTTTTGGATCCGTCCGAAAATTTCGAGTTCTTCGACGACGTACTTCTCCGGGTAATGTTCAACGTCCTTCAGGGCCTGGATCTCGTCCAGGGTCACGCGCTCCTCGGCCAGTTCGTTGAAGAACTGCAGGACCCGGTCGCCGACGCCGATGAATTTCATGAACGGCAGGTTCTGCCATAATTCGACCTTGAGCGAGTCGACCGTCTGCTTGAGGATGAAATTCTGCTCCAGGCGCTGGAGCAGCGCTCCTCTTTTCCCGCCCCGTGATTCGTAAAACAGGTCGAAAAGTTCCTCGATCGTCTTAAGGACAGGCGGGATCAGGGCCGGTCGTCCGGAGGCTTCAAGTAGGTAACGCCGGAAATAAAACTTGCTGCGCTGGTTGGGGAAAACGACCAGGATCCCGGACAAATCGGGGATCTGATCGCGGAATTTTTCTACGCAATATTCGGCCAGGACCCTCAGGAACGGCTGGTCGATCGGGATTATCTTAACCGGCGTATTCGGTTTTTCTCCGTTTCCCCGTTTCTCCGGTTCTCTCTTTTTCCCGTCGCTCATTTTTCCCTCAGGCAATCGGCCTCCACGTAACCGTATTTCCATTTACCCCGGAACCACCAAACCTCGTACCATCCCGGCTCGCTCGTGGTCCGAGCCCGGACTTGGTCGCCCTCGTCCAGGATGCCAACCGTGACCGGCCTTCCGAACTGGAAGATCACCCGGACCTGGCGGGTGACGGTCATGGGCTTTGCGTCCGCGGGCGGTTTCAAGGGGCAGCTCGTAAATATAAAAATTATCGCGAGGAATAATAATATTTTCCGGGGTAAAGCCATCGGATTTATTGTATAGATAAAATCGGGTCTGTCAATGAATCCCGTTAGAGACCGCATGGTTCCGAACCGATCACCCGTTTTATAAAGCGTACGCATTAATTCCGGGAGTCTCTAACGGAATGAAAAATCGCCAACTTGGCTTGACGAAGCCGGATAAAGGATTATAATATCCACTTGGAGGTAAAATGAAAAAGATTCTCTGCTTGCTTATCTTGGCCGCGCTCGTCGGTTACGCGCAATGCCTGCCCACGGTAAAAGGCGCGATCGGCCTCGTACCGGGTTTGAACCTCACGACCTATAACCCGGGCGACGGTGCAGGTAATTACACCGGCACGGGCGGCAATATCGGTTTCGGTCTCGGCATGGATATTGGCAATTTCGGTGTCGAGATCGTACCTTCGTTCCGGACCACTAACTACAGCCGGACCCAGACCGTTATTGTTGACATCACAACTTCGGGACATTTCCAAAATTTTTATCTTCCTGTTCACTTCCTGCTCAAGGCCAGCAGCATCCCTCTTGTCTCGCCTTTCCTGGGACTGGGCTTCGCCCTGGATTTCCAGAACAGCGGTTATTGGGCGGTCACGAGCGGCGGGAGCACGATCAAAACCGACGTGCCAAGCGACCAGTTGGAAAACGACTTTTTCCTGTCCATCGCCCTGGGCGCCGATCTCAAGCAGGCGCATTTCAAGCTCACGCCCGAATTGGCGTTTGATTATAATTTTACCGCCGATGATCCAGATACCCCGAACCAGACTGAAACGAACTACGATATCACTTTATCGGTCGGCCTCTACTTCGTTCCGTAACCGTCCTACATGCGGGAATTCGGTTTTGACATCGGTTCGGTCAGCCTGAAGCTCGCCCGCTTCACGGACGGCGAACTCGATAAAACCGAATACCTGCCGCACCAGGGCCAGCCCTACGAGCGGCTCCGTCAGATCCTCGAAGGTCTGGGACCGGTCGACCGCCTGGCCCTGACCGGCAACATCCCCAAATCCCTGACCGAAGCTTTGGCGGCGGCCGCAGTCAACGAAGTGACGGCCGCGGTCGCGGGCACGCTCCTTACCCGGCCCGACGTGCGCTCGATCATCGAGATCGGCGGCGCCGACTCCAAGCTCATCATCGTCGACGGCGGCATCCGGGATTTTTCGTCCAACACCATCTGCGCCGCGGGCGCGGGAATCTTTCTCGACCAGCAGGCGCAGCGGCTTAATTTTCCCATCGCCGATTTCGGCCGGATCGCCCTGGCCAGCCAGAACCCCGCCCGCATTGCGGGCCGCTGTTCGGTTTTCGCCAAGAGCGACATGGTCCACCTCCAGCAGATCGGCACGCCCGCCGAGGACCTGATCGCCGGCCTCTGCCTGGCCCTGGCCCGGAACTTCAAATCCGCGATCTGCCGCGGTAAGGAAGTGCCGGCACCGGCCGTTTTCATCGGCGGGGTCGCGGCCAACCAGGGTATGGTCTGGGCCCTGCACCAAATCCTGGACCTGAACGGCGCGAGCATCGCGATCCCGGAAAATTTCAACACGCTTGGCGCGATCGGCGCGGTCCTGGAAGCCCGGAAAAACGGCATCGGCACCGGTTTCCGCGGCCTTAAACAATTCGATAAATGGCTCAGACATGAAAAGCCCATCAACCGGCTGCCGCCCCTCAACGGACGGAAAAAATGGCGGCCCGTGGTAGATTTCCAAACACCCAAAACCCGAACTCAAAGCTATTTGGGCGTGGACATCGGTTCGATCTCCACGAACCTGGTCCTTATCGACGAAGCGGGCAAGGTCTTAGCCCGGCGCTATCTCTGGACGCGCGGCCAACCCATCGCCGCGGTTATGCAGGGCCTGCGCGAACTGAAACAGGAGCTCGGCGAGCGGATCGAGATCCGCGGCGCGGGCACGACCGGCTCGGGCCGCTACCTGATCGCGGAACTGATTGGCGCGGACGTCGTTAAGAACGAAATCTCGGCCCAAGCCCGGGCCGCACTCGAGATCGACCCCCGGGTCGACACGATCTTCGAGATCGGAGGCCAGGATTCGAAATATATCAGCCTCCGCCAGGGTACGATCGTCGATTTTGAAATGAATAAGGTCTGCGCCGCCGGCACCGGATCCTTCCTGGAGGAACAGGCCCAGGCCCTGGGTATCAAACTTGAGGAATTCGGTGACCGCGCCCTGGACGGAACGGCGCCGATCAACCTTGGCGAGCGGTGCACGGTCTTCATCGGTTCGGAAGTCGTCCATCACCAAAAAAATCAGACCGAGCTCGACAACCTGCTGGCCGGTCTCGGTTATTCCACGGTCTTCAATTATTTGAACCGCGTCGTGGGTACGAAACCGATCGGCGACCGGATCTTTTTCCAGGGCGGGGTCGCGGCCAACAAGGCGGTCGTTTCGGCCTTCGAGGAAACCCTGAAAAAGGAGATCACGGTCCCGCCGAACTACGACGTCACCGGCGCCTGGGGCATCGCGCTCCTGACGCGCGACCAGGCAAGGAAAAAATCCACTTTCAAAGGCTTTGACCTGGCTACGCATTCCTTCCAGACCGAAACCTTCGCCTGCCGGCAGTGCAGCAACGAGTGCGAGATCAACCAGATCACAGCTGCGGGTGAAAAACCCGTTTTTTACGGCGGCCGCTGCGAAAAATACGAAACCCGGGGAAAAAATCCGGGCCCGGAACTGCCCGACTATTTCAAAGCCCGCAACGAAATCTTTTTCGCGATCGAACCGGCCGCGGGCGAGGAGATCGGCATCCCGAGGACCCTGATCTTCTACGAACTCTTTCCCTTCTTTTACAAATTTCTGACCGCGCTCGGCTTCAAGCCAGTGCTCTCCGATCCGACCAACCGGAAGATCATTGAGACCGGCGCCGAACTCGCCGCGGCCGACACCTGCCTGCCGGTCAAGGTCGCCCTGGGCCATATCCAATCCCTGTTGAAAAAAGGCTTAACCCGGATCTTCCTGCCGAGCGTCATCACCCTGCCGCCAAACGCCGACGAATTCACCCGCAGTTTCGTCTGCCCGAACGTCCAGACCATACCTTACGTGGCGCGCGCCACTTTCGGCGACCGGGTGGAAGTGCACTCGCCCAGCCTTTATTACGACCGCGGGCCGGCCGGGATCGACGAAGCGCTCTACGAATTCGGCCGCCGCTTCGGCAAGGATCGCCAGGCCGTGAAGCGGGCGATCCGGGCCGGCACCCTGCACCAGGCCGCGGTCCAACGCCGGATCGAAGAAACCGGACGTAAGGTCCGGGAAAACTTAAAAGGCACGGCCTTCGTCGTTTGCGCCCGGGCTTACAACGGGTATGATCTCGGCCTCAACCTCGACCTGCCCCGGAAGATCCGCGACCTGGGCGTCCCGGCCCTGCCCATCGACTTCCTGGCCCTGGATTATAAACCGCTCATAGAAGATTTTTATAACATGTACTGGCACAGCGGCCAGCGCATCCTGGCCGCCGCGGAAGCGATCCGTCGCGACGAACGGCTCTTCCCGGTCTACCTTTCCAACTTTTCGTGCGGGCCGGATTCGTTCCTCACCCATTTCTTCCGGGAAAAACTCGGTGCCAAACCATCGCTGCTGATCGAAGTCGACGAGCACTCGGGCGACGCCGGTTTCGTCACCCGCTGCGAGGCTTTTTACGACAGCATCCAGGCCGCGGCCCGGGTCGGGCCGGGCCGGAAGATCTCCGCGGCCAGCTCGGTCGCGAAAGACCGCCGGATCTACATCCCCGACATGTGCGACCACGCCCGGATCTTCGCCGCGGGCATGCGGTCGGCGGGATACCAGGCCGAGGTCCTGCCTTTTCCCGACGAATCCTCGATCCGGATCGGCCGCCAATACACATCGGGAAGGGAGTGCCTGCCCGCGATCATCACGGCCGGCGACATGGTCAAAAAAGTCCGAACCCAGGATTTCGATCCGGACCGGAGCGCGTTCTTCATGGCCCAGGGATCGGGCCCATGCCGGTTTGGCCAGTACTATAAACTTCACCGGCTCATCCTCGACGAGCTGGGGCTCGAAAACGTACCGATCTTCGCGCCCAACCAGGGACCGAGCCTTTTTGACGACTTGGGCCCGATGGGTTTCAAGTTCCTGCTCCGGGTTTGGGACGGCGTCTGCGCGGTCGACGCCCTGGAGAGCAAGGCCCGCCGGATCCGGCCCTACGAGCTCGAACCGGGCGCGGCGGACAAGATCTACGACCAGACCCTGGCCGAATTGATCGCCTGCGTCGAGGGGGATCGTTCTTTGGTCCCGGCGCTGAAGAACGCCCGCCGAGCTTGGGAAACGCTGGGACGCCGCGACGAAGTCAAACCTCGGATCGGCATCGTGGGCGAGATCTACGTCCGCAGCCAGAAGTTCAGCAACCATTTCATCGTCCGCCGGCTGGAAGAGCTGGGCTGCGAAGTCTGTCTGCCGTCCATCGCCGAGTGGTTCTTCTACACCAATTTTACCCGAATCCGGAACTGCACCTGGTTCCGCGAGTACCGCCGCAGCCTCTTCACCCGGGGTTTCGACCTGTATATGCGCGGGCGCCAGGTGCGGATCTACAAAACGCTCGGCCTGGAAAAGGAAGAAGCGGTGAAGCGCCTGGTCGGGCGGGCAACGCCGTATATCGACCCGTCGTTCGAGGGCGAAGCTGTCTTAAGCTTAGGCAAAACCATCGAGTACATCGCGCAAGGGTATGCCGGGGTCGTCAACGTCATGCCCTTCACCTGCATGCCAGGCAATATCGTCACCGCCGTTTACCGAGGCCTGCGGGAAAAATACCCGGGGTTCCCGCTCTTCGTGCTTGCCTTTGACGGCGTCGACCACGCGGTCGACACCATGCGGCTGGAGACGTTCGTGAACCAGGCCCGGGATTATATCCGGCGCCGCGACGCTTGATCTTCGCTTAGCATATCTTAATATCATCGCGGCGGGGAAGCCGCTCCCACATATCATTACTTGACAGTTAATAAATTCTAACTATAATTGCCCAGACAAGGAGGTTTCGTGCACAACCACAAGCAACTCATTATCAAGTTAAGCAGTCTATTGATAGTTTTGACCCTGGTCACCTTCATGGGCTGTCCGAAAAAACAGACGATCAAACCCATTCAGGAAGAAATTGTCGTCCCTGAAGAAACCGTCGCTGTCGCGCCGCCCCAGGAGACGACCATCATCCAGCGGCCGCCGCTCATCCTGAACCGCGTTTTCTTCGATTTCGACAAATCCGACATCCGGACCGACGCCGCCGATGTTTTAAAGGCCGACGCCGAGATCCTCAAAATTTATCCGGAGATCAATGTCGTCATCGAAGGCAACACCTGCGAGATCGGCACGGCCGAATACAATATGGCGCTGGGCGAACGCCGGGCTTATTCCGCCCGCGATTACCTGCTGATGCTCGGCATCACGCCAGACCGCCTTTCGACCGTCAGCTATGGCGAGGAACGGCCGCTCGACGCGACCGACCTGCCCAAGAACCGGCGCTGCGAATTCGTACCGAAATAAAATCACCGGATATTGCTATCACAATGCATATTTTCTTCCGTCTAAAATCGACGGTTCGGAAAATTAGTTTATTTCACCCCCACTTTAATCCTCCCCCATCAAGGGGGAGGAATTTTGGTGGGTGCTCGCCATCAAAGTTGAGCAACAAATGGGGAATCATCCTTTCTTTATTATCGCTGATTGTGATTCTCAATTTGAACTGCTTCAGCAGCCGGCGCTGGAACAACTACTACTGGCAGCTCGACAGCCTCCATTACTACACGGTTAAGATGGACAGCCTGCTTAAGAACCAAACCGTGAAAATGGAGATGATGCGGACCGACTTTTACACGAAGACCGACGAACTCGCCAAGAAGATGGAAACCCTGCACACCCGCCTGACCGAACTCGAATCCATGCTGACGGGCATGAGCATCAAACTCACCTCGGTCCAGAGACCGGAACCCGACACCATGGACCCCACGAAAAAGGTTTCGCCGGAGGCCCGTCTTCTCTACGAAGCCGCCTACCTGAATTACGTGAAGGGCAAGTACACTGAAGCGATCGAAGGCTTCAAAACTTACCTCAAAACCCAGCCCGAGTCGGCCCTTTCCGAGAACGCCCTGTACTGGATCGGCGAGTCTTACGCCGGTCTGGGCAAGCGCCAGGACGCAGTCGACACGTTCAAGGAGCTGATCGCCAAGTACCCGGCGAGCGCCCGCAAGCCGACCGCGCTTTATAAAATGGGCATCATCTACGAAGAAGCCAAGGACCTGAAGACCGCCCGTGCCTTTTTCGAACAGCTGATCAAGGAATTCCCCAATTCCAACGAGGCGGTCCTGGCCAAGAACCGTTTAAAATAGGAGCCCGCGTTGAACATCTTCAAAGTCTTCCTCGAATCCGGATTCGCCGCCCAGATCATCATGGTGATCCTGATCTTTTTCTCGATCTGGTCCTGGGCGCTCTTCTTTAAAAAATTATACGACATCGGCCAGATCAAAAAACGCGGCCAGTCCCTCCTGTCCGCGATCCGCTTCTACAAGAAGGTCCGGGAATACGATAACCTCGGCCGTTTGTTGACCGACAACCCCTGGGGTAAGGTTTTGAGCCGGGGCATCGAGGAATATAAGTCCCTGAAAACCGCCAGCGCGGTCGTTAGTCCCAAGATCCTGGACTTGGCCGACAACCTCCGGATCAGCATGGAAGAGATCAAGGCTATCGAGGTTGAAAAGATGGAAAGCGGCCTTCCGGTCATGGCCACGATCATCACCGCGAGCCCCTTGCTCGGCCTGCTCGGCACGGTCTGGGGGATCATGGAGGCGTTCCTCGAGGTCAAAGCCCGCGGCTCGGCGCATATCACGGTAGTCGCGCCCGGCATTTCGGACGCGCTGATCACCACGGTCTATGGCCTACTGGTCGCGCTGCCCGCCCTGTTCTTCAACAATATGCTGCGCACCCGCATCAACCATATCGACTCCCAACTGGATTCGTTCATCACCGACATCTTCACGAAATTACGGCGGAGTCTGGTTGAGACGGAATAAAAAAACTGACGTCATCGGCGAAATAACCGTCACCAACTTGGTCGACGTCGCCTTGACCATCCTGACCATTTTCATCATCACCGCGCCCATGATGACCCCAGGCATCGACGTCAACCTGCCCCGCACCGACGCGTCCCTGCCCAACGACCAGGAGGGCATCACCGTCTCGATCAACGGCGGCCGGGACATCTACATCGACGCGGACCGTGTCATGCTCGATAATTTCCAGGCCAAGCTGGAAAATATATTAAAAAACAAAACGCCCGGCGTGACCGTTTATATCCGGGCCGACAAGAGCCTCGATTATGGCTTCGTCATCGACCTCGTGGGCCGGATGCGAAAAGCTGGGGTCAAAACCCTGGGGCTCGTCGCCGAGATCCCGGAAAAATGACCCGGTTTTTCACATTTTCGACCATCCTCCATATATTTTTCTTCGCTTCGATCGCGCTTTCCAGCCGGGGCACTTTTAAATCCTTGCCCAAGATCGAGGTAATCAAGGTAACCATCGCGCCTATGCCCCAGCCCAAGGTGCTCGGCACTCCCGACGCGGCGGAGGAACCTACCCTAGAGAAAAAAACCATAAACAAGAAAACCGAAGAAAAATCCGTACCCAAGGAAAACACGAAGACCGTGAAAGAGGGCTCGCCCCAGGAGAAAAAACCGGCCGAAGCCAAACCCGCGGAAAAGAAAGGTCTACCCGACGGCCTGCCCGATATCAAGCCCCAGATCTATACCGGCAGCGGCCGGGGATTCAGCTATTCGTATTATTTGAACATTCTCCTCACCAAGATCGGCAAGAACTGGAATAATCCCTACCGGGGCCAGAACGTGGTCCTGAAAAACACCGTCTATTTTGAAGTGGACAAGAACGGGAACATCACGAATATCCGGATCGAGGACGATTCCGGGGATGAGGCCTATAACGAGACCACGCTCCGGGCCGTGTCCGCCACGGAAAAACTGCCGCCCCTGCCCCAGGAGTTCTCCAACGACTTTCTGAAAGTGCACCTGGAATTTCTGACCGCGCCGTGACGACGGAAAACACAGTTTATCAGCGTACCAGGATATCAGATCATCAGGTAGCCAGGAATCAGGATACCAGTTATTAACGACCAGAATATCAGGGGATCAGGAATCGATATACAAAACTTCAGAAGATCCGCCCCTTACTGTCATCCTGAGTCCCGTAAGCGGGACGAAGGATCTCAAATAATTGAGATTCTTTACTTCGTTCAGAATGACAGAAACGGAGCATCAGGTGTTTAGAAATTTATTTATTTATTATACCCTTTGCTCTCTGCCCTTTGCCCTTTTCCTTAATGCGCAGGACATTTACCTCCGCCTGACCGACTACGCGGGCGGCAAGTCAGCGGTCATCATCGAACCCTTTACCGGCGGACCGGAGACCGCGGAGAAGCTTAAGACCTGCGAGTCCGTGATCCGCAGCGACCTCGAATATTCGCTTTATTTCGATCTCTACCCGGACACCACCTACCTTATGGGCGAGACCAAAAGAACCGGCGTCATCGTGCGGGGTAAGACGCAGGGTGACCAGCTCGTCGTCGAGCTCGTGGACTTTATCAGCGGCGAAAAAATCGCCCAGCTTTATTACTCGATCGCGGACGAAATCCGGGCCGCGAGCCACAAGGTATCCGACGAGATCATCCGGGTCCTGACCGGCGAAAAAGGTATCGCCGAGACCAAGATCGTCTTTTCCTACAAAAAAGGCGCGGGCAAGGAGATCGGCATGATCGACTACGACGGCTACAATTTCACGACCCTGACCAATAACGGTAATTTCAACCTGTTCCCGTGCTGGGCGCCGGATGTCCAGCGGGTCCTCTATTCCACGTACGTCAACGACCGGCTCAGCCTTTACATTTACAGCCTGGCCAAAAAAAGTTCAAGCCCCCTTTCCTCGTACCGGGGCTTGAACTTCGCGCCCTGCTGGTCGCCGGACGGCGTCAAGATCGCCCTCACCCTGACCAAAGACGGAAATGCCGAGATCTATCTGCTCGACCTGCAAACGAAGAAACTGACCCGGCTCACCGACAACCCGGCGATCGAGTGCTCGCCTTCCTTCTCGCCCAACAGCCGGGAGATCGCGTTCGTCTCGGACCGCTCCGGCGGGCCGCAGGTTTACATCATGGACATCTACGGCGGGAACGTGCGGCGCCTGACCTATCACAGCGACTACAACACGTCGCCCGCCTGGTCGCCGCGCGGCGACCTGATCGCCTACGTATCGCGGGAAAGCGATAACTCCCAGCAGCTTTACGTAACCGACCCGTACGACTACCAGCCGGTCCAGGTGACCTTCGAAGAGAATAACGAAGAGCCCGGCTGGTCCCCGGACGGGCTCCATATCGTATTTTCCTCGAACCGCAACGGTATGTACGAGCTTTTCACCATGAACTGGGACGGCACGCGCCAGCGTAAGTTAACCCAGGGATTGGCCGCCAACGCGCCCGACTGGTCGGGGTTTGTGGTTAAGTAGTTCAGTATATCAGATTATCAGAAAATCAGTGTATCAGGTAGTCAGGGATCAAAACATCAGGAATTTACGACCAGGATATCAAGGAACCAGGAATTGAACCGTTTCTGTCATCCTGAGTCCCGCAAGGCGGGACGAAGGATCGTGAATAATCGGGATTCTTCGTCGCTTCGCTCCTCAGAATGACAAACAATAAATATCAGGCAAACTGATGCTCTGCTTTTCTGGTTTTTTCATCTGATATTCTGAGAACTGACTGGCTGATAACCTGTTCTTCTGATCCCCTGATATCCTGACAATTCCCTATTTTATCAGCCCCAGCCAGGGACCGAGCAGGAACTGGAACCGGCCGATCAGCAGGCTGACGCGCGCCATGATCGTGTAGCCGAACGAGGCGCCGAAGCCGATCATGATGAAAATAATGCCCAGCCGGGATACGGGTTTCAGGATGCCCTTGTGCTCGCGGGAAAAGTAAAAATAAATGACGGTTGCGACCACGCCGATAAAAATGACCGCGGCCCAGATCCCCTGCCAGGGATTCGCGAAACTGGACGGCGTCACCACGGTCCCCTCGATCTGGCGCAGGATCCGGGCCTGGAAATTCGCCGGGATGGAAATGCCCGCGCCCCAGCCGATCACGAACCCGATTGGAATTCGCACGAGCCAGGAGATCTTGGGGATGAACTTCGCGAAGTACATCAACCCCAAGAGCAGGGGCACGAAGTAAATGAACTGGCCCTGCGCCAGGGGCTCGACGAGGTTCGGCCGTAGGGTATTGTGCCAGTAAAGAGCTATATAGTAGCCGTTGGCCACGCCGACGAAAAGGTGCTCGGAAAAACGGTACACGGGATTGTCCTTGAACAGAAAGGAAAAAATTCCCAGGGTCAGGAACGCGGCGATCCAGATCCAGGGGTTGGGGCTCATTATGTAATCCTCCTGATTACGATGATTACAATGATAAAAAAATTGATTACGGTGATGTTATAATCAATGTAATCTAATCCGTCAATCACTGTAATCCTTTGTTTCTCCGGGTGAAGAAATAACCCACATTGCCGATCACGATGAAAATGATGATCAGCAAATGGATTATGGACTGCGAGTTCATGCCCGTCTCGGCCCGGCCCGGTTTGTCCGTGTAGCCGTGCTCGAGGATCAGTTTCTCGTATTCGGCCGCACCCTTCATGCCCGAGAGCATGCCGGAGAATTGACCGGTCTGCAGGAACGGATAGTATTCGGGCGCCATGACCGCGGTCAGACCGGCCGCGACCTTGACTCCGTACCGGGCCTGGGGATACATCACCCACTCGTCCGGGTAAGTGGCTGCCGCGACGATGATGGCGATGGCGATCTCCTTGTAGTTCCGGACCTTCCGCATCAGAGGCAGGGAATCGATCGGGTTCTGGAAATAATCGACCGGATACACGCGGGCTATGCTTTCGCCCATTTCCAGCATGGCCGCCACCCGTCCTGATTTCCAGCCTAGATAGACATAATCCTGGCCGTATATGACCGAGTCCGAACGGCTTGCGGCGTCGATATTCATCTCGCGGCTGACCAGGGTCAGGGCGTCCACGGCCAGGCCCGGACCCTGGGGTTCGTAGGAAATCCCGATCACGGGGATCCTCTTTTTAAAACAGTGCCGGAGCAGGGCGATCGCCATGGGATGGCACTCGGGCTGGGTCGAAGGCGAGTAATCAAAGGATATAATGACCGCTTTGTCGCGCGCCGGGATCGACTCGATGAAATCGAAAAGCCGGCGGGTCTGGGGCATGACGTTCTCCGGGATCTTGAAGGGGATGAAAAAAGGCAATATCACGAACGCGGTCAGAAGGACGTAGATGACGCGGCGGTCGATCCGGGTCAGTTTTTCAAACCACTTCATTCCTTTCCTCCGAGCCAGGACCGTTCGATCCCCAGAATTATTTTCAGGGCCGTGGCGATCGCGCCGAAGGCGACGCCGAACTGGATGCCGCGCTTGGAGGCCATGTTCGGCACCAGCATGATCCACTCCGCGAAAGCCGGGAACCAGCGGCCGAGGTATTGGCCGAACGGCATGAAGCCGATCATGACCACGAAAGCGGCCAGCAGGAGGAGAGTCGCCTCAAGGCTCCGTGCCCGGAACGAACGGTAGGCGGCAGAAGCCATGTAATAGGCGAGCAGGGCGAACATGGTGGCGCCCAGGGGCGTCAGGACGTGTAAAAAGATCTTCTGGAACAGGGAATCCGGATCCACCCCCCAGACGAGACCGATCCCGGCCATGAGCGTCATGCTGACCAGGGTGACGATGCTGTAGATCCAACCCGGCTGCCGACGCCGGATACGGTTGCCGTGATACACCATCAGGTTGCCGATCGCGAGCACCAGGGCGAAGGCGCTGAGCACGATCACCCAGTTCAGGATCGTGCTGTTGAATTGGAGGGAAACCGGATGCGGGACAAAGAACTGGACCATCATCAGAACGCCCATGATCAGGCAAACCGCTAAAGGCAGGGTTCTCTTCATTGGGTACGAAGCAGGGCCAAAAGGTCGAATTTAAAGAACGACAGGATTGTTATCGCCAGGAGCAGGGCGAGAGCGATGAGCTTGCCGTAATCCTGGGCCTTGAGCGCGCCCAGGAGCAGGGGTTCGCGGGACAGGTACGCGGACGCCGCGTACAGTTCCTCGCCCATCAGGGTATAGTCGCAGGCCGTGACGAAAAAAGGCAGCTGGTTCACCGCGTCCGTGCCCGCGATCTGGATCGCGCCGGACTGGGCGCCGGTCTCGGCCAGGATCAGGGATTCGGCCCAGAACTGGCCGATGAAGAAGTTCGTCGCGGGTTTTTCCCGTAGGATGATGCCGTCCACGGCCGCGGCGAATCCGAACTGGTCCTCGGTCAGGTACCGCACGTATTCCTCGCGGAACTTGTCGGGCCGGCCCTGGGAAGCGAACGCCTCGCGGACCACCTCTTTGGACACGTTGTAGGTAACGGACCAGCGGTTGGGCACGATGAGCGGCGTGTCGTACTCGGCGATCTTTTTCGCCACTTCGCCCAGGATGTTCATGGACGCGATGGTCGCGGTGCCGTCGATGTCGGCCAGGCCCGGCACGTAAAGGATCGGCCGACCCATTTCCGTGGCCCGTCCGATCGCCTCCTCGACCGCGGACAGGCCGGAGATCCGGCGGATAAAAAGGCTCCCTCCGCTCCGGGCGCGTCCGACGAAAAAGACCACGAGCAGGCTGAAGAGGATGATGCAAACCAGAATATTGATGCGGCCGGTATGAAAAACTTGCGGCGAGGATCGGACGGCGCGCGAAGGTTCGGAGGCGGCTTGCTCTTCCCCTTTAACGGCGATCACTCGGTACCGGTATTGGCATTTATCTTGGACGCTGTTGTCGAGGAAAGTGCGGATGCCATTTTTGATAAAACCGATCTTCTGAAACAGGGTGTCGGGCAGAGCTGCCCTAAAAACTCGGTATTCTTCGAGACCTGAGTCGTCCGGGGATAATTGCCAGGTGATGACGATGTTCCCGCCCGCGTCGTTGGGCTGGTCCTGAGCCCGAACTCCGGTCGCGGGTAAGAGACTGAGCAGGGTAAAGAGAAAAATCACGGATTATTGTATCGAATAAATGTAGGGAGTCAAGTTCAAACAAAAGAATGGTTTTTTTGGTCTATCTGGCTACATAATAAATCTGCGGATTTGACGTATAAAATTATTTGTCCCCGTAGGGGGTCTGTCTAGTCTTTCTGGTTTAAAACCAAAAAGACGAAAACAACTAGAAAGACTCCGTTTACAATTTAAACTTCTTTATGATCGCGCTCTGCGGACACACCTCGATGCAGCAGTAGCAGCGTATGCATTGCCGGCGGTCGATCGCTATGCCCTTGATCGCGCGGGCCGGACAGATGTTCTCGCAGGCCTGGCACCGGGTGCATTTTTCCCGGTCGAAGGCCGGCTGGCGTCCGAACTGGAACGTGGCGAAGAGACGCTGGCCCATACCGGCGAGGACGTCTTTCAAACCGAAGGAAAGAGGGACCGCGAAATTCTTTAATTTCTCGAACCGGCCGACGATCTCGACCTTGCCGGGATCGAATAGCCCCCGTTTGGCCGCGATCTTAAGCAGAGGATCTTTGATCTTTTTCTGCCCCGCGATCATTTCGCAGGCATAGTCCACGGCAAAACCGTTGTCGCCGCAGACGATCAGGTTCGGCTGGAATAATTTACCCGCGGCATCGTGGACATTCACATAATCGACCACGACCAGGTCCGGCGGCCGCAGCAGGTAGATGTCGACCAGGAGATCGCAGAATTCCGCAAGACTCCGGCAGTCGTAATGATGTTTTAATTTTAAACCGCCCGGGACGATGCCGAAATGGTTCTTTATCGCACCGGTGAAGACGGTCAGCTGGTGGGTCTTGAATTTGGGAACGGAGACGAGCACCTCGCTTTCCAGTATCTCCTGGGAAACGTAGGTCTCTTTGACCACCGGGTGAAGGAGTTTCACCTTCTTGATGAAAAGCCCGATGTTCCGAAAATTCCCGGCCGCGACGTCGAGCAGGCCGTTGGCCCGCGCGACCTCGATCTCGTTCACCTTCTGCGGGATCGGGTTATCGCCCACCTTGAAATCGGCGGCGCTTGCCCGGACGTAATTGACGACCGCGCCCAGCACCTTGGGATCGGTCGTGGCACATTCCTCGGGCCGGGCGACGCGCAGCATGTTCGGTTTGATAAAGACTTTTTTATTTTTAAGGTTTGTGAAACCGAGCTCCTGGACGGCTTCTGCGACCGCGGCATCGAGGTTGGCCGCATCCTTGATAAAGACCTTCATTAAAATTTACCGGCACCCCTCCGACGACAATCCGAGCAGGCTTTATCCTCACCGGTCAAATGAGAGGAAGCGGAAGAACGAGATAGCCGCGTAAATATCGAATAAAAATCCCGAACGTGCAATTCTTCAGGTCTTTTAGTTAACAAATCGCCGTCGATATTATCCGGGACTATGCCCAGGTAGTTATGCAGCGAATTCCTGAGCTGCTTGCGGCGGTAGCGGAAAATCCCTTTGATAAATTCGAAGAACCGGTCCTCATTTTCCAGGGCGATCTCCGGCCGCTTTTTTCCCAGGGCGAGGACCATTGAATTGACTTTGGGCCGGGGTGTAAAATAATGGGCCGGGATGGTGAAGCCTTTTTTGGGCGAGAAATGGTGGTTCACGAATATCGACATCGGATCGTATCCGGTCTCTCCGGGCCGGGCCAGCATTTTCTGCGCGTACTCCCGCTGGACGGTCAATATCGCTCGGTCAAAATATTGTTTCTGCCGGGCGAGGATCTCGATGATCTTTGCGGTGATCGCGTACGGCAGGTTCCCGATAATGACTGCCGCCCCGAATTGGGAGAGGTCCATATTCAGAAAGTCCGCGTTCACCACCTCGACATTGGCCAGCGCGAGATCCACCAGTTTTTGCGCCAGAGTCCGGTCGAGCTCGACCGCGTAGACCCGGGCCGCGCAACGCGCGAGCTCGCGGGTCAGCATACCTTTACCCGCGCCGATCTCGAGGACTTTATCGTTTTCGACCCGGGCGAAGGCGCAGATCTTCTTGACGACGCCCTGGGAATTCAGGAAATTCTGGCTGAACCTTTTCCTATATTGCGAATAATTCCGATGCATTTCTTTCGAAGATCTTTTCCAATGCCTCGACCGGCCGGTTGAGTAGCTGACCCGCGGCGCGCAGGGTCTCGGCGATGTAAGCCGGTTCGTTGCGCTGACCCCGGTGGCCCTGAGGCGGCAGGAACGGCGCATCCGTCTCGAGCAGGATCCGTTCCCAGGGCATAACCCGGAAAACCTCCCGCGTCTGTTTGGAAAAAGTCAGGACGCCGCCGAAACCCAAATAAAAACCCATATTTGTGATCTGACGGGCCTGATCCTGGGTGCCGCTGAAACAATGAAAAACACCCCGGTAAAATTTTTCTTCCTTCAGAACCAGAATCGCGTCGTCGATCGAATTGCGGGTATGGATCAGAAGGGGCAGGCTGTATTTCCGGGCGAGCCGGATATGCTGGATGAAAAGATCCTTCTGGTCGTCTTTTGACGCGTAATCCCGGAAATAATCAAGTCCGGTCTCGCCGACCGCGTAGATCTTATCGCTTTTGAGGATCTCCTCGACCGGGCCGAGATCCTTGATCGTTTCGGCGGCCGCCTCGTTGGGATGGATACCGACCGCGGGCAGCAGCCACTCGTGGATCCGGTGCTGTTCGACCGCGGTCCGGCTCGTTGCGAGATCGTAGCCGGCGTTGATGATCTTCGTAAGGCCCGCGGCCCGGGCCCGCTCCAGGACCTGGTCCAAATCGCTATGGAACTGGGGGTCGGTTAAATGACAGTGGGTGTCGATCATGTCAGGATATCAGTATACCAGGATAACAGAATATCAGGAAGTCAGGGATCAGGATATCAGTATTTAACGACAAGAATATCAGTTTATCAGTGGATACAAAGAAATTATTGTCTTTTGACATGCATTTTTTTACTGCGCAGATAATTTATATATCCGTTTATTCCGCGGATAACTTCCGTATCCTTCGGCAATATTATCGCAAACTGAAGCGGATGATCTTTCAATTTGATCTTTTATTTTATATTTTTCTTCGACCGGTAATTTCCTGCAAATATCATGGATTTCTTTCATGAGTTTAAACGACTTTTGCCAAATCCATAATTTTTGAAATCCACCGCTTGTTTTATACTCCTCTTTTTCCTCTTTTACTGTATTCGCTTTCAATTTTTGAATTTTCTTAGTCAATTTTATTTTTTCCTGATATTCTTCTATCCTGATTTTTCACTGGTAAACGGCTTATCTGAATCTCTGGTGTTCTGATCTTCTGGTAACCTGATATCCTGATGGTTATTTGACTTTCGCGCCGGACGGAGAATCCTTGTCGGTGGTGACGAGGGTCAGGCGGCCATCCTTGTCCTCGGCGGCCAGGAGCATGCCCTCGGAGGCGACGCCGCGGATCACCGCGGGTTTCAGATTGTCGACGATAACGATGATCCGGCCGACCAGCTCCTCCGGTTTGTAGAATTTTCCGATGCCGGCGACGATCTGTTTCTTCCGGTCGCCGACCTCGATCTCGCACTGGATAAGGTGGTTGCTGCCCTTGACCGCCTGCGCGGACAGAATTCGGGCCGTGCGCAGCTCCATCTTGCCGAACTCCTCGACTGTGATCTCGCGCTTCTTCAATTTCGCGACCTGGACCTCGATCACCGAGTCCTCGATCTTCTTGAATAGGATCTCGGGCTGGCCGATCGCCGGCGCGACCTTGGGCACGCCGATGTCGTCCCAGCGCTGGTCGATGAAATTGATCATCTTTTTGATCTTCGCGGCGGTGAAAGGCAGGAACGGCTCGGACAGAACCGCCAGGGAATTGACGATCTTCATGCATACGTAGGTGGTCCGCTCGCAGATCAGGGAATTCGTCTTCCGGGTTACCCAGGGTTCCTCATGATCGAAATAGCGGTTGCCTTCCTGGGCGATCTTGATCAATTCCTGCAGAGCGGCTTTGAACTGGAAATTCTCGATCTTGTCGCCGATCACCGTCGGCGCTTTGTGGAGGATATCCAGGACCCGGTTGTCGGACTCGCTGAACACCAAAGCGGTGGGCACCGTACCGCCGTAATACTTGGCGACAAAGGTGAGGGTCCGGTTGACGAAATTGCCCAGGATATCGGCCAGCTCGTTGTTATGCCAGGCCTGGAAGTCGTGCCAGGTGAAATCCGAATCGCGGTCTTCGGGCGCGTTACGCGTCAGCACGTAGCGCAGGGAATCGGGTTCGAACTCCTTAAGGTAGTCGGGCAGCCAGATCGCGTAATTCTTGGAGGTAGAAAGCTTTTCGCCCTCCAGGTTGAGGAACTGGTTGGCCGGGATCTCGGTGGGCAGGATGTAATCGCCGTAGGCCATGAGCATGGCCGGCCAGATCAGAGCGTGGAAAACGATGTTGTCCTTGCCGATGAAGTGGACGAGCTTCGTGTCCTTGTTGAACCAATATTCCTTCCAGAGATCCGGATCGCCCTTCTGCTCGGCCCATTCCATGGTCGCGGAAATGTAGCCGATGGGCGCGTCGAACCAGACATAAAGGACCTTGCCCTGGGCGTCTTCCAGGGGCACGGGCACGCCCCAGCTCATGTCGCGGGTGATCGGCCGGTCTTCGAGCCCTTCCTTGAGCCAGCCGCGGACGAAGGCCAGCACGTGGTCTTTCCATTGGGTCTTGGTTTCGATCCACTTCGTGAGCGGTTCCTGGAACTTGGACAGGCGGAAGTACCAGTGCCGGGTCGATTTCTTTAGCGGCCGCGTGCCGCAGATCAAGCAGCGGGGTTCGATCAGCTGGAAAGGCTCGAGCCAGCGGCCGCAGGCTTCGCACTGGTCGCCCCGCGCACCGTCGGCGCCGCAGCTCGGGCATTTCCCGAGAATATAGCGGTCGGGAAGAAAACGGTTGCATTTCGGGCAACAAAGCTGCTCGATCTCTTTCGGATAGATATACCCGTTATTGTGGATCTTCGTGAAAAAATCCTGTGCCATCCGATAGTGCAGGGGCCGGGTGGTCCGGGAAAAATTGTCGTGCACGATGCCGAAATCCAGAAAAGATTTTTTTATCGTTTCATAGTAACGGTCCACGACCTCCTGCGGCTTCTGCTTGAGGCTCTCCGCGAGAACAGTGATCGGAACCCCGTGCTCGTCGGTGCCGCACATGTGGATCACGTCCCGGCCTTTGGCGCGCTGGTAGCGGGTGTAAATGTCGCCGTGCAGGTAGCAGCCGGCCAGGTGGCCGAGATGGATCTCGCCGTTGGCGTAAGGCAACGCGCTCGTGACCAGTATCTTCATGGAGAATTATAGATAAATCCGCCGAAATGTCAAGACATCCCTCCCTTCCCTATCATGTGGGTTTTATCTACCTTGACGGGGCCTAATTCTACCTTATAATAGTAAGGGAATTTTATTACCCCCATCGTTGTATATTGTGATAAATTTGTGATTAATATGCATATACTTAATCAGTAGAAGAAAGGTGTGAACCGTGCAATGAGTATATTTATGCGTGGACAATTAGATCGATCGGAGGGAAAGATGAAGTCAATCTATCGGATTTTATTCATTCTGACCCTGGCATATTTGGGGCTGCCGGCCCACATGTCAGGCCAATGGCTGGAAACCACGATCCCGGTGCCGGATTCGATCAGCGGGATACTTATGCCGGAAGTCATGACCTATGACTCGATCGATGATAAAATGTATGTAGGAGGTTACGACGGCAGCCTGATCGTGATCGACTGCGCGACCAACCGGAAAATAAAGAAAATACCCGTTTCTCACATATCTTCCCAGACTTTGGATCTTTGTTATAACCCGGTTAACAACAAGGTGTATCGTAGCAATAACTGGAATGACAGCATATCCGTTATCGACTGCGCTACCGACAGCGTTATTAAAAACATACGCGTCGGCATTCCTTATGCCTTTTTTGTCGCCCTGGCCTACAATCCCGACAATAACAAGTTATATTGCAGCAACAATAATAGCGCTGATGTCACGATCATCGACGGGGCTACGGACAGCGTGATCGGGATCCTCTCCGTCGGTTCTCGTAACACCGATATTATTTATAATCCCGCCAACAATAAAATATATTGCGCCAGTTCATTTAACAATACCGTAACCGTGATCGACGGCGCGACCAACGGGATCGTAACCACTATCAATGTCGGCGATGATCCTCTCGCCCTAGCGCTTAACTCCATAAACAATAAAATATATTGCGCCAATAAATATGGCAATTCTGTCACCGTGATCGACGGTGCGTCCAATAGCGTCATTACCACGGTCGCGGCGGGAGTCGAGCCATGCGCCTTTGCCTATAATTCAACCGACAACAAAATATATTGCGCCAATCGGGTCAGCAACGATGTTTCCGTGATCGACGGTTTAAATAATTCCGCGATCACGACCATTCCGGCCGACTATTATCCTCAGAATCTAGTCTTTAATCCGATCAATGATAAAATATATTGCTCCAGCGGGGATAGTACGGTCACAGTTATCGACGGTTCGACCAACACGGTCCTAACCACCGTCATTGCCCGGTATGGACCCCTCGCCCTTATTCACGATCCGGTAAATAACCAGGTTTATTCATTGAATTCCAAGAACGCGGACATATCGGTGATCGACGGCGCGACGAATGGAATCACCGCGACCATGTCCATGGGCAGCGGTCCCGGTTCCTTAGCCTACAACTCACTGAATAATAAAATTTACTGCGCCAATTCCCAGGGCAGCAGGGTAACAATCATCGACGGCGCGGGGAATTATATTATAAAAACTTTTCCCGTGGGCAGCAATCCCGGCGCTCTATTATACAATCCCTTGAATAATAAAATATATTGCGCCAACTTCGGCTCCTCTTCAGTTACAGTAATCAACGGTACAACGGACAGTATCATGACCACGATCCCGGTGACTGACTCCCCAGAAATTTCAGCTCTCAACACCATCGACAATAAAATTTATTGTGGTGGTCTTGGTGCGATCACGGTCATCGACGGGGCGACCGACACCGTGTTAGCGGATATTCTTATTCCTATCGGTTCTAATCTTTGGGCTTTAACATACAATTCCATCAACAATAAGATTTACGCCACGGATCGCCCAAATGATCAAATTTTCGTCATTGATTGCGCGGTCGACAGCGTCGTAACAACCATTCACCTGGGACCTAATCCTGAACAGCAGCCGCGACCATTGGCCTATAATCCGACCGATAACAAGATTTACTGCGGAACTTATGCCGGTGACGAAATATTCATCATCGACGGCGCCGGCGACACGATCTTGGCGGAGATAATGTTTTACGACCTCGACAGCCCCTGGTCCTTGACCTATAATCCGATCAACAACAAAATTTACAGCGCCAATTCCGGTTCCAACAATATTGCGGTGATCGACGGCGTAACCGACAGCGTGGTGGCGATGATCCCCGCAGGTAACTTTCCTTCGGCCTCCATTTATAACAGCATTAACAATAAGGTTTACTTCGCCAACTCATATGATAATACAGTCACGGTCCTGGACTGTGCGAGTAACGCAGTGGTTGCGACAATACCGGTGGGAACATACCCTATAGCGTTCACCTGGAATCCCGCTCAGAATCGGGTTTACGTCGGCAACATGTACGGCGCGAGCGTTTCGGTGATCCGCGACGTCAACGATGTCGAGGAATCGGCCGGCGTTGGCATGCTAATTCCGAGGTTACGTGCCGAGCCGAATCCGTTCCGCACGACGATTAAGCTCCGCTTCACCGCTGGGGAATCGGCCGATCTTAAAATTTTTAACGCCGCCGGATGCTTGGTGCGCGACCTATCCTCCATCGCCCGTCAACGAACATCATACGTCTTTTGGAACGGCAGGGATGATCGCGGCCGCAGTCTGCCCGCGGGAGCCTATTTTGCGCGCCTGCAGATTAATAACCGTTCGGTCTTGAAAAAAATCCTTCTGATCCGTTAAGCACTCAAATTTCAGTTACTGCATTAATATCATTCTGCGGATTGACGTAACCCGCGCTTTGCGTTATAATTAAACATGAAGGTGATAGTGCTGGACGAACCCCGGCCGATTGAAGAACAGCCCCTCCGGCTGGTCGATGTGGATATTCCCGCACCGGGCAAGGGCGAAGTCCGCCTGATCGTCAAGGTCTGTGGCGTGTGCCGGACCGACCTGCACATCTGCGAAGGCGATCTGAAGCCGCATAAGTTGCCGGTCGTTCCGGGCCACCAGGTCGTCGGCATTGTTGAGGAGCTCGGTCCGGGCGTGGACCAGGTCGCGGTCGGCCAGCGGGTCGGTCTGCCCTGGCTCTACCGAGCCTGCGGCCGATGCAAATTCTGCCAGCAGGGCCGGGAAAATCTGTGCGTCGAAGCCCGGTTCACCGGCTACGATGAGGACGGCGGCTTCGCCGAGTATGTTGTCGCCGACGCGAATTTTATCTATCCCCTGCCCGGCCGTTACGCGGACGCCGAGGCGGCGCCGCTTCTCTGCGCCGGGGTCATCGGTTACCAAGCTTACCAGGCGACCGGTCTTACCCAGCCGTCCAAGCTGGGCCTGTTCGGGTTCGGCTCCAGCGCCCATATTTTAATCCAGGTCGCGCGGCACCTGGGCCACGACATTTATGTCGTATCCCGAACCAAACAGGAACTGGATCTCGCGCGGCGCCTCGGCGCGTTCTGGACGGGCGGGATCGACGACGACATGGGCACGCTGCTCGACGCGGCGATCGTCTTCGCGCCCAGCGGCGAACTCATCGTCCGCGCCCTGGAAAAGATCGACGCCGGTGGCCGGGTCGTTTCCGCGGGGATCTACGCCTCGCCCTTGCCGGGTTTTGACTATCAGCATATCTGGCCGGAGAAATGCCTAACCTCGGTCGCCCACACGACCCGGGACGGCGTCCGGGCGTTCCTGAAAATCGCGGCCGATTTCAAGATTCAGTTGGAAATAAACGAGTACCGGCTGGAAGACGTCAACCAGGCCTTGCTTAATATCAAAAACTCGAAAATTCCCGGTTCGACGGTCCTGAAAATATAAAATGTTAAAGACTATCCAAAAAATCTTGGGCCGTCTATCGCGCCCGGTGATCATCATGATCAGCCTGGCGATCGTTGCCGCGCTGGGATTGATCGATTATGCGACTGGTTCCGAACTGGCGTTCTCTATATTTTATTTATTGCCGGTTTTTCTGGTCACCTGGTATGCCGATCCGCCCTGGAATTTCGCCGTTTCGTGCGCCAGCGCCGTCTCCTGGCTTCTGGCGGATAGCTTATCGCTGCATCTTTATTCCAGTTATATAATCCCCGCTTGGAACACGGCGGTCCGGCTGGGTTTTTTCCTGATCTTTTCCAATATATTGTTATTATTAAAAAAATCGCTCCGGTACGAAAAGGAGCTGGCCCGTTCCGACCCACTGACCGGGATCGCCAACAGCCGTTTTTTTAACGAACGGGTGGAGGCCGAGATCAACCGGGCCCGGAGAACGAACGAGCCCATGACCTTCGTTTATCTCGATATCGATAATTTCAAAAATATCAATGACCAGTTCGGGCACAGCGTGGGCGATGATCTCCTGCGGCTGATCGCCTCGACCCTCAGCGGCAGTATCCGGGTGGTCGACATTCTGGCCCGCATCGGCGGCGACGAGTTCATCATCCTCCAGCCCCAAACCGGTTTTGACGACGCCCACACGACAATCCTCCGGATCCAGAAAAACCTTTTGGAAAAAATAGCTCAGAACCATTGGTCGGTCACCTTCAGTTTTGGCATGGTGACCTGCATCAAACCGCCCGACGACCTGGACGATATAATCAAAACCGCCGATCGCCTGATGTATAAGGCAAAGAAACGCGGGAAAAATTCGATCTGCCATGAAATGTATTCGCCGGACGTGATCCCCGGTCCGGTCAGCACGTGATCATTCCGGCTGGCATTCCTGTGGCAGCTGAGCAATCAAAAAAAATCCCCCTTTTGTTGGAGGGGGATTTTTTATAAAATAACCGTTACTTGGTCACCGCCGGTGGCTCGGCCGGTTTGACCGGCATGAAAATCTTGGTTTTCAGCGATTCGGCCGGAACCTGGGTCGGATCGTTCAAATAATATTCGCGCGGCGGACCGCTGGGTAAGTATTTATTGTCCACGATCCAGGTCATAAGTTTTCCGTACGTCTCTCCGACTTTTTCGTATGGCCCGACATGAGTCGCCACCGCGGCCAAGATTGGGTCGAGCTTCTTGACCTTCACCGCCTGGTCGCCTTTGGTTCCGACCGCGACCGGCACGCAGATCTCGTAGCGGGTGCTTTCCGGTTTCACCTTGGTCGGATCGTCGTAATGAATGCCGAACGGCGGACCGGCGGGAACGATCTTGTTCTTGCCGATCCAGCCCATCAGCTCGCCCATAACGCTGCCCGCTCCGGAATAGAAACCGGTCCGGGTAATGCTCGCGACGCATATCGAATCGATCGACTCGACGGCGGCGACGAACGCCGGTAAGACCGGTTTTTCCTCGGGCTTCGGCTTACCGCCGCAAACGATGAAGAGAACGGTTAGCGCGCACGCGAGGATCGCAATTTTTTTCAACATACGCCTCCTTAGTTTTTGGTTGATAAAGGATATTAGGCAAAAAACCGGGATTGTCAAGCGGCCGCAAACCATATGCCAAAAGTATACCATTCCATCCCTGTCTGAAAATGGTATACTTTTAAACTCACGTATCTTTTTGTCTTGCGATTGCCTTTAAAACCGTTAATCGCGTGACTTTAAACAATTGCGCAATTTCGTTATAAGAACAGCCGTATTCTTTTACCAGAAGTAGAAAAGCTCGATGCCGCAACTCTTTATCTCCCCTACCACATGGATTAAGGAGCTGGTCACGCTCAACACCGAGTTTAATACATGCAATTAAAATCAAATCATTGGGAATAACCTTTATATTTTTTTTCCCACGATTCAGGTGTTTTATTTGCGCACAAAAAGAACTGTCACCAACCATGTTAAAATTTCTCTTATCCCA
>Ga0315279_10002405_pt1 | contig 28235 bp, 25 predicted proteins | sample YL17G06_20_MG_FD_203694 | JGI IMG/M metagenome (GOLD analysis project Ga0315279, IMG submission 203694) | Sediment microbial communities from Yellowstone Lake, YNP, Wyoming, USA - YL17G06_20 | ecosystem: Environmental > Aquatic > Freshwater > Lake > Sediment | place: USA: Wyoming | collected... | reverse complement strand
CCTGACCTTAAAACATGTGCACCAAGTATCATAATAATTGCAGTATGCCTTTCCTTGGCTTGAATAATACGCTTTGCAATCTCTTGCAACAACCTATTTCTCTTTGAAATTTGTGACTGTTTTAACCTGCTTATCGTTTGAATATCTAAATCGTGTTTTCTTTCCGCCAGCGGCTTAATATTAAGTTTATTTCTATTAAATAATTTCACCTGCATAACGTTTATAAATCAACCTGTATATTTTGTCTCCCAAGCCAAGCGCGGACGCACTATTCCTATCCAGCCACCAAAATATTCTTTGCGCATTTGTCCTGTATCATGGACGTGAAAAGATATTGCATAATCCTGGAGTATCTGGGTATCCGCTGCTCCTCTACCAACAATAGCAGTAACGCTATATAATCCTTCATTGAGAAAATTACCTGGAATACGGCAGGTAGCTTGAAATAAACCTTTTGGCTGGGGGCGTCCGTACCAAGGGTCATCGGTTAAAGAGACCGATGTAGTGTTAGCGGTGGAAAACACAACTGTGCCAATCTGGTCCCTCAGCCAAATTGCAGTGTAAAGCAACGCACCATCTTTTAGATTCCAATAACTTATTTCTATTACAACCTCTTTGGAGATATCTATATCTGCGGCAGGGCCATCTATTCCTTCCTGAAGGATACGTACCGCCTGTAAACGCACGATATCATTACCTGGCGCCTTGGCTGCTTCGGGCCACACTATCTGACCAGATGCGGAGCGAACTGTATCTAAATAGTGCTGTACAACATCGTTAGGATGACCTTCTTTCTCTAATCTGCCTGCTGTCAACAAAAGAGCGCGCTGACAAAGATTGATGATACTAGGCATATTATGCGAAATCAATACCACTGTCCTCCCCTCCCTTGCCACATCGCCCATCTTACCCAAGCACTTCTTTTGAAAAGCTGCATCACCTACTGCCAAGACTTCATCTATCAGCAAAATCTCCGGCTCAAGGTGAGCAGCTACCGCAAAGGCAAGTCGCACATACATACCGCTAGAGTAATGTTTAACAGGGGTATCAATAAATTTCTCCAGTTCAGCAAAAGCCACTATCTCATCAAACTTACGGTTTAGCTCTTGCTTCTCCATCCCCAGAATAGCGCCATTGAGATATATATTATCTCTGCCAGTAAGTTCAGGATGAAATCCAGTGCCCACCTCAAGTAAAGACCCTACCCGACCACAAACCTCTGCATAACCTTCAGTAGGCGGAGTAATACGGGAAAGTATCTTAAGAAGAGTGGTCTTTCCTGCACCATTACCTCCAATGATACCTACAACCTCACCTTTATTTATCTCAAAAGAGATATTCTTTAGTGCCCAGATATAGTTTAAGGCTTCATCTTTTGATTTTGCGGCCTCTTTGAATTTTCGCAGCGGAGCGGTAAAGATATTAGTGATGGCTTCACGTAAGGTCTTATACCCCTGCCGCTCTCCAATATGATAAAGTTTACCTAAATTTTCTATCCGAATTGCAATGTCACTCATAGCTTACACCTCATCAGCAAAGATTTTCTCCATACGCCTAAAATAAAAAAGGCCCAAAATTAAAATAGCTAATACTGCAACCATTGAAACAGTAGTTATAAAGGCCGGTGGATTAGTTCCTAAAAGAACCCAGCGAAAACCCTCTATAACTGCCACCATAGGATTTAAAGCATATATCAACTGCCAATCTTTAGGCACAGTGGCACTGGAATAAACCACGGGTGAGGCAAAAAACCAAAACTGGATTAAGAAAGATATTGTATAGCGGACATCGCGGTATCGGACATTCATTGCAGAGAGCCACAAACCTACTGCTAAGGCGGTAATTAAAGCCATCATCAAAAACACAGGTAGCCAAAGAATTCTTATAGTAAGGCCAAAGCCAAAATAAAACATCAGTCCAATAAAAACTGCAAAGGAAAAACCAAAATCAACCAACGGCGATACAATACCAGAGATAGGCAAAATTAAGCGGGGAAAATATACTTTTTTAATAATATTATCGTTAGCGATTAAACTATTGGTTGAGCGGGTAACGCCTTCGGAAAATAGCATCCAAGGCAGTAATGCCGCGTAACTGAACAATGGATAAGGTATTCCTTCGGAGGGTATCTTCACAAATCTTCCAAAAAATAAGTTAAATATAATCATCATAAAAAAGGGCTGAATAACTGCCCAAGTAATACCTAAAACCGTCTGTTTATAGCGCACCTTCAATTCACGCCATACTAAGAAATAAAGTAAGTCACGGTATGCCCATAACTCGCTTAAATTTATGGGGACCCAGCCGCGCAGAGGCCTGATTAGAATCGTATTTGAATTAGCTAACCGCTTTGTTCTGTTTCTGTTGAGATTCATTTATTTTTAATAAACTTTAAGGCCGCTAATAAACCCTCTATATAACAGTCGTAGTTCCATTCTTTAATGAGCCCAATAGACGCCCTGCCCATTCTTTCCCTTTCCTGAGGATGATTTAATAGGTATTCCAAAGCATCAACAAAAGATTTTTCATCATTAGCTGAAAGTATATACCCATTTTTTTCAGGTTGGACCAAGTCATAAGCAGCCATCACTTTGTCTGTTGTGACAATAGGTAACCCAAAACACATTGCCTCATTTATCACTAAACCCCAGCTTTCTCCCAAAGAAGGTAAAGTAAAAATATCTGCAATAGAATAAAATTTCGAAACTTGACTATAATTTTGAAAACCAAAGAAAAATACCCGTTTAAGGCCATTACGCTTTACATATTTCTTTAATGCGTTTAATCTGTAACCACTACCCACAAAAACCAGACTTGCAGGGATTTTTAATTGTTTAAAAACCTCCAGCAAAAACAAGGGGCGTTTCCACTTTATAAGTTTTGATAAAAATAAAATTACCGGATATCCTAAAGGAATACCTAATTCTTGCTTTATCTGGTCTTTTTTTTCCTGCAATTCCTTTGACTTCTTAAAGAATAAATCATTATCTACCGAATAGGGTGAGAAAAATAATTTATCTCCAATATCTTTTCTAAAACTCAGATAATAATCTTTTGATTTTTTGCCAATATAAAGAATAGCAGATGCCTTATCCAATAATTTAGGCATAAAGATTTTTTTTATCATACCCAGAGTCAATATCCTTATCTTAGACCTCCAAAGAATAGGAGGTTCGCCAGTTAATATAAATGGTGTTTTAGTAATGTAAGAAGCATAAATGGCCAACCAGTATGAAAATAAGTAATATCCTCCGATAAGAATAGCGTCATATCTATTCTTACTTAATTCATTTATAATACCCGGATTAATCAAGCCAAAAAAATTACTTGGATTAGGCAAAGGAGAGTAGTTATTTAAAAATTTATAATTTAAACCATCTAAATCAACAGTATCCCATTTAAATTTAACCCCAAATCCAGAGTCTAATTTTGGCTTTAGCCCTTGTTCCGAACAAAAAAAAACTGTAAGTTCAATATCAGGATGGACACTTATTTTCTTATATAAAGGTATTGCGTATTGAATTACATGAGTGGCAATTATCGCTAACTTATATTTCTTTGTTGACACAACTATACTCCCTCACAAGGCCATAAGGACCTGCTTTGCCCTATCAAGATAAGAATAACCGCTTTCTATGCAACGCTGGTAACCTGCCTGTGCAATATTTTCCCGCTCCTTATCATGTTTAAGATAATAATTGGCTTTTTCTCTTAATTCCTCGGGGTTAGAAAAATAAACAGCTTCTTTACCCTCCTTAAAAAACTCTCCTGCCTCAAGGCTCTTTTCTGCTAATACAAATGCCTTGCAGGCTGGCGCCTCAAAAGTGCGCATATTACAAGACCCCTTATTCTGTTCTCTTAGTATATTTAAAGAAATTTTAGAAGCATTTAATACCTTAGACATATCTTCGCCATACATTGCCTTTTTCTGCCACCTCTCTCGCAGGAACTTATCTTTACAGCGCTCCTGCCAATAGTCCTCTCCCCAGATAGCCAGGTCAAAACCTTCTAATCCCTTAAACCACTCCTCCCTCTCTCTATCCCAATTCCCCACAAAAACAAGGTCATGAGAAAACATTTTTTTTTCTTGCCAAGAGACCGCCATAGGATAATGAACTATAGGGTCAAAACCAAAAGGAATATACCCTACTCTTCTTGCCCCCGCCTCTTTTAATCTAAGGATAAGCGGTTTTGACCATATAAAATAACAATCAAATAAGGCTAAAGATTTACGCACATATCCAGAGGAAGCACCCCGATTTTTATTAAAAGGGTTATCAGTATTAATATTAAAGAGAGTTGATTTCGCCTTTGCCTTTATCTCTAAGAGGCTATTAGGAGATATACATTGTCCTTTCATAATAATACATAAATCAGGAATAAAATCACAAACCACCTGAATGAGTTTCTTATTAATCAATTTAATAAAGTATATTTCAAATAGCCTATTTAGATAGCGTTGACCTGTGAACTTAGAAACACTTTTATATTCTTTAACTTCGTCAAAATAATCAACTTCGTGGCCTAATTTCTTAAATGCCCTCAAATATGAATCACAAAGAGAGCCTCTACAAAATTCACCGCCTACAAGTAGAATCTTCATCAGCTTTGAATATTGGTTTGATAGGGTTTCTGAGCATTATTTATATAATCCAGAAAATACGAAAGTTTTTGATTAAAGCGCTCTACTCCAAAGTTTTCCATAACCGATTGTCTCAAGAAATTTTCATCTAAAAAACGTCTATCCACCTCGCATTTTAGAATCTTAATTATTGCCTCGGAGATCTCGTCTATATCCTCAGGATCCACCAACAATCCTAACCTTCCGTCAAGAAGTGCTTCTCTTGAGCCATCTTGATTTCCCGCAATAACCGGTTTACCACAGGCAAGCGCTTCCAAAAATACTATACCAAAACCCTCTTGTTTCGAAGGCATTACAAAAACATCGCAGAGATTGTAATAAAGGCATAATTCATTGTGTTGAATAAAACCTGTAAAAATTACATTATCCTGAAGACCTAAATTACTTGCTAGTTTTAAAAGCCTGGGAATATCATCGCCTTCTCCCACCAATAAATATTTTACTTTGGGAATTTCTTCTATCACTTTAGGCAAAGAAATAATAACTTTATCACAACCCTTGTCTCGGTCAGCATAATCAAGCCTTCCTAAGGTCATGAGAACTTTATATCCATCCAGATTATATCTCTTAGATAAAATATCAGACCGTTTGTCAGGACGGAAAAGTTGCGTATCAATAGATGCGGGTAAAACAAAAATTTCGTTTTTGTATTGCGGAACCTGCTCTTTAATTTTCTGCGCAGTATAATGACTCATAGATATTATACTGTGAGCGTAACTAAGAGCTATCAACTTAAATTTACTTTTTATACCCCACGCATCTTCGCCGTAAGTTAAGACTATATACTCTATTTTAAAAATACACGAAATAATCCAAGCTATAGGTGAAAGATTTATATGTCCACAAATTATCAGTTTTGGTCTTCCTATTAGAGTAGACCAAAAAGAAATCAAGACGAATTTTATTTTGCTGATAAGTCTAATATTACTACCGCATAAGATGAATTTTATATATGGACTTTTAAATTCCCATGAATAAGGTATTTCATAGTCATTTAAAAGAATTATTCTAAAATTATTGTAGGGATATTCTTTAATGCAAGAGGAAAGAAAATGCCACTCGTATGTCTGTTGTCCATATCTTATTTTAAAAATTCCTGTAGAAAGATAGAGAATTTGCATAATAACATTAGAAATTTATCTAAATCTCTTTAATAATACTAATTAAAATTTTCCCTAAGACGCCCTGGAAGTGAGGGTTTCTTAAGATAGCAGAAATCACTTTCGAATGATTCTCAAAATCACCAAAACATTCCAATAAATCCACATTATCTTTAAGGAGATTAAATATCTTTACTAAATTATCATGGCCTAACTGTTGGTATATTTGCCTTACTTTTAATCCTATCTGTATCTCTCTGCTAAATCTAGATTGCCACAATCTTTCATAATGAGAGGGTCTATTATTTATTATACAATCTACTAAAATCTCGGCACAGCGCATTCCATAATATATTCCGCCATGGGTTAAAGGTTTCACCTGGCAAGCAGCATCGCCTACTAAGAATAAATTTCCATTTTGGGTTGAACACCTTCCCAGGGGTACAGTGCCGGCAAACTTCTCTAAAATATCTTCTTGAATAGAGCTTTTTTTTAAAAACTCTAGCAGGTCATGGTAGGGATTATGGGAAATAATACCCACGCGAACTATATCTTCTATTTCAGGGATAACCCAAGCAAAGTATGGATTTTGTAAGTAAACTCGGACAAAATTTCTATTACATTTACCATATCTTATCCTGAACTGTACGCCGCGTAAATATTCTATATCCTCCTTAAACTCACCTATTTTTCGCAGTGTAGAATTTGCGCCATCCGCACCAATAACAATATCGGCATAATATTCTCCCTTGTCCGTTTCAACTAAATAACCTGCACCATTTTTTTCTATACCCACAAATCCTGTATTAAAATTTACTTTTAAATCATTTCCTAATGCACGATCAAATTTCTCACGGTCAATTACCAAGGCAACATCTTTACGATTCACCTTGAAGCTATCATCATTAAGAAAAAACTCTGCTCCATCTATACGATTTACTACCACATCTTCACTAAGAGGAAACTTTATTTCTGATAAAACCTCCTTGCTTACCAAACCGGCGCAATGAATTGGTCTGCCTATCTCACTGTGCTCCTCGATAATCTCAATATCAAAATCACTTGCTTTCTCTTTTAATAGCCTTGCTGTATAACAACCAATAGGTCCTGCGCCAATGATTACTATCTTCATCCTGGCCTTTCAATTTACCCGGGCTATTTGCAATGGGTAGTAATAGCCTCCTTCATTTTACCCCGTTAGAAATTTTATGTTTCCCTCTTATAGCTTTGGTATTTGTAACGGGGTTTACGTCTTGTAGAGAAAGAATTTATTCCGTTCTTGTTCGTAAGGCAGGGTTTATTTATTTATTTATTTATTAAATTCTCTCGTCCAGTGGCCTTAAGAAAATCCTCAACCATATCAACAGAAGGTCCACCGCCTCTAAGTGCTTTTTTATATATTTCTAGTACCCTGTCAAGATGATAAAAAAATTCATCCTGTCTGCCCTTGGACAAAAAGTATTGGCTTAAGTAAATGCAGATACTTATATTTTGAGGGTCGAGTAAGACTGCTTTCTTAAATTCCTCTTCTGCTTTTTTAAAGTCGGATAACTTATCATAAATACTACCCAATCGCTGATGATAAATAGCATTGGTGGGTTCATTTAAGATTGCTTCTATATATTTTACTTTAGCTAGATTATAAAGACCCTGTTGCCTTTGACTATCAACAAAACTATCTACATCTAACAACACACTGAGCTTGGGGTCATCTCCTATTTTAGTTACGACATTTGCATATTCAAAGTAAGCCCTTGAATCGTAAGGATTTAATTTAATGGATTTTTTTAACAATTTTAAAACATTGCGATAAGACGAACATTTTTTATCTAACATCTCTCCGGGGGTAGAACGTGACTTCTCTAAGCAATCCAATCCCTTATCAAAATACCTCTCTGCCAATAACCTTGAGAATAAGACATATTCCAAATATATAAAAAGAAAAAAAACTAAAATTATTAGACTTAAAAAATCCCTTTTGTTTAGGTTTCTCTGCCAATTATCTTTATCTAGCATGCTGAAAACTTGTAGATACTAAACTATAGACTAAACCCATAATTACAAAAAATAATAAAGCGTTTGCTGGCATATGAAGATTAAAATCTAATATAGAATAAACTAACATTGTGCATATGGAGGCCATACCACCCAAAACCATGCTTATGACATAAGAATCGTGCCTTTTAAGCCACCCTTTTATTACTGCTTTAAAATAGAAAATAAAAAATAAAGATATAAAGATAAATCCTAACACTCCAGTTTCTGAGAACAACTGAAGAAAGTCATTGTGGGCGTAGGTAAATAAGCTTTGCCAAAGCGTGCTCTTATACATAGAGGAGATATTTCCAAATGTACCTAAGCCTGTGCCAAAAATAGGAAAATTATGCCATATCCTTAAGACATCCCACCAGGAGTAGCCATGGCCAAAAACTACAAAAGTATCCTTCTGGAATAAAGTAATTAATCTCTGCCAAACATCTTTGGCATCCATAAAAAAAACAAAGAAAGAAAATACTATAAGAATCCAAATAAATAAGGTTCTTACCTCGGCCTTTAAACTATCCTTAAATCTTGAGAATGATACTATAAATAATAGGGCTGTAATGTAGACCAGTATACCGGCTCTGGATAAAGATAAAAATAATGCCAAACTCATTATTACCACAAAAAAACCATAAATTACTCTTTTTGCCAGCGGCATATCAGTGAAAAAATACCCCAATGTCAAAGGTATAACCATATTTATATAACCACTAAAATTATTACGGTTGACAAAAGGGCCAAACGCAGAACCGGCAGAGCCTGGGGAGTCAAACCAATAAACCTTACCTGAATAGGTATATTTCTGTATAATCCCGAATATGCTGATAAAGAATCCAAAAAATATAATTGTATTTATGATAAAATCAAATTGTCTTTTAGTCTGAACAATATTAACGATTAAAAAAAATACTCCGATATAACTTAAAAATTTTAATAATTCGGCTATTGTGGCATTGGGGTATATACTTAAACAAAAAAACCTACTCCCAGCGTCACCCGGTATGAGGCCTCTGTATAAATTGGCGGTGTGGCCTGAGAGAAGCCTGATTAAACCTAAAGGTAAGGGTAGTATTTGAAAGACAATGGTACTTAAGAATAGAATAATGGGTAGCAAAAGGCCTGTCTTTACAAAAATGATATTTCTTTTATATATCATACTCCCCAGCCAAAGCAAGAGCATAAATACAATTAATCCTTCTGTTATTGTGATGGCTAAGGCTGTTACGCCTCCGTAAGCAAGACAATTAAAAATAATGACAGATACGATAAGGAGAACTAATATAATTTTCGGCATGTAATACTAAGTCTTATTTTCTTTTTCCTCAGCGTAATAATAGTGGTAATAATAGTAAGAGTCATCTTTCTTTACATTAACATTATTTAGGATTACGCCAATAACTCTCGATTTTACTTCACTGAGCCGTTGTTTACCTCTAAGAATCATATCAATATTTAGGGCGCCAGCGCGTATCACGTATATCACGCCATCCACAATATTAGCTAAAATAGAAGTGTCAGCAACTGTAAGCAGGGGGGGCGAATCAATAATAATCCGGTCAAATCTTGTTTTTAGCTCCTCTAAAAAAGTGCGTGTTTTGGTAGAAGTCAAAAGTTCTGCAGGATTAGGCGGTCGCGGGCCACTAGACAAAATGGATAAATTAGCGATATTTGTCTGTCTTATACTTGTCTCTAAATCCTCAGTTCCCGTAAGAAAACTGCTTAAACCTACCTTATTATCCAAATCTAATGAATTGCAAATACGAGGCTTACGCATATCTGCTTCTATAAGCAGAACTTTTTCATTGGATTGGGCAAATACTATACCCAGGTTTATACCAACCGTGGTTTTACCTTCCAGGGGTGAGGCACTGGTAACCAAGATAGTCTTCAAAGGCCTATCTTCCGAGACAGAGAACATTATAGAGGTTCGGATAGAACGGTACGCTTCAGAAATCCGCGAACGAGGTACATTTTGGGAAATCAGATCAATCTCTTTCTCTGTTTTGGCTTCACCTTCTGCCACCGAAGGCACATAACCCAAAAAAGGCAACCGAACGTATGTCTCAATATCATCTGCGGTCTTAACTGTAGAATCAAGATACTCTAATAAAAAGGCTAAACCGGCCCCTAAAAAAAGACCTAACATTACTCCTTGGAGAATATCCTGTTTTCGGTTAGGGCTGAAAGGCCCCCCCGGTACGGTCGCTAAATCAAGGATACGGATATTGGTTGTCAGTAATTCTTTGGAGACCTCAGTTTCCTTTATCTTTTTTAATAATGATTCGTATAAAGACTTATTTGAGTCTACCTCTCTTTTTAACGCGTTGTACCTTATCATCTTTTGATTGACTTCTATCAGTTTCTTTGTCTCGTTATCAATACTTTTATTTACCGCTTCAAGTCTTGTGTTTAAAGCAACTATCTTGGGATGTTTTGACTTATACTGTCCGGATAATTCTACCAGTTCATTTTCAATAGTTATCTTTTGGTGTTTTAAATCATCTAGGAGGGCGTTCGTATTTCTTTCAATATCCACTACAGAAACAATCTCATTTGCCTTTATGTATTCGCTTAAAGCAGCCTCGGAATCTCCAAGCCTCTTTTGCAGCTCTGTTAATTGTATGTCAAGCCAACCCACTGCATATTTACTTACCTCTGCTCTTCTTGCAACATCCTCCTGGATAAAAGTATCTGCTAAGGCATTGGCGAACTTTGCCGCATTAATAGGATCAGTGCTTACATAACCCACATTTAGTATGGAGGTGCCAGTTGCTTCACTAACCTGAACTCCTCCTAAAAATGAATCTTCAGGTTGGCTCGTTCCTACAAAAGTGGTATCACCAGCAGCAATAAGGTGTTCCACTGTTTTTTTTGCTAAACTACGTGAAGTAAGGATACTAATCTGGCTCTGGATATATTCTCTGTCAACCCAGGAAGGTGCATAGACCTGCGAAAAAGGCGCTATCTCAGGCAGGGTTCTTTCAATAAAAAGCTTGGCATTTGCCTGATAAATTGGGACCTTCTTTAAAGTTTTTAAAGTAGCTCTTGCAGTAACAATAAGAAAACAGGCCAGGATTACTAGTGCCCTTCTTTTAATAATAACTAAGTAATCCTTAATAGTTACATCCCTTATTTTACTGGATGGTAACATTCATAACCCCTTAGCGAATGGTTCTAAAAGAAGGATTCCGGGACAATAATAGTGTCACCTTCTTGAAGTAGGATATCTTTAGATTTATTTCCACCTTTAATAATATCGGAAATATTGGCACGTATAGTCTTTTTTTCCTCGCCGCCCTCAATACGAATTACCCTTGTGCCATCTTGAGCAGCGGTAGAGCTAAAACCACCGGCTAAATTAATTGCCTCTACAACTGTAAGCCCTTTCTTTAAACTGTAAATTCCCGGACGAACAACTTGGCCCATTATGGAAATATGCCCGTAACTGGCCACTAAAATCGTATCATTCGCCTTTATTTCTACATCCGCTATCTCTTTATTCATAATCTGATCGATATCTACAGTAATAGTTTCTTTTTTTTCGCCAACGCCACTAATTATTTTAATCGCATCAGTATTCGCAGTATCAATAAAACCACCCGCGGCAGCAATAGCCTGGGTCAAAGTCAGATTTTCCTTCATTTCATAGGTCCCAGGGCTTCTTACCTCACCCAAAATGGAAATCTTGGCATATTGTTTTACAAATATACTTACCTGAGGATTTACTAAAAAATCTTGAGTCAACAAATCAGTAATAGTCTTTTCTATCTCGCGGATATTAAAACCCGCTGCCTTAATATTACCCAAGAGAGGATAGATAATTGTGCCATCTTGAGAAACCCTTACAGTTACAGATAAATCCGGCTCTCCATAAACAGTTATTTCCAATATATCATTAGGTGAAACCACATATTTCTTCTGGGCATCTGTAATCTTATCTTGGGCAAAGGAATAACAAATTACTATATTCCATAATAAAATCGCTAATAATAAAGTCTTCTTAATCATGTAAGAATTAATCAAAACCTCATTTGGGTCTTAAATAGAATTGAATTGCTATAGTAACTGGCTCCTTTGGAGGATTTCTTTATGTAGTCGTAATTCAAACTAAAATCAAGCCAGCGCTTAAAAGCATAACTTAAACCAGAACCAAAAGTATAGGTATCTACTTCGCTTGAGGTTGTGTTTTTTGGATAACCCCGCAGGCTAACTTCCCCACCAAAAGAAAGCAGATATTTAGGATTAAATCCTAAGCGATGATTGCATGTTAAACTGAAGTCATCTTCAATATAATAACCGGAATCGGTTGCTGACTCATTTATAATGTGGTCAAATCCTAAACTGTAGTTCGTCCGTCTAGAAACATTATAACCGAGTTCCCCTGTGAAGGTTGTTTTTGTATAATCATCCCCTGCTTTATAATCTCCCAAACTATAAGCCATCTTCATCGAACCGGCGAGCTTATGCGATAGGACAGCGGACAATCCCAAACTATAATTATATATGTTACTATCGCTGGATGGGGTATAGCTATACCCTGTCCGGTCATAGTCATATTCAAATTGAAGCAGCGTTCTGGTAGCAATACGTAAAAACTGCTTAAAATTAAACGTTTGTACTATGCGGTCACTAGCTAAGCTATCAGCGGTGGATTGATATTCATAATCTTCAACTCCATATCCCATATCAAAACCTATGCGATTAAAATGCCGGCCTAGATTAAAGTTAAGGGCGTCTCTCCAATAATAATCAGACTCATCATGCGTAACTAATTCACTTTTGGCTATGTGATTGGTGAAATAATCATTGGAAACGGATAAAGTATAACGCCCAATATTAAAAGTGCCTAATAAATCTAATTCTGCACTCTGAGTATTACTTCTTGAGCGATTATTATAATATAAGTTTTGTATATACGTATTTAAGGTTATAGATTTACCTCTACTGCCTAAAAAATTAATCTTTAAACCCGGTGTAAATGTATGGGCTATAGATGACTTGCGTAGTTCGCTACCGGTATCGACATTATCAAAAAATTTTGTCTGCGCATTTAAATAAGGATGCGCGCGAGAAACCAAGTCTTTAAGCCTAAACCCCTCAGCCTTACTTTTTTCTTTTACTCTTTTTGGTACGTATTTAGGCTCCATAAGCCTCATCTGCGCCTCTTGCATCGTCTCTCTGATTGCCCTTTCTCTATTTGAATCTTGCATCTTCTCTATATTATTTAGGGTAGTAAAAATTAAGCTTTCTCTAAGGATTAAAGGAACGTCCTGGGCAAACGAAATCTTACAGCCTAAAAATAGAATGAAAATTAAAATAATGGAGCCCCCCGGACTAAAGTCCGAGGTTCCCCGAGGCGGAATACTTGAGCGGCCATTGTCCATCCTTGCCCTGAAGGGCAAGGTTTTTGGCCGCGAAAGTATAAAGGGATAAGTAAACCCCGTTAGAGACACCATATCTCTTTTTCGTCTACCTTTAGTCTCTAACGGGGTAAAAATTCTTACCTGCATTAGAAACTCCGAAGTAATCGTATTGCTCATTATTTCCCTTCCAAAATTAATTCTTTATATTTTTCATATGGAAAATAATCGTCTCTAAAAACAACCTGGCCTTTTTTATTAATAAGAACATAGGCAGGAATTTCTGCCTTAAAAGCCGTAGAGACACTGGTATCTTTATCTAAGAGAATTCGATAAGCTAAATTATAACTTTTAATAAAATTTTCCACCGTGTCCGGGAGTTCTCCTACATTGATGGATAATACTTCTATGCCTTCTTTTACCAACCCGGCATACATATTATTTAATACACGTAATTCGTTTACGCAATAGGGAGACCAGGTTGCCCAAAAAAATAAAACTACAGGCTGTTGTTCTTTATAACTACTCAAGGTAATAATATCCTGGCGTATATCCTGCAGTTCAAAATCTGGGCTCACAAGAGGTTCCTTAGCCATTATTAAATTAGCTTGTAAAAGCAGGCTCACAAAAATCAAAATCTTGAGATAGCTTTTCATATGACACAAACTCCTGCTCATCAAAAGACAAATTCTCTCTCTATAAAAAAATCCACTCTTTCACGCTAACTTGCAAGATTTTTTATTAATGGAGTCCCACTCGAGGCTAAAGCCTCGAGGTTCCCTGGGACAGCTTGTCCCGCCGCCAGGCGGGAGAATCCCGACCCCGTCTTCATCCGCTCACTTAATCCCTCGACTTCGCTCGGGATGGTTCGAGGGAATGGTGAGCGCAGTCGAACCAAAAGCCGCGGTTTTATACGTCGGGATAAACGCGCCTTTTTAGGATTTACCGTCTTTGCGGTATTAAAAGTGGCCTTCTTAAAACCAATTAATTATTTCTTCTCAGCAATTGCACTGATGGCAATTGCAATTGAAAACAAAAGACATAAGCCGCCAATACGCATATTGCTGCTATTTCGCCCCCTTTCCTTTAATGTTTTTGCTAATAGCTAGGCCTATATGCTTTATAATTTCCGCACGTAAGACTTCTTCAATTTCGAGAAACTGCAAACCTACTTTGTATCTATTGCTTTTCCCTATTTTTTTTATCCACATTACCTTGGTTAAGCAGGGAACAGGGTATGATAAACCAGGAAAGTTTATATGTAATTGAACAACGCTTAAGGGGGGTAGATACTCTTCAACATGTAAACAAACCCCTCCTCCACCTATATTTTTGACAGAAGCCAAAAGTAATGAATCGTCTTTTCTGCTTGAAGAGATTAAACGGTATTTTACCAAATGATAGGCAGTTAGCCTAAGATATCTCCTTATTTGCTTTTTCTTTGCCATATTTATACACTCAAGAAAATCGCTTCGCGACGACCGAAGGAAGTCCCTTTTTAGGGATAACTTCAATGCCTGCCTGCCGGCAGGCAGGCGATTTTTGAGTGGTGTAGGAAAGTGTTTTATACTTTCCTATACCATAAAATAACAAAAAAAATGGCGTTCGTCAAGCCTTCTTTTAGTAGGGAGGTCTTTGGTGCCAATCGGAATCCGTTCCCTGAGCCAATCGAAAGGGTCTCCCCAAAAAGATGCTTTTGGGTATTATGGGTTAAGTTGGGGACACCCTTAGCTTTGGCTCCAAAGATGTCCCTCTCAAAATAAATCGAGCATTACTTTTTCTTCTTTTAACTGATGAGCAAGATATTTTTGGTATTGAAGATTATTCCTTAAAAGTTCCTCATGTATGCCAACATCAATCTTATCAGGACTATTTAGGAAAAATACTAAATGTGTTCTTTTTATTGCGGAAAAACGATGCGATACAATTATTATTGTAGCATCTCTTAGTGAACCCATCATATTATCGATTATCCTTGCCTCTATCTGGGCATCTACGGAGGAAAGCGCCTCATCTAAGATTAAAATCTTAGGCCTTCTAATCACTGCTCGTGCAATGGCGATACGCTGTTTCTGGCCTTCAGAGATTTTACAGGCATTCTCACCAATAACTGCATTATACCCTTGCGCAAGAGTATCTATAAAGTCATCTATACAGGCAATTCCTGCTGCTTCTCTAACTTCTTTAAAATTAGCGTCTTTTTTGCCATACTTTATATTATTTTGTATAGTATCATTCCATAAATATGGCTCCTGAAGCACCACGCCAATTTGCCCGTATAATGCTCTGGATTTTACATACCTGATATCATCCCCATCTATAAGTATTTGACCAGCGTATAATTTGTATAATCTTAAGATTAAGTTTATAATTGTCGTCTTACCGCAGCCAGAAGGACCGACAAGGCCAATACAAGAACCACCTTCAATAAAAAAGGTTAAGTTCTGTAAGATCATCTTATCTTGTTGATAGCCAAAGGTTACCTTTCTAAATTCTATACAACCTTTAGAAAATATAACTTCTTCGGCGCTTTTATCTTCTGTTAATTCAGGTTGACTATCTAATATAAAATCTAATCTCTCGCAAGAAACAAAGCCAAAAGATATCTGCTGGAAGAACGCGACAAATGAATTCTGTAGTCCGGATAACTGACTTAAATAAATAGTTATGGCGCTAAGACTTCCTAAGGTCATCTGACCTTTAATCAGCTGATAACCGCCGTAAAAAGTAATCAGGCCCAAAATTATCCGATTAGCTAAACTATAGACAAATGAACCAGTTATTTCTAATCTTGTATTTTTTAGAGCAAATCTAATCTTTTCGATTAAACTTTTTATGTAGCGCTTTATCTCAGTATCCTCTTTTCCAAATGCCTTGATTAATTGGATATGGCTTAATATCTCTTGAAGCCGATTAAAAATGCCCTGCGATATCTCTATCCATACCCTTAACACCTTTTCCCGTCGCTGAGTAAAGTAATAAGGCACAAGATACAAAAAAGGCGTAAGTGCCAGAGCAAATAATGCCATCCTCCAATTCAGATATAAAACAATTGCTAAAATAAATAATGATTTTGGTAATAAAGAAATCGCCTGTGGTAATGTATTGGTAATAAAGTGGCCAACTTGTTCAATATCATAACTAATCTTATAAAGATTCTCACCCGTAGAGCTATCTTGAAAAAAGCCATAAGGAAGATATTGTAATTTTCTAAATAACTTGCGATTTAAATTAAAATTTACCCGCAACCCGATATAATTATTTAAATAACTGGCTCCTCCATTGATAACCCCGTTTAAGACAAAAATAGTGCCGCCAATAGCAATCAAAATGATAAATAGTCTCAGGTCTCTATTTCCATAAGCCTTATCAATAATCAGTTTGGTCAAATAAGGATTGATTAAGCCCAAAAGCATGGTAATGGTACTTAATAACAACACCAAGATTTCCTTCTTCCAAAAAGGAAGTAGATAACGATAAAACTTAATGTATTTCAAGTTTCCTTTCTTCTCTAAATCAAGTTGTATATTAGCGAACATTTTTCTTCCTTTACTCTACAGGCTTACCTGCCTACTAATTACTCCACCTTAAATGTTACCCTACAAGTCAATGTCAAATGTCAAAGCAGAAACGAAAATTAACAAATCCTAATTCATAATCTTGTGTTTCTTATAAAAAATCAAATAATTTATAACTTCTTTTGACCGAAATCTCTGTAAGAAATCATTTGCTTTCGGTCATAGATTTCATTAGGGATAGCATATAATACAGTTTCTGGGTACACTGAACTGTAATGTGCAATTTTGTACTTATAATTCTCTAAGGTATTCTTTAACAAAAGGGGAATTTTAAATAAATCTTTCTTGTGGTGATAAATAGAGACCGAGATTTGAGGCCTATATTTTTTAAAAGCCTTTTTTGCTCCTTGTAACGTTTCATATTCTGCGCCTTCAACATCAAGTTTAATATAATCTACTTTTATCTTATTTTTAAAAACGAAATCATCCACAGTTATCGTATTTATATACTCTTGTTTCATATAAAAATGTTTTTCGGCCTTGGATAACGCGCTTGCCTTCTTTATAATACGAGAGGAGGTTTCGTCTCTGGCCTCAAAGAATTTTTTTCTTGTTTTAAAATTCCATAATGCTAATGGTAATACTTTAACATTAAGTTGATCCAAATATTCTATAAATTGCCCCTGTAAATAATATTTTATCATTGGTTCAAATCCATATACAGAAGTTAAATTTCTAAAAAAACGGAAAAAAGTAATTATTTGGCATCCATTATATACTCCTGCATCAATAATAGTTTTTACTTGTGCCCTGTTAATAAACTCTATATATTGCCATAGCATAGGCTTCATAATTGAAGAAAAGTTTTTTACATGTCCAAGCTGTGCCCTTCTACCTTCCACAATAGTACTATAAAGCTGTTTATCTTCTCTATCGGCGAATATGCTTTTTACCTCTTCAAAATAATGCTCATAAAGTCTCCACTCCTCTTTTGTATAAATTTGGTTCTTAAAAAATCCCGGCGGTCCATTAAACGGAATATCTAAATGCGCAATATATTTGCTCATAACAGTCCTATGTTAAATTTAAAAAAATTTTTGTTGACATTTATTAATGTATCGATGAAGAGAGATGTGCCAGTTCGCAAAACCAGCCAATTCTTCCTTCCAAATCTCCTGTCTCCAACCCTGCCTTTCCCGGACAATTATAGCAACTATCCCTTATAGAACAACTTTGACACTTAGAATTATCAATAAAATTTCTTGTTCTTACCCAGCTTAAAATTTTCTTATGGGCTCCTTCTATATCCTCTTTAAGTAAATTCACTTTGGGTTTTCTAATGCAATTACAGGGGAATGTATTTCCATATGGGTCAATATGGATTCCATCTCCGCCTCCGATAGCGCAACGGAAGATCGCGGTGTTCGGTGTACGGTCCCTCGACTGTGCTCGGGATGGTTCGAGGGATGGTGAGTTTATCGAACCATTTTCAGTTTTCAGTAATAATTCACAATCGTCCATAGATAATCTCTTGTGACCATTTAAACTCAAAACTTCCTGTGGAGAAATCCTTAAATGGGCGGGAGTCAAATCGCCATTTAGGCGACTATGAAGAAAAGTGCTGGGCCGAAATTTTAAACCCAATTTTTCAATAAATTGCTTTATCTTGGGTAATTGATTTAAGTTATCCTTAGTTATTTGTGTCTTTATTTTTAGAGCTAAATTTTCTTTTAAGATTAAATTTATGCCCTGCATTACCTTGGAAAATGAACCCTTTACTCCAGATATCCTCTCGTATAAATCTTCAGTAACTGCATTCAGGGTAATCTCGATCACAAAAGGAGGGTTTTCTCTTAGATAATCCAAGATTCTTTTATTCAGAGAATAAGCATTAGTAAATATGGTAATAATGAAACCTTTAACCTTGGCATATGTGTATAAATCTAAAAAATCTTCTCGGGTCAAAGGGTCCCCCCCAGTAAAACATAGCCATAACATCCCTCGGTTATAAACTTTATCCAAAATGAATTTTACTTCTTTAGTATTTAATTCTTTATTAATGAATCTGGGTTTATTATAACAATCGCTATAGCAGTGTTTGCAATGTAAGCCGCAACCAAAAGTCAGCTCAAACTGACATACATTAGGTTTTTTATTTTGCCAATTCTTTTTGTGGAACTCTCGACTAAAATCTTTATAAGGAATTATTCTCATTCTGGAACCAAATATCCCAAATCCACTAATTCCTGAACTACCGCTATCTGATCTTTATCTCTGGGTATAATTATATATTCATCCGGTTTAAAGTAATGTGCGCACTTAACCAAGGAACCCCATAATTTTTTGGGATAGCGCCTAATCCGTGGCCCAGGATATCCAAATTCTATGAGCGCTTTTTCTTTATCCCAAAAGGCAATGCGGAAAAACCCGCGCCATTTACTGTTTTTTTCTACTTTGGGTGGCGCGCTCATAGCTGAATATATTCCCTGGGCAACGGCAAAGGCATAATGTAAAGGCCCATCACCATAGACATAAGCTCCAGGAGGTAATTCTTTTCTTGTATCCACAAAATACTTAAAAACCCTGTTATCAACCACATTAAACAACTGTCTTTTTATATCTCGCTCGGTTTTTTCTAAATCCAGGGCTTTCTCAGCAGGTCTCTTTAACAAATAGCTTATAGCTTTCTTTAAGTTATCTTTTAAAATTTTGGGGTTACATTCTTTGAGCATAAAATTACGATATTGTTGGCTGGATAGTAGATTACGTTCAAGGATTGCCCTTTGTAAGAGAGCTCTAAATTGCCTTAAGCTAAAACGACAGCCAAAAAGCGTGGGATAGGTATCAATCCCTTTCCAGGGCATATTATCTGCTAATGGTCTTAGCCCACAAAAATTAGTGGTCACCACCGGCAGTCCGCAGGCCATTACCTGACGCGGGGTAACCCCAAAATCCTCATCTGGTTGGATAGATAGATTTACAAACAAATCTGCTGACCAGAATAAATCTCTTAACTCTTGCTTATCCTTGGCTTGCTGAAAACGCAACCAAGGCCTTTGTTTATTTCGCAATATTTCCTCATTAAAAAAGTGGGAAAATGTCTTATGCTGGGCAAAAGAAAAAGCCAACCTAAACTCTTCTTCAATATTACCTGCCAAGGTAAGCACAATATTATTTGAAACCGGCCAGATATCCAAGGCGCGGATTAACTGACAAATTCCCTTAGTCACAATCCATCTACCGGCATAAACAATATGTAACTGCCCTTCTCTTATTCCCTGCTTTTTACGTGCCTTCAAACGCTGTTTGTTGTCAGGTAGAGTATAATAATCAGTATCTACTTTATTAGAAAAAACTGCCGTTTCAGGCGCAAGATTACCCAAGCAAAACTTTATCCGGTCCATTTGAAATTGGGTTGAAACAAGGTCAACCTGAGCAGAAGGTAGATATTTAAAGTTATAAAGATGGTCGGGTAATAATAAGGAGCCCAAAGAAAGCCAAAGTAGGCGATGGGGTACTTTACAGCTAAGGGTTTTGTCCAAGGAAATATTTACTGAGACGAAGATGGCCTCCGGCTTATCTAACAGGGCTTTGAGTTTTTTCTCTTCCCATCCTTCTTTCAACAGGACAATCTTTCCCTGTTTCCTGAGACAACTAAAAAACCATCTCTTATAGGCAATAACCGCAGTTGACTGACTAACCTTTAATTGAACTTTTTTAACCTTGCTAAAAACTCCTAAATAGTCTCTTTCCAGGATATAAAATTTCATCAATCTATATCTTCCTTGCAAAGGTAATGACTTTCTTGTTATTTACAAATCCTAATCTAAAACAGGGGATGGTCTTGACCAAATCCTGGCAAAAAGAAACCACATTCTCTAAACACCCTTTATCCCAAAAAGTAGGAAAGAGTGCAGGATAGAGCAGATTAAATGTCTCTTTCTGGGAAATATGCTGAACCGTATTTTGGGAGGCATGATGTATAAAAAATAACTTATCCAGAGGCGCAGATTCAATATGCGACTGAAGGTAATCGCTGAATTCTCCATGCCAGGGAGAACCGTAGATAAAGAATCTACCGTTTAACTTACGCACAATTATGCGGTCATCATTAAGAACCATTGCTTTTGAATGTTTGTGCCAAAGCCGCGCTGTAGTGCTCTTACCTGCACCAGATTTGCCGGCAAAAAGTAACCCCCTGCCATCTAAGTCTTTTACTCCTACGCTATGCACAAATACTCCTTTTTTTCTTAAAGCAAAATAATTTATTAAAAGAACTTGCAAGAAATCATAAACAATATCTGTAATATTCCAGACCCTGCCTTTATTTTTTTTAGGTAATAGATAAGCAGTTACCCTATCAAAGGTTTCATTTACCAGCATAAGCTGTTGTTTATCTTTTAAAGGACATCTATAAACATAAGAATTGCCTTTTTTTTGCAGTCGCCAGTTCTCGCTGTGTCCGTCAGGATGGTAGGTAATGAAGATATTTTTAGCTGCCGGGATTTGCGGCAATCTATCCACTATCTCAATCCCGATTACAATATTCGGCTTTTTCTCTGCCTGATATAAAAAATTATTAAATCTTTCCTGGTTCTGATTCCGCTTTTCCCTTTCCGTAAGCAATTCAAGTCCAAATTTACTCCGAGCCTGGATGATAATATCGGCAATTTTTAGTTTGAGGCAAGAGGCAATCATTTATCCTTCTCTTTTTCTGCCAGCATTCGGCCGGCAATAATCTTATACGCCGTATTCAGATAGGACTCTATTTCTCAGGGATAAACGTCCTTTTGGGCTTTACATAGTTTTATAATTCTCATCCCCCCTTCCTCCTTGCCCAGCATAATCTGAGTAAGCCCTAAAGAAAGTTTTGCCTTTATATGTTCCGGATTAAGAGTTAGTGCCTTTTTATAATATTTTATGGCCTTATCAAATTCACTTCTTAAATCATAATAATGTGCTAATGAATAGATTACATCTGGATTACCCGGATATTTTCTAAAATTCTCAAATACATCATGGTAATACCACTTCATTTTTTCTATCTTTTTCTGTCTCCTTCTTAATATATCTAAGTGATGAAAAACAACATTGCTATTTCCAATTTTATCTATTCTATCTCTCAGCGAATCTTTAACTGACACATATATAGGTCTTGAAAAAAATATTCCCTCTCCATTTTTAAATATCCTTATTATGGAATGAAGAATATACGAACCCTTCCAATCTTTTTGATAAAGGTTTTTAAACTCGATAGCAGGGTCAATATAATGTCTACGGAAGATACGATAAGCAATATATCCATTCTCACCCGACATTAGCTTGCGAATCTTCTGGTAATCCCTTATATCAATAAACTCATCTGCATCAATAAAAAGTATCCAATCTGTCTTACATTTGGACAGAGTAAAATTTCGTGCTCGCGCCTCATCTCCATTCCAACTATAATGGAATAATTTAACATTGAATTTCTTAATTATATCCACTGTCCTATCTGTTGAGCCTGTATCAGTAATCACAATCTCATCGGCAACAGGTTGGACGTTGCCAATTACCTTCTCTATAAACTGCTCCTCATTTTTAATAATCATTGCTACTGTAAGCATTGATATTTTTGTTGGTTTATTGAAGTTCTTTCATTAAATTAAAAACCAATTGTTTAAATCCTGGAATTTAGTTATTAAATCCTCTCGTTCAGAAGTGAATATAAAATAGTCTGAGAGTTCTCTGATTTCTCTCCATAATAAATTTAAGATTGCAGGTTTAACTGATTTTCTATCTTTCTTATTTAATAGGGTCGCTTTGGAACAGGGAATTTTACCTTCTTCACTGTTACTGTAACTCTTTCCATAATTTAAGGCATAAATTCTGCAGACAAGGGGTCTGTATCCATATATTTTGCAAATTTTCTTTTGCTCATCTATAAAAATGCATGGACGCCATTTTTTGAGTCTTTTAGTATTTCTGCTACGATATTTTTGCTCCATACCTAAATTCATCTTTGCAAAGGCGTAAAATTTAGATATCTCCACTGGGACAAATTTTTCTTTAATATGTCTTAGAATATTCAAATATTCAATAGAATACACACTATCTACCTTATACCTATAACAACATTCTCCGCATTTTAGACAATCGGTTTTGGGAACCCGGCGATAAATTTTTTTAAGTTTTGTAAGTTTTGTTGTTGTTCTTTTATCAAAAATAGGCTTATCTAATCTATCCGCAACAACTTCTACAGCAACAGGTCTATTTTTAAGAATGGTGAACGCATCCAATCTTTGGGGATATCTTTTGCGCATTGGTTTCTCTTCTAAGTTATATGAATTGCCATGTCTTCTGACATCTGTTTTCTGACTTCTGCCCAACGTCGACTTTCAGACTCACAACTTGTAAAATTCCTATTCTCAAGCCATCCTCTTGCCGGACACCATTTGCAATAACTGTATAAACTACATTTACCACACTGATAATTTTTATCCGGCTTTATAGCTGCAACTAATTCCTTAAGTCTCTCCCAGGCATCTCTCAAGCCGTTTTTTTGACCTGATACCTGATACCTGATACTTGATACCCGCTTATTCAATATCTTATACTTAGGATAATCTATAATCAAACACATCTTCAGTTCACCTAAAGGAGTTATGGCTGCCTGACTTACTCCTACGCCACATTTGAATAGTGTCTCGTGGTTCGTGGTTCGTGGTTCGAGCTTACTTTTTTCGTAATCCTGCCCTATTTCACAAGACCTGCTACGTGTTACCTGATACGTGTTACCTGCTACAGATTTCTCATTCAACCCTCCCCGATATCTATACGGTTCTTTTGACCCATCCAATCTTGGCAAAAGCATAACATCTAAACGATGTAGAGCATTTAAGGAAGCTGCAAAATCCTGAATTTCTTTTATCTCAGATTCGTTCTCTTTTAATACGCAGGTCTTAAAACCTAAATTAATTCCATTTTTACGCAAAAGGTCAATGGTTTTAAAAACCCTATCTCGAGAACCGGATACTCCGCTGATACGCTCAAAGGCATCTTTACTCATTGCAGGAATGGTGATATCTACCTTATTTGGCCTAAGACGTGCTAATTCATCTGCCTTTTCTTCATCTATTAATGAGCCATTAGCATAAATAATAACCTCAAATCCTTTTTTCTTTGCATACCACAATATATCAAATATATCCTCTCTTAAAAACGGCTCACCACCGGTAAATCCTAAATAAAAACAGCCAATGTCTCTTAGCTGGTCTAATATACTAAACACATCTTTTGTTTTCAATTCCCCTGCTTTTCTGTAACTTTTTGGTACATAGCAATGTTTGCATCGGAAATTGCAGCGATAGGTTAATTCAAACATTACCCGCAAAGGAAAACCTTTCACTTTTGCGGTTTTATGTATTCGTTGCCAGAGGTCATTATAGGATCCGGTTTTCATTGTTCGTATCAGGTATCACGTATCAGGTATCACGTAAGAGGTAACAGGTTATAATTAAGACACTACGGCTTGAGTAAATTTGTTGAGCTTCTTACTTAATTTGTCTAATTTCTCCATTAAATCTTTAAAGATATCTTTCTCATTAAGATAATCGGTCTCAAATAAATACTCGAGATGTTCTTTCGTTTCGTCACAAGAAGAATGGGCATAAATTAAGAATTTTATATAATCCTGACGATAACGCTTTCTCCCAAAACCCTCAACAATATTAGCAGAGACAGCCTTGGACGATTTGCGAATCTGTGAACCCTCCTCATACATCTCAAATTTCGGTGGTTTCAAGGTCATCCTATGGATATCTAATGCCGCTTCATGGGCTAATCTATAAATCTCAAGATCCTTATAGCTTTGCATTTTTTCTCCTTAAATAACGTCTTTACGTGGTACATGCGACGTGATACGTGCTACGTGATACGTGCTACGTGCGACTTATCCATTAACCTTGCAGTTTCTTTCGCCAGTTCACAATAATAAGGCACCGGGCCTTCTTCATTGCCTGTTTCTAAATATGCCCCTGCCGGGCAATAATAGCAAATCGGCCTTAGGCGGCAATCACGGCATTTAGAGTTGGTTTTAAAGCACTCATTTAAAAGCTGGGGAAATACCTCGTAGAAGCCTTCTTTAAAGGAAGTGGTTCTTAAATCCACACTGAATTTATCTGATAACATACAGAACTTAAGCCTGCCAAAAGGGTCAATAAAAAAACCCTTATTCCAAGCATTGCAGTGATAGAGAAAGCCTCTGTCTCTTTTTAAATCAGGAAAGTCATTATGCAGGCCTTTTTGATATTCCCTCCAGATATCCGGGTCTTGTTTTCTTATCTCCTCTAACTCCTCAAAAGAAAGCCTAAAATTAGTGGGTGTTTTATCCTGATTAAGCCTGGCGTGTATCATCGGGTCATATTTAAAACGGTATTTTTTCTCTGCGGGCTTGCCTAAAAGTTCTTCAGTCCATTTCTTTATCCGGCCTAATTCATCCTTATTCTGCCTCAGGCAATTGGTTTTTAAGATGAGGCGGAGTTTCTTTTCTTTTAATAGCTTGATATTCTCTATTACCTTAGAATATGAGCCTTTTCTTTGGGTTATTGACTCATAGGTAGTTTGGGTAATGCCATTAAGAGTTATCTCTAGGGAATGGGGTGGAAATTTGGTTAAATGAGCTACAATTTTTTCGCTCAGGGCATAGCCATTGGTAAAGAGGGTGATAATAAAACCTTTTTCTTTGGCATAGGAATATATTTCTAAGAAATCCTCTCTGACTAAAGGGTCTCCGCCGGTAAGGCATAGCAGCAGGCAGCCTTCTTTCTGAATCTCATCCAAAATTTCTTTCCACTCTTCAGTGCTTAATTCGCGGTGTGCGGTGTGCGGTGTGCGGTGTGCGGTGTGTGATTCTAACCGCGAACCGCTAACCGCCAACCCTTTACAATAACAATGTATGCAGTCAAGATTGCAGCGGTAGGTAAGTTCAATTTGACCATTCAGAGGAAAACGGTCTCTTTTCTTGTTAAGACGGGTAAAAAATAATCCGCTCTGAATTTTTTTCATTTTTCGTGAGAAAAACCTTTGTATAAAAGGGCCTTCCTTAACTTATAAGAATTCGCCTGCCTTGCATACTCAATCCAGCCCTTTATTTTCCGGCTTAACTTAGCTGTATCTAACCGGCCTTGTTTTATATCTTCATACCATACCTTTAATTTTGCCTTAAAGGCTTTAAGGTTTCTCCTTCTAATCAGCCGGTAAAAATAAAATACCCTGTTGCAACCTTTAGAATAGTTCTTGTTTTGGGTATCGGTATTGTCTTTTGTCTAGGTATTGTTTTGGGTGTCGTCTTTTGTTTTTCTTTGTTTAAAATTTGACCAAGCCAAAGAAAGATTCTGTAACTGCCGTGAAGTTTTATCATAAATCGTTATTAATTTCGTACATACTTCAGGCTCAATGTTATAGATACCCTTTACTTGGCTTAAAGAAACTATAGTTTCGTTGCTTTCTTCGGTAGCATCGTCTAAGAGACTCCGATAGCCTTTTTTCTGATAGCGTTTAGAATACGCCTCTGCAATAAGCCGAGGAACTGCCTTTGCTGAACGCCGAAGTTGGCTATCCAAATCAAACCTCTCTTCTTTTGGTAATTTGGGAAGGATATTTTTAATTACCGTAATCGCGGCTTGATATGTATTCTGATATACTTCTAGGTCATAGAAACTACTCAAAGACTTCTTCTCCATAATTTCCGACAACGCAAACTACAACGAGAACAAGACCCCAACCATACCCATACCTACGCCTATAACTTCTAATCTACAGCGGGTAAAACTCAACCGCACCGGCACTTGAGGACCAACATACTCTCGTGCCTGAATTTCATGCCAGCAGGCAACAGCCCTTTAGTTTTTTGCCGGTTCTGTCAGTCCTTGAACCAACAGCATCGTAGGCAAAAATCTTTTTCTTCCCAAATTCCAATGGTTCGACTCTGCTCACCATTGGCACTGAGCAAGGTCGAAGTGCCAAGAGAACAAATTTCCAAATCACCAAAAAGGGCTTAGGAAACCGCATCATCCGATCCATTTCCAGTTCCACCGCCTCTGTTACCACACCAGCTGCTCTTGACCGTGACGCGGTTCGGACCCCCGGAGCCACTACAGATGTCAGAGCTTACGCCTACCGAGGTTTTCGTCCCACTATTGGTGTGGCCTGCCGTCCAGCAGTTGCATGCCAACACCGCCTGCTCAGGGTTGAGTTTTACCCGCGTTATAACTGGCCTAAATTTTGGTTTTTTAGGCATTTTTTCACCCCCTTCTCATTCTATTGCTACATTGTTAAATTGCTATATTGAGAGTTTTTCATTTTCTATTGTTATATTGCTAAACTGTTACGCTATTTTATTTCAGTTTAACAATTTGACATCTATTTCTGACCTCTGAATTATGCTATGCCGCACTTACTTTAGAAAACTCACTATGATAATCCGCACCTTCTCTAAGTACCATAACGGTATGAAAATTTTTTGCCAGTTCTTCATCAATTAGGCCATTGTCAACAAATAATGCCTGCAGAGTAACCAGTAAATAAGTGCGCACGCTGCATGAAACATAGAGTAATAAGCAGCAATTGTCGCATACTTATATTTTTTATTCCTGAATCTGTCTTTGGACTCATCGAGGTCGTCTTGCGCAGATTGAAGTTCCTTTTTTATCAAAATCTTGCCTCTGCTGAAATAAAGTATTTTCTTCTTCTGAAGTGCTTTTTGGAATTCTAAATTCATTTTTGTTCCCATAATACGATACCTTTCTCTACTTCGCTGTAGAAAACAGGACTATTTTTCTTAGACTTTATAAAATCATTTGGCGTATGCACCACATACTGAATCTTTTCTCTTAATTTATCCTTGAATATTATCTCTTTAATTTCATCAGTGTCTCTAGTCATAATAAAAATATCAATATCGCTTTCAGCAGTATTTTCGCCCTTTGCAGTGCTTCCATAAAGGACTATTTTTAATGAATATTTTTTAAATTTTTTAATTAAGGGAAGTAAAGTGACAATATTTTGTAAAATCTTTAAGTATTTTATAAAGGCATCATTAGATAACGCTTTATAAAAATACATTCTTCCTTTTTTCTCTCGTACAATTAGACCTTCTTTTACTAGGTCTCTTAAGGCAAAATTTGTCCCGGCACGGCTTACACCTGTAAGCTTTGAAATTTGGCGGTCAAAATATTCCTTATCAGGATTTTTGATGAGGAAAGAGAGAATTTTTTGAACATTCGTAAAAAACAGTAATTTTTCTGACATAAACAGATACTCCTCAATTAATCTACTATATTAGACACAAATCTATTATATTAGATTTATTACAGATGTCAAGAATCAATCCTGATTTATTCTGTTCTGGGTTGAGTTTTACCCGGGTGATTACTGGCTTAAACCTCTTTTTCTTCGTATACATACATTCACCTCCTTATAATCTTCCGAGGGTTGCTCAAAACTATTTTCTCGTCGGAGAATTTCAATTCTCTCTTTCAATCTCACCTCCACCTATCTTCTCGTCGGAAAATCGGCTGATTTCCTGTTATTT
>Ga0315279_10002404_pt1 | contig 28237 bp, 25 predicted proteins | sample YL17G06_20_MG_FD_203694 | JGI IMG/M metagenome (GOLD analysis project Ga0315279, IMG submission 203694) | Sediment microbial communities from Yellowstone Lake, YNP, Wyoming, USA - YL17G06_20 | ecosystem: Environmental > Aquatic > Freshwater > Lake > Sediment | place: USA: Wyoming | collected... | reverse complement strand
GCTTTCCAATTCCACGGATCTCTGATAGCCTGGTTGTTGATGATGGAGGTCTCATCATCGAAGTGGAACGAACAATCCAGGCTGTTCCAGTAAACGATCAGGCCGGCGACCACGATGAGAGCCGCCGAGAGGTACCGAAAGCCCTTCCAGGACTGCAGGGGCGTTACCGCTCGGGGCTGAGCGCTTCCATTCCTGTCATTTCGTGCTCGGTTCTTTTTCATCAGGCGCAGCTTGCAGCTTCTCTCGGTTCAGGGCGCTTGATTATCGTTGGACGCTTCGAGCAGTGCAATCTTCTGGGCCAGGTTCTTCACTTGATTAGCCAGACTTGAGATGCGCAGCGAGAAGTACAGGCAAAGCAGCAGCACGAAGATCAGGCCAAAGAAGAAGAGCGTGTTCACCGGCAGTTCCGTGCCGAGCAACATGGAGATCCAGACAACGATCCCCGGAGCAACGGCGAGCAAGAGAAAACCAAACCCGATGACAAGCCAGAGGAAGGAATATTCTTCCCGCAATTTCCTCCGCCGGACAAGCTCAATGATTCCAACGAGGATGATGAGACTTATCAAAATGACAAATGCTTGAAGGCGTGGGCCCATGGGGACCTCCTAGCGCTTGGAGACGGATTTCTTTCTCAGGAGAATGATGAAAATCGAAAGGAGCATTTTCAGGACATAGTAGACGGGTCGCAGACCGCGATGTTGAGACGCTCCTCCTCTTCTGGGCTTGACTTCAATCGGTATCTCGACGAGCCGAAACCCAGAGCGATGGAGCGTCAAGAGGAAATCCGCATCCGGGTAATCGAATCCGTAGGTATCCCGCACACAGAATTGAAGAATCGGTCGTTTCATCGCCCGATATCCGGAAGTCGGATCCGTCAACGATTCGCCGGTGAGGGCTGTGAGGAGCCTCGAAAAGACACGGTTGCCAACTCGCCGTATAAATGGTATCCGAGATCCCCTGTCGATCAGAAATCGAGAGCCGATGACGAGGTCGGCTTCGGTCTCTTTCAGCTTCGTCACGAAATCAGACAAGAAGGAAGGAGGATGTTGCCCGTCGGCGTCAAGTTGGATAACATAATGAAATCCATGCCGGACCGCGTACTTATAACCGGTTTGGAGCGCGGTGCCGACGCCGAGATTGAACGGATGGTTCACGACCACCGCTCCAGCGTCCCTGCTGATCTCCGCCGTTCGATCGGTGGATCCGTCATTCACAACGAGAATCCTCGGCTCGGGGAGAGACTCTCGTATCTCGCCGATCACTTGCTCTATGCTCCCGGCTTCATTGAACGCAGGGATTACGATGAGTATGTCCTTCTCTGACACCATTTCGTGTTCGTTGAGCCTCTCTGGATTCTTGTTCGCAGTCGCGGACGGCAAGAAGCACGTCATCCTGAATCCGCCTCTGTACTGGCGGACGAAGGATTGGAGACACGACTCCCGATCTCTGCGTCAATCAGATTCTTCACTGCGCTGCGCTCCGTTCAGAATGACACCGGCACGTCATCCTGAATCCCGCTTCAGCGGGATGAAGGATCTGCAAGTGCGCGTGACCGGATTCCACGCGACCACTTCAACCGTCATTGAAACTCTTCAAACCATCCCTCGCTGACATCCTTCCATTCCTGATTCTCTTTTTCTACCAGTGCAATTTTCTTCGACCTCAACCAGCCTTTGATCTGTTTTTCTCGTGCTATTGCAGAGTATGCATCTGCGAAGATCTCGTAGTAGACTAGTTTCGTGAGATTATACCGCCTGCAGAAGCCTCGCACTAACTTCTGCTTGTACTCAAACAGCCGCCGTACGATATCATTCGTTATCCCCGTGTATAGGGTCCCTCTTCTCTTGTTTGTCATTATGTAGACGTAGAATTGTTTCATTCAGGCGTCATGCCAGCCTCAACGCAACGAACGACGCGCATCAAACCATTCCATCATCTTGAGTCCGCTGCTTGCAAACGAAGGATCTGAAACCCACCGTACGGTCAGATTCTTCGGTCGCTTGCACTCCCTCAGAATGACAATGGTCTGACGTCATCCTGAGTCCGCCCCTGTACTGGCGGACGAAGGATTTGAGACACGACTCCCGATCTCCGCGTCAATCAGATTCTTCACTGCGCTGCGCTCCGTTCAGAATGACGATCTTCATTTATGGGTCTGAGGCGTGAAAGGATCTGCAGTGCGTTCAAGCCACATAATGATAAATCGGTACAGAAACGACAAGACCGCGATCAGAACAACAGCTTCATAGAATGTCATCGCATGAAACTGCTTGCCGTTGTCGGCTACCTGCCAGAAGTAATCGTTCCTCTCGAATGACAGAACGAAACTCAGTTTTCCATCGACGACGGCGAATACGTGCCGGTGATCCTTCGGCACGTCTGCAAACATGGCGACCCTTCCCGATGCAAAGGCAGCTCCGGTCATCAACACGATCGCAGAAACGATGCCGAAGAACGCGAGTCTTAGCCTGCTTTCGTACAAGCCAGGAATGCTTTGTTTCTTCCTGGTCAGACTGAGAACGATGATAACGCCCAGAGCAGCACCCAGAATATTGAGCACAATGTCGTTAAAATCAAGGTAGTTCGTCCGGCTTGGATTCATCACGAACTGAAGAAACTCGTCAATCAAGCCCGCGAAGCACGTGACAAAGAAGTTGAGCACGTGATTTGGGAGCGAAAGACTCAGCAGCATCGCCAAGACCGCATACTGGGGAAAATGGATTCGTTCGATGTTGTTGACGATGAAATAGCGATCCGCGGCATAAATGAGACTAAGCGTTGCAAGCCAAACGAGAAAGTGCCGGACTGCAGCGCGCCTTTGAACCCGCATCACGTAAACACCGAGAGCGCCGACGCCTAGAATGAGTCCGACGGAAACAACGTTCGCCCACGATTGAACAGAGCCCATGCCGAACGGGATGAGGAGATACTTATCGAACAGATCCGAGAAAAAGTGATGTGGAAGAGAGACGATCAGGAAATAAACGAGCGGAAGGAGCCTCTTAACGATGGCGGAGGATTTCACGATAGCATTTATTCTGTTCTGGATTCAATTTTTGGAAATAAAGGGAGCCACCCGCAATCTGGCGCGGTCCAGACCTCACCCAGACCCTCTCCTCAGAGGAGAGGAATCCCTTCGACAGCAAAACCGCGATTACGAAATCTTCACGTTCAGCTCACGTTCGTGCGGAAAAAACATTCCTTCCACCTAAGGGGAAGGGCAGCCTGCCTGCCGATTGTTTGGCGGGGATGGGGTCTCTTAATGTCGACTCGATCAAGAATCCAAATATCAGACTTCGTCAATTTGGAGCGGCTCTATGTAGTGCCTTTTCCAAGAAATAACCTTGTGTTTTTTCGAATGCCTGGATGACCTCAGAGAAGATAGCCACCGTCCTTGGTAGTGTTGCTACTTTCTTTTCGGAAAAGAAAGTAGCACAAAGAAAACATATGTCGAAATCGAACTCCCCGTGGGGATGCCGCCACAGCACAAGCCATAATTCCGCCTCGTCAAGAGTTCTGCAAGTTGAAAGAAATCGAGAAAGTTGAGGCGGAATCAAACGCACGAAGAGCCGTCCTACCCGCCTGCCGACGATTTCGACACCAGAGTTTTGATAGAACACGATGGCACGGGAAAAACCGTCTCTCAGTCCCGAAATCGAGGCATGTGTGCAGGGTGCTTTGTTACGCGGGTTCAATTTCGGCCCACGTGCAGTAACGGCTGTGGCTCGTACAGACTCCACGGGCCGAAATTTCAGGCTCGTGGGTCGGCAGCTATACCGTGCGTTCCGATTTCGGGAGAAGTTTCTTTCTGCCGCTTTTCCTCTTTTGGATCCCGCCCCGCGGGGCTTTCCTAAAGAAAGCGGCGAAGAATAGTTAATTGGCGCCGTAATCGTTGCCCACTTTCTCTTAGGAAGAGAGAATGGCACAATGTCAACGGTTGAAATTCAGAAAGAGACCTCTTACAAAACACAACAAGACTTATTTGAAACGGCACTAGCCTTAGCCGCGAGAGAGTCTCGCAACTGTTCTCTTGTTTCGAAAACTCCAGTGCGCGCGGTACAGGATCCCCAGGCCGGACTTCTTCAACGCAAATGCAAGCAGGTTCTTCAACACGGCAAGAGAATGATAGGTGGCAACATTGGCAGCACCGAAATACTTCGACCGCGCGTCGCGAACTTCCTTCAATCCTGCATACCAGTTCTTGTACGAGATCCCTTCAAGCCTCATATTGGCAAGCGTTTTCTCGAGATTGAGGAATTTTGCTCCTTGACGGTTGAACCGGAGCAATAACTCATAGTCCATCGCGTAGCGAAGTCCTTCGTCATAGATGCCGTACTTCAGGTATGAAGCCCTCTTTATAAAGACTGTTGGATGGTAAACGGACGTTTCTTCGTCAAGCAACTGAGGGTCCGAATAGCAAAGCAGAGCCGGCGAGTCTGCCTCCCATAACTGAATTGACCCACAGAAGACATCGACATCGGGATGTGAACGGAAAGCCTCAGCAATGGATGACAGAGTGTCCGGTTCGTACCAGTCGCCTGCGTTGAGGATACCAATCAAGTCTCCTTTCGCCAGATGAATACCCTTGTTGAAGGCATCGCTGATGCCTTTATCCGGCTCGCTGATCCAACGGTTGATCTGAATTTCGTGCTTCTTCAGAATGTCAAGGGTCCCATCCGTCGATCCGCCGTCGATGACGATGTACTCAACACGCTTGTAGTCTTGGCTGCTCACGCTTCCGATCGTCTTCTCAATCTTGTCCCTGCCATTAAGCACAACCGTGACGACGCTAATCAAGACTCCGTCCGAAGGAGATCTCTTGGAGAGGGGTCGCGAGCCCCTCGTTATCATCGATCGAGGTGCTTCGCTCTTCCGTTTTGGGGATCGCGGGCACATGGTCCAGCAGCTATTTGTCGCTGAGAGAGATGCGGAATACTCGAAAATTGAGGACTCTCGGGTCGTTTTCCGACGGCTTTCCTTCGGCCGTCACGCGCAATCTAACCAAGTTTTCCTTTTGAAGCACATCCGGGAGTTTCATCATCGCTCGGTGAAAGCCGGTGATCGTCGCAGTATCGGAAGGGGCACCGTTGACATAAGCTATCACAGTTGCACCTCCCGGAGGTAAGCTTGGGCCGCGCTCGAGTTCAAGAATCAGAGATCTTGTTTTTTCTGAAGGGCTAAACAACAAGAGCTCTGCATCGTTATTCACCCACCGGAAACGTCTACCCCCCCATTCTTCAAGAGGCCCCCAGTTGTTCCAGATGCAGAGGAGATTTGAGGCGTCGCGAAATCTCTCCGGAGCTGACATCAGTCTCGACCAGGATGAGCTGGGCACTATGTCATCTTGTGTGTTAAGGAGCTTGAGCGCTTCAATGCTCAGTTTTTGATTGGTCAAGCCAAGAAGAGAGACCCGGTAGTTGAGATAACGCTCCTCCCATGGCAGCAGGTTCTTTCCGTGCTCCTTGTTCACGATCTTAATGGTATTGATGTACTTATCCAATCCTTGCAGAGGCAGAACAACTGCTTGCATACCCTTGACGAAAATGCTGTCGGAGAGCGCGCCGTTGATGTAAACGCGAAGATAAAACGGTCGATAGCCCAGTCCAGGCCCGGGTTCGACGCATACAACCAGGGATCTGTTGTTGCCGCTCGGATTGATCACATCGAGCGAGATGGCATCATTCACCCAACGGAAAGGATGACCGCTGTAGATGCCTGAGTGTTCCTCACCTTGGTAGTAGGAATAGGCAGCGAGTCTATCCTTCTCTGGCGCCGTAACAAGCTTGTACACATCGTTCTGCCACACCGCCTTCGTCTCTTCACGATCGCTGTGGACAATATCTCGAATGCCCTTGACGACTAGCTCATACTTGTAGTTTGAGACCACCAACTCGGGGCGGGAGACTCCTCGCTTGCTCAAGATGTATCGAACGAGATCTTGATAATCATAACTAGGCAAATTGAAGAAGATGCCTGCATTCGCATACGGCATCAATCCGTCAACATCTCTATAGTCAGCGGATTTGCTATTGTAAGGCCTTGACAGGAGGTCAATATTATACAGGACAATGTAACCGAGGTTTGAACTCACAAGAAGAACCAAAGTAATACGAACAAACGCACGTTTCGTTCTTTCCCAAACGGGTCGTGTCGCAAAATGCACGTGCGTCAAGAGTCGATGTAACGAAAAGCCCAGGATGATTGCCCCCAGAAAGTAGTTTGTATAGAGAAACTTGTACAGGTAGTAGGAATCGACAACCAAATATTTCATCACGAGAAAAGAAACAATCCAGCAGGCGGCAAAGACGGAGAGAAATGCACCTGACGAGTTCTTGTTCGTCCACAGTTTGATCGCTCCGCACACAACAAGGAGGATGTACGTGAGCACGGCAATGAATCCTAAACTAGCCAGGGAAGGCGCGAGGTTCGCGGCCAGGGACCCTACTGATCCGTATGGGATACTCGCGGGCAAGACACCCCAATAGATCAGAGCCATTTCTTTGTAGTGAGAGATCGCCCAAGCCCTGTGTTTTATTGTCGCACGAATGCGGATCGGTTCCAAGATCGATTGGATTTGTTCTATGAAAAAGTAGCCGCCGACAATCAAGACTATTGTGAGAACACCGAGAGCAATCCACTTAAGCTGTATCGGTTTTCGGAGGGGGCGCACATACACAGAGCGAGAAAAGGCCTTCTTCAGCATCGTTTTGAATCTCAGCGTCCCGAAAACGAGGAGATGCAAGCCGTAAAGAATGAAAGGTATGAGCGTGAACCCAAGTGGAAAAACATAGGTACGTACAATGAGAAAGAGCCATAACATGAGGAGTGCAAGGCTCTGTAGCGAAAGCTTTTTTCGTCGAATCAAATCGAGGCTTAGGCCGAGAACATAAGGGATGATACCTCCGAAGATTATCGACCCCTCGTGGCCCGTGTAAAAGGTCGAAACGTAGAACGCACTGCCGGCGCCGAGAAATGAGCAGAACAAAGAGAGCTTATGGCTGAACCGAAATCCTGTGCGGCACAAGAAGTATGTTCCAAGTATCTGCAGCAAAATCATCACGAGCCCCTGCAGATAGAAGACGTTCATCCCGTCGAAAGACCGAAAGAGCAAGGACCAAAATGCGAGACTGCTGTATTGATAAATCGTCAATGGATCGAGAAAGTGAAGCATCTGCGTCTCGTTGCCCGTAACAAACACGTCCCGGCCATACAGTCCGTCGAAGACGTCTTCGTTTGCAGATCCCCAGAAGCCGTGCCACCCTGTCATCGCGAAACTCGAGGACAGGAAAACGACGAATAGAAATGCCAGTACGTACACTACGACATATGCTCTGAAAACCGGAGCCCGATGAATGCTTATCGGGCTGGGGCGAGGGGGTATTACCTTCCTCCGCCACCTCCTGTAGATGTACAAGCAATCGAGAACCAAGCAAACCGTAACGGTTGCCCAGAACGAACGATTAGGTGAAGAGAAAATGATGCTGCTTTCGGAGAACAGTATAATTGATACGCAGTACCCATTGAGGAGAATGAAGAAATGATTTTGGGTCCCGTGGCGAGAAACCAGTCCAGTGATTCCATATCCCGCGAAGAAGAGGTATGCAAGGGCGAACAGAAGGTAGAAGAGAACTTCCATTGGGGGTGTAGGCAATCAGCGGATCTGTGTCACAGGGAGACTCAAAGTTATCGAGCTCAGGAGGTCTTTGATGGCAGAAAACGTGAAGGTCGAAAGAAGTCTTCGAAGGTACGTTTCAGTCTTTGCCAGGTTGTAGTAGCGGATTACCCGAAATGCCAAAGGCACCTTGATTCTGGGAACATCAGCATCGAGGTCATAGGGATGAAGATAGACCATACCGCTATGAGCACTCTGCTCTGATTGTCTTCCCAAATTGCATGCTAGTATGATTGCAGATGGTACCCTTCTTCCAGAGCGAGCGCGTACCCTGTCAAGTACGAGTATCGTCGTTCCAGGAGCGTGTCTGGCTGATGCACTCTTTTGAAATTCTTACGGATAGTTCACCACCTGGGGTGCCTTTGTACAGATCGCGAACCCCCAATCCCCACGATCATTGGATGTACAAAAAGATATGTGCAATGTTTCCCCACTTTGAAAGTTTTTGAGGATTACTCAGACAGACTCCGAGTTGGCGGTCGACGAATCCGTCCCACACTGAATAGTCTGCTCGTGATATCAGGCCTTGCTTCAACATAATCCCCGCTTTGCCAGTCTTATCAAGGCTTTCTTAGAACTAACGTGAAAGAGTGTGCTACGGGCCAAAGACTCTGCCCAAGCCAAGATAGGTTTTCGAGTTTCTCAAGAAAACGAAACGGCTTCGGGAAAAGAAGCATAGGCAGCTTGCAGACGCATTCGAATCCTACAAGTTTGGATCGTGCCTCGAGGTCCATGGGATCATATCTCGTGTGCCAGTCTCTTCGTTTCTCTGCCAAGAATCTGTCGTTCAGAGTATTGATGACGCAATGCGCACCGGACTTGCAGACCCTGAAGAAGTCTTCCAAGACACGCTCCCCTTCAGCTATGCTTTGCAGTACTCCGATGCACACAACAAGATCAAACCTGTTCGATCTTGCTGGCAGCGACTTCACGTTTCCCACAACGCACTCAATCAAGTCCACCACCAAATGGGGCTGTTTCAGTACATTTGCAGATGCTCTCCAGACCATGTTTTCACTGAAATCGAGAGCCAACACGCGCGAACCTGTGGATGCCAGGTAAATTGAGTAAGCACCCGATCCACATCCTGCATCGAGAACGAGTTCATTATTCTCTTTTGAGCGAAGCTTCTGGTGTAGAATCTTGAATTGAGTGAGTCTCCTTCTGAAGCCATGTTCGCTCCATTGCGCGACAGCGTAGTCTTCGACGGCCTCGACAGCACTTCGGTCGAAGGAATCTCTCCAATACTCTTCGATGCCAGACAACATCGTTATCACACCAAATACTCCCAGACGCAACAAATCAGTTCGGCATTCTTCTTTCGGTCTGTCCGGCCCAACGGCCTCAAGACAGAAATCCGGATGCAGCCCAACCACGCAACAGTGACAAAAGAAAGAAAACGTGCCAGTTTCCGTGAGGATCTATCTATACCAAGCAACGAGAGAACCATCGCACAGAACAGCTCTTAAGGATATTTGGAAGAGGCCTCAAGATCCGGTTAGACAAGTTCTGGTGGTTCAGGTTTCTTTTCCTCGCCGGCTGAAAGCCTGCAACCGCGCCATCTCTTACGTTAAGGTGGTGATCGTTTCTCTGTAGCGACTTTGCCTGTGTGGATTCCGAAACACCCTTCTGATGTTCTCAGCTTGTCCACGGATTCTTGTGAACATATCAGCGATCTTCCTACAAATGAAGCCCTGATACCAATCTTCAATATCAAATGTGAGGGCATGGATGGGTGGCACGCGGTCTCCCACAGGTTTGTGCGTCCGCACTCTATTTCTTCACTCGTAACAATGTCAGGGCCAGGAGCCGCTTGACTATTGGCACTGAGCAAATCCGGTCATCGAGGGGTATCAATGACTTCATTTTATTGACAACGAATGGAGGGAAGGCTCCATAGTTCATGAGATCAATCTCGCTGAATCCGGCCTGAACGAAATGACGCTTGAGCATCCAGGGGAAGCATCTCAGAATTCCGTGCTCGACTTTCCAACTACGATGTGGGTGGAATGTCAAATATGGGTACCAGTACACACAGAGAGGGTTCGGCTCGAGGAAGATCGCTACTCCACCTTTCTTGAGGCTCCGAAAGATCTTCGCTGCAACAGCGCCGATGTCTTCGACATGGTGAAGGACGTGCCTGGTGATGACCATCTCGTAAGCGTCCACAGAATCGATATCTTCAGCCCTTTGGCAAAGGAGCTTGAGGTTTCCATCTAACTTTTCAGATCGCGCGATTGCCTGATAGACCTCTAAAGACTTCGCAGAAATGTCGAGAGCGTCTATGTGTGAACCTTCCCGGAGTAGCGGAAGACTATAGGTGCCTATTCCGGCGCCTATCTCTAGCACCCTGTTTCTCGGATGCTGTCTCACCAACCCCAAGAACTTTTTCATGACCCGCTGAGCGTGGACACTGTTCTCCTCATGCTTCATGAGGAAGTAGTTTACCTCATCGTCAAAGAATTTCTCCTGCGTTTTGTTGATCTCAGCGCCCATCAGAAGGCCTCCGTTGTCGGTTGCTAGTTGTTTTCGGATAATGCCGGTGGACGTTTTCCCAGGCGAAGCACCAAAGGAAAAATCAAGAAATAAATGCGGGAAGCAGGATATTGAACAACATCGTGACGGTAATCGAAAGTCATAAAGCGTACTCCGGAGAAATACCAGTCACGCCAACATAGTGCACAAATACTGCTTCACGCGTTCCCAATCCTCTGAATGAAATTGGTAGGAGCGAGACTAACGCTGCAATTGTGTAACAGGTAGAAAGGTACAAAAAGACACACTAACTCCCAAGCCTATCGCGACGCAATATACGCCGACGGATGAAATGCCCATCGCCATAAGGGACATCGTCAACGTGAGCACCTGTCGGTTACGATTCGGAGTCTTCAGGTAGCTGCGAAAACGTGTGAAAGCCGCAGCGTTGTTCGGCACCAATGATCGAGGCAACCCTTTGACCAACAAAACCTGCATCGACACATGGATTCTCTGCGAAATCACCAGGCCAACGACGACCATTACCAATGCAACGATGCTGGGTCGCAGGTATACCAGCAATCAACGCTCTGGAATTAAATCTCAGAAAGGAAGCAACCCAGAGCCCATCCACAGAACGAGTAGCAGGTCATCGTACACTCGGTCTAGGATGACTGTCGCCAAGGCTCTAAGTAGCTCATCCGAATCTCCAAAGAACGGTTTAGAGTCCCCAATCCTCCCAGGCGTAACAGAGGCCCAGAAGACACTGCCGAGCACGATGCCGAAGGCAGCACGGGAGTCTAGTTTCTCGCCAACGTTTGTCAGAAACAGGTTCGTCGGGCTGATTTGAGGCCGATCGTGATGAGGACGGAAAGGACCGCAACAGTGAACCAAAAATGATTCACACTAGTCAGGACTTTCCCCAGCTTGTTCAGATCGACGGGCCAAACGAGATAGAGCTACAGAATTACTCCAAAAAACCACAGCGCTAGGCGGAGCATCCGTCTTGGATGGATTAACGGTTCCACTAAACCTCATAGCTGATTCGATGATTTGAAGCATTCAGTTCTTCACATGCGATATCGGCGAAGTCAGCATTGAGGAATTATTCGCTCTTGCGCGGCTCACGATCAATTGGGCTGACGAGGCGCAGAATCCTCTTCGTCTTTTCATATCCTGCGCCATAGAAGTAGCGGTGAACCGGTTTGAGACTCATTAGCATGTTGAACCACTTGTATGCGTAGAGATCGACGAGGAGTCCGTGCCTTGATGGACGGAAATGGTGCACGGTGAGTGTTCCGTCCACGAATTCTGGCTTCATTGTTCCAACTCCGATTTTCTCAGCACCAACAATATGACCGATCGACTCCGGCGGAAACCCCATCATACGCGAGCCTATCGTATCCACTGCCACTGGGTCATAGCTTGCCAGAACGGTATTCAAATGCAACGAAGTGCCAAGCACAGGCCCGGTACCTTCCATCGCGATGGTTGCATCAATGATTGTCAAGTCGGGACGACGTGTTCTGTTAAGACAAGCAATCGACGCTTCGAGTCCCTTCAAGTGAAGACGGACGGGCATGAATTCACCAGTCGAACCCATCATGTTCTTCAAACCTAACGAGATACGGGTGACGCTGTGAGTCTTCATAACTGGCATCGAAATCAGAAAGTCGGCATCCACAATAGGACTCGGGAAATCCAAGTACTTAAGCCGTTCATCATTCGTCCGTAAACGGACACACTTCTCGTCATTAAGGTTCAAAACTCTGGCTTTCCCGCCAAGGTTGAGTATTCCGCATCGTTCGAGAGCTCGCTGAGTGATACTTCTCGACGATGTGCACTCTCCGATGGAGACCTCGAGTCCTTGTGCAATGAGGAAATCGACCAGTTGCTCGATCAGTCTCACGTCAGTCGTTGAACCAAGAAGATAGTTCTCTACAGCTGCGGCACGAAGGTTGGGTTTGATCAAGGCCTTTTTCAGCCCGCGCACAGTTGATCTCACGTCAAGGAACTCAAGGCAATTCATCAACGCCTCCGAGCCCTCGCGGAGAACCACTCTGGAGTCTTCCAGTCTGTTATTTCTGTTCATTGCGCATAAATTCTCCTTAAATGTTTCCCTAGCACCGCAGTAGCTTTTAGAGGTACCATGTACTTCCAAATATCTACGAGCAACTTGTGGCTAGATGCCTTACCAGGGAATTCCTTGACACCTCGCTCGTCAAATCGCAGAATCCGGTAAGGATGGAATGTCGTTCCCCATTTCCTCTTGAACTGGCGCTGTCCATCGTATCGGGCAACGCCGAAGTCAAAACACCGATATCCATTTCTGCGGGCCCATTGAATGTACGCCCAGTGAACCACGTCGTTTGGGCGGACATCGCGGAAGCGCTCGTCGGATACTATGTAAAGGATATTCACCCGCTTGGCAGTTGAGATTCCCAGCAGACCGGACACGTACTTCCCTCGATACACAGCCCAGAAAATCTTCATCCGGTCGGCAAAATGGTAGCGAAGAGACAGAAAGAAATCTATCGGGTGAGGCGGCGTCCCTAGGCGTTTCATTGTGCGCAGGTAAAGTGGATAGAAATACCTTTCAATGCATGAGGACGTCGAGTCCTCGACGGAGGACACATCCTCCCGTTCTGCCTTGTGAATGGCCTTGCGCACGCTATGCTCGAACCTACCAGAGAACAACTCTGATTCCGAAACATCCAGATCGAGCACTGCATAGTCGTAGGTCCGGGTTGTCGATATGATTGCTCCCTGCAGGCTTGGGATCCCTTCCACAAGCCCCCGCATTTCGATTCTTCGACTCTTTGTACCAACGACTGCTTCCGCCGCCATTCTCTCCACTACTTGCGGCATGCCCTCCTCCAAGATGTCAATAATGGGCCCACCAAATTGCGAGAATGGGACTGAAATACATTTGCGTGCCCACGGCAGGCCAACAACAAACGCGGGCAGAATCCCCTTCACTCTTCCATCAAGAAAAAGCGCGGTGTAATGCGGTTGAAACCGGTAGACATCCTGCAGCACTCGCCGGTATGCAACGAGATGAGAGTACCTGGCCTCCACATTCGAGTCGACATAGTCATCCCACATTCCTGTGTCAGCATCTGTCAGGATGCGAATTTCTAAACGATTATCAGCTGGAAAGACCGTCATAGTGATGAGCTCTCACAATGGTTCGTCTAGAAGTCATTTAAATGTACGAGATGTGCATTCATATTCTTGGCTTTGACACCTCTTTTCGAAATTATCTCGGTAAGTTTGTTTGATCATTGAGCCGGACACACTCCCAGCTGTTCAAGGGTTTCCAGGATATGTGTAAGACGGAAATGTACGACCGAATTCACCTATCAAGTCACGCACGGCACCGAATCGAAAACGCTGAAGGAGAGCACCAAGAACGTGTTGCGTCTTGTCGAGATTGTAGTAGCGAATGACACGGAATTGCAGACTTGTCTTCAACAGGGGGACTTGCGGTTCGAGATCATAAGGATGCAGGTAAACCATTCCGACATGGCCTTTGCGAGCCGCTTGACTTAATGCCCACTGTGAGAACACAAGCGGAAACGCTCTTAGATAGAATCCTCCCGCAGCGGGCATTCGGACAGGGCCTATTCTGAGAACTTGTGCCGGGAATTCCAGAATCGATGCCCCAGACTTCAACTGCACCCGGTGGGGATGTGGAAGGGATGAGGGTGATCCATACCTGTGAATCCTGGTCGGGAAAACGCTGGAATCATATTGAAATCCAGAGCCTGCAAGTATCTCGTAAGCCCACAGTGTGTGAGTGGTCATGGAAAAAAAGGGGGCACGGTATCCTCTCACACGCTCACCCGTCACTTGCTGAATCACATCGGTGGATTGCTCCAGATCATTTCTGAAGCCATCGATCCCCAGAACCGATATCGGTACGTGAGCATAGCTATGACTTGCAATCTCGTGCCCTTGAGCATAGATCAGTTTGACGAGTGCTGGATGAGCCTCGGCGAATTTGCCGAGCACAAAGAACGTGGCTTTGGTGTCGTGCTCGTCCAGAATCCGCAAGATGCGGTCAATGGTTGCCCTCTCACTGGAGCCAACCTGCTCCCATCCGCTGATCCCACGATGGACGAATCCTTGATGCCAATCTTCGGCATCGAAGGTAAGAACGTGTTCGATGGCTTGCGTTTTCGTAGAGCTTTGGTTCATTCGAAATTCAAAATTGTAGTCGTTTGCTTTCTTTCGTCTAGGTAGCGGACTAGAGCGTCTCATTGCTGCACGCCATAAGCTGAATGACACCGCTTTGTGTAAGCGAGCATTACGAAGAGACCCGGCGCGATTTCAAGGGAAACGTTCTGGTGCAAGGAGTTTTTGGTGTCAGTGCCGGATTCCACTCGGCAAGCGACATAGTCTCTTGATCGCTCTCGACCTTCTTCGCTTGAATCTCCGAGACCACTTGGGAAAAAACAAGAGTTGTCACGCCAGGACGAGCGCCTCAATCATACACTTCATTGTAGAACTTCTTCTCATGCTTGAGTGAGTACTTCCTTAGGAACTTCCTCTTGGGAATCAAATAGTAGATCCTCCGCAGGATGAACCGCAAGAGGTTTCTCCAATCAATGAACGGCCTTGGCGCCAAGCGGAAATCCCACTTGTTGTATGAGATAAGATCCTCTGCTTGTATCTTTCTCGGTTTGATTTTGACATTATCACGATAGTAGCCGAGAGTCACCAGTGCAATCGGATCGTAGAATCGCGGAATTCCTAACATTTTCCTCACCTCCCTGCGCGGTGGGAGATGACATACCCAACAACATCCAATTCCGATTGCGTGGGCTGCCAATTGGAGGTTAGTGATCGCAGCTGCCGCGCTGTGTTCGCTGTCTTGATACTCGTGTGAAATCGACCCTTCGGACGAGTAGCAGACTAGAATAGCCTGGCGTGTGTCTCTCAAGAAGGCCGCGGATCCCCTCCAGTAGAGATCCTCAAGAATTGACTTGTCGTTGATGATGACAAATCGCCATCGTTGTTCATTACAGGCAGAAGGTGCATGGATTGCTGCGGTTATAAGGTAAAGGAAAGTCTCATGCGGTATCGGATCATCCCGGTATGCACGCACGGTGCGGCGATCTCGAATAGCCTCGACCAAGGGCATATTCGGACGTGGTTCGGTGACAAGGTTTCCGGGACGAAGGAATGTCGTCCCCTCGCTATATGCAAATAGTGTATGCTCACCACCAATCGGATGTATTTCCATATTCTGCCAACTCCATTTATTTCTCGCAAATGTAAAACTGTCGAATGCCTATTTCAGCGATAAATGTACCTTGAAAAACGTGCTCGATTCTATCGACCCAGCGTTTCAGGACCTCTGGCCCTACCGGCAGCAGAACAGTCCCTTTGTGAAGGAGCAAATTGAAACCCGCGATCCGAACGATTTCCTTCACTTTCGCAGAAGAAAGGAATCGATGCGGGCCCTCGCCGTGACCGATTGATAGGAAATCTGAAATAACTGAAGTGTACTCCGCCGTTGCCGGCGGTAGACTCATCACAAGCCGGGCACCAGGTTTCATGATACGATGAAGCTCCAGAAGAAACTCGAGAGGCGATGGAACGTGCTCGAGTGTCTCAAGTGAAAGGACAATGTCGAATACGTTGTCGCGGAACGGGAATAGGTGCGGAGAACTCTGAACAAAAGGATTGCCTGGTATCTTTTTCTGTGCCAGTCTGAGCATACCCTCCGACAGTTCCATGCCAACCATCGTGATACCTGGGCATCGTTCCTTGAAAGAGCGGATCCCGTTTCCCGTCCGGGTGAATACATCGAGGATCCTCTGTGCAGGCAAGAGCTGGACATGCTCCAACGCTTCATGGAAGCGCTGTAGGTGAGTGTAACCGAACTTCCGGTTTTCACCATCATAAATGTTCGCGACATTGTTCCAGTGGTATCGAACGGACTCAAGAGTGAACCTGTTGCGGTAGCGCTCGATCAAATCACCCCGCGTACCCAATCCTGATTGGAACGCATCGGATGAGCGTCTTTCAAGTCTTGCCATGTTAGTGGGATCATCCATCGAACACCTTCACAGAGGTACGTGAACGCTGGGATTGTAGCAATCCAGCGTTGTGTCTCGAGAGCGGGAATGCACTTGAAGCCCAGTTAGGACCTTTGTGTTCTGAGATGCCAAGTTCTCACGACAGATTTTGCCGAAGCAACCTTCCCGTTGCCCAGGGGTGTGCCTCTTTCCTGGATGACAGCGTTCGAGACTTAGGGAGCAAATCAAGACACTGCTTTGAAGCATCTAAGAGTCGATGCTGCCCGTGTCAAGTCATATTGTGATTCGCCCCTCTCAACATCCTCCCAAGTCGTTCGGCCATAGAAACGGCAAGTGCGAGTGTTGCGCCAAACAAGATCAAAAAAACCACTCCATCTGTGAACGACACCAATACTGCAGCCTCGCTGGAAACAGAAGCCCTGCCCAAGAGCAGAACGAAGACAGCTTCCCTGGTTCCGACACCCCCAACTGTGATTGGAAGCATCGATACAAGCGCCGAGAGCGAAGCGCACATTACCACGTAAGCAATGGGAATCTCTAGGCCGTACCCTTTTGTGATTGCGAAAACCTGAACAAAGTAGAAGATGTATGATAGTAGAGTGAAGAAGATCATCTTTGACATCGATGCTCGAAAAACACGCCGGACTTCATTGCGGAAAATGTCCCACTGTAGAATGAGTGCTTCATACATTGGGACCGAAACGGTTCCTCGGAGCATTTGCTTGAAAAGGCGCCAGATTTGCATACGATAATACATGGCAAGGATTCCGATGCCCGCACTCGTTAAGAGTAAAAGAAGAAATGAACCGACATGCGAGACAAAGAGATTGAGGAAATAAACGACTGCCAACAGACCGAATAGCAGAAGGAATGCTATGTCATACAAACGGTCAAGAAAGACAGTCACTAGGCTCTTGCTCACTGAGGCAGTACTTCTGTAGAGATAACCAACCCGGCTCAAATCTCCGAGGCGACCCGGTGTAACGGTGCCGAGGAACGAAGTCTTGAATGAGACAGCCAGCGTTTCGAAGAACGAGAACGGAGAACCCTGTGCGATGAGCGCCACTCGCCAACGCGCCGCCTTGAAGATGGCAGACAACAGATACGTCGATGCACACACACAGAGCCAAGAAAGCCTGAATTGCCTGACGTGTGTAACAATAGCGGACAGGTCTAATTGAGAAACAATATAGCCAAACAGAGCGAATCCAAGAATCCACAGCGAAGACAGAATCCTGCGTATGTTCTTCACGCCAGTCTCCTCAGAACCAGCGTGAAATCATGAGCCAGCGGCCAAACGATTTTCACTGGCCAGCCTGGTTGATCCAGCCGCTCCAACATCCTAAACCCCTTCGGAAGCAACACAAGCGGGGAATTCGAGCATGATCAGAATCCGATCTGGGTACAAACCGCCTCAAAACGTCCGGGATGAAATTTTCTCAAATTGTCCTCCCGTCAGACAAAAAGAAATCCTGCAAGAGACGATCCTCTCTTTGAGCAACTGCTCATCGCTCCCGCCTACCACCTCACGTCGTTGCGTCGATCGTGGTTGTTCCCAACACACAGCATATTCGTCGTTCGGAGAGCCAAAGTTCCTCCTGGATCTCCTCTGCCGCTCGGCACCGTTTGACCGGGCTTAGAAGTATCCCCTTGCGGCTTCCTTCAATATCGCTTTATCAATCGACAGATGCGACTACCTTCCGTAACCGTGTATTCTCCTGCTCCATCTCCTTTGGCCGCTTTGCCTCATCAACCCGCAGCCCACCATACTCTTTTCGCCACTCGAAATACGTTGCATCGCTCACCCCCAGCTGGCGCATCACTTCTTCCATCGACATCCCTTCTGCACACAACACCTCTGCTTCCCGCAGTTTGCTGCTGATCTTTTCTGCCGTATGCTTTTGTCTGCTCATCGGTGCCTCCTTTGATCCAAAATATGAAACTCTCCAACTCAATCTTGGATCATTTGTCGGGGGACAGGTCACTGTGGAGTTCCACGTCCTTGCGTAGGTTCGCAACCTGATCAGAAATCAGCCCGAACAAGAAAACGATAAGCGAAGCCAGAAGAATCATGACAGTCTTGAGCGTGATGTCGACGTTGATCGCGTCTCTGACAAACAGGGCGATTCCAAGCAAGAAAAGGAACAAACATGCGGGAAGGAAGATCTTGAGCGGATTGAAAAGCGTGATAGTCCTTAGAATGAGCAAGAGCATTTTGTAGGCGTCTCTGAAACTGACCATGCTCCTTCCCACCCTTGCTTTAACCTGAATCGGCACGTAGACCACACTGTAGCCTCCTTCGAACATGGCCAGCGTAATCGTCGTTGTGAAGGAAAACCCGTTCGGCAGGATGTGCATGAACCTCTCGACTGCCGCCTTGTTCACCACCCGAAATCCAGAGTTGAGATCAGGAATTTCACGGCCCGCGAGGTACTCTGACAACCGCTTCAGCAGCCACATTCCGGGTCTTCGAACAAGCGGCGATGCCGAATTGATGCGCTGGCCAACCACCATATCATATCCGTCCAGCGCCTTGAGGAGCGCATCGACGTCGGTCGAATGGTGTTGTCCATCTGCGTCGAAGAACATCACGTATGGCGACTTTGCCGCGCGGATACCGGTCTTGAGTGAGGCGCCATATCCTTTGTTGTACGGATGCGAGATCAGTTTGATGGGAACGCCTTTGTGCGATTTGATGAAGTCCCCCACAACTTGCGCTGTCCTGTCCTGTGAGCCGTCATCGACGATGAGTATTTCCTTCGCTTGTACGATTTCTGAGATCGATTCAAGGACGCGGAGGATTACTTCTTGCTCGTTGAAAGCGGGGACAACGATGGAGAACGGAATCCTTTTCATGATATCCTATCTGGTTATGAGATTCGTGAGACCCAGTCTCCAAAGGACTGTTTTCTCGAGCCCCTCTCGAATCCGGACCTTCGGTTCATACTCGAGGTGCTTCCGGGCAGAACTTATGTCTGCGAGACTGTGACGGACATCCCCGGGGCGAAGAGCCTCATAGATTGGCTTGACCTGCAAGATCGAGGGTTGCTTTGTTTCTCTTGCCAGGATTTCCCGGAGCATTTCAAAGAGCTTGTTGAGGGATGTGCTCTCGCCGACTGCGATGTTGTAAATTTGAGTTGTCGGGTTCTTCTTTTCAGACGTCGCCGCGAGGATATTTGCCTCGACGACGTTATCAATATAGCAAAAGTCCCTTGTCGACTCACCGTCACCGTAGATGACGGGGGATCTCAACGAGGATAGTGCTTTGATAAATTTTGGAATTACTGCCGCATACTCGCCGTCTACATTTTGCCGCTTTCCAAACACATTGAAATAGCGCAATCCTGTCGTTCCAAACCCGTCCTCGCCAGCAAGCAGATTCGCAAGAACTTCGTCTGCGTATTTGCCAAGGGCATAGGGCGATAATGGCCTCCCGATATTATCCTCGATTTTGGGTAGTGCGGGGCTGTCTCCATACACTGAAGAGGAGCTTGCATATACAAACTTCTGCACCCGGGTTTCGCGAGCCGCCATCAGCATATTGAGGAATCCGAGGATGTTCGTCCTGACTGATAGCAGAGGTTCCCTGAACGAACGTGGCACTGAAACAACGGCTGCCTGATGAAGGACAACTTCGACTCCTTCACAAGCTTCTCGGCAAACGCTCGCATTCGTGATATCCCCTTCAACAAGAGTGAACCTCTGCCACGCGGAATCGCCCACTGCAATCCGCACCGAATCGAGGTTCGCGCGTTTGCCCGTGCTAAAGTCATCCACTCCCCGAACGATTTGCCCGAGCCCCAACAACGCTTCAGCGAGGTTTGATCCGATGAATCCTGCAACCCCTGTCACAACCCAGATCTTCGGGTTGGCCATCAATTCAGCTTTCGATTCATCAACCATCATTAGACCTTGCGTCTCCATAAAGCTCAAACGCTCGTGCCACGACGAAAACGCTTCTCGTTACTCCAATCCCAGCTCTCGAAGGAGAAAAGCAAGCTGCCTCTCGTCCTTGCTCGGGCCCAGTGTAGAAGGCACAAATGCACGGCTGCTTCGCATCTCTATATGGAAAGCATCATCACGAGATACGGACAGGGGCAGCTCGCTTATGATCTCGAACGGCCCCGGCCTCATGATCTTATAGGATCTCTTCGTCTTACGGTTAACAGCAATCCTGAGGCGGAACGGAGTGTTTGCTCCATTTGCCTCACCGTGGATGAAGAGATGACTCTTTGTTTCATGTGGAGTCGGATTTGGCAACACGAACATTGCCTTCTTACCCACCCAGCCATCAGCGTAGTAACCTTGCTGAAGCCTCCTTTGATAGATCGCGAATATTTTCGCCACTACGTCGATCCCCATCCCGAGCATCCTCTGAACGAGTCTCGGAGCGCCATTCTTTAAATCAGACACGCCAGGCAACTTCTTGCCGTACGCGTCCCACATGTAATTGAAATATGACAGAGGGTAGCGCATCACGCCGTGCTTTCTGATGATGCTCCTAATCTCCTCGAATCTCTTCACGCCGCCCACGGAAGTCTTTGCTTCTCCGTGTTCCCGTATCGCTCCAAGGTATTCCGGGATGTAATCCACACGGAACCGCTTGCCGATGCGAATGAAGAGGTCCCAGTCCATGGTGTAATGCAGCGATTCGTTAAGCAATTCAATGGCATCGAATACCGATCGGCGAAAAAATGTCGATTGCTGTAGGACATAGTCTCCGAAGTAAATCAGCTTCCAGAGATCAAACTTAGGCTCTGTGAACGGGAAGCGCGATTTGATTGCGTCGCTCTGATCGATCATATACCCTTCGCCATACACCATCATGACATCGGAGTGCTCGGCAAAGTACTTCCCAACTTTCTCCAGCGCCCCTGGCAAGTAGATGTCATCTGAATTCAGCCATGCGACGATCTCTCCCTTAGCAAGCCGGAACCCCTTATTGATCGCTTCAGATTGACCGCTGTCCTTCTCCGAGATCCATCTCAACTGACCTTCGTAGCGCTTCAGAACGCTCAGCGTCTCGTCCGTCGAGCCGCCGTCAACAACGATGTATTCGACGTTCGGATACTCCTGCTGCAGAACACTCTGAATCGTCCGATCGATGTACCTCCCCTGGTTAAAAGAAGGAGTGACAATCGTGATCTTCGGCAGGTCTGAATTCGCTGCGGGCATTGCTATTGTATCTCGTTTAGCGATCAATCGTTTTTCTATCTCAATCCGACATACTGCAATTGATAGGAAATCCTTCGACGATCACTGCTAATTCCCCGCTCCGACGGCACGAAGGTGCCGCTGGGCTTGAGAGTCAGCGAGAGCTTGGTAGCTCCTCGGCCTGTCTCCGGCAGTTGGAACCGCACCCGGAAATTGTTCTGCACCTGCTGCCTGACGAGCAGTTTCCCCTCGTGTAGCACATCGAGTGTGGCTACTCGCTGGAATATATTCCCGGGAACAACACCTCGGACCTCCACCATAGTCTTGTTTTCCGGGTTGAATAGCGTTATGGAGGCCGAATCAGCCATCCAACCGTCGCTGTAGATGCCCTGGACGTTGGGATCGGTCTCGGTCTTTCTCGGAAATTCGAACGAAGCAGGAAACGACTCCTTGGTCTTGTCCCATGCGACGAGCGACAATTTCCGGAGGCGGAATGAGAGGGAGCGGTCATCCTTGCTCGTGCCAAGTTTCGAGGGGACGAAACTCTTGGTTGTGATCAGTCTGAGTTCAAGTGTGTCGAATGCCCGCGCCTTTTGTGGCAGGAGGGCCATCTCCTGGAAGTTGCCAAGCGTGGAAAAAGTCGATACGTGTACAGTGTCCGATCCCACGAGGAAGAGAATCCGCAATGTCTCGTCTCCTGGTTTTGTCTCTACATTGGTGCCTTCCAACAGCAAGGCTGGCTGATGCGCCGAGTTGTCGAGGGCGATTTCTGCTTCACTTCCCATCCATCCGTCTTCATAGACGCCTAAGGCACCGGATGCGCGGATTGCATCAACGTTCGTGAAGTCGATGCTGCTTCCGGGAGTGGAAGAAGTTGAGTCGTGTTTCGAACATCCCAAAAATGCAGTGGCAAGTACCACCACTGTCAACCAAGTGTACACCGAACTTCTCATGTGGTATCCTCAATTGTTTTTGAGCGACGGAAGACGAAAACGATGTCAGGAAGAGGCCTTGAGCCACAACTTCTCCAGCATACATTTGATCCGAACAGCTATACGATAAACCCAATGCCGCTTGATCCTTTCTAATTCCTCATTGATCTGATGAAGGGCGCGAGAGCGCTCTTCGGCCACGTCATGAAGCGAGCGTATCATTTCCTCTTTTTCCAGAAGTGCCCGCGCTCGTTCCTCCGCCGCTTTCTGCGTCATCCTGAGCTCATCTTCCTTCTCGATAAGGGCCTTCTGAGTCCCTGCAATTTCCTGTTCCTTCTCAACAAGCGAGCGGGCTCGCTCTTCTGCCGCCTCTTGAGTGGTAGTGATTTCCGCTTCCTTTTCGAGGAGTGCGCGAGTTCGTTCCGCTGCTGCTTTCTGAGTCGCCGCAATTTCGTCCTCCTTCTCGAGAAGGGCGCGGGCCCGCTCCGCCGCGGCCTTCTGAGTCCCTGCAATTTCCTGTTCCTTCTCAACAAGCGAGCGGGCTCGTTCTTCTGCTATCCTCCGAATTTCGTATTCATTGACCGAACGCAAGTCGACGCCCTGGTCATAGAGAGCGTGAAGCTTCTCCAGAAAAGATGAATCAGAGAATCGCTGCTGAAAAAAACGCTCTGTTGTCGGTGGTTTGGCAATAACGAAGATTACATCGTGCAAGAAATATCCAGGTAGCGACACAAGAACTTTGAATCCGGTTCTCTCAAACAGCAGTTTTGCACTCTCACGGTTGAAGATGAAGGTGTGGCGGTGCTCGGGATCAAATTGATCCCATTTACCTCCTTCTCCTCGATAGCACGGGGTCTGTATGAGGCACATTCCATTCTCCGCTAGGAGAGCCGCGACAGCGTTTAGAGAACTGAGGGGATCGATGAGATGCTCAAGCACGTCAAACATCGCGATCACATCGTAGCAAGCATGTGGCAGCGACAGTTCGGGAAAGAAGCCGCTCATCAGAGACGTCAGGCCAAACTTTTTCCTTCCAAACTCAGCAACCTCTGGATCCGGCTCGATTCCGACTACTTCAGCGTAACCCCGTTGTTGCGAGTAGCCCAGGAAGCCCCCATGGGCCGCTCCAATCTCAAGAAGTCTTGCGGGAGGAGGCGCAAAGAGCTCAAGTATTCGGTACCAAAGGGGAATCCTGTCCTGGAAATCGAGCGTTGCTCGTTCTTCGATCGACGGATATCCAAATGTGCGAGAGAGCGAAGGCCAGTACTCCCTCGAGTAGTACGTGCGAAGTTCGTCTTCAGCTGGGGGAGACGCAGCGATGAAAGTGCCGCACTTTTGGCATCGCAGGTAATTCTGAGCCTCTGAGCTCGCCGTAGCACCGCCACACCAGCAAGACGCCGCCGTGAGTTGTTGCTTTTCCGTTCTCTTTTGACCTTTCACTCGCGTTCCATTCGCCACCGGACCTCCGCTCCTGAGATACCCCAATTTCTCGAGAAGGCCGTGGTCGTTCCTTAAGAAGAATTCCTCATCTTCTTTTGAAAAAACCTCTCGCCAGATGCCTGCTCTCCCTGTCCGGAAGAAAGCTGGCATCTCCCGCTTCAAGTTGGAAAACTCTATCTCGGATTGAAACTCACTGAATTGCCGGATTGCGACGAGTCCTAGAAAATCCAACATGCGTTTCAAGACTGCTCCCTGATCGGTGAGCAGGTCTTCGAACCGTACCACCAACTTAGGATGCCGCTTGTCTCTCACGAGCCACTCGTGAACGTGGTCTGCCCACCAGTTGCCACTCTGTCTCAAGTCCCTCAGGAATGAAGAGAATTCTTCTGGTTGCCGCGATTCGAACTCCTGTAAGTAGCGCCAGTACGATACTGTTGCATCCCTTCCGTCGCGCAAAACGTAGATCACGGGATCGGAACCGTCGATCGACAGATCATGACTTTTGATGAGGGGTACGCTCGGCGGTCGCACGAGATGCTGATCGTTTCCAGTAACAACCTTGATGGTGTGGGGAATTGACCCACTTGAATCCGAACGCGATCGTTCCTCTTCCGGATAAACACTCGTGGATTGAAAGCCCAACGAATACTCGAGAAGAAGCCTGACCCAGGTGTTTCCAGACCTGGGATAAGACACGATATATGCTTTTTTCTGCACCAATTACTTAACGGAGATCTGATTCCGTTCTTGAACTTGAATTCCGATTATGGCGCTGCACTTCTAGTGTCTCGATTCACAAGTTCGTTGAATAAGTCTGCCTGTCAGAAGTTCTCGATGCAAGCAGAAATCAGGCAATTTACTGCAACAACTTATTAAAGGTATCTCTGAGACTCGACACTAGGTTGAGTCGCGTGATCAATTCGATACGCTCGTGGGCAGCGCGTTCAAGCTCCTGAATAAGCCGCAGGCGCTCATCTGCGGCCGATTCGAGCTCCGAGATCACTTTAAGCCGTTCATCGGCTGCTGTTTGTGTAAAACTCCACCATCTTCTCAGGAGCGCCCTCATTCGCGATTCTCCCGTCGGTCAGCACTACCACTCGATCACAGAATCTCTGCACCTGGTACAGGTCGTGGCTCACAAAAATGACCGTCTTGCCGTGCGCTCTGAACTTCTTGAACTGTTCCTCACACCGTTGCCAGAAGTCTTTATCGCCGACCGCGAGCACTTCATCCACCAAAAATATGGACGCGTCGGACTGGATCGCAATAGAAAAGCCGAGGCGGAGCATCATGCCCATCGAAAGTGTGCCCAACTTCGCATCGGCAAATCGTTCAAGCTCTGAGTACTCGATGATGCTGCGAAGTCTATCGTTTAACTCCTTGCGCGTGAAACCAAGCATTATGCCGTAGAGGTAAATGTTCTCCTTGACCGAAAACTCTGGCTGGAATCCAACGCCCAAGTCTAACATTGGGAACACGTCGCCGTTGACAAGAACGCTCCCCTCAGTGGGCGGATAGATGTTCGAAATGACTTTCAAGAGCGTTGATTTTCCGGATCCATTCTTGCCGATGATGCCGAGGAACTCTCCTTCCTTCACATGAAGATTTATCCCCTGCAGTGCGTACAGCGGCTCATAGTCGTAGTGCCTCCCCATCATCGATGTCAACCAATGAAAAAGCGTTTTCTTCCTCTCGTGCGGAATGGCGAAGACTTTGGTGACATTTTCGAGTTGAATCACGTGCGGCCTATAGATGTTCGGCAAATCGATCCTGGTATTTCCTGAAGACAAAGAATCCAATGATGAACACAACGAACGAGGAGACTATCGTGATCAACAGGAATCGCAAATCAAAGAAATCATACAGTAGATAATGTCGGAAAAGCATGAAGATACGGGCAAGTGGATTCAGGAACACGACAATCTGAGTTGACTCCGGGAGTGAAGAGACATCATAAACCACTGGAGTCAACCAAAAGATCGCCAGCACCACCACGTTCCAGATCTGGCTGAGATCTCGGAAACGTACGTAAAGTGCAGCAAGAAGGAATCCCACCCCTGTTGCAAAGAGAAAAAGGCAAACCAGGGGTATTGGCACGAGAAAAAACAACGGCGGTATTCCGCGCGTGACGAGGACGACCAATAAAATGATGCCTAGGTTGACCAGGAGAGAAAACGTGCCCGTCACGGAAGCCGCGATGACGATGAGGTACCGCGGGAAGTATATTTTCTTGATGATTGGAGCTTTGGCGCTCAAGCTCAACATCGAGCTGAATGTGCAGTCCTGGAAGAAATTATAGCTGATGATCCCCAGGATGAGATAGAGAGCGTAATTTGGAACGCCCATGTAAATGACCTCGGTGAATACGAAGTAGTACACGCCGAACATCATTGCAGGGCTGAGAAGGAACCACACATAACCCAGAAGTGAATCGTGATAGCGCAATCGAAAATCGGCCACCGCGAACTCGCGGACGATGTCCCGATATCTCCGCATCCGCGTCGGAAAAGAGGCCTTATGACGAAGGCGCACGCGGCCCGGACTGATTGTCTCTTCTGCTGCCAAGGTGTTTTGATCGTTCATCGCGAATTACTGGTCTATGCTTCCCGGATATGAAACCGGCGAGACTAGGATCTAAAATGCTTTCAGAATTTTCTTCTCCTCAAGCAGCACCTTCAGGTCGTTCACAGCGGTCTGAACGTCTTTGACCTCTGGCATGCTTGCGTCTACACTCAACGTCTCGGACCCTGCTTTGCCTCGCCAGATCGTTACAATCTGATCAGGTGCGACTGTCGTCTGAATAATCTCCAACTCTTCCTTCAGGAGCTCAATTGCCGTCACGATCAAGATGAACCCTGCATCGAGTATGATATGTGCTACCTCTGCGAGCCTGCGTATATGCTCTTGACGGTCATTCCCTTTTCCTTTGATATCAGCATCAACCCCGTACAGGATATTGCCAATTCCGAGGAAATATGCCAGGTATCCCTCGGAAACAAGCTGTGCCTCAAGTGCCTTGGCAAGCGGTTTCTTGCCGCTGTGTTTTTCTCCCGTGATGATCATCAGTGCGGGCTTCTGTCGAAATCTCGATGCGCGCTCTTCAGCAGAGATATTGCTCGTCTCCCACTTGTAGTCGCGAAGCAGCACTTTCTCGCGCACCCATGTCTGGCGGTCTTCCAGCGCCTCACGAATGATCCCTCCACCGCAAATTTCGTAGTCGTCCACGATCACGAAGCGACCGGTACTCAGGAAATCGTCGGCACAATCAAAGGCAATCGCCCGCGCGAGCTGTAGATCACAATCAGCGACCTTGTAACGATTGATCTGCTTAGCTTCATCGCGAGCGAGAGAAGCTGCATCCTGAATGCTGTGTACATTCTCCAGCTTGCACGGAACGCGTGTGGTTCCGATCTTGAGCAAATACTCCTTCTCCGTGCTCATCGGCCGCTTACCGAGCCAGAAGAGGCTCGAGCGAAAGCGCGAGGTCACATGCGGTCGAGGATCCCCAACCCTCATCGCGAGCTCCCCGCGCGTCAAATACATTTGCTCTGTGAGTGTAAAACCGGCCGCTTCGCCCGCCCTAATGCTTGATCGACCGTTCGAAGGAAACGTCTCAATAGCCTTGACGCTGCTCTTCTTCCCCGATGGGTAGAAGATGATATGGTCGCCAACGTTCAACTTCCCGGACTCAATCGTCCCCGACACAATTCGTCGAGTGTCGCCGTCATTGGTGAACCTGTAGACCCCCTGCACCCACATTCGGAAGGGCTTCTCCAGAGGGGCTTTTCCGCCCTGAAACATCACGAGCGAATCAAGCACGGTCGGCCCTGCATACCAGGGCATGGTCTTGCTCGGAAGGGCAACGTTGTCCCCCTGCATCCCGCTCACCGGTATGAAGCGCATCGGCTTCAGTCCGCTCTGGTCAAGATACGCGGTGTACTCTGCGACGATTTTGTCAAACGTGCGCTGCTTGTAGGAAGCGAGATCCATTTTGTTGACAAGAACCACCGCCTGTCGGATGCCAAGCAGGCTGAGCAGCGTGCCATGTCTCTTGGAGTTCTCCTGAACACCTTCCATCGCATCGATGACGAGGAGCGCAGCGTCGGCGCGCGCAGCGCCGCTCACCATGTTCTTCACAAACTCGACGTGGCCCGGTGCGTCGATGAGGACATATTCGCGATCTCCGGTGCGGAAGAACACGCGGGCTGAGTCGATTGTCACTCCTTGGGCTTGCTCATTTTTCAACGCATCGACGAGGAACGCATACTCGAATGGCCTGGCGTTGCGCTCGCAATATGCCTTGACCTGCGCGAGCTTTCCATCGGGCAGCGCGCCACTGTCAGCCAGCAGCCTGCCCACAATCGTGCTCTTGCCGTGGTCGACGTGGCCGGCGAGTACTATGTTTAAGCGTTCGCGCATGTTTGGTTCGCTCATCGCAATCTACGTTGGTACAATATGAAGCATCGGGTAAAGAGTGAACAGTGAAGAGTGAATAGTGGTTGAGGATTCTAGTTTGC
>Ga0315279_10002403_pt1 | contig 28238 bp, 17 predicted proteins | sample YL17G06_20_MG_FD_203694 | JGI IMG/M metagenome (GOLD analysis project Ga0315279, IMG submission 203694) | Sediment microbial communities from Yellowstone Lake, YNP, Wyoming, USA - YL17G06_20 | ecosystem: Environmental > Aquatic > Freshwater > Lake > Sediment | place: USA: Wyoming | collected... | reverse complement strand
CGGACGAACCGGAGACGATCGGAAAACCAAATCACCTCTGAGAACGAAAAAGGAGAGGCCAAAGAAAAGACTTAAATAAGCTTGACCTAAGCGGCGCTTTCATACATGGGGAAAACGAGCGTGTTTTGACTCGGGCCCTCCCGAATCGCCCGATAACCAATCGAGCGCGAACGGTACGGCGGAGCAGGCAGGACCCGCCGACATTTTTCCGGATGTCCCCGAGCCCGGCATCATTGTGGCTTGCGTCATATGCGTCCCTCTGCTAAAATTGATCGTCCATCGCCATGAAAAAAGCCGCCGGTTTCCTCCTCTCCGCGTTTCTTCTCCTGGCCGTGGCCGTCCATCCCGGAGCCCGGGACGAGGAAGCCTGGGAGAGCGGCCTGAATAAGATCGAGGACATGGCCGGCATCATCACCAGCAATTATTACAAGGCGATGAACGAATCCGAGCTGGCCCAGGAAGCGATCAAGGGCATGCTCCAGACGCTCGACCCGCATTCCTATCTTTTGGAGCCCGACAATTTCTCCCGCATGGCCGAGGAGCAGCGGGGCAAGTACTACGGCGTCGGCATGCAGATCATCAAGCAGGAAGACCGCCTGACGGTCGTCTCGCCCACCGAGGGCGGGCCGGCCTGGCGGATGGGCGTCCAGCCGGCCGATATCATCTCCCTCATCAATGGCGAGAGTACCCAGCCGATTTCCGCCCAGGACGCCGTCAACAAGTTGCGCGGGCCGAAGGGGACCAAAGTCACCGTCACCTTCACCCGTGAAGGCCTGCCCAAGCCCTTCGAGCTGACCATCACCCGCGAGGAGATCCCGCTCTACAGCGTCCCTTACGCCTTCATGCTCCCCGACGGTGTCGGGTATGCCCTTATCCGCTATTTCGCCGATAACACCACGAACGAGCTGGAGGCGAAGCTCGCCGCGCTCTCCAAGCAGGGGATGACCAAGCTCATCCTCGACCTGCGCGGCAACGCCGGCGGCGCGCTCATGCCGGCCATCGAGATCTCCAGCAAATTCCTCAAAAAAGGCGACATGATCGTCTCCATGAAGGGCCGCAACCGGGCTTTCGACCGGGAATTCCCGGCCCAGGCCACCGGGGCCTACGAAAAAGTTCCCCTAGTCATCCTCATCGATCAAGGCAGCGCCAGCGCGTCCGAGATCGTCTCCGGCGCGGTCATGGACAACGACCGCGGCCTGATCGTGGGGGCCGATTCCTGGGGCAAGGGGCTCGTCCAGCAGATGTTCCCGCTGGCTCCGGACATGGCCGTGGCCATCACCATCGCCCGTTATTTCACGCCCAGCGGCCGCTCCATCCAGCGCGACTACAGCCACATCGATGATTATCTCCTGGACAAGGTCGCGGCGGACAAGCCGCGCGAGGTCCGCTACACGGCCAAGGGCCGCAAGGTCCTGGGCCAGGGCGGCATCGCTCCCGATTACGCCGTCAGGTTCACGCTCCAGATCTATACCTTCGAGCTGCGCAGCAAGGGCGCGTTTTTCAACTATGCCCGCAAATTAACGGCCCACCAAACGCCCTGGTCCAAGACGATCATTCTGCCCGGCGAGCCGCAAACCGACACCAAGGGCAAGATCCTGATCGCCAGGCCCTTTCTGGCCAACAAGGCCGTTCTCGAAGATTTCCGCGCCTATCTCGAAACCAACAAGATCGAGGCCGACGCCAAGCGGTTCAAGGCGGCCGAAGCGGACATCGCCCGCGAGCTCGAGCGCGAGGTCGCGTCCGTACTGTGGGGCCAGGAAGATGGGTGGAAGGCCTTCGAGCGGACGGACCCGCAAGTGCTCAAGGCCCTGGAACTGATGCCCGAGGCCGCGAAGTTCATTCGATAGGCCGGGCCGTGGACGCGGAAAGCCGGAGGGAGGGAAGCGGATGAAAATCGCCCTGGCTTCCGATCACGCCGGATTCGACCTTAAGGACGGCATCGCCCGCTTTCTCGCCGCGCGAGGCATCGATTTCACCGATTTCGGGTCCCGAGCCGGCGAAAAAGTCGATTATGTCGATACGGCCGAGCAGGCCGTGTCGTCCGTTCTTCGCGGCGCCCATGACCGGGCCATCCTGGTCTGCGGCACGGGCATGGGCATGTCGATCATCGCCAACAAGTTCCCCGGCATCCGGGCGACACTGTGCTGGAACGAATTCACGGCCGAGATGAGCCGGCTGCACAACGATTCCAACTGCCTGACCCTGGGCGGCCGCGTCCTGTCCCTCGAGCTCGGCCTCCGGATCGTCGGCATCTGGCTCGCGACCGCCTTCGAGGGCGGCCGGCACGCCCGGCGATTGGACAAGATCCGGGCCATCGAAGAGCGCAATTTCAAGCCGAATAAATAATCAAGGAGTTCGCTCCCATGTCCTCATTCGCGGAAAAAATCCAAATCCTCTGCGGCCGGGCGGAACGCAACAACGTCTGGCGGCAGAAGGAATGCTTCAACCTCATTCCTTCCGAATCCACGCCCTCGCTCCTGGTCAAAATGTGCGAGATCTCCGACCCTGCCGGCCGGTACGCCGAGCACCGAACGATGAAGGGCGAGGAGATCTACTTCTATCAAGGCATCGATTTCATCCGGGACGTCGAAGCCGAGGCCCAGCGCGAGCTGGCCCGCTTTTTCGAGTGCTCGGACGTCGAACTGCGCCCGATCAGCGGCCAGATGGCCAACGAGGTCGTTTTCAAGGGCCTCACCAAGTTCATAAACCGAGGCCGGGCGGAGGGGCAGGCGTCCCGGCGGATGCGCCTCGTCCTGAATAACGACCTGAACAACGGCGGCCACCTGAGCGCCCAGCCCATGGGCGCTCTTTACAATTGGATCGAAGAAGATCCGGCGACCGGAAAGGAAAACGTCGTCCATTTCCCGGTCCGCCGGGACAATCCCTATAAGGCCGATCTCAACGCCTTGGCCGATCTTTTGGCCCGGCACAAGCCCGAGCTGGTCGTCTTCGGCAAAAGCATGTTCATCTGCGCGGAGCCGGTCAAGTTCGTGGCCGATCTCGTCAAGGACTGGCCCCGGCGGCCGGTATTGATGTTCGACATGGCCCATGTTCTCGGCCTCTATGGGGCGTTCCAGGAGCCGTTCAAGGACGGCGCGGACGTGGTCACGGGCAGCACGCACAAGACCTTCTTCGGGCCCCAGCGCGGCGTGATCGCCGGAAATTTCGCCAAGGGAAGCCCCCTGCGGAACCTCTGGGCCGACATCCGGGCCCGCGCGTTCCCCGGCTCGACGTCCAACCACCACCTGGGCACGCTCGTCGGGCTGTTGATGGCGTCGTACGAAATGAACGAATTCAAGGCCTCCTTCCAGGCCGCCGTGCGGTCCAACGCCCGATCGTTCGCCAAATCCCTGGCCGGGCACGGCATCCCCGTCGAAGGCGATCCGGCCGAGGGCTACACGGAGACGCACCAGGTCCTCCTCCGGGTCAAGTCCTACGGCCCGGGCATGGCCATGGCCCGCCGCCTGGAAGACAACAACATCGTCGTCAACTATCAGGCCTTGCCCGACGACGAGACGTTCCTCGAATCGAGCGGACTGCGCTTGGGCGTCCAGGAGATGACCCGCTTCGGCATGAAAGCCGCCGATTTCGACCGTCTGGCCGGATACATTGCCGATTGCCTCATCGGCGACAAGCCGGTCAAGGACGAAGTGGCCTCGTTCCGCAAGAATTTCCTGGAGATGGGCTACTGCCTGCCGGCCAAGGACGCCATCCCCTTGGCCGCCCGGGTCATGGCTTCGGCCATGCCCCACCCCGAGTTCGCCGCCCGCTTCGCCGAGAACCTCCGGAAACTGTCATGAAGATCCTGGTCGTCGGCTCGGGCGGGCGCGAACACGCCCTGGCCTGGAAGCTGGCCCGCAGTCCCAAGGTGACGAAGCTTTATTGCGCGCCGGGCAACGGCGGCACGCGCCTCGTCGCCGAGAACGTGCCGATCCCCGATACGGACATCGACCGGCTGGCCAATTTCGCCCTTGAGTCTGGCATCGACCTGACGGTCATCGGCCCGGAGATCCCCCTGTCCCTGGGTATCGTCGACGAATTCGAAAAGCGCGGCTTGCGCGTCTTCGGGCCGTCCCGCAAGGCCGTCGAGCTCGAGGCCAGCAAGGTTTTCGCCAAGCGGTTCATGGAGCGGCACAAAATCCCCACCGGGAGGTTCCGGATTGCCGAGACGCCGGACAAGGCCCGGGCCATCCTCCGCTCGGACGAGTTCGGCTGGCCGGTCGTGATCAAGGCCGATGGCCTGGCGGCGGGCAAAGGCGTCGTCATCGCCAAGACGCGCGTAGAGGCCGAGGTCGCGGTACGGGCCATCATGGATGAACGCATATTCGGGGACGCCGGCCGATGCCTCCTGATCGAGGAGTTCCTCCGCGGGCAGGAAGTGTCGTTCATCGTCATCGCCGACGGGGCCCAGGTCCTTCCCCTGGTCACGACCATGGACCACAAGGCGGTCTTCGACGGCGGCGAAGGGCCCAACACGGGAGGGATGGGGACGATCTCCCCGTCCCCGTACCTGACCAAGAAGATGTTTGCCGACGTCATGAGCGGCATCGTCCTGCAGACGGTGATTCGGATGCGCGAGGAAGGCCGGCCCTACAAGGGCGCCTTGTACTGCGGCCTGATGCTGACCGCGGAGGGGCCGAAAGTCCTCGAGTACAACTGCCGCTTCGGAGATCCCGAGACGCAGCCCCAGATGCTGCGCCTGGAGAGCGACCTGGCCGACATCCTGATGGCCGCGGTGAACGGGAACGTCCTGGAAAACGAGGTCCTCTGGAACGAGAAGGCGGCGGGCTGCGTCATCCTGGCCTCGGGCGGATATCCGGGGCCGTACGCCAAGGACAAAGTCATCCAGGGGTTGGAGAAAGTCGCCAACAGGCCCGGCGTCGTCGTCTTTCACGCCGGGACCAAGTTCGAAAACGGCGCGTACCTGACCAACGGCGGCCGCGTCTGCGGCGTGTGCGCCGCCGATGCGACCCTGTCCGGGGCCATGGGCCGCATTTACGGGGCGGTGGCCGCTCTCAGTTTCGAGCGCATGCATTACCGCCGCGACATCGGGGCGGGCCGGGCCGACGCCTGAAAGGAACAAGCGCATGGACGTCGTCATTTTCATCGGCAGCGCCTCCGATCTCGAGATCGCCAAGGAGGCCGTCGAGACGCTGAAAAAATTCGGGGTCGAGTGGGCCCTCGAGGTGACCTCGGCCCATCGCTCCCCGCAACGCTCCGTGGACCTGGTGCATCGATACGAGGCGGCCGGGGCGGACGTCTTCATCGCCGTGGCCGGCAAGGCGGCCCATTTGGCCGGCTTGGTCGCGGCCCATACCGTTCGTCCCGTCATCGGCGTGCCCGCGGAAAACGGCGGGTTGGGCGGCCTGGACGCCCTGCTCTCCACCGTCCAGATGCCCAAGGGCATCCCGGTGGCGACCATGGGCACGGGCAAGACGGGCGGGGCCAATGCGGCGCTTCTGGCGCTCCAGATCCTGGCCGTCAAGAACGCCGACCTGCGCCGCCGGCTCGTCGACGAGAAGGCCCGCTTGGCGGCCCAGGTCGAGGCCGATTCGGAGAAGGTCCGCCGGGATTTATGACCTCGTTCTCCATCCGGAACTTCGGCTGCCGGGTCAACCAGGCCGAAGCGTTCGACTGGGCCGCCGTCCTTCAGGAGCACGGATTGACCCTGAATGGACTTCCCGAGGACGGCGGCTTGATCATCGTCAACACCTGTACCCTGACCGCCCGCGCCGATCGCGACGTGCGCAAATTCATCCGCCGGGCGGCGAGGGAGCATCCGGGATCGCGGATCGTCGTCACCGGATGTCTGGCCGAGCGTTCGCCCGCCGGCCTGGCCGGGATGCCCGGCGTGTGGAAAGTCCTGTCCAACCGGGAGAAGGCCGGCCTGCCCGGAGAAATCCTGAAAGATTTAGCGCTCCTTCCGGCGGTCGCCGGGCCTCCTCCGCCGCGCTTCCGGGCCCGGGCCTTCCTCAAAGTCCAGGACGGCTGCGACATGTCCTGCGGCTTCTGCATCATTCCCTCGGTGCGCGGAGCAAGCGCCAGCGTTCCGCTCGCCACGACCGTCGATCGCGTCCGCGAGTGGGCCTCGCGGGGCTACGCGGAAATCGTCCTGACCGGGATCCACCTGTGTTCCTACGGCCGGGATCTCGTCCCCCGTTCATCCCTCCTGGATCTGCTCAGGGCCCTCGACGCCGCGCCCGGCGCGTTCGATCTTCGGTTAAGTTCGCTCGACCCGCGACTGATGCCGGCTCAACTCGTCGATCATTTGACCGCGGCGAAGAGAATCCGCCCGCATTTTCATCTGTCTCTTCAGCACGCCAGCCCGCCGCTGCTGCGGGCCATGGGCCGGGCCTCAACGCCCGCGGAATATGAAGCGCTTCTCGACAAACTGAGTCGGGGCCGTCCCGAAGCAGCCCTGGGGGCGGATGTCATCGTCGGTTTTCCGGGCGAGACGGAAAGCGATTTCGCCGCGCTGGCCGATTTCGTCGAGCGATCGCCGTTGACCTATCTCCACGTCTTCCCCTATTCGCCCCGGCCCGGGACGGCAGCGGGGGCCCCCGGCTTTGCCGGGGGGTCCGATTCTGCACTCGACCATGACTCTAACGCATGGTCGAGTACGGCGGCGGAGGGCCGAGCCTGCGTAGATCCCGCTGTCAAGGCCCGGCGGGCGGCGCGCCTGCGGGCGGCCGCGCGGCGCAAGGACTTCGAATTTCGCCGCCGGTTCCTGGGCCGCGATTTGGACGGCCTCGTCATCCAGCCCGCGGCGGACGGCGCCGAAATCCTCACCGCCAACGGCATCGAAGTGACGGTCCCGGGCCGCCCCTCTCCGAAAGGCGAACCCGTACGCGTCCGGATCACGGACGTGACGGAAGGGTTCACCGCCGGCGAACTCATCCCCTAAATCCGGTACGGTGTCCCGCGTCCCCCTGGTTAAAATCCGCCGATCCGTGCGATAATCTTTCCGTCCCTATGAATAAGATCGCCAAACTTCCTCCCGACGTCGCCCAGAAGATCGCCGCCGGCGAAGTCATCGAGCGCCCGGTCTCCGTGGTCAAGGAACTCGTCGAAAACGCCCTTGACGCCGGGGCGGGCGAGATCGGGGTAGAACTTCTGGCCGGGGGAAAGAAGAAGATCCGCGTCCGCGACGACGGCTCGGGCATGAGCCGGGCCGACGCCGGGTTGTGTTTCGAACGCCACGCCACCAGCAAAATCGCCGCCGCGGAAGACCTGCTGGCCATCCGGACGTTGGGCTTCCGCGGCGAGGCCCTGGCCGCGATCGCGGCGGTTTCGCGGCTGACCCTTAAGACGTCGGAGGGCGGGACGGACGCGGGCACGCTGATCGAGCGCGAGGGCGATGCTCTTCTCTCCGAGAAGAGCATCGCTTTTCCGCGGGGCACCTCCATCGAAGTCCGCGATCTTTTCTTCAACCTTCCGGCCCGGCTGAAATTCCTGCGCAGCGACGCCTCCGAGCTGTCGTCCATCGCCAAATACCTGACCAACGTCGCCCTGGCCTACCCCCGGCTTCGGTTGACGCTGAGCCACGGCCCGCGGACCATCCTCGAATGTCCGCCCCTGGACGGGCTGCGGGAGCGGATCTTCCAGCTCCACGGCAAGGCCCTGACCGACTCCTTGATGGAAATCGATCACGCCGCCGAGGGGAGCCGCCTCTACGGGTTCGCCTCCCGTCCGCCGGCCGGCCGCCCCGATCGGACCCATCAATTCTTCTTCGTCAACGCCCGCCCCGTCCGCGACAAGGTCCTGGCCTCGGCCCTCCAGCAGGCCTATCGCGGACTCCTGGAAAAGGACCGCTGGCCCGAGGCGTTTCTTTTTTTGAGCGTGCCGCCGGCCGAGGTGGACGTCAACGTCCATCCGGCCAAATCCGAGGTCCGCTTCCTCCGCTCGGCAGAGATTTTCCAGCTCGTATTACGCGCGGTGGACCGGGCGCGGGCCAAGGCCGGCGGCATCAAGCCCGTCGCCGCGGCCCGCCCCAAGGGCGCGGAGCGGACGGACGAGCCGGTCGAATACATCCCCGGCGCGCCCGGCGAATTCGCGGGATTGCCCTTTCGCGTCGAGGAAGGACTCCTTGCGGCGTCCGACGCCGATTCATCCGGGCGGCGCGTGCTGGGCCAGTTTGCCGACGCCTACATCGTCGCCGCCGATCCCGACGGGATCATGGTCATCGACCAGCACAACGCCCACGAGCGCGTCTTGTATGAACGGTTCGCCGAAATCGACCGCGGCCGTTCCTGGCCGGTCAAAATGAGCCTGATCCCGCTCCTTTTCGAACTCTCGCCGCCGCAGGCTGTCTCTCTGGAAGCGAACCGGACGGTCCTCCAGGAATCGGGGTTCAGGGCCGAGCCCATGGGCGGGCGGAGTTTCGCTCTCCGCGAGTATCCGGATATCTTCCAGCCCGAGCAGGCCCTGGCGGCGTTCCTCGACCTTCTCGATGAAATCCGCGAGTGCCGGGCCGAGGAGCGGAAGGCGAAGATGCTGACCATGATGGCCTGCCGGACGGCGATCAAGGCCGGCCGGCCGCTGCCTCGCGAAAAGATGGACTATCTGGTTCGGGAGCTGTTCCGCACGCCCAATCCCGCCGTTTGCCCGCATGGACGGCCGATCGTCGTGCGCCTCTCGAAGGTCGAGATCGAGAAAGGCTTGCGGCGGCGTTAGCGCGCCGGAATCCCATCAAAAAAAAGGGGACGGTTCCGAAGAACCGTCCCCTGGATCGAGCGTTCCGAAAACCGGACGATCAGTACCGTCCGCCGCGCGGGCTGTCCGTGCGGGGCTTGGCTTCGTTGACCGTCATGGCCCGGCCTTTGAAATCGCGGCCGTTGAGACCGCTGATGGCCTTTTGGGCCTCGTCCTGATTGGGCATCTCGACAAACCCGAATCCGCGGGATTCCCCGCTGATCTTGTCCTTGATGATGGCCGCGGTTTGGACGGTGCCGTACGTCTCGAACACCTGGCGGAGCTCGTCCTCGGACAGGTTCCGCAGTAGATTGCCGGCATAAATATTCATTCTCGTCTCCTTTGACGAGGGTCGAAGCCGGGATGGCAGATCCCGGGATCGCCCTAAAGCAAAAAATGGGATCCAAATAAAGGAGAGGAGTTTGAAGCCGATTAGGGCATGGGCCCCAGTTCCTTTATCGGTTCTCAGATAATGATGGGTTCGTCCCTTTACGGGACGATCAATATCTGAGCGTATTATACTCTTTTCAAGCCGCCATAGCCAACGCTATCTTTGAATTCCCGGACACCGGACCGATTTCGAAAAAGTATCCCCCCGCCCTCAAATTGACAACCCCCGGCCCTGTTGTTACCATAAGCGGGCTTTGGGACGGGGAGTGGCGCAGCCTGGCAGCGCGCTTGCCTTGGGAGCAAGAGGTCGACGGTTCAAATCCGTCCTCCCCGATTCCGATGTTCCGCCGTCCGGCGACGCGCGCCTGTAGCTCAGGTGGATAGAGCAGCTGCCTTCTAAGCAGCGGGTCGGGAGTTCGAGTCTCTCCAGGCGCGTTCCTTTTTTCCTTTATAATCTGTCGTTTCCTCAGTTCTTGATTTAAGCCAGCCTATTCCGTAGTCAGTCCTTTTGACAATCAAATGTCAAATGGGCGTCAAATGGATTCTGGGGGAGGAGTCTGTCTCATACATTCAAGGACTCTGGCCTGTCACGTCAGAGGTCGCGAGTTCAAGTCTCGTCGGCCCCGCCACTCAAACCCCTCATAAATCTAAGTATATCGGCCTTTTCCGAGTAGTCCTCTTTTCAGCCCCAATACCTTAGTTTCAGCGTTTTTCAACCGAATCTGTTACACCGGCGTTACACGGGGATCGGTCTGTCTTGCCGAAGGGAATTCGGGAATTTCGTGGCGGGACCCATTATATCGTTTTGAATTAGTGATACGGCGGATACTTATGAAAGAGCTGAAAAATGGTTTATTTTTATGATTCTATAAATATTGATTTAGAAACACACCTCATGAAGTGGCTTTAGGCCATTCCAAATCACCAAGCTTTATGAAATCCTGAAATCTCAGATTATTTCTGGATCAGTTCTAAGGGATAAGGTCCGTGGAACGACCAGGAACAAGGCCAGCTACCGGAAGCGATATGGGATCGCGGAGCAGGTCTTGAAAGGCATCAGCCTTAAGATCTTCTTCCCGAAAATCGGCTTCTGGTGCAAAGACTGCGAGTATGCAGACCAGTGCCAAAAGTGGCCTGGGCATTGACCCCAATTCCTCCAACTCAAACAAAAGGAAGCAGGATAACGGCTTCCTTTTTATTCGCTCGGATTGCCTTTCAAAATAGATTATTTTGTTCTATATTTGCTATATGTCTCTCTATGAACAAATATATCCGCCAGTCGAAACAGTTCTTGAGCTTGAACCGGAAGAATTAGCTCCCTTTGTTTTAAAACATTTAAGTCAAACCGACACATCAAATTTGAATAAATATAATTTTACTTTAGGCACTGATCAGGATTTCATAAATTGGGCCGGACGAAACGGAAGCGCAGTGCTTGAAAGATTTGTGGTTGCGTGGATGTGGCTAGAAAAAGAGCTTTTTATCGCACCAAAGCCTGGGCAGAGTCAAGACTGGGCATTCATTACTCCAAGAGGCCTTAAAGTTTTGAAGGCTCAGGAATTCTCGACTTACAGAAAAGATTATCTGTTGCCGTCCGAAGGGCTAGATCCTGTTTTAGTAAGAAAAGTGAAGCCGACATTTATCAGGGGCGATTATGACACGGCAGTATTTCAGGCTTTTAAAGAAGTGGAGATAAGGGTTAGGAATAAAGCAGGAATGACCGATAAAGATATTGGCGTTCCCTTAATGCGAAAAGCTTTTGGCCCGCCAGCTGGACCGCTTGTAGATAGAAAAGCCGATTCTGGAGAACAATCGGCAAAAATGGAATTATTCGCTGGCGCAATAGGGACTTATAAAAATCCGTCCAGTCATAGAGATGTAGAATTATCAGATCCAAAAGAAGCGGCAGACATTATTCACCTTGCAAATGAACTTCTTAGGATTGTGGAATCTATAAATCCATAGCACGTCTCTTTATATGTGGAAGCCTATAAAATGGTTGATACAGGCAAAAACTCTTTAATGGGATTCTCTTTTTCGTTAATGTTGTTATAATTGAAAACGAAATCTGATAGGCAAAAATATATTTGAATATTTTGCAATAACGAAGTAATAACAATGGGGATATTAAAATATGCCCAAAATAAGAAACATACGACTTAATAGATTAGTAAAAATAAATTTTGATGAGTTTAAATTATACAATACTAACCCAAGAGATGCTTTTGAGAGCCTATCATATTTCCTTTTCTGCCGCCGATTTAAAGTTTCAAAAGGTATTTCCCGTTATAAAAATCAAGCAGGGATAGAAACAAATCCGATAGCTGTAGGCAAAAAATTAATTGGATTCCAGTCCAAGTTTTTTGAATACAAGATAGATGATAGACAACTTATTGACAGTCTGAAGACTGCCAAAGACAAATATCCCAAATTAAATAAACTAATATTTTATATAAATAAAGAGTTTTCTGCGGGTCGTGGCCTAGTAACTATTCCTTCTGGCAGCCAAAAGGCAGTGGAGGATGAAGCGAAGAATCTTCATATAAATATTGAATGGGTTGTGCCAAGCAACTTTGAAATATTGCTCAATGAACCAACAAATCTAGATTTAGCCCAATTATATTTTAATACTCCTGATCAGATTGGATTCATTAAAGCCGGAGTTAATCACAGAATCCAAACGCTTTTACAATCGGACGAATATTTAAAATTACCATTGGTAAAGGACGGCAAGATCGTAAAAAGGCCGGTCGCGAGTATCCTGCGAAGTAAACCAAAAAGTACTTCAATATTTGGACATCCAGGTTCGGGGAAAAGCGTCTTTATCCACTATCTTTTTAGAGAGTTTGGCGGATTAAGTAAAAAAACAGAAAATCAAATGGTACGGCTTCTAGTAAGGAACCAAGCTGTTCCTATGCTTATTAATTTGAAAGACTGTATTACCGAAAGCTTAGAGAATTTAATAAGAGTAAGGCAGATTGAATCAAACGTAAGAAGACAAAGTCTAGGCTTCATCTATCTTCTCGATGGCCTCGATGAATTAAGCGAAGATAGGGTAGATCAAGTTCTATCATCGTTAAGAGAACTTGAACAGCAACCTGAAACAAAAAAGATTATTATTTCTTGTCGATCGGGAAATATAAACAGAATAAAAGTCCCCATTTACTTTCCTCATATTATTGGTTTCCATTTTTGTGATCTAGATGCCGCATATATTCAAAAGTACTTTGTAGCTAAGCACGACAAAGAAAAGATTAAGTTGTTGAGCCGACTCCATAAAAATAATCAAAATGTGTTTAATGAAATAAAAGATGTTCTTTTAATTGGGCTGTTGTGGGAAACTATAGAAAAACTTGGACCAAATAGTACTGTCGCTGATTTAATTGAACAGAAAATTATTCTTCTGTTGAACAATCCTGATCACAAAAAATATGTTGATATTCTTAATTTGCTGGATGCTAAATCGGATGAAATTATTGCCCTGAACCAGGAGATTTCATTTAAATTCCAAAAGAATCTTCAATATCGTTTCACTCGTAAAGAGTTGCAGAAGGTAATACTAAATAATTATCCCCGGCTAGACTACAAATCTGTTAACGAATTGATAAATTACTTAAGCAACTTGTTTTTTGATAGCAACTACATAGATGATGATTCTAGTCCGGGCTTTATATACCAACACCGTAGCTATCAAGAATTCTTTTTCACTCAACGATTGAAAAATGAGTACGAGAGAGATCCAAGCATTCTCCGGAATTTGGATATTTTATCGAATCGAGAATATTTTGAAGGGTACTTTTTGCCGTATCTTAGAAAAGAATATGAAAGAAAAGAGAATATCCCGGGATTGCTCGACTTGAATTTAATCGATGTATATTTAGGCAACTATAGAGGCTTCGGAGTTGGTGATGCATATTATCTTAATTCATCGGAATTTATTCCAGCTTTAGCGAATCAAAATCCATATCTAATTGATGAACTTCTTGAAAGTGAATATTTACAGGTAAATAAAATCCTATTGATCGATACCATATTATTAAAAGATAAATTGATGCAATGGCAAAAAGACAAGGATGATTTTAGCCTTAACGATTACATCTCTTCGATTTGGAGTAGCGGGCTTAGTTCTCTTATTAAGAACATTGTGATTTTTTGGAAAGAAAATAAAAAAGAAGTTGCTAATAAGTTGCTTTGCAATCTCGATGAAACAGTTTCAATTTATGAAAAGAGTAAATATTTAGAACTAATAGATAAAAAAAGAAAACCAGACGATCCCTATTGGAAACAATGGGAAGACTATATTTACATCCTAATTTGTATTAAAGGCAAAAAAATATCAAACATATTCGAAAAACTAATTCGTTACAATTACCAATATTTTAAGGAGGGGTCAAACAAGTTTGCTGAAAAGGATGAAGGGAAATATAAGTTGGTCAAGTCTTTCTTTAATGTCGTTATGAGTTATAAGCCTTCTTTTCTTATATCGAATATAAATCAGCTGGACGATTATGAGCTTATTGCCTTCCTCGATATACTTCGGTCGTATAAAATAATTAATTTATTTATAAATAATAAAATATTACAAGCAAAGATTAGATCAGAATTAGCTATTAGAAATATCGTATTATCAGAAGAATGTTTCTTTATTGCTTTTTATAAGGCTTACTTGCGCATCCCATTTAGCGAAGATGAGAATAAACTATTAAGAGAAATGATAAACAAGCTCAAGAAAGAACATATAACTGATTGGAGCTTTCGTGATGTTCAGATCAAATATGCATTTGTTTCATTTGCACTTGGCGAAAATAGTATAAAAAGCCTGGAACCTGATTCAGACGGTCATGGCGGATACTATAACGAGCTCTTTCTGTATTCAGCTATGTTTGATGTCTATGTAAGAATTATGGAGGGGAAAAAGACCTTAGGACAGGCACTTCGTAGCTATTTATCTTATGTCGATCATCATAAAAAAAATGTGGAACCTTATAATAAAGTAGGCCTCTCTTTTTTATGGGCGGAAATATTTTGTATTTCGGATAAATTATCTGCCGATGACCTGATCCTTTTTAAAACTCGATTATTACATGAAGATACAAATGTTATCTCGTATAGCTTTCACTATCATCTGGCTGCAATCAATAAAAAGCTATTTGATAAAATTGTAAATGAAAGTGAAATAATAAAGTATGAGGTCGAATTAAAAAACGCTGAAAACTATCAGTCTCTTGTAAACGATTGTTTTTCTCTTGCTTATTTCTATTCGAGATTGAATGAACAAAAATCAAGACGATATTTTATCAAAGGTCTAATAGATGGTATTCTCAGGCACGGTTGGCGAAAAGATACCTTAGTTAGTTACCAACTCGTAGAAGGCCTTGAGATTCTTTGGAGAAATAATTGGGAGACTAGAGAAAGACTGAGCAGACTTGCACATGAAGTATTTGATTTAACTCTCCGCGTTAGCGAGTTCACCGACGGCAAAGCCACTTGGCAAGGGCCATATAATCTTATTGATCTTGTTTCGAAATATGATCTCGAGCTTGCTGAAGCGTTCAAAAAGAAACTGATTGATATAAAGGGCTATTCAAACTTCAATAACATCGCTGTAACGAGTATTTTGTTAGGTCTAGTGCGAATGGGCGCTACTCTCAAGGATATAGAAAAACGAATGTCTGAGTTTAGAAAAGATTATGATTATGAAGGTAAGCCACAAGCAGATATATACGAACAAAAAATTGAGGTTTATGTAGCTATCGCCGAATCTGATTTATATAAAGATCAAGATCGAGAAGACGCTCTCGTAAGGGCATATGATTTAATTGAGGAGATGAAAAAAGCAAACGTATCATATTATCTTAACGATAGTTATTACGGGGAACTTAAGATTCGATATTTAGCCTTGTGTCAAAAATATCGTAAAAAGCCGAATGTGGAAATAGAAGAAAAAAATGATCTACCACGGAATCCAAGATTTTCCGAAAAAGACTTTATTAAAGGTTTAAGGAAAATTAATACTAGATCCAAGATTAACAATTTATACAAAAAAATAGAGAACTATGAATCCGGCATTGTACTAACCCGGAAAGATTCCTGGCAGGCGCTATTAGAGCATACCTACAAAATATCTGGCAATATAAGTCCGTTTATCAAACTGCTCGATAGATTTAGCTTTCCTCACACTAACTTCTACACCGATAACTCTCGATACTTTCATTATGGACTAGCTTTTGCATTATCAAATATCAATATGAAACTTGAGGCAGTAAGACATCTTTATAAAAATACCGGTCATGGTGGATTTATAAATATGATGAAGGTATATGAGGTTATAGGCTATAAACAGATGGGTAACGAGCTTTTTAATAGATATCTTCAACTCTGCCATTTCTTAAGCGATTAGAATATTGTTTTAGCTTTATTCATTGTGCGGAATCAAAGTTATCGAATTGTGGATTTTTTCCCGCCTTGTAAATCAAAGCGCTTAATTTAGGTCGTGTCACATGACGTTAGCAACTTCGGGTTCATCGTAAGCCTCTTCAGTTAACCGCACGGCCCATAGAAATAGAATACTTCCTCTAATTTGGATTGGTCTTTGAAGAGATCCTGCGATGGCTCCTCCTTTAGGTGAAATTGTGAACTCTCCTATGCACTACCCAATTATAAAGATTGTGTTCCAATATCATTGGGATTTATTGGTATAAGAGCTATATTTCCTTTATTCCAAATAGCACGTAGCTCTTTTGGAAATCTGAAAAACCTAATGTATAGATGTTCCTCTGCTATAAATCGTTTGTCTCTCTCGGACAATAATAGGATCGCATTTTGGGCAATTGCCTCAAGCTTTTCTAATTCCGGAAAATCCTTTATTATCGAAATAAAAGAAAATTCCATGATTATACGATGTTTTCCAGATACCCATATATTGGGAGCAGGAATGGAAAGTTGTTCGGAAAGATCTGTCCCGATTTTTCGCATTTCAGGTAAGCTCTCTATTTGATTCCGTAAGCTAGCTATTAGAGATAACAATTTTAGTACGCTCAATATATTCGTTCGAATTAATTCTTCCGGTATGCCTTCAGGGAGATGGCCTGACCTATGAATAATTTCATTTCTCCAACTTATGGCTTTAAGAACGTTCTTAAACTCGACCTTTTTTATTTCATCTGGATGAAGGCAGAGATCTAGTAGACCTGCGATTCGAGCTGATAGCCCCATTTGAGGCTGTATAAAAAGACTAATTCTTTCTTTTGGGATATTTTTAAATGAAGAAAGATAGCTATTCAAATATTGGTTAATTACGATATCAAGACCAATGATAGCTTCTACTAAAGCCATACGGAAATTTCGATCATTAAGATATTCGATACAATTAACTAAGAATTCTTGCTCAGGTCGGGGGGTTATATCATCTTGAATTGATTCCTCAATATCCGGTAATAATGATGAATCGATTTCAGCGAGATTGCCAGGGAATAGAACCGAAATTAAATCTAATATCCGATCTTCTTTTAAGAGCCGAACCCAATTCTTTCCATCATCGGATATCTCAACTGCCCATCTTCTAAAGAGCCTCATAGAGTCCGATCCGTGAGGATTAATTTCTTTCGCTATTTCAGCAAAGCCGGTATTTCGAATAGACCGAAGAACGCGGTTCATTGTGGAGACCATGATCTTTAACAGACGTGGATATTCTGATTCTTGAATAATATCTATCTTGATATCTTCGATTTGGAAAATTATATCTCTTAAAGTGCGATAGAAAATCACTTGTTTCTTATCAGTTTGGACCGGTTTTGGCGTGTCTCCTGATAACTCGATCTTTACGGTGGTTCTTCTATGTGTGAACTCGACAGCCAATTCTAGTCGTTCAGGAGATGGCCCTTTGAGATCAAGCGGAAGAGGATAATGCCATTTGATTTTCATTCTAGTCCCCTTTAGATCGAGCAAAAAGCTTGACCGTGCACAATGTATCATCTCTGAAGTTAGGTTTTCAAGCATTGATCTGTTGCACAGTTCTTTGGAATATCGGCTTCCTGCCCCAGCGGTATTGGAGCCTAAAACTTTCACTCCACAGATTATACAGCTAAGTGAGTATGAGTCATTTTTGAGATCGGCCGCTTCCAAACGCAGGAGCCGTCATGATACGCCCCTCTACACGCGTAGGAACGATTCTGATTGGGAACCCACTACCTCCCCTAAGGTTCAGTCAAACAAATGCCTTCCAGGAAAAGCTCAAGCAGTAAAACGCTGGTCCTGGGCTATTCTACGCGCGGTTTCAGGCGCTCAAAAAGCCAAAAAATACACTTTTGGCTGGACCAGTTTTGGGGTGAGGCTCCAAGCCTAGAGCTTTCAATTCACAAGTGGTACACTAAATGGAGGCGGGTCAGAAGCTTGATGAAAAAATATATAAAAGCAAAAAAGAGAGTTGATCCATTGATTATCTTTCCCATCCAATCACAAATCGATGAATAAAGGTCCGTACGATGGATATCCAAAAAAGACTTATTAGTCCTTGCGCGTCATTTTCTCCAGAAAATGATGAAGTAACTGTTGATATTGGTGCTTTAATCAGGAGAATTATTTTATTTGATACTTATTTGCTTCAATCAATACGTCTAAAGGAGATCCCCCAATTTATAAAAATATTTGGATTTGAGGGCACCATAGAACTCCTATTATCAAGCGTACTCCTTATTCATTTGGATCCGACAACCATCGGCCAAACGGGCCAAACTGCAATTCTTGAGAGCAGAAAGAAAAAAGGAGTATTGCCCTTAGGGGCTTACTCTTTCTCTGTTATTAAAGCTCATGCTTATAACGATTACTTAATGAGTTGCATTGATAAAATATTTATAGGGGGAGAATTCTCGTCAAAGCAAAAAGCTTTATTAAGCGAAGCAATAATAAAAGCTAATGTAACGAAATTTCAAGAATCTGGATACGAATCGATAAAAACACTTAAAAGGGACTTGGTTACAAATAATCAATTAATTAGATCTATTATATCAAAGGAAATTTCAAAAACAATTAACAGGTACGTTAGTGGAGAAGGATTCTCTTTAAAAATTTATCAAATCGACGAAGAAGATTTTAAAGTCGATTCGGATTTAGGAAGATATGGTTTTTCTGAAAACGAAAATCATAAGTTAATCGAAAGGTCATTCCTCACACTGGGGGGGATGAATCAAAGAATCGAGGAAATGAGTGCTTATAGAGCTTTGTCAGGATTCATAGGTACTGAATTGCCCATTTTTGAGGAAAAATTAGACTTTCTTGCTAATATTATCTCGCCTCATATGCGTGAAAAGGAAATGAGGAGAATACTTGAGATTAAAGGATTTCCAGACATTAATCCCCATGATTCTTCAATTAGGGTCGATGTAAATAAATTGCTAAGTATAAGAGATAGAAGAGAGTGTATTGAGTTTCGGAATTGGCTACGGACTACCGAAAATTTATCAGATGAAGAAATTATTTCGCAAATCGGAAATATTAAGCCATTCTTAATCGATATTCTAAATTCAGGGAGCTTTCGAATAATTCGTTTTATGATTTCAGCCACATTAGGATTACTAAACCCAATCGTGGGTGTGACATCGAGCTTCATTGATACTTTTATTATTGAAAAAATATTGCCGATATCAGGACCCATGGCTTTTATTAGTAGCCATTATCCATCGATTTTTAAATAAGATCGATTTAGTATATGTATCGCCTAGGGGATTGTAGTTAATAAACTAAGATTAATGGATCTTCAATTTGAGAAATACGAATGCTAAAAGACTGTGCGGACGTTTTCCGTAAAAATCCGAAGATCAAGTGGAGAGGTTTGGAAGAAGTAAGGCCTTACTCGACTCATAAACGCGCCCCATGCTTTTTGAGTAGCTCGACCATGTCTTTATGGCCTTCTATCGTGGGAAGATAAAGAGGTGTATACCCATTTACAGTCTTGGCGTTCACGTCCGCACCATTGGCTATTAGCAGTTCTACAAAGTCCTTGTAGCCGCGTGCAGCGGCCGCGTGAAGCGGCGTAAAACGCATATTATTCTTAGCGTTCACGTCCGCGCCTTTGGCAATTAGTAGCTCGGCAATGTCCTTGAAGTCTTTATTAGCGGCCCAACGCAAAGGTGTCACGCCACTATCATCTTTAGCATTCACGTCCGCACCTATAGCGATAAGTAGCTTAGCCACTTCCTTACGGTCATCCATGATGGCTACGTGCAGTGGTGTATTGTTTTCCCAGCCCTTAGCATTTATATCTGCGCCTTTCGCAATCAATAAGTCGATAAGTTCCTTTCTATGGGCGACAACGTTTTCTTGAATAGAAGAAATTGCGTAGTGCAGATGCGTCATGCCGATACCATCCTTGGCGTTTACGTCCGCGCCTTTATCGATCAGCAGTTCGACTATATCCGTGTAGCCCCTTGTAACAGCGAGATGCAATGGAGTATCGCCGCCGTAGTCCGTGGCGTTCACATCAGCACCCTTAGCAATGAGCTGCTCTGCTAAATCTCTATAGCCATTGAAAACAGCCTGGCAAAAAGGTGTATAGCTTATAGCATCCTCAGATTTTAAAGCATCTGCTTTAGCGCCTTTGAGGAGCAGAAGTTGGCGCATATTCTTATCGCCCAATAGATCGGCGTAACGTAGCGGAGTCGCACCAAAATTATTTATTATATTTAAATCTGCGCCTTTATTGATTAACAACTGCGCCAATTCGACATTTTTATTCAATACGGCTGCAAAAAGCGGGGTTCCGCCATAATTGTCCTTCGCATTTGTATCCGCGCCTTTGGCAATCAGTAAATTGGCTATATCTGTTGAGCCAAATTCGGCAGCCGAATGTAAAAGAGTGTATCCGCTTTTTGTTTTTGCTTTGACGTCCGCGCCTTTATCAATTAAATAGCTTAAGGCTTCTTTTTGTCCTTCTCTAATCGCATAGAATAAGGGCGATATTCCTGTTCCATTATGGACGTTCAAATCCGCCCCTTTATTTATCAATAATCCGATCATTTCCTTATCGCTGCTTAAAATAGCCGAATACAATGGCGTATATCCGTTCTTATCCTTTGCATTTACGTCTGCTCCGTTAGAGATTAGCCATTTAGCCAAGTCCTTATGCCGTTTATGGGCAGCGATGTGTAAAATCGTCTCGCCGTTATTATCTGTGGCGTTTAAAGCCCCGCCTCTCTTTAAATGACGTTTCACATCAGAAAGATCACCTTTATCGGCAGCTTTATATATGTTTTCGTAGATCAGAGGTTTATTATCTTGGCATCCCCAACTTAGCAGGACAATGAAGATAATCATCACGCTGTAAAAATATTGAATCTTTTTGTTTCGATTCCTCATAACTCCCCCTTTGGGAACCTTTATATCGTTTATCCTGAAAAACTGATTCCATCCTTGGAGCTAACGCGTCCTCACCTAATGTACTGTATCATCTGTGAAGTCGAAGTTCTAGACTGAGATTAGCCTAGCCCAATTTGAAAGGGTATCTTATGGAATCGATTCTGTAAACTCCCCCTGTTCCTTGCTGTTAAAAGATTCGCAGATCCCATTTGATGAGGCTGGCGGCAAGAAGGCGTTAATCACAAGTGAAAACGCATATTTAAACAATAAATACCTACTAAGGTAAATTTAAGTTGATAAAGCAGGATGTGCGTAACGTATTGCCTGAATAAGGAAATCATTAATAAAAAAGAACCAGAAGCTTGTCATATATAACGTATAGATTAGAATAGAAATAGGACATTATTTGTGGCTCGTAAAAAGTTATAAGACGGGGTCTAGAGCAATGTTTCTCCATCGCGTAAATTAAAGTCCCATCAAATACTAAATATTTGTTTTTTGAGAAAGAGTTAATTGCATGAAGTTGCACCTCGTAATAGAGATCCATAGGACTGTAATTCCGCATTCCCAAAAACGAGCATGTCCAAATTTCCAGAAGGGCCAAAAAGCTAAAACGGCGTGTTTCTCATTATAAATAATGGAGAAAAATTTTTTATAAATTTCTTGAAGCTCCGAAAAAAAAGGTTCATGCTATCAGTGGCCCCCATTTAACGGAGCGGCAGGTGATCAGGCGAATAACTCTATATATTGATTGAAATAATTGAAAAGTAAGATGATGAAGAAAGGAGAGCAAAGAACAAAAGAAAATAAATAAAAAAGAAAATCTCAGTACTAATGAGAGATAAAAATTCTTGAAAATGAAGTTTGATTTGAAAGTCCAAAATGTTTGTTGAGAAGGATAAAAGTAAGTAAGAAAGAAATTGGAGCACTAATAATCAGACAATAGATTTTTAAAGTAATTCTAGTTCGCATACGCCACTTATAGAGTGGCATTTTTTTTACCCCAATTAAGGAGAAAGGGAATGTTATTGCTTATTGATTATGGCTAACCAGTCGAAGTTACAGGAGATACGAGAATATCGAAGTTAATGGAGTTAGCTAAAAGAGATACATAAAAAATACTATATGGAGGAATCACATGAGCCGAAGAAAAAAGATGAATAAGATCCAAGGACGATTCATCCCAGTTACGTTTCCTATGTTGAATAGTTTGGCTTGGAAAACGCTATCCTGTGCCGCCGTCTGGGTATATTTGGAATTAATGAAAAAGTTTAAAGGCAACAATAAAGACGATCTCTCTTTGACCTATTCCGAGATCAAGTGGAAGCTAAAAAGCTCCGCGACTGTCAGCAAAGCTTTCAAGCAACTTGTAGCTTGCGGATTTTTTAAAGTAATTCGTCCAGGCGGGTTGTATAGGGGATGCACTATCTATGGGATTAGTGGCGAGTGGAAAACCTACCTAGGCAAACACGGTTCCATTGTTGTCGTTCCAAACCAAGATGATGATCCTAGCAAAGACCTTGATTCCGCTCTTGGAGGTTCTAGATGAGCCAGAAAAAGCTTTAATTTTTGTTTAATTATGCTTTGCTTTTTAAACCGCTACGGCGATTTCCCCTCTAGCTTGGTTTAATTTATGAATCGTATTGCCAGATTATGGAAATTTCGCTGATTCATTTTCTAAATATCTCTATAGATATACCAAGCATGGTTAGGTTCTTTAAAAGGAGTTCTTGTAAGTCTTAATAGCTCACCCTTGGGATGTAAAGATTTGTTAGCGAAAAAAAACAGTGGGGGGGGGAGTTAGATTTGAAGTCTGACTCCCCTCCATTTCATGAAGTATTTTTTTGCGATTAGGTGCCTCAATTAGTAAGGACGTTGAATATGAGATTCATTCTCACTTGATTCAATAAAATCCTAAAAGGATCTTATTGCTAGTTCAATAGAATAGAGATCGCAGCCTGTAAATTCAGAATAAATGCATTTTTAATGTTTTTTAAAAGTGGCCCCCAAGAGAAATCCTGGGGATTACCAAGAAAAACGCTTTAAAAACGTTCCCATAGCGATTTTGGGCTTATTTGGGGTTCATCCTTGGGTGTTAATTGAGGAATAGAAATGCTCCTTACAGTGAAGGAAGCTGCTCTTCACCTGAAAATGCACCCGAATACTGTCTACGACTGGGCCAAAGAAGGAAAGCTTCCATCAATCAAACTGAACGGGCGAGTTCGTTTTGATCAAGACAATCTGGATAATTTTATAAAAATAAATAAGCGTGCGGTTTTTGATCCCAACCCTGTCCTAATCCAAACTGGAATCTCCCTTGAACGCTATGATAAACTCCTCCTTCGTAGGAGGACGGAGTTGAACGGAATAACCCGTTTCAACTACGGCATAGGCTCCGTCATCCTGAGGAAAACGAACAGAAAGGAGGAGAAGTACTACATCGATTATCAGATCGATGGGCGCCGTGTGAGGAAGACTGTTAAGGGAGCTCAAACTAGGGCCGACGCGCTGAAGGTTCTGAATGCAGAGGTATCGGATGCATTCCGGGGAAAACATGGTTTCAAGAAAGACGTTCCGCTTCTGTCGTTCCGGGAAATGGCTGATCTGTATCTGGAACGGTACTCCAAGCCCAAGAAGAAAAGCTGGAAGACGACGGACTTGGTATTCCTCGGTCCCCTTAAAAGGGCGTTCGGCGACCTCAAGCTCGGCTACGTGAAGGCGGAAATGGTGGAAGAGTATATGGCGAAAAGGTTGGCGGACGGGCTTAAGCCCTGTTCGGTCAATCGCGAGGTGTCCTGTCTCAGGACGATCTTTAACGTCGCCATCTCCTGGGGTTATGCTTCGGAGAACCCGGTCAAGAAGGTGAAGCTATTTTCCGAGAAGGAAAATATCAGAGAACGGGTTCTTCTCCCCGAGGAGGAGACGAAGCTTCTTCTCAGCTGTTCTCCCCATCTTCGCCCGATTCTTGAGGTCGCCCTGAATACCGGCATGCGACGCGGCGAGATCTTTCAGCTTCGGTGGGAGCATGTGGATCTGGAAATGGGCGAGATTCGGATCGTCCGGAGCAAGAGCGGCAGGGGCCGAGTTGTATCGATCAATTCCGGACTCTTGGCGGTTCTGAAGGGCCTGAGATCCGAGGCGGGTTCCGGTTTCTACGTATTTATCAATCCGGAGACCGGCAAGCCCTATGTAGACGTCAAGAGAGCCTTCCAGACTGCGTGTCGACGGGCCGGCATTAAGGATCTAAGATTCCATGACCTCCGGCACACGTTTGCCAGCCGCTTGGTGAAGAGGGGTGTCGACCTGATCTTGGTCAAGGAATTGATGGGGCATGCTTCGGTCATCACAACCCAGCGGTACACGCATTCCCAAGCCGCAGAGAAGAAGCGGGCTGTCGAACTTCTCTGTTTGAAGGCCCCGGAACCGGCCCAGGAGCGTCAAACGGCCGTCAAATCTGAGGCTATCCCCGTTGACCCCAGCCTTCTAACCCATTCATTCTCGGACAATTAGAACGATGCCCCTGGTATGTCAGCTTCTGCCTTCTAAGCAGCGGGTCGGGAGTTCGAGTCTCTCCAGGCGCGCTTTTTCCCCAAATCGGAAACGACCGCATCCCCTTTATGGGGGAGGAGGGGTGATTAAATTTCACCGGGCTAATACTCGGGCGCGGTGATTGATCCTTGTTCCAAGAGCGGCGATAATCATGCGCGTGCGTGAGAAAAGAGGCGAGAGAAAATCCGCGGCCGTGAGCGTCTATTTCTAGGGAGAAGGCAGGATAGTGACAATAATTGTTGACAAAAAATGTCATTTTATTTAATTTGAGAGACAAAAGAGAGATATAAATGGGTTCAAGCCTCGGCGAAATTCTCCTGCGTGAGAAAGTTCTCACCGCCGATCAATTGCTGTCGGCCCAGGAATTTCAGCGCAAGCACGACGTATCCCTGGCCGGCGCCATCATCGCCCAGGGCGCCATTACGGCCGAGGAAATGGCCCAGGGCCTGAGCCGCCAACTCGGTTACCCTTACATCGATCTGGATCAATTCGAAGTCTATCCCGACGTCATCAGCCTGGTGACCGTGGATGCGGCCAAAAAATACATGATCATGCCCATCCACCGCATCCGCTCCTTCCTGACCCTGGCCATGGTCGATCCGACCGACATGGAGGTGATCGAGGACATCCGGTTCCGCACGGGCCTGAGCATCCAGCCCGTGATCGCCTCGGAATCGGGCATCACGAACGCCATCAACAAATACTACGGCGCCTCGCATGCCATCAAGGCCAAAAAGGTGGTCGAGGAAATCGAGCTGGCCGACGACAGCAAGATCAGCATCATCCAGGAATCCAAGGAGGAGTTCGACGTCCAGGAGGACGAACAGCACGCCGACGAAGCGCCGATCATCACCCTGGTTAATTCCATCTTCGTCGAAGCCATCAAAAAGGGCGCCAGCGACGTCCACTTCGAACCCTACGAAAAATCCTTCCGCGTGCGCTACCGCATCGACGGCCTCCTCTTCGAGTCGATGAACCTGCCCATGAAGTTCAAGAACCCCGTCCTGTCGCGGATCAAGATCATCTCCAATATGAATATCGCCGAGAAACGCCTGCCCCAGGACGGCCGCATCAAGATGCGGATCAAGCTCGATAGCGGCCAGAAAAAGGACGTGGACATGCGCGTCTCGTCCCTTCCGAGCATCTTCGGTGAGAAGATCGTCTCCCGTATCCTGGACCGGGAAAACCTCCAGATCGACATGACCAAGCTCGGGCTGGAGCCCGAATCGCTGGAGACCTTCAGGAAAGCCATCAACCGGCCGTGGGGCATCCTGCTGGTCACCGGCCCGACCGGAAGCGGCAAGACGAACACCCTCTATTCGGCCGTCTCCACGCTGAACGCCATGGAGAAGAACATCATGACCGCCGAGGACCCCGTGGAGTTCTATATCCCGGGGATCAACCAGGTCAACATCCGCGACGAGATCAACCTCACCTTCGCCACCGCCCTGCGCGCCTTCCTCCGCCAGGACCCCGACATCATGCTCATCGGCGAGATGCGCGACAGCGAGACCGTCGATACGGCCATCAAAGCCGCCCTGACCGGCCATCTCGTCTTCTCCACCGTCCATACCAACGATGCGGCCTCGACCATCCATCGCCTGATCAACATGAACGTCGAGCCGTTCCTCATCGCGGATTCCGTCGTCCTGGTCGTGGCCCAGCGGCTGATCCGCAAAATCTGCCGCAAGTGCGGCACGCCCCAGAAATATTCCATCGGCGTCCTGACCGATCTGGGCTACAGCCCCGAGGAAGCCGAAGGCATCACCGTCCTCAAGGGGAGCGGCTGCGAAATCTGCAACAGCACGGGCTACAAGGGTCGGACCGGTCTTTTTGAAGTCATGGCGGTGACGCCGGCGATCCAGGAGCTCATTCTACAGCGGGCCCAGTCCAAGGACATCAAGCGCGAGGCCCTGGAACACGGGATGATCTCCCTGCGGCGGAGCGGCCTGATCAAGATCAAAGCCGGGATCACCTCGATCGATGAAGTGGTCCGGGAAACGGTCCGGGACTAGGAGACCGCCCATGACCATGTCCATCCAGGACCTCCTCCAAATCACCGTCGACGCGGACGCCTCCGATCTGCACATCACGACTTCCGTCCCGCCGCGCATCCGTGTCCACGGCACGCTCAAATCCATCGACCATCCGCCGCTGAACCCGGCCGAAACAAAACAGCTCGTTTACAGCCTCCTGACCGACAAGCAGAAAAAAATATTCGAAGAAAAGCTGGAATTGGATTTCTCCTTCGGCTTGCGGGACCTGGGCCGCTTCCGGGCCAATGTCTTCATGCAGAAAGGCGCGGTGGCGGCGGCCATCCGCCGGTTCCTGCCGACGATGTGGAGCTTCCAGCAGCTGGGCATCCCGGCCCGCGTCGCCCAGTTGTGCTTTCTACCCCGCGGCCTCATCCTCGTCACCGGGCCCACCGGGTGCGGCAAGTCGACGAGCCTGGCCTGCATGATCGAGCACATCAACACCGAGCGGGCGGTCCACATTGTCACCATCGAAGACCCCATCGAGTATTTTTTCACCCCCAAGAAAGCGCTGGTCAACCAGCGCGAGCTGTTCGCCGACACGCTGTCCTATTCCAATGCCCTGCGGTCCGTCCTGCGCGAGGATCCCGATGTCGTCCTGGTCGGCGAAATGCGCGACCTGGAAACCGTGGAGATGACCATCCGGGTAGCCGAAACGGGGCACTTGACCTTCTCCACCCTGCATACCAACTCGGCCTCGGAGACGATTTCGCGCATCATCGACATCTTCCCTCCGCAGTACCAGGCCCAGGTCCGGATCATGCTCTCGATGTCCCTGGAAGCGGTCCTGACCCAGGCCCTCCTGCCCCGGGCCGACGGCAGAGGCCGCGTCCTGGCTATGGAGATCCTCATCCCCAACGCGGCCATCCGCAACCTCATCCGCGAGGGCAAGCTGCACATGATCTACGGCCAGATGCAGCTGGCCCAGGAAAAATCGGGGATGCAGACGTTCAACCAGTCGCTGTCCGAGCTCTATTTCAAGAAGCAGATCAGCCGCGAAATGGCCTTCTCGATCACCTCGTTTCCGGAGGAGCTCACCGACATCATCCAACGGCGGGAGGCGCGTCCCATGAACCCTATTCCACATCCAAGCGCGAAGCGCTAGAAAGGACCGGCCATGCCCCTCTATGCGTGGAAAGGCAAGAATCGCTACGGCGACGCCGTCAACGGCGAACGCGTCGCCGGGTCGTCCGAGGAACTCACCCGCATTCTGCAGAAAGAACAGATCCAGGTCGCCGGCATCACGCTCAGGCGCGAGCCGCTCAAGATCCCCTTCCTGAACTCGGAAAAGGTCAAACTCAAAGAGCTCGCCATCTACAGCCGCCAATTGGCCGTGCTCATCGACGCCGAGCTTCCGCTGATCCAGAGCCTGAACATCCTGGCCGAACAGTCGCACAACAAGTACTTCAAGAAAGTCATCACCAGCGTCGCCGCGGACATCGAGGCCGGCTCCAGCCTGAACCAGGCCAAGCGCAAGTTTCCCAAGGTCTTTGACGACCTCTACTGCAATCTCATGGCCTCGGGGGAACAGAGCGGCTCGCTGGATGTCATGCTCCAGCGGCTGGCCGAATACATCGAGAAGGCCGTCAAGCTGCGCGGCCAGGTCCGGCAGGCCATGATCTATCCCGTGGCCATCTTCAGTTTCGCCATCCTGGTGGCCGTTTTCATGCTTTGGAAGGTCATCCCCATTTTTTCCAACATTTTCGCCGAACTCGGCGCGGCCCTTCCGGGGATCACCCAGGCCGTCATCAGCCTCAGCCATTTCATCCAGAACGACATCCTGTTCGTCTTCCTGGGCCTCATCGCCGCGATCTTCCTCTTCCGCTATTACCGGAAGACCCCTGCGGGCCACCTGGTCGTGGACCGGGCCATCCTGCGGGTGCCGGTGTTAGGCAAGATCATGTCCAAGGTGGCCGTTTCCCGCGTCACCCGGACCCTGAGCACGCTTCTGTCGGGCGGCGTGTCCATGCTCGAATGCCTCAAAATCTCGGCCAACACGTCGGGCAACTTGGTCATCGAGAACGGCGTCCTGGAGGCCCGGCGCCTGGTGTCCGAAGGCCGCAGCCTGACCGACGCCTTCAAGGTCGGCGGCCGCTTTCCCTTCATCATGACCCAGATGATCAAGGTCGGCGAGGAGACCGGAACCCTCGATCAGATGCTCAGCAAGTTGGCCGGTTTCTACGACGACGAGGTCTCTGCGTCGGTGGCCGGCCTGCTGGCTAT
>Ga0315279_10002401_pt1 | contig 28249 bp, 26 predicted proteins | sample YL17G06_20_MG_FD_203694 | JGI IMG/M metagenome (GOLD analysis project Ga0315279, IMG submission 203694) | Sediment microbial communities from Yellowstone Lake, YNP, Wyoming, USA - YL17G06_20 | ecosystem: Environmental > Aquatic > Freshwater > Lake > Sediment | place: USA: Wyoming | collected... | reverse complement strand
TTGCTTATAGCTTTTATTCCTTTTATAATCCTTCCTAAATGGTTCTTTTCGTTTCGGAAGGCAAAACGCCGTGCCGCTAGAGCCATTTTCACACTTTATACTGCAGGATATTACCTGGCAATGTATTTTCTAACGCAAAATATCTACTTTGCCCATGGGACAGGAGAAGCTATTAAATATTATGCTGTTACCCCAGAAGGATACCGCTTTTTTGACTCACCTGGTTTCGACCCTAAGTATGGAATGAAGTTAGAAAAAGTAACCCCAGACATAGCACGTGTATACGAAATGACTAAAGGTGTTCCAATTTCGTCCACACCAAGCAATCCTGATACAATGTCCGCATTCTTTGATCCATATACAGGCGCACCGGCAACCTGGTATTCGCAACGTCCAGATGGTACCCTTGAGTTTTTCAAAAACCCTGGTTATCATCCTAAATATGGAACCCCTTTAAAGCCTGTTACACCCGAAATTATTCAACAATTTGAAGCCCAGAAGGCCAAACTAGAAGTGAACAAAATGCACGCATCTCAACAAAGGGAATTCGAGGCAAGACTTCAAAAATATCTAAATCCATCGGCAAAGATGTTAGCAGGCAAGAAGTCTATATTATTAATGGTAATTAATGAAGCCAATGGAGGGAGGAAACAGAACAAAGAGTATGAAAATGATCTAAAGTCTCTTTTGATGTCACATGGTTTGTTAATAGCCACTGGGTTGTTCACTCCTAATTTCTTTGCAGACGGATATGCCGACGCATTATGTGGCGGACAGTCAAAGATTTTGAACGAGTTGCTGGTCAATCGTTATGTTGATTACTTGCTTTTGGTCCAACAGAAAACTGACTTTTCTCAAGATGAGCGTCTCGGAGGCCTTATCTCTGCTAAAGTGAATATCAATTTTCAGATTCTGCGCAGTACAGGTGAACTGAAACAAGCAGGCAGCCTGGATGAGTCGGGTATTGGTTCTTCCGAGAGAGAATCTGTCCGAAATGCCTTGTCTCGGATAGCGGACAAATTGATTCTTTCTGTAAAGTCACTCTAATATTTATGGCGTATATACGAATCAAGCAGGTATGTCCTTATCTACGAGCCACAGCGCTTTTATCGGCTTACAATACTCCGAAGGAAAGGATTATTGTGAACCTTCTTTGGATGCATCGCCATTAGGATATGCGGATGCTTTCTGCTTCGCTGATTCTTTCGATTCAGTTCACCCCTTTGGCGTAATCTTAAGACCATTACCAAAGCATCATAATTCTTTGTTTAAGACTTCATGGACGTGCACAGTTGTCCGCAAGCGGCTTGGATATCCTGACCTTTACTTATTCGCAAAGTGACGGCGGGACAGCGGGGATAAAGATAATCCCGGAAGGCGATAATCTTTTCTTCAGAAGGTTTTTCGAAGGGCAAATCGGGAACGGAATTATAGGGTATTAAATTGATCTTACAGCGGATTCCTTGCACCAGCTTAGATAACTCCAAAGCATCCTTTTGGGAATCGTTAAACTCTTTTATCAAAACATATTCAAAGGTAATCCTTCCTTTTTTCTTGCTTGTATAATATTTGACCGCCTCCAACAGATCTTTCAAAGGATGCTTTTTGTTTATGGGCATCAGCTGGTCTCTTTTTTCATCGGTGGGGGCATTGAGCGAAATAGCCAATTTGATTCTTAAAGTCTGGTGGGCTAACTTCTTTATCATGTCCGGGATGCCGGCAGTAGATAGGGTAATCTTGTTGGCAGACAAGGAGAGACCCAGCTCGGAATTCATGATTTTCAAAGCTTTAATCGTATTGTCATAATTCAAAAGAGGTTCCCCCATGCCCATGAGCACCACATGCGTGATCTTCCGATCTTTCAGTGCCATAATTTGATCCACAATCTCGCCTGTGGTCAAGTTCCTTTTAAAACCCATCTTTCCGGTAGCACAAAAAGTGCACCCCAGAGGACACCCCACTTGAGTGGATACGCAAATAGTGGTTCGGTTCTTTTCCCACATTAAAACCGTCTCAATTTTCTCTCCATCTATTAGCTTAAAAAGGAGCTTTTCAGAAAAGTCAAGTGCGGAAGTTTGTGTCTTTAGTAATTTTATACTATCTATGTATGCGATGGAGTTTAGCTTTTCCCGAAGGGTTTTGGAGAGATCGGTCATCTGGTTAAAATCGGTGGCTCTTTTATCATACATCCACAAAGCCAGCTGATTGGCTTTGTATTTTTTCTCTCCTAAATCACCAAGCAGTTTTTCTAAATCCTCTATCCAGAGTCCCTTTAGATCAATCTTTTCTTTCATGTGTATTGTCCGCAGTCCTTCGACTTCGCTCAGGACAAGTCCACCGACCGCCGTCCGCAGTCCGCCGCAAAATCATGTTTTTAAGCGGCGGACAGCGGACGTCTTTTACTCTATCCGTTGACTAACTCTACAAATTCGCTCGGCACGAATTCCGCCAATACCGTTACTCCCATATCATAAAACCGTGTCCCCCTTTGAAAAGCCTCTTTTGCTTTTACGGTAAAAACTATGGGGTTTTTTGATTTTCTTGAACCTACTTGAAAAGCCTCCTCTTTGCTTTTGCTCAAATGGACGTATCTTCTTTTGATCGGTCTCAAGCCTTCACCCAAGATGGTATTTTTCATGGCTAGGCTGGTTCCATGATAGAGATACAGAGGAGGCTCTGAGGGCTCGGTGTCAAGCTCCACTTCGATGGAGTGACCATATCTGGCTCGGATTTTCTCTCCCTTTATCTCAAATCTTTTTTTGGGACAGTTTTCCACCACACTTTCAATATCAGATAATTGAACGCTCCCATACCGATTTTGAAGCACGGTGAGTAAATCACTTATGTCCACGAAACCAAAAGGATCAAGTTTTAGTCCAAAGTTTTCAGGTTTGTGTCTTAAAACGAAACTCATGAATTTTGATAGCCCTATGGATCTATTCATGGTCTTACTATTTTAACAAATCCTTTTAGACGCTCTGAAAAAATTCCTTTAGCCAACATAATAAGCGATTTTTTTTCTCCGTCAACTACAAAAAAATGAAAAACTATGCCAGCCTTCTTTGAAAAATATTTCTTTTCAAATCCAAACTGGAATTATGTAGCCGCAGGCTTCAGCCTGCGAGGGTGGGGGCTGAAAAATTGGGAAACGAGACAAAATATTTATATTTACAAATCCAAACTGAAATTATATAGTATATAACTGAAAAAGCTTTTTATCTTTTAAGTCTGATTGCTTAAAACTACTTTGAGATTAAAGTTTGGATAAACAATAAACCCAAAAATTCGGCAGGTGAATGAAATGAAAAGAATTTCTGTTATTTTTGTAATCTTTATGACTTTTGGCTTACTTTTTTTAAGTTGTGCCACCACGGGTCCGGGTGGCAAAAAGAGCCTAATTTTGATCGGGACCAAAGACGAAGTGTCCATCGGACAAAGTCTGGTCAAAGAGATAGAGTCTCAAAATAAGGTTACTGCCGATACAATTCTGGGGAATTATGTAGATCAGGTCGGGCAGAAAGTAGCCTCTGTTTCTGATAGGAGAGACATTGCCTATCATTTTAAGGTTTTAGAATCTCCAGAGATCAATGCCTTTGCTTGTCCGGGAGGTTTCATTTATGTATATAGTGGGCTTTTGAAGACCATGGACAATGAAGCCCAGTTGTCCGGAGTTTTGGGACATGAGATCGGGCATGTAGTAGCCAGGCATAGCGTAAAGAGGCTCCAGCAGGTTTTGGGGATTCAAGTTCTTTTGTCTTTAACTTTAGGAGAGTCAAGTGAGCTGACTCAAAAGGCAGTTGCCACTGGAATCGGGGTCATCCTGCAAGGTTATAGCAGACAAAATGAGTTTGAAGCTGACTATGACGGAACCTATTACATGACCATGTCGGGATATGATCCAGAAGGTATGATTCAACTTTTTGGAAAATTTAAAGAGATGGAAAAAGACAAAAAGAGCACATTTTTAGATCAGCTTTTAGCTTCTCATCCTCCTACACCTGAACGGATAGCCAAGGTGGAGGAGGACATCAAATCTTTCAATTTAGGGGACAAAAGGCTAACTTTGGGTCAAGAGAGCTATCAAAAGATCAAATCACGTTTGAAGTGATCTTCCCAGGGTTCGATTACAGTTACTATCTTTAAGATTTTAAAATGGGAAAGTTCCCTCTCCCCTTGGAGGGAGAGGTTAGGGTGAGGGGGTATTGTTCTGCGAGGATGTTATCTCAGATGGGTCTCCGTCATCTTCGCCAAGAGCGGGGAAAAAGAATCTCTCACAGCTGACTAATTAGATTAATCTGCTTCATCAGCGGTGAATTCGGGAATTAAAAAAGGCGTCTCGCCGCGACGAGACGCCTTTTTGATTTCCTTTTTCAATTTTACCAGGGATCTCCGGGCAAAGGAGTTGGACCGTCTTGGTATAGAAAGCTTATTATATAGACGACGTCTAGGATATCAATTACCCTATCCGGTCCATTCACATCCGCCGTTATGAGGTGAGGTGGAGGTGGACCGTCTATATACAAGTAATTGATGAGATAAACTATGTCTATTACGTCCAGCTTGCCATCGAAGTTGACATCTCCGGGCCAATACTGGAGCACCGGAAAATCCCCCACTACGAACTGAGGTTTAAAGCCCTCCGGCTCAGTGGTGGTAAATATCAAATGATTTATAGGGGGAAAGAAAGTGCTGTCCACCATGACTAAACCGGTATTGCTGTCCAGGGTAAAACATAAGGTGGCAAAAAGCCCCCGGGTAGGTGGAATTGGAGGTTCTGATACCGGAATTGCTCCTATCAACACTTTACTTGCTCCAAGGTCCGGGTTGACCGTTCTGTATTGTAAGGTTGGGAATATCGTTTCCCTGAAGGTAACGGAATCATAAGCTACTGGTCCAGACCAAATAAGAGGCAGGATGAGGGCTCCCACCGAATCATCGTTTGCAATCCGAATATGTGCGTAAAATTTTGCGGGACCGCTGGGTAAAGGATAATAGGCATTATTGGGGTAGAATGAAACCGAATCCGGAAGGGTGGGGTCATTAGGATCTTGCTCGGATCCCAAACGGAACTCTCCTTTGAGAAACTGTGGGGTATAAGTAATAGAACCCCCTTTGGTAAATAAGAGATGCTCCTGGGGGAGAAGAGAATTGGCAACGGTATCAATAGTCAAAGTGCCGGTATCGGTGGTAGAAAAATAGAACTTAACCAGCATCCCTCTGCCTTCAGGAATAGTTTGCTGGGCTCCCACATTTGCAGTAACCAAAACCTTTTTGTTAGGGTTATCTATGGTTACGTTTTTATTGAACAGATAGTTAATCCTGCTTCCAAAGAAGCTAAATGAGTCAATGGTGGCAGGACCGGTCCAGGTTAAGGGAACCTGCAAGGCAATAAAGGAACTATCGTTTCTAAAATATACCGGTATGGCAATCTTTCCTATGCCGGGAGGCTGGGGAACCAAAAAGCCCGTGGATCTTAAAAATACTGAATCTGGTCCAATAGGATCATTAGGATCCTGCCCCGAAAAACTTGAGCCGACAAGGGAAAACTGCGAGATTACAATTCCTAAGAATAAAACTAAAAGAGACTTTTTCATCTTTCCTCCTTATTGTGGCTTTGTAAAATGAACCTTAAATTATTTAAAATATTTGCTTCTTCCAAAAAATCTACCCAAGCGTATTCACCCCTTTAAGAGTAAAACCTAAAATATAATATAAACAAATCATAAAGATAGTCAAGAAAAATCTTCACAATTTTTTAACTAATTGACTTTAAAAGAATTATCATTTCCACAAAAAGCTGAAAACTGTATTTGTCCCTCACCTAAAAAGCGTATTCTGTTGCTCTAAAAGGACTTTCGGGGAAAAAGTGGAATAATTTTATAAAAAACAATTGACATGTTGAAAAAAGAGTTTAAATTTAATAAAAATTGCGGATTTTAAGGCTTATAAATTGCTTTGGCCATGTTACATAGAAACGTCTTGGTTTTAAATCAGAACTATGAGCCGCTCTCGGTCTGCACGGTGAAAAGAGCCATAATATTGGTATATTTAGGGAAGGCCGAAATCATAGAGAAACACGATCGATATATGATTCATTCGGTCTCCTTAAGGTTCCCGGTGCCCAGCGTGGTGAGGTTAGGATTTTACATTAAAGTGCCAAACAAAAGGATCCTTTTGACCCGCAAGAACATCATAAAAAGAGACGGACACAGGTGTCAATACTGTGGGGAGAACCACGGCGCTATGACCGTTGACCACGTAATTCCAAAAATTTACGGGGGCCAAGATAGCTGGGAGAATTTGGTCTGTGCCTGCCTTAAGTGCAACAATATCAAAGGAGATCAAACTCCAGAACAGGCAGGATTTAAGCTTTTGCGTCGACCTAAAAGACCGAATCATATCACTTTTATACAGCAGTTTATCGGCATTTCAGATCAGAGATGGAAACAATATCTCTTTTTGGATTAAAAACAGTTGTCAGTGATCGGTGGTCAGTGATTAAGGTCTTGAGCTTTTAACTTCTAACTTCTAACTTCTGACTTCTAACTTTATCGGAGGCATGAATGTCCAAAGAAGTGATCTTAAGCGGTATGCAGCCCACAGGTAAATTGCATTTGGGTAACTTAGAGGGGGCTTTAAGACATTGGGTTAACCTTCAGAATGATTATGAGATGTATTGTTGCATAGTGGATTGGCATGCCCTGACCTCTGATTTTGATCATACCTCTGACCTTAATGATAGGATAATAGAAGTAGCCATAGATTATCTTTCCGCGGGACTTGACCCTGAAAAATGTGCCATCTTTCTTCAGTCTCAGGTTAAAGAACACGCGGAGCTACATCTTCTTTTTTCCATGATCGTCCCCCTTGGATGGCTGGAGAGGGTTCCTTCATACAAAGAAAAGAGTATGGAGTTGGGTTTGGATAGTTATGGTTTTTTAGGGTATCCGCTTCTTCAAGCCGCAGACATCTTGATCTACAAGGCTAATTGGGTTCCAGTTGGAAAGGATCAATTGCCCCACATTGAGCTTACCCGGGAGGTGGCACGAAGATTCAATAGTTTATATGGAGAGGTTTTTCCTGAGCCTCAAGCCAAACTCAGCCAGTTTTCGGGAATCTTAGGGATAGACAACAGAAAGATGAGCAAATCCTATAACAACGACATAACCATGGGGGAATCCGAGGAGTCCACCACCAAAAAGATTTCCATAATGTATACCGATCCCACCAAGATACATCTTGGTGATCCCGGACATCCAGACGAATGCCCGGTTTATCTTTTGCATAAGATTTATAATCCAGATCATAAAACGATTCACGAAAGATGTTCCTCCGGAAAATTGGGATGTGTGGAATGTAAGAAGATGTGTGCCGAAACTACCAATCAAGCCTTGAGACCAATTCGCCAGAAAAGAGCGGAGCTGGAAAAGAATCTGCTGTATGTGGAGAAAGTATTAATTTCTGGTGCAGAAAAAGCGCGGTCTACCGCCCAAAAGACCATGCAAGACGTGAGAAAGGCAATGAAGCTGAAATAAATATCCTAACAACCTACGTTGCATCGAGACTTTGTAGTCCCGATGCAAAAGAGAGTGGAAAATGGAATTAACCGAAACACAAACACATGAAAGTAGTTCATCCTATTCGGTAAAATTGGACGTTTTCGAAGGTCCGTTAGACTTACTTTTGTTCCTCATTAAAAGGGACGAGATAAATATCTACGATATTCCTATTGCCCACATCACCAAGCAATATTTAGAATATATCGAGTTGATGAAGGTCTTGAACCTGGAGGTGGCAGGGGAGTTCATCGTCATGGCCGCTACTTTGATCCGAATCAAAGTCAAGATGCTTCTGCCCAAGACGGTGGACCAGGAAGAGGAGGAAGATCCCAGAGAGGAATTGGTTCAAGCATTATTAGAGTATAGAAAGTACAAAGAGGCCGCCCATATTTTAAAAGAGAAAGAAGAGGAACAATCCCATTGGTTTCCCCGCACCGATCCCGATTTATCAGGATTGCCAAAAGACGAAATTCTGGTGGAAGCAAGCTTATATGATTTGATGCTCGCTTTCAAGAAAATCGTGGATTCCCTTCCCAAGGAAACATTCCACACCGTAAATTATCCCAAAGTCGCCATAGAAGAAAGAATCGAATACGTGTTGAACTACTTATCTCAAAAAGATGGAGTTGTTTTCACCGAGCTTTTCATGGACACTCCCATCAAATTGGTGATGGTGGTCACTTTTATGGCAATTTTAGAATTGATCCGACTGCAGAAAATCTACATCAGACAAACCAGGCATTTTTCGGAGATCTGGGTGTTCAGAAATGACAGGTGATAGGTGAAAGGTTTTAGGTGTAAGGCAAAGGGAGAATGAATCTTCGTAGCGTCCCGCAAAAGCGGGGCGTTATTTTTTTTGTAAAAAAATCAAAAAATCTGTTTGTTTTTTCTCTAAAGCATGTTATATTTTTCACAAGCTTTTTAGCTTGAAATGACATGAAGAATGAATTATCATTACTAAGTCAAGATAAGAACTCAGGAGGAGTTAAGGCGTAAGCCTTTTATCACTAAAGCATGTTATATAGCTCTTTAGCTTGAAATAAAACGAAGAAAGAATTATCATTACTAAATCAAAATAAGAACTTTGGAGGTGTTTATGACTTTTGATGAGAGACTAAGGAATGTTTCGGTGATCGGAGCAGCAGGGAAGATGGGGAGTGGCATTTCCCTTCTTTTAGCGCAGGAGATGGCAAAACAAAAGCTTAAACCTGAGAATAAAAATATCCCCTACCGGCTGAATTTAATCGATGTCAACGATGTGGCTCTGGATGATCTTTTAGCATACCTCAAAGGCCAGCTGGTAAAAGCTGGAGAGAAAACTACCGTTTTGTTGAGAGACCTGTATAAGAATCGGGAAGACCTGGTGGAGAATTATGACGTCATATCTGCGTTTGTGGATGATGCCATGTCGCTTTTCAGATTAGGAACAGATTTGAGCATGGCAAAAAATTCTCACATTATCTTCGAGGCGGTGGTGGAGGACAAAAATATTAAGGTCGATCTGCTCAAAAAGCTGGATCAGCTCACCAGCAAAGATACCATCTATTTCACCAACACCTCCTCCATTCCCATTCACGTTCTGAACAAAGAGGCAAATTTAGAAGGAAGGATAATTGGCTTCCATTTCTACAATCCACCGGCAGTTCAAAAATTAGCGGAGCTGATCGCCGCAGACCAGACCAAACCTGAATTGAAAGAGATGTCGTTGGAGCTTGCCAAAAGGTTACGCAAAACCATTGTTCCTTCCAACGACATAGCAGGATTTATAGGCAATGGTCATTTTCTGAGGGATGGCTTATATGCCATAAGAGAGGCAAAGAAATTAGCAGGTGAATTTACTTTGCCTGGAGCTATTTACATCATGAACAAAGTTAGCCAAGACCTTTTGGTTAGACCTATGGGTATCTTTCAACTTATAGACTATGTTGGAGTGGACGTCTATCAATGTATATCCGAGACGGTTTCCGGATATATCAAGGGTGAGGATCTAAAGGATGACTTGCTTGCCAAGATGGTTCAGAAAAAAGTCTTAGGTGGCCAGCGTGCTGACGGCAGCCAGAAGGACGGATTTTTGAAATATGAAAAGGGACGTCCCGCTGGGGTCTATGATCTGGATAAGGGTGAATACAAAATGTTCGATCCTTCCGGCTGGAGTGGAGAGATAGATAAAAAATTAGGCGATTATCCTCAAGGCATCCTTCCCTGGAGAAACCTTTTGATGGATCCTAAGAAGGATGAGAAACTCACCGTATATTTTAAGAACCTGAATGCTTCAAATACACAAGGAGCAAAATTGGCTAAAGCCTATTTGAAAAATTCCAAAGAGATTGGTGAGTTTTTGGTTAAAAGTGGCGTAGCCAAATCAGCCCAGGATGTGAACAATGTCTTGCTCAATGGATTCTATCATCTTTATGGACCGGTCAATGATTACATCTGATGCACATTTGAGGCTCGTTTGACGGTGTCGATGCTCGTATCGAAGCTGGAAGTTCGTAAGTCGAAGTTCGTTTTTTTCCAGCTTCGAGCTTCCACAAGCAAGCGTCGATATTGAGCGGAGCGAAATCCGTAAGACGAGCTTCGCCAACGATAAACGAAACACGGAAACGTATCTGTAGTAGCAGAGATTGCTCTGCGATAAGAATAAAAATTAGGACTTAGCTAAATTTCGATCTAAAAAATTGATGGAGGTGTTTTATGAAGAAACTAAGAAAGCCTGTTTATGCCACTGCAGGCTATAATACCATCTCTTTCGGTTCGGGCAGAAAGGAGTTCAATCCCAAGAAGCCTCGCCCTGGTTTGGAAGAATACATAACCGAGGCAGGAAAAGGAGTAATCGCACAAATCAATGACGTCAATAACATTGATGAGGGAATTATCAGCAACTTCATGGCGGCACGATTTAATAAACAGGGAAATCTTCCGGGGATAATCCCCATGATTCATCCCAGTTTGGAATACAAACCCTGCACCAGAGTGGAAGGCGCATGTGGCTCGGGTGGTTTGGGATTGTATACAGCAGTAAAGACCATATTGTCGGATGTCTCTGATGTGATCTTGACCATAGGAGTGGAGGTTCAGAATACGGTCAAGGCAATCTATGGAGCAGACATCTTAGCCGGGGCAGGTCACTATCGCACTGAGCGGAAAGAGGGACACGCCTATTTCTTCCCGGCAAAGTTCTCAGACCGGGCAGGAGCGTGCTACGATAAGTTTGGGTATGATTACATGAGAAAAGGGATGGCTCACTGGTATGTTCATGCTATTACCAATGCGAGAAAGAACCCCAAAGCCCAGGAATATCATAATACCATAGAGGACTTGTTAGCGGCTGGCATGACCCCTCCCAATCCCAAGGTCTTCTGCGAACATATAAATGTATATGATTGTTCCAAGGTATCGGATGGAGCTTCCGCTCTGATTTTTGCCTCAGAGGAGGGATTGAAAAAGATCGGGATCGACAAAAAGGATGCCATTGAGGTGGTTGGTTGGGGGCAGTCCCAGGCAGATATTTCCAAAAAACCAGAGGACCCGACCAGATTAACTACAACCAGAAGGTCCGTTGAGAAGGCTTACGAGATGAGTGGACGGGGTCCTAAAGACATTGGTGTGCTGGAAGTTCATGACTGTTTCACCATTGGCGGATTGCTTCATCTTGAGGCAACAGGCGTGGTTGGTTATGGCGAAGCCGCGGCTTTCGTGGCTGAAGGGAAAACTGGTATGAACGCAGAAATGCCCACCAACCCCACCGGCGGGCTTGTCGGTTTCGGTCATTACACTGGAGGAACCGGGACCAGGCAGGCGGTGGACTTGGTTCATCAGCTAACAGGCAAGGCTGGGGATTGTCAAGTAAAGATCAAATCAGATAGACCTTATGGAATGTTAATCAGCATGGGCGGAAATGACCGAACCGTAACCTGTATGATATTCAGAAGAGCGGCATAAACGTCTGTGCTCGCTTTTGGTCATCTGACATAGTGAGCAAATATGATGAGGAGCGAATATGCAAACAGCCAAATACGAAGTTAGTGAGCTTCTTAAACGTTTACCAGAGGACTGCTCTTTAGAGGATATTCAGTATCATCTTTATGTCCTTCAAAAGATTGAACGCGGTTTGCAAGACACCAAAGAAGGTAGAACCTACACCCAGGAAGAAGTTGAAAAGTTGATGGCGAAATGGCTCGAAAAGTAATCTGGTCTTACGAAGCCTCGGCTGACCTCGAAGCAATCGCTGAATATATTGCCCGTGATTTTCGAATTTTATGCGGCGGCATTTGTTCAGGAAATTCTGGTGGCGAGCCGGTCCCTTGATATGTTTTCGGAGAGAGGCCGCATTGTCCCCGAGCTTGGTAATCCCCTGATTCGGGAGCTTTTGGTGAGAGAATATCGCCTCATTTATATTCTCGAGGAATCACAAATTGTCATCTTGGGACTTATTCATGGAAAACGAGACTTAAAAAGACTATGGGAAGAAGAAAAACGAGGAAGTTGAAAAACAAAATCTGTCAAATCCTTTGGAATGTTGATCAGCATGGGCGGAAATGACCGCACCGTCACCTACATGATATTCCGAAGAACGGCTTAATCAGTACTTGTAGTTTTGTTATGGCTATGAAGAGCTACTCAGAGAGGGAATTTGGAGTGTTCACCTTTAGGTGAACCAAGTCTAAACTTCTTGGTTTTTGCCTTGAGGAAGAGAATCCGAGGATAAGAAATTTCAGGTCAAGCTAAAGCTTGACACTCCAGCCAAACCTTCTTTGTTAGACTTTTACACAGCTCTCTGATAAGGAATAAAACAACCTCAGACTCTGTTGCGCTTCGTGTGTGAGATATAACCAAAACAAGGAGCATTTATGGACTTTGAATTTACGGAAGAACAAAGAATGGTGAAGGAGGCGGCGGCCGATTTTGCTAAAAATACTTTGTTGCCTCGCGCTCAGGAATTTGACGAAAAGGAGGAAATTCCCAAAGAGATTTACCAACAGCTGGCTGAGTTGGGATATTTAGGTATGCTCGTTCCCGAAGAATATGGCGGGTCCAACCTCGATTTCGTGAGCTACATCTGTGCTATGGAGGAATTCGCCAAGGCATGTGCCGCTTTGGAGATTTCGCTTTCCGTGCATAATTCTCTGGTATGCGATGCTATCTTGAATTTCGGAACCCCTGAACAGAAGAAAAAGTATCTTCCTCGTCTGGCTAAAGGAGAAATAATCGGGGCATATTCTTTGACCGAGCCGGGATCGGGCACAGATGCGGGAAGCTTAAGAACCAACGCCTTGCCAAAAGGAGATTACTATCTGTTAAACGGAACCAAAGCTTTCGTCACCAACGGGGGAATTGCCGATCTTTTTGTGGTCTTTGTGTTGAGCAAACCAGAACTTAAATCCAAAGGGATCTCCTGTCTTCTGGTGGAAAAGGGAGCGGAAGGGATGTCTATCGGTGCCAATGAGAAGAAGATGGGGATCAAAGGATCAGATACCCGAGAGCTTTCCTTCGCAGATTGCAAAGTTCCTAAAGGGAATCTGTTAGGTGAAGAGAATAATGGATTTAGAATCGCCCTTTCCCTTTTGAATTCTGGCAGGATTGGGGTAGGAGCACAGTGTGTCGGAATTGCTCAGGCAGCTTTTGAGGAGGCTTTAAAATACTCTAAAGAAAGAGTTCAATTTGGTCAGCCCATCTGCAATTTTCAAGCCATAGCCTTCAAGTTAGCAGATATGGCTACCCAGATAGATGCTGCCCGACTTTTGGTCTATCGAGCCGCTCATCTCAAAAGCAAAGGTCAAAAATGTGGAAAAGAAGCCTCCATGGCAAAGCTTTTTTCTTCTGAGATAGCAAACCGGGTGGTCAATGAGGCGGTTCAGATTCATGGGGGATACGGCTACATGAAAGAGTATGCGGTGGAAAGGTATTTCAGGGATGCCCGGGTGACGGAGATCTATGAAGGAACGTCGGAAGCTCAGAGAATTGTCATCTCTCGAGAGCTATTGAAGGAATGACTACTCCCCTGACGCAACCCCCTCACCTTAGTCCTCTCCCCAAAGGAGAGAGGAGACTGATTCCCTCTCCCATGGGGGAGAGGGTTAGGGTGAGGGGGAGTAACCTTATAACGAGCTAATATGGATGCCTTCGCTTCTTTTCGAGAAGACCCATACAGGAGAATGGTATGAAACTCACCCCAGAGCACGAAAAATTCCGTCAAAAGATAAGGGTGTTTGCAGAAGCCAAAATCGAACCCAAATCTTCTTTTCTCGATGAATCCGGGGAATTCCCTTTTGACACCATGAAAAGGCTGGGAGAGATGGGGATTTTAGGGATGGTTGTCCCCAAAGAATACGGAGGCTCAGGTTACGACACTTTAAGTTACTCTATAGCGGTGGAGGAAATCTCCCGGGTCTGCGGCTCCACCGGCATTACTGTTGCGGCTCATAACTCTTTAGGACTTTATCCCATCTATCTTTTTGGCAACGAGGAGCAGAAAAGAAAGCATATTCCTCCTTTAGCCAGAGGGGAGAAACTGGGTTCATTTGGTTTAACCGAGCCAGGCGCGGGTTCAGATGCGGCAGGCACCAAAACCACTGCGGTTTTGGACGGTGACTTTTATGTGGTCAACGGAAGCAAATGCTTTATCACTAATGCCAGCGTGGGAGGAACCTTTGTTTTCACGGCTATGACCGACAAAGCCAAAGGATATAAGGGAATCAGCTCGTTCATATTAGAAAAGGGAATGAAAGGCTTCACCATCGGGAAAAAAGAGAACAAAATGGGTTTGAGAGGCTCGGATACAGCCACTATGATTTTCGAAGATTTAAGGATTCCCAAAGAAAATCTTTTAGGAAAAGAGGGAGAAGGATTTAAACAGTTCATGATAACTCTGGATGGGGGGAGGATCAGCATAGGAGCTATGGCTTTGGGAATTGCCCAGGGTGCATTCGATAAAGCCTTGAAGTATGCCAAAGAGAGAGAACAATTCGGACAGCTCATAGCCAGCTTTCAAGCTATCCAGTGGAAATTAGCTGACATGGCCACCCAGATCGAAGCCGCCAGACATTTGATTTATCACGCCTCTTGGCTCAAGGACAAAGGAGAGAAATTTATAAAAGAATCAGCCATGGCTAAGCTTTATGCTTCAGAGGTGGGCAGATTTGTCACCTATCAAGCTATTCAGATTCTGGGAGGATATGGATACCTCTCCAAATATCCCTTGGAAAGATACATGCGGGACGTCAAGCTTTGTGAGATCGGCGAGGGAACCTCAGAGATACAAAGATTGATTATCGCCCGGGAGCTTTTAAAATAAAATTTTCTTTCCAGCACCTAACTTAAGTTAGGTGCTGGACTACAAATTCTATGGCAGAACCGAACCGCAAAAAATATATAGAAATTCTTCAGAAGATGACGGGAGAAGAGCGTGTGCGAATCGCATTCGAGCTATTCGAATTTGCGAAGGATATCATGATTGAAGGAATCAAAGCTCAAAATCCCGGAATAACGCCTGAGGAGATTCAACAGGAGGTTGTTCGGAGGATGATGCTATGTCACAAGATGAATTCTTTGGGACGGTCATACAAGTTCTTAACCGATTGAATATCTCGTATATGCTCACTGGTTCGGTTGCTTCCAGCTTTTATGGTTTACCCCGATCTACTCATGATATTGATTTTGTGGCAGTTATTGTCCCCCCAGATGCAAAAAGGTTGGCGAAAAGTTTTGATAAGACTCGATATTACCTTTCTGAGGAAAGCATTCAGAAAGCCATAGCACATGGGGATCCGTTTAACTTGATAGATTCCTATACAGGGCTAAAGGCGGACTTCTGGCCTCTTAAATCTGATTCTTATCACCAGACTTGTTTTAACAGACGGAAAAAATGCAGAATCTTTGGGATTGATACTTACATAGCAAGTCCTGAGGATGTGATTCTGACGAAATTAGAGTGGTATAAGCTAAGTGGGGGAAGTGAAATGCAATTTAAGGATGCTTTGGGCATATATGAAGTCCAAAGAAAAAATTTAGATTTAGAATATATTTATAAGTGGTCTGAGTATCTTGGAGTTAAAGACTTAGTGGATAAACTTGTCGAAAAATCAGCTCTGTAAAGAAAAGAGGAAATAATAAACATAAAGGAGCAAAGATGGAGTTCAAAAACATTTCAGTCGAAATCAAAGACAAAGTCGGGATTGTAAAAATCAATCGCCCGGAGGCTTTGAATGCATTGAACACCGAAACTCTGCTTGAGCTTAGCAAAGCCATGCACAATCTGAGCTTTGAGAATGAGAATGTCAGGGTTATCATTTTGACTGGCGAAGGCAAAGCCTTCGTGGCTGGAGCGGATATAGCGGAGATGAGTGATATGCGCGCTCTTAAAGCCAGAGAATTCTCCCATTTGGGGCAAAGAGTTTTTCATTTCATTGCTACTCAAGAGAAGCCCGTTATTGCCGCGGTTAATGGATTCGCATTAGGAGGTGGTTGCGAATTGGCTTTAGCCTGTGACATAAGAGTTGCCTCAGATAAAGCCAAGTTTGGTCAGCCCGAGGTTAATCTGGGGGTAATTCCCGGATTTGCAGGCACACAAAGGTTATCCAGATTGGTGGGAATTGCCAAAGCCAAAGAGTTGATTTTTACGGGCGATATGATAGACGCACAAATGGCGCATTCCATTGGTTTAGTAAATCAGGTTGTCCCAGGCGATCAGCTTATGACCACCTGCATCGACTTAGCCAACAAGATCGCCTCCAAAGGACCGACAGCAGTAAAGTTAGCCAAGACCGTAATCAACAAAGGAATTCAGGCTGACCTATCCACCGGCAGCTCCTATGAAGCGGAAGCTTTTGGTCTATGTTTTGCCACCGGCGAACCTAAGGAGGGAATGTCCGCCTTTTTAGAAAAAAGAAAACCAAATTGGTAGAGACTTTGAAGTGCCAAGCTTCAGCTTGGCAAGGATTGTAGTTGCCCAATTTATTGGACGAACTTGTGCTCGATGAATCGAGCAACTACATTCACGCAAACGCTCCAATAAGAGGTTTAAAGCAAAGAGTAAAAAATTCAAAAATCTGTTTAATCTGTTGGGAATTTCCTAATGGAAATATTTGATTCATTAGCCGAGGGTGAACACGAACAAGTGGTCTTCTGGTCGGATAAGGTCGCTCGTCTGAGGTCGATTATCGCCATCCACGATACTACCTTGGGTCCCGCTATTGGCGGAGTTCGGATGTTTCCATATAAGTCCGAAGATGAGGCTTTAAAAGACGTCCTTCTTTTGTCCAGGAACATGACCTACAAAGCTGCGGCTGCGGGTATAAACCTGGGTGGTGGTCAAGGGGTGATCATCGGCGATCCCAATAAGGATAAAAATGAATTGACCTTACGATCATTTGGTCGTTTCGTGAAAAGTTTGAATGGTCGCTATATTACTGCCGAGGATGTGGGAACCACGGTGGAAGATATGGAGATCGTCAAATACGAAACCAAATGGGTTACCGGACTCTCCAGGGCTTTAGGTGGCGGAGGCGATCCCGGTCCGGTGACTGCCATCGGAATAGTCCACGGGCTTTCGGCTTGTGTGGAGAAAGTCTTTGGCAAAAAATCGCTGGAAGGGGTTTCGGTGGCTATTCAGGGATTGGGAAATGTGGGATTTAACCTGGCGGAGCTTTTGTTTAAGGAAAAATGCAAACTCTTTGTGGCTGATTTAGACCCCCAAAAAGCTAAAGAAGTTCAAGAAAAATATGATACCGAAATTATTGCCCCGGACGAAATATATGATGTGGAAGCGGACGTTTTTTCCCCGAATGCTTTAGGTAGCATCATTAATGATCGGACCATTGATAGATTGAGGGTAAAGATAGTCGCAGGAGCCGCCAACAATCAATTGGAAGATGAGAAGCACGGAGATATTCTGCACGCAAAAAAAATCCTTTATGCCCCGGATTTCGTCATCGGGGCAGGTGGGTTGATCAACGTGGTGAATGAGCTTCAAGGTTACCAGCGTGATAGAGCCGAAAAGCAGGCAAGGGGAATCTATAATCTTTTGTCCAAGGTTCTGGACAAATCGGAAAAGGAGAACATCCCTACTTACAAAGCCGCCAATCTTCTGGCAGAGGAAAGAATCAATCAGGTGAAGAAATTCAAGCAGAGACACGAATAGTAGACTCAAAAACTTACCTGTTAGGGAAAGAGATATAAGCGCTCTCCGATTTAGAGGAGGATTTTAATCCCCCTCCTTTGTCCCCCTTTACAAAAGGGGGATTTTGGAGGGAATATATTTAATCCCCCTTTACAAAAGGGGGATTGAGGGGGATTATAAAAAAATTGTTTCCTTATGGCTTATAGAATCCTAAGCATCAACCCCGGCGCCACCTCCACCAAAGTGGCTTTATATGAAGATACAAAGCCTATAAAGGTTGAGGCGATAAGGCATTCATCCGAAGATCTCTCCACTTTTAAGCAAACTTTGGATCAGCTTGACTACAGAAAGGGATTGATCCTCAAATTTTTGGAACAGAATAAGGTCAAGGTGAACGATCTGTCTGCAGTAGTGGGCAGGGGAGGTCCTTTTAAACCTTTGGAAAGTGGCACTTATCTCGTTAACGAAAAAATGCTCTCCGATATAAAAACGGGCAACGTTCAGGCGGATCATCCTTCCAATTTGGGGGCTTTAATTGCCCATGAGCTTACCAAGGATACCGACATTCCCGCTTTCATCGTGGATCCGGTTTCAGTAGACGAATTTCCGGAAGTAGCGCGAATCTCTGGTCTGCCCGAATTGCCAAGAAGAAGCCTTTCACACGCTTTGAATATTAAAATGGTAGCAAGGAAAGCCGCCTCCGAATTAGGAAAAAAATATGAGCAACTGAATTTAATCATCGTCCACCTGGGGTCAGGGATAAGCGTCAGCTCGCACCTTAAAGGAAGAATGATAGACGTAAACAATGCCAATGACATGGGTCCATTTTCTCCCCAGAGGACCGGGGCTTTGCCGGTTACCGGTTTAGCTAAACTCTGTTTTTCTGGAAAATATACCTACCCAGAGATGTATGATCTTTTGACCAAAAAAGGAGGGCTTTTGGCTCATCTGGGAACGGACAATGTGGAGGAAGTGGAGAGAAGAATAGATCAAGGTGACGAGAAAGCCAAACTAATCTATGAAGCTATGGTCTATCAGATCGCCAAGGAGATTGGAGCGATGGCGACGACTTTGGATGGGAAGGTGGATGCCATAGTTCTCACCGGCGGAATTGCCAATTCTCAAAGATTGGTTAATCTTATCACCAATAAAGTCAAATTCATCGCCAAAGTTTTGGTCTTCCCAGGTGAAGATGAGATGGAAGCTTTGACCTTAGGTGCCTTAAGAGTTCTTTCCGGCGAAGAAAGCCCTAAAAAATATTAAAGTTTCAGTTTAGGTAACCCACATAACCTTTTCATTCCCATGTACTTTTATCTTAACTGGAGGTTCTGATGGTTCTGACCGTTCTGACGGTTCTGACCTTTATTTTACAATTTTTTTTCATCCAATCATATTCTTTCCCTTCAACCTACTCCTCCATGAAACGGGGAAAAAGGTAGACAAAGGAGCCGATTTAAAAAATTGACCTTTTGCCCTTCCATATATTTCTTCTCCACTAACATGCACCCTTATTGCCATCATCACAAAAGCGATGTGAAAAATGCTTATGCAAGGGTGTGGAAGCCTTCTCAAGCTCTTCCACATATGTCCTCCAATAACAGGCACCCTATCCGTTTCACCATCAAAGTTCTATTCTTTTTGCGAGCAGACATCTCGGCGAATATAAAGTCCGCCCCTACGCGTCTTCACTAACATGTGCCCCATCCGCATCACCATCAAAGTTCTATTCTTTTTGCAATTCCATTCGGGCGGACCTCAAGTCCGTCCCTACGCTGGTCAAGCTGAAGCTTGACACTCCACATAAATCTCTCTCTATTTTATTGGAACGGGGGTGAAGGAGAGGATGAAGATGAACATGGCAGTCCAGCCGATGATCTTGCGTCTGGGGTCCAAGGGGATTTGATCGTTCAAAGTGGGAGGATGACCAAGCTTAATAATCAATATCAAAACCACCCATACCAGCCATCCCTCCCACAGAAAGATTCCCAAAGGAATCAGAGCCAAAACGGCGACCAAAGCGATCTTTTTTTGTCTTTTCCCCAGAAGGGCATAAATGATATGTCCACCGTCCAGCTGACCAATGGGCAGAAGATTCAGCATGGTAACCAAAATTCCTGCCCACCCGGCAAAGGCAGTAGGGCTCAAAAGGACGTCATACCCCTCCGGTATCTTTTTCAGAACGAGAAAAGAGAGGAGTTTAAATATGAGCGAATCTCCTAAGGAGATACTTGCCTGAGGAACCTTCTCCACCACTTGTGAATAGGAGAGTCCTAAAATGACCACAATAACCGCTACCACGAATCCAGCTATCGGACCAGCCGCTCCCACATCCAAAAGGTTCTTTCGATTTTTGAAAGGAGATTTTGATCTTATCACCGCTCCGAAAGTTCCCAAAATTGTGGGTCCGGGAATAAAATAAGGTAAACTGACTTTAATCCCGTTTATCTTCGATTCTATATAATGCCCGAATTCATGACAAAGCAGGATTGAAAGCAAAGGAACCGCAAAAGACCAACCTTTCAAAATCAGAAAAGGGTCAGAAAGAATGTTTTTCCCTTCCATCATGGCCCCAGCGGCAAGGGTGGTAAGCACTGTAAGAAGAAAAAGAACTAAGTTTGTCCAGGGGAAAACTTCCTCAGATTTGTATCCAGGTCTAATTATATGAAGAACGACTTGATTTTCATTCTGGTCGAAGCCTACCGAAAAACCTAAGGATGAGAGACGATCCGTGATAATTTTTTTCCAATCATAGGAAGCAGAGAAAGGCTCAATACTTGAGTAGAGTTTGCCTTGGATAAAGATCTCCCTTTTGGTATGATAAATAGCACTGATTTCCAAGACATCCTGCAGTGCATCTCTTAAGGTTCTGATCTGATTTTCGATTTCAATTTTTGTTTGCGGTTTCATGGTGGATTTTTTCTACCTCTCCCCCTGACTCCCCCTCTCCACATAGTGGAGAGGGGGACGGGGGGTGAGGTAGTTCACTTTTAAGAAAACGCTTTTAGCATCTCTTCTAATCTTTCAATCAACTTCTCTTTTGATATAGTCTCCTTCAAGTTTAAGAGATATATCTCAAAATAGCGGTCATCTTGCTCATTTTGCTTGGCGGCGAATACGATGGAATTGCCATCCGGTGAAAAGGAGGGGTATCTTTTCTCTCCGCCATCATAAGTTAGCCTGGTCCGATTGGAACCGTCCGAATTTACCGAAAAAAGATCGTCTTGGTCATATTGATTGGAGACGAAGACAATCTTTTTCCCGTCTGGGGAAATGGCTGGAAAGAAATTATCGGTTTGGCCTCTGGTGAGACAAGTTAGATTTTCACCATCCTCATCCATCAAAAAGATTTTTCTGTTTTCATACCCGGCATGAAATAAAATCTTTTTTCCGTCCGGAGCGAAGCTGGGACAATATGGAAGAAGTAATCCTGTTGGTTTGCGGGTTATCTTTTCCTCCCATGATTCTTTGAAAGGAACGCTTTTGCTTTCTTTGGTCTCCAGATTCAAGATAAGAAGCGAGCTTCCTCCTCCGGGATGACCACGCACGAATAGAATCCTTTTATCGTCCGGGGAAAAACTTGCCAGGCCATCGTAAGTATCATTATTGGTCAAACGCCCCACTTCACCTGTATCCAAAGTTTTTATGAATATATCGCGATCAAGATTGAAGGCGGTATCCTTCTGTTCTGGATTCTGATTTTCCTTTTCGTAAACGATCTTTTTGTCATCGAAAGAGAAGCGGGGGAATTGTTCCGAAGAGTCGTCTTTTTCATTGTGCGAATTCTGCATCTTGAGAGAAGATAAACTGATCTTGTTTTCGCCATTTGCATCCATTACGAATATTCTGCTTTTTTTCAGCTCCCTTTTCTGTAACCCATAATCCTCCGAAAAATAGTTGGTGTCGGAGTGGAAGATAATCCTTTTGCCATCATGGGAGAAGCTGGGAGCGTTGTCGAAGAAAAGGTCGTTGGTCAATCTTTTTATTTTGTATTTGCCTCCGGTCAAGTCGGCAATGCTGTCAATCAAATTTTGATCCTCGGTGTTATTCAAAATGTAGACGAACTCGGAGATGGCCTCCTTTAAACTCGCAGAGTCCTTCAGGCTTCCTTCGTCCCATCTTATCCGAACTTGTTCAAACCTTATCCTGGTCAAAAGGTCAAAAGCTTTTTTGTTTTGCTGATCCAAAACCAGAGTGGTTTCACATTCCTTTCGGGCTAAATGATAAATTTGGGTTTGGTAATAAGTTTGAGCTAAAAGAAAATGAGCTTGGGGATCCCTTTCATCCTTTTGAATAGCCAGAAGGAGGGGATAGATGGCGGATTCGGGTTCATTTTTTTTGATGTATTCAGAGGCTATCCTAAGGCATTCATCTTTACTTGTATCGGGCGAGATTTTTTTTGAATAATGATGGAGGGCGAGTATGGATAGGAATATGAGTATGGGAACTACAAGAATCGGAGCTAAAAGGTTTAGAATCTTTTTAGTTTTCATACTTTTAATATACGAAAAAAGAGAGATAAGAAAAAAGGAATTTGTCAACGGATTAAGGGTCAATGTCAATGCAAATAGAAAATGTCGACCAAGCTTTCCTATGGATCCGTTTGTTTTTCTCAAAAACTAAGTAGTTGGGATATAAGGACATTTAGATTTCAAAAAAACGCCCAAATGGGCACTCCAAAAACCACTTTTTTAACAGTCCCTTTAAGGTAAACTCATTCACCCATACGGGTGCCCCCAGACGGGAGCGTATGCACGTCTGGGCAGGGTGAATCCTAACCCCCCACCCATTAACGAGTTGTAGCGTCAAGGCTGTCCTTGACGTATCCGCTTAATCCGTTGACAGTTCTCTCTATCCCCAGCCAGCAAAATCACCATAACTTTGAGGGTGATAGGGATAGGTGCAGTATTTATGGAGGAGGTGATACAAACGGATTAGCTTGGGCTGTGGCTCGGTTTATGGGGAGTGACTTGTCCTGCTTCGACCCTGAGGCTCAAGCATCCGTATGGGTGGGCAAACCCGAAGGGAATGAAGCCGAAGGACTCGTCCTGAAGGAAGCCGAACCGATTGTACTGAACATAGGGGCACCAAAAAATTCTGAAAACAAAGGTCAGTAAGGTCAGTAACACCAGTTGCCATTCTTTTATGGTGAGCAAAGTCGAGCTATCTAAAATTGTAAAGGGATAAAAAATTGTGAAAAAAACACACGAATCGAGGGAGGGTTGGCATACTTTACCAGTGCCGAAGCTCAGAGCCCGACCGTCCTTTTTAAATCTTCAATCTCCTTTTCTCTTAAATATCTCCAAGCCCCCGGTTTCAAATTCTTGGCAGTCAAGTTGGCGAATTCTGTTCGCACTAAATTTGTAACAGAGAGTCCGACCGCTTTGCACATTCTCTTTATCTCTCTTTTTCTCCCCTCTCTTAATTTCAATTCGAGCACTGAATTACCTTCTTCTATTTTTAGAATTTTTGCCTCTCCTTTAGCGATTTCGCCATCCTCTAATTTTATCCCCCTATGAAAATTCTTTAAAACTTTTTCCCTTGTCTCACCCTTTACCGTGACCATATAGGTCTTCTCTACTTGAAATTTAGGATGAGTGAGTCGATATGCAAGCTCGCCATCGTTGGTCAAAAGCAGAACTCCTTCGGTATCCAGATCTAATCTTCCCACGGGGAATACTTTTCTGTCCTTGCCCACCAAATCCAGAACAGTGGGGCGACCGAAGCTATCTTTTACAGTGCAAAGATAGCCTTTGGGTTTGTTCAAAAGTATGTAGAGAGATTTTTCCGGAAGGGAAACTTTTTTGCCATCTACCCTTATGTCGTCTTTTTCCTCGTCGATTAAAATTCCCAATTTTTCGATTTTAACGCCATTCACCGTCACCCGCCCGGATTGGATCAAAAGATCAGCACCACGTCGGGAGGAAATGCCGGTTTGTCCAAGAAATTTATTGAGTCTCATCTTCAACAGAGGATTGGGGAGAACTTTGGGAGATCGTTTGTAAGGGGACTTCTTCGATCGGCTTTTCCTTTTCTTCCTGTAAGACCTCTTCGCTTTTCTTCAATCTCTCTTCTATCATCTTATCAAACTCTGCCTCAGCCAATGAAGCTTGTTCTTTTTTCTTTAAAAGCATCTCTAACTCTTCGATTCTAGGCAGATCATCCAGGTCTTTCAGCCCAAAGTGGGTCAGAAACTCTTGGGTGGTGCCATATAACAAAGGTCTTCCCGGAGCGGGTTTTCTTCCCACAATGGTGATCAGCTTCCGATCAAGCAAAGTAAATATCGGACCTTCGCTATTAACCCCTCTGAGTCGATCAACATCCGATTTCACGATGGGTTGTTTGTAAGCAACGATGGCTAACACTTCCAGAGATTGTGAGGACAGTTTCTCTCTTCGGTTATGAGAAAATAATGCTTTTATCCAGGGGGCAAAGTCGGGAAGGGTATACATCTGATAACCTTTGGCGATCCTCTTTATGGCAAAGCTGTGACCTCCCAATCGGTATTTTTCGTTCAAAGAGTTTATTACCTCTTCTATCTCATCCGGGGTACTATCCTTGATAACCGCCTGAATTTTGTCTGGCGACAAAGGTGAATCTGAGGCGAAAAGAAGCGCTTCGATTATCTGGTGTTGATTGTTTTCAGTTTCCAATTTTCTTCCCTCATCTACCTCACCCCCTATCTCCCCCTCTCCATTTCATGGAGAGGGGGACTAAGGGGGAGAGGTTTAAGAAATGTCAATACAATTTAGTGTTGGCTCTCTCCTGCCCAGCGGAGGTTCATCATCGTCTGCTACTCATCCCTCACTATCTCCGGATAGGTCTTGGCTTCCTCCTCTCCCCTTAAGACCCGCAGGGCTCCCAAAGCTAATGCTTTCATCTCGTCCTGCCCTGGATAGACCATCACTTTGGTGATGAAACCTACCCACTCTTTGAGTTTGGTGGTCACATACTCTGAGTGTGCCAATCCACCGGTGAGAACAATAGCATCCACTTTTCCCTTTAAGGCAACCGCACGGCTTCCGATCTCACACGCGATCTGATAGATCATGGCATCATAGACTGTCTTTGCCTCCTTATTCCCATTTTCTATCATCTTCTCGACTTCTTTGCAATCATTAGTATTTAAATATGCTGCTAACCCACCTCCACCAACCATTCTTTTTTTGATTTGCTCTAAAGTATTTTTACCTGAGAAGCACCAACAAGCGAAATCGAACATGGGGAGATTTCCTGATCTTTCGGGAGTGAAGGGTCCGCTGTCCAAAGCACTGTTGGAGTCGATCACTTTTCCATTTCGCATGGCGGCTACGGTGATCCCTCCACCCAAGTGTGCGATGATTAAATTGAGTTGGTCATACTTCTTTTCCAGATCGCTTGCGGCCAAGCGTGCCGTGGCTTTGACATTTAGAGCATGAAACAAGCTTTTGCGGGGTAACTCAGGCAAACCTGAATATCTGGCGATTCGGTCGAACTCGTCCACTGAAGGTGGATCCACGATGAAGGCGGGAAGATGATAATCCCAGCCGAGTCCAAACGCCAAAACCGCACCTAAATTGGAAGGATGTTCACCTCCGTAGGCATTACGTCCATCTTCGATCATCAACTCATTTACCTTATAAGTTCCGCTCACCACCGGTCGAAAAAGCCCTCCCCTCGCCACTACAGCAGACAAAGTCTCCGGTTTCACTTTGGTATCTTCTAACAATTCTTTGATCAATCTTTTTCTAAATTCATATTGATCCCACACTCTTCTGAAAGGCTCCAGCTCCAGCTTGCTGTGGCTTATGGTTCGGCTAAAGACCTCATTCTCGTTCTCGAAAATGGAGACCTTGGTAGAAGTGGACCCGGGATTTATCACCAAAATTCTGAATCGCTTGTTATCAGCCATTAGGTTTCCTCATTACGGATGCTGCGTTACTCGAAGCCGGCCCCTTTCACGTATGACATTTCGACTACGAACTAAAGTTGGTTTTTGTTTTTGTGACGTTCTGCATTTGTCGCAGATGAGCTTGTTTGGACAACCCGTATCAGAACCACAATTCAGGCAGGGGAATATCTTCTCTTTAACTGCCACTGATTATCACCTCCTGCGGCTGATAGAGAAAAATCTCATTCAGATTAAACGATCTACTTACTGCATCCACCTTTACCATGATTTTAAGGTTGCCCTGCTCTGCGAAGATGTTATCATCTTCGCTTGCCTGCTGAATTCATATCACTCGGGAACACACTTTCCCCTTGGTTTTCTGGGTTTCGATTTTGATTTTCTGTAATAAACAGTAAACACAGGTGAATAGACCACCCGGGGGCGCGAAAAAGACAGAGGGGGACCAAGCCCTCCCATACCATAAGTTTCCACTGCAGGATATGTAAATATTCCCCGCTTTCTTTTTATTTTAATAATCTCCACCCTTCTATCTCTTGCCCAACTATCAATGTCTTTTTCCACTAATTTTTCTATGATGTTATAGGGTACATTTTCAGGTCTCCGGACCCAAATATGCTCATCACCTTTGAATGTTTTAATAAGATAATCCTTTTCCCTTTTGAATGGCCACATAATCAACCTCTCTTCCTCTGCTTGCAATGAGCAGATAACTCATTCATATACGCATACCAGATATACATCCCTCTGGATGAGAACCCAGAAACTTGTATAGGTTCACACGTGTCCTTTTCTCTTGCAAATCACCTATGAAATATATTTGCTTACTATCGAACATTAACTATGCCAGAAATCAAGTCTATGGTCAAGTAGGTCCCACGAAAGAAATCAAGACCAAGCAGTCCATCGACACCTGCAGAAGGAGGAAGAGTATGGCAGATAAGCGGGAAATTTTCTCTTACCCTTCCTAAAGATTCTATTTTTATAACATTTATACGAGGTGCAAACTCAACCCCACTGCCAGTCGTAACCTGAACCCGATCTTCGACAATGGCAGGATCGTATCCGAGGAGGACAGCAATATCCCAGTTTACAAGTGAGCCAGTAGCACCAGTATCCAAAGCAAGGTGGACTATTGCATCACCTACAGGTCCAAACAACCGAGTGGGCACAATAATCAAGCCCTCTTTTGGGTTGAACCCAAGACTCATAGCACAATCACCATATTTTCGGGTAACTTACCAGCATAGAAAATAGCAGAGTGCTTTGGTCTAAGTTCTCTTGCTTTTCGGTACACCTCGTCTCTATCCTTACTGTGCCATAGCAGTTTGCCGCTTCTAACCTTGAGTCCTTCATCTGTTTCTGGGTCTTCCAGCAGAACCCACTCCGAATCAAATCTCTTTTGGATTTCTGCAAAAGAAATTGTTTCACTCATCACAGAATTTCCTCCATATACTATTTATGCATTTACTATAAGATAAATTAACTATCAAAGAATCTGAAGCACTCTACGAAAAATCGCTAAAGTCCCGCAAAGCGGGATTGGAGTTTATCCCGATTTATCGGGACTTTGCTCCGACAAGCTTTTGCATTCCAAAACCCTCAACACAATATACTCTTCACCGCCCCCACTCTTTTGATTCTCTCTTGTGCCATCTTGTAAGCCGCCTGATAAGGGGAAATGTCCTCCCTTTTGGAAATGGCGATCACCTTTGCCATTATATCATATATCTTTTTGACCGAAGCCAAAGCCTCTTCTTTAGAGAGGATTTTTAAAGCATCCTCGGTCAAAAAAAGCTCACCGGCATTTATCACAAAATCGGGAGCGTATAATATCCCCATCTTCCAGAGTCTCATACATAATTTGGCATCTTCTACGATGTCATAAGCGGCACCGGCAATTATTTTACAGCGCAACTTTGGGATATTTTCCTTGGTCACCACAGGACCCAAGGCACAGGGTGAGAGTATGTCACACTTTACCCCTAAAATCTCCTGGGGTGCTACCACCTCAGTATCCGGATAACGATCCTGCACATATTTTATAGAATCGTAATTCAGATCGGTGACTATCAGTTTAACCTTTTCCTGTTTGAGGCAATCGACCAATTTCCTTCCCACGCTTCCTACCCCCTGGATAGCTATGGTCAAACCGTCCAAAGAAGAGACCCCATATATCTCCTTGACGCAAGCCTTCATTCCCCAGTAAACCCCGTGCGCAGTAATCTCAGCACTTTCGGCTTTGATCCCGCCGGTGGGAGATTCATATAATAGCACACAGGGGGTCTCCCTGCGGATATATTTCATATGTTGAGTATCCGTGCCTAAGTCCGGATAGGTGACAAATCTCCCTTTCAGTCCTTCCACAAATCTTCCCAAAGCTCGGAAATAGGCTTCGTCAGTCTCCTCCTCGAAATCTTTCCATAACACCGCCTTTCCCCCACCTGTATCTGAATCTGCCACTGCCGACTGATAAGTCATTATCTCCGACAATTTCAAGACATCCAAAAGTGCTTCCTTTTCGGATTTATATCCCCATAACCTGCATCCACCGATGGCATTTCCCAGGGTGGTATTGTGAATGGCGATGATGGCTTTTAGCTTTGTGGGTTTATTGTAGCAGAATAAAAGCTCCTCATGGCCGTGCTTTTCCATTAACTCGAATATGCCCATAACTTCCTCTACCTC
>Ga0315279_10002400_pt1 | contig 28283 bp, 20 predicted proteins | sample YL17G06_20_MG_FD_203694 | JGI IMG/M metagenome (GOLD analysis project Ga0315279, IMG submission 203694) | Sediment microbial communities from Yellowstone Lake, YNP, Wyoming, USA - YL17G06_20 | ecosystem: Environmental > Aquatic > Freshwater > Lake > Sediment | place: USA: Wyoming | collected... | reverse complement strand
CTGGTCATCTTGAGCAGGTCCCCGGAACGGCAGGAGACCGGTTCCCCGCCCTTTGGGACGGCCTCCCGCCCTTCGCGAAGCTCCACACCCATCTCCTGGGTCAGGAGCGCCTTCAGGGTCGTCTGCAGGAAGCCTAGGAACATCACGTGGAAGTACGGGAGGACGGCCCCCAATCGGGCCCATGGCCCCGGCCCCTTCATGTCTTGGAACCGGGCCATCTCTGTCCTCGTCAGGAAATCCAGATCGCCCCGTACCCCGGCCGTCGCCTTTATCCGGTAAAGGGCCAGTCCTTCGACGAGATCGACCCTGGCCTTTGGACCGATGTCCTTTATGGACGGCATATCCAATTGCACATCCTTCCCATTGAACAGGTCGACGGCCTCGAGAAGGTCGAGGAAGGTCCTTGGGCCCATTTCGTTCTCAGCCCTTTCGATGCTCTGAACGACGAAGCCCAAATGGACGAGGATGTCGTGATAGGCACCGCCCGGATCTTCATCGGCATCGCCCTTCGGGGTCCTCTTCTCGCGCTTCCGGTCCCGCCTCTCCCCCCTCCGCCCTCCCTTCTTGTTCTTTGCCATGTTCGACCACCCCTCGCATCGGACATCTGAGCGAATTCCTCTTGGATATGGCCGGCCGCTTTCGCAAATATTATATACCTCATAATACATTATCTACAAATCGTAGAAAGTGTAGAAATGCGGGAACTCGGCCACGGGGGACTACATTCATGACGGTGAAGGGTTCGGATGGAACGGTGGGAACATCGACGGGGACAACACAGGTACTAGGGTCGGAGGCGGGGTCTCCCCCGCCGTCCGCCACTCCAAACCGTACGTGAGGGTCACTCATACGGCTTTCCCAACCTCTGCGGGTGGTAGTCGGTCAGTATATGGTACGGGAGCCTCAGTCCTGCGTCGTAGACCTCCTGCATGGGGACGTTCCATTTGCGATAGCGTGTTCCTCTTTTCTTCATGCGGGTCCTGGTCCGGGTCAGCAGCCATCCCCCGAGCGGCCATAGAACGCTCGGTTCGACGAGCCGGTAGTAGTTGGTCCATCCGTTCACAATACGCATCTCGCGCGGGACCATCTCTTTCAGTGGCCTCGTGTCGTGCCTTCGCGTGACGGCCCGGACCTTCTCCTTCAGGCTCTTCAGGGCCTTCTTCGTCGGTCTCAGGCCCTGCTCCGTTATGTGATACCCGAGGAAATCGAAGCCTTCCCTTGCGTGGACCACCCTCGTCTTCTCCTTCTTGATTTCGAGGCCTTCCTTCCGGAGCGCTTCCTCTATGGCGGCGAGGGCCGCCTCGGCCTCCTCTTTGGTATCGCATTGGACCACAAGGTCGTCGCTGTAACGGGTCAGCATCCATCTCGACCCGACCTCCCGGTCGAAGTTCGCCAGGTATATGTTCGCCAGCACGGGTGACAGCGGGCTTCCTTGGGGTACTCCGATGTCCTTTGCCGCCCCATCCTCCATCTCCCCGAGCACCCCCGAATGTATCACCTTCGAGACCGTCCTGAGAAAGGTCCCGTCCGCTATCCTTTCCGCCAGCTTTCCCAGCATCCTTTTCCGGTCCATCGTGTCGAAGAATTTCTGCACGTCCGTCTCGACGACCCATGCCTTTCCTGCTCTTATCCCGTTCCTTACCCGTTCTATCGCATCCAACGCACTTCGCCCGTTCATGTAGGCGAAGCACTCGGGCCCGAACCTGTCCTCGAACACAGGGTATAGCACGATTGCAAGCGCTCCGTGCACAACCCTGTCCTCGATGCATGGTATCGATAGCCCTCTTTTCCGCCCGTCCGGTTTCGGTATCAGGACCCGCCTCAGCGGTTTCGGTTGCCATCTGAAGAGGCGTAGGTCCTCCCCAATGGCCATCGTCCTCCGTTTCAGGTCCTTCTCGAACTCCTCCACCGTCTCCCCGTCCACTCCCGGGGCTCCCTTGTTCTTCCTGACCTTCTCCCATGCAGCCATGACCGTTCTCTTCCTGAACAGGAGGGGCATCAGCGAGTGGAGCTTGTGCCCTTCCCATCTCGGCAATGGCTTCACGGTTCTTCCTCCCCGACGGTCCCCGACATGCCCGGGGGACGCACCGCGTCCTCCCCCTTCCTCGGCGGTTCTCCGTTCCTGACAGGCCGGGTCGCCTGTCTTTCCGGTCCATTCCTTCGGAAGGTCAGTCCGCATGTCTTCTCTGTCCCGTCCTTGGTTGTCCAGGGGCCCTTCGCTTTTCCCCGGTTTCCCGGGTCGTCATCGCTACTACGGCCCCATCGGTCGCCCTGGCCCCTTCGCGCACGGATTGCTCCGTCCGCTACCGTGTCTGTTGCACCGGTCGGTATCGTCCGTCCCTTTCGGACTGCCGCCTTCGTATCGACATCACGGGGGACCGAGGGCCTCCCAGGGTCGCTATGACCACCCAATGCCTGTGTGTCGTCCTCACTCACATCCGGAGACTTCCATCCATGGCTTCCCCATCGACGAAGTGGGTCGCCTTCCCCGGTATGCTGGTTATCGGTTCGTTTTCCTACAACCCGCAGACTTGCCTTGGCACCCTTCGGATTCGGGGTTTCCCCCGACACCCTGTGCTGTACTAGACCTTTCGGATGGCTTCGGGTCTTGGCTCTGTCCCGGAGCCTGTGGTTCTCACAGTTCCTTGACTTCATCGTCTTTCTCCTCGGTGGTCATAGTTGCCTGGCACGCTCGTCGAGAAAATTAAGAATATAATCGAGTCGACCACGGGTTATGGATACCGACGGATAACCTATGCTCTGAGAGCCTTAGGCGATATTGTGAACCATAAAAGGGTCCTCCGTTTAATGAGGATGCATGAATTGATTATCAAGAGAACGAGATTCCATCCGATCACGACGGACTCAGAGCATGACAACCCCGTGTATCCGAACCTGGTCCGTGGTCTAAGAATATCATATCCGAACCAGGTCTGGGCTGCGGATTTCACATACATCCAGTTGAAGGAAGGTTTCGTCTATCTGGTGGTTGAAATGGACCTCTATTCTCGACGGATAATTGGGTGGTCCTTGAGCAGAGAACTGACCGCAGAGACCGCGCTGGAGGCCTTGCACATGGCCTTGTATAATCGACGGAAAGACAACCTAAGCGGGTTGATCCATCATTCGGACCGGGGCGTGCAATTCACATCGATGGTCTTCACACAATGTCTGCGCGACCATGGGATCGAAATAAGCAACAGCCGGAAGGCGTACCCATACGACAACGCCTTCGTTGAATCATTCTTTAAGACGCTGAAGATGGAGGAGGTCTATTTGAACGAATATGAGAACTTCGAGGATGCATTAAAGAATATCAAGCATTTCATCGAGGACGACTATAATGCAAAGAGAATGCACTCATCATTGGGATATGTGTCTCCATGCGAATTCGAGAGGCAGCGAAAAATTGAAATTGTCGCTAGTTCATGAGTCTACTGGGAGGGGTTCATGTCAGCGATATCATCATAGGGGCGCCGTATCGCAGCCAGGTCAATGATAGCGATGGGAAAGCATATTTGATCTTCGGGAAAGCGACCGGGTGGCCAAAATATCTCAATCTCACAGATGCTGATGCGTCTTTTATAGGCGGATATGCAAGTGACGGAGCGGGTTCTTCGGTTGCGGGAGCAGGCGATATCAATAATGATGGTTTTGATGACATATTGATCGGGGCGCCATATGCACATTATTTCGATACTTACGGAAAATGCTATATCTTCTATGGGAAAGCCTCCGGTTGGAAGAGGAATGTCTCAGTCAATTCCGCCGATTTCATTCTCAATGGAAAGGGATTTTTCGGTTTTTGGGTTGCTGCGGCTGGGGATGTGAACCATGATGGATACGGGGACATAATTGTCCCTCAGGAATACGGAGACGGACCTTACCCGACCCCTTGGATAAGGGTATATTTTGGTTCCGCCTCGGGTATCAATGAAAATGCGGACCTGATATTTTCAGCTGGTTATGACACCGCTCAAATCGCCACGGGCGTAGGAGACATCAATGGAGACGGCATCGATGATATGATGTTTGCCGTACCGTATCCACGAGATACAGACAATCATTATGGGATCGTCTATCTATTGTTCGGACGCACCTCGGGATGGCCAAGTTACGATTTCGATCTTTATAATGTTGGAGATGCGTCTTATATTGGACAGACCGATGATACCCTCGGAATAGCTGCTACGGGGGTTGGCGATGTCAACGGTGACGGTATTAATGATCTGGTCATCGGAGGGAGGGAGACCATCCGGAATTATACCGGAATGACTTATTTGCTACTTGGAAAGAAGAGTGATTGGACAAAATATGTCAACATAGAATATCATAATAATGCATCATTCTATGGCGAAGGGCCTCATGATCTTGCAGGCATAGCCTTAGCCGGTGGGGATTTCAACGGTGATGGATATGGTGAGATCCTGATAGGCGCCCCATATAATCCGGAGGGAGGTTACAAGGATTATGGACCAATGGTGGGACGTATCACCGCAGGGAAGGTTTATTTGGTCCAACCAAGGACCGTCCAGGGACCCATAACGGTGAAAATGGCCCCCGAGAAGGATAAGACCGCAATAGCGGTCGATCAACTGTATAGTGTCACATACACTGTCACTGGGGCCAGTTCCGCCAGATGGATCTTTGAGACGAACGCGACCTGGCTGTGGTGGGACCCGATAAATGATCGTATCGAAGGTACCCCGACCGTGGCCGATCTCGGTTCGTATTGGTTGGACCTGAGGGTCACGGACGGGAGTGGCCATTGGGACAGGCACAACTTCACCTTGAAAGTAATGAACGAACTTCCACCCAACCATCCTCCTTCGAATGTCGAGATACTTACCCTTCACAATGACACCAAGAAAGAGCAATTGGCCAATGGAATGGTCGAACTATCTGCCAGTGCGACCGATGTGGATGCTCTTCAGGACCTGAACTATACATGGATGGAAAACGGTCTGCCGATCGCATGGGGCAATCACACCTATGCAAAGATACCGAAAGGCCATCATATCATCACATTAAGCGTATCGGATGGGATATCAATGGTCAATATCTCGGTGACCGTCGATATCATCGGTCCTACCCCAAATCATCCAGGTAAGGTCTCCCCAAACAACATCCTTATAATATCGTCAGTGATCCTTTTATTGAGCGTCATCGCGATCCTTGTGTTTGTTACGACGGAAGTTGGTAAATATTCGTCTATAGTATTCATGGCACCGCTATATTCCAGGATCCGGAAAGAGGCCCTGCTGGACAATTTCACCCGCGGGAAGATCTATCAATATCTGGTCGAGCATCCTGGCTCGTATCTGAGCTTGATCATAAAAGAACTTGAGCTCAATACCAGTGTGGCCGTGTTCCACCTCAATAAACTCGAGCAAAAGGGTTACCTTCGGTCCACAAAGGACGGCTTGAGAAGGCGGTTCTATCCGGATGGTAAGAATATACCAATGCGGCCAAGCAAGCTCGAGCGGATAACTAGGGCGATCAGATTGAACCCGGGGATCACCCAAAAGGAGCTTGCCGAGGATCTTGGACTTAAGTTCTCGACAATTAATGAATATGTCATTAAAATGAAAGGCACAGGCCTTTTGACGGTCATACAGAAAGGTAAGAAGAAGCACCTTTATCTTTTTGACGAACAATCCTCGGAGAAGAATGGTTACAGGGATCTCGATAATCAATAATAGAAAAAAACTCTGATTGTTCACGGAATTGCCCCATGTGAGAGGGCGGGAATTTCAAGACCATATAACATGAGTTTCTGGATAATTAATAGTTATTATTAAATGATGGCCAATGAGATTATGGATAAGTAAGAAAAATAAATTATGGAAATACATAAATATCATACTTGATATTTTCTCATAAGGATATCATCATGGATGCACGAAGAACTATTATTGATGTGGTTCTCTTCATTCTATTCTTCGTTATTGTTGGGGGCATTTTCGCGATCAAGAATAACTTGGGGATTCTTCAAGGTGTTTTCGACAATATGGCTGTCTGCGGTCTCGCTACTTTACTCTGGTTTGTGATTGGTATGTGCATTTATCATTTCTTCGGCCCAAAGAAGAACGCACCGAACAGTGCAAGCCAGCAGGTCGCACCGCCACCTCCACCTGGGTACTACTCACAATCCTCACAATCGATATCCCAGCAGCAGTACCAGCAGGCAACGGACCCGAACAATGCGATGCCTGCAAAGCATCAGGTCGTGAACGGCACCCTCCAGTCGGTCTGTCCTTTCTGCAATTCATACCAGGGGGCCCTTCCACCGGGACAGGTCAAGATGTGCAACACCTGTTTTAGGTACTTCAAATCATGATGCGGACCATTTAACGGGGCCGCTCTCCTATTCTTGGATGCACCACACTTTCTGTCAACTCCTTAAAGCCTTCTCCAGTAGCCATCCAATCTGGCCCAATAAGTCATAAGTCGCGGTACCCAATAGTTTAATATCTTTTTATATTTCTTTTCAATATAGTAGAATCCGATTAATATAAAGATTGAATATCCGAAAATACAGGTAATGAAAATGAGATAAATGAGTGAATTAATTGAAAAAGACGTTTGAATGATAACCACGGTGATTCCGACAAATAGTAGTGGTAAGCCAAGTATTGATATTGTTTGTGTCTCTACAGTTTTTTCGGTATGGAGCCACTCACCCATTGAAGCCACCATTCTCATCAACATTTCAAGTCGCCCTCTTGGGTCAGCACTTTTCGCGGCGCTCTCCTTATTATCCAGGAACTTTTTCCAATCCCGAATATTTCTGATTTTTTTCAGCGGTATGTATTTAAAATTGTTGTTGCTGAATATAAAAAAGATCATGCTATAAACGATGTAGAAGAGGCCTGCCCCCAGAATAAACATTGGGCTAATACCGCTATTTGGGGTTAAATGATACGAAAATATCGCAATAGACAACAATGCCCATATAACTCCTGTAACCAGGAATGCGATCCCAAAGTTGGACATGTTTCGAAAGTACATCTTTAGCGTCCTGTCTATTATCTTCTTTACCTGTTCCTCGAGGAATCCTAAGTCTTGGTCCCCACTAATCAGATTCTCGGTCTTGGGGTCCATGACCTTGCTTGGTACGCTCATAATTCCAACTTCATGGATTGCATATGTTGAGCAATAGGTATATGGTTTACCGAGGCCACTTTTTGGGTTCGGTCCGGCCTTTTAATGACTGTGAGTATTTAAACAAGTGGTCACCATAGTGACAAGTTATTTATATGCGTGTGGTCTATCCTATACCCATGGATTTCGATGACATTGTAGAACAAAACCCCTGGTGGAGACGGCCGGAGAATGTCCAGCTCGATCCCAAGATACGGGAATTCCAGGACGCGAAAATAAAATGGTATCCTCGGTTGATGCATACCATCGATCTGGAAAAAGACATCCTGTATTCACTTCGAGGGCCCAGGCAGGTCGGAAAAACGACCATGCTGAAATTGATGATAAAGGACCTATTGAACAGAGGTATTGACGCAAAGGCCATTCTCTATCTCACTTGTGATGTGATCAGTGGCCATGATGCATTGGTCGAGGCGGTCACCCAATATTTGGATTATTCAAAGCGATTGGGCCCGGAGGTTCGAAAATATCTCTTTATAGACGAAATAACCTCTGTGAAGGATTGGCCAAAGGCAATCAAGTATCTCAAAGATATTGGACGATTGTCCAATACCACTATCATCTTGACCGGGTCTCATTCGCTTGATCTCAAATACCAGACCGAACGGTTGCCGGGACGGCGGGGTGAGGGGGATGGCGCGATCAATAAGATCCTAATGCCGATGAAGTTCGCAGAGTATGTGGAAACGGTTGCCCCGGAATTGAACAAAGAGATGGGTCTTCCTCTTGAAGCGAAGGTACGGCAAGAAATGTTCTTTAAATTGTGCAACGGAGAGATCCCTCCCTTCATTTCCGAGACCCTGAGATTATACCAGAAGGACCTGAACGCCATCCTCGATAATTATCTATTGACGGGCGGGATCATGAGAGCGATCGAATCGTTCTTCAGTAAAGATAGAATTGATGAATCGATATACGAGCTCTACATCCGCGCCTTGATCGGTGACCTTGGAAAATGGCGGTATGGCGAAACCATCGCTAAACAAGTGCTAAGGTCAGCGATGCAGAAGATGTGTTCGCGGGTGAGCCTCAACAATATTGCCTCGGAGAACGAGATCGGCTCACATAATACCGTTTCATCGTATCTGCAGGCAATGGACGAATCCTTTGTCCTGAATAATATCTATCTGGTCGATCTAAATAGTAAAGAACCGGTTTTTATCAAGGAAAGAAAGATCTATTTCACCGACCCGTTCATCTATCACGCGGTCCGTGGTTGGGTCTTTGGCCGGCCGGATTATCATGATCTTTCAAAGGATGTCCTACTTGACTCGGAATTGAAAGGGAATATCATGGAGATGGTGATCTCGGACCATCTGATACGACAGGCCTATGCTCTCGATCCAAGTGATGTGTTCAGTCCGCACGAACATGTGATGTACTTCCGAAAGAAAGATACAGACCGCGAGATCGATTTTATCTTGAAACACCGCAAGTCACTTTATCCATTTGAGGTCAAATATCGAAAAAGGATCGGCCGAAAGGAATTGGAGAACCTGTTCATTCTGCGAAAAGGGGTCCTCATCACGAAGGATATCTTGAGCACGCACAATCAATATTCATTGATACCTGTCGAACTATTCTTGTTACTGATCTAAAAAGAAAATTGATAGGACGGACCCGCCGGGGACCGTATTATCCTGTTTATCCGTCGAAGGTGAAAAAAGAATTAACGGGTTAAATGACGTTTCCCCATCCCCATCGGCCCGAAAGGGCCAATCGGGGCCTCGGGCGACCGGGGCCTCTCGCCTGTTCTTGGAGGCAGTGCAGCCCAATATTTATTTAAAGATACATTTGCATAATGTGAAATTCGGTGACCATGTGCCCCTATTTGGTAAGAAGAAGGACGAGGTCGCATCACCGGCCCAATCGACCTTCAAGTATTTCGATATCAAGGACCGAGTGGCCCGAGAGCAGAAGCAGAAGGGCGATGAGTTCTTCCAGGACATCCTGATGGAGATGATAGACTATTCAATGAAGAACATGTGCGTCTCCTTGGCGGGCGAGGATTCCTTTTTCTTCGTCGTCGTCTTCCCGAACAAAGTGAAAATTGACCAGCAGATGAAGGCGGCAGGCCAGTTCATGAAGGATTCTATCAAGAAAGAATACAAAATCGCTGACCCGTCGCTCACACAACTCATGGTCGTAGAGCATTACAACGAGTTCAGCCAGGAGGACTGGCTCGAGAAAAAGGGCATAAAGAAGCTCGTGCTCTCAGAAGAGGTCACGATCGCATACTTCTTCATCCTAGAAAAGATCTTCGAGGTCGGCAAGGACATCTTCGCCAGTAAAGGCATAAAGATGGTATATGACCCCAGGATCATCGGTCAGCATGGCATGGTCGACCTGATAATGCCGTCAGGCCAGAAGGTCCAGCATTATGTCACCAAGACCGTGGTGGAGATGGTGGCCACGGGATACCATTGGATGTACTGCGTCACCAAATGGATGATGCTGGTGGATACCCTTCAAGGCATGTTCGGCCAGTCCGGTCCTAAACCGCCCCAGACCGCTCAGGAGATGATGGATGCCGGAAAGAGGCTCATGCGGGAAGGAAAGGTCGCACAAGCAGGAGAGCAGTTCAAGAAGGCCGTCGAAGCCGAGCCCAAGAACTTCGAGACATGGTATAACCAAGGTGTATACCTGATACTTTTGGGGCAGTCCGAGGAATCCCTGAAATGCTTTGCCAAGTCCGTAGAATTGAACCCGAAATGGGCGTCAGGCTGGACCAACCTGGGGAAGGCGCTTTTCAACCTGAAGCAGTACGAGAAGGCCCTGACAATGCTCGACAAGTCCCTGACCCTCGACCCTAAGGACCCCACCACTTGGTACATCAAGGGACAGGTGTACGGAGTCCAAACAAAGTACAAAGAGGCCATCCCGTTATTCAACAAGGCAATAGAGCTCGACCCGAAGGACCCGGACCCATGGCACGCCAAGGGCCTCGTTTATGAGAGACTGGCCCAACCCAAGGTGGCCCTGGGATGTTACATCAAGGCCTTGGAGATCGACCCCGATCACAAGGAGGCCATCATCGCGATGGGCGTGAACTATTCCAAGGGGGGCGCTCACGCCGAGGCCATGAAATGCATTGACAAGGGCCTCTCCATCTATCCCAACGACCCGGACCTATGGACCGCCAAGGCCACCGCGTTCAGGGGGATGGGGCGGGAGGATGAGGCCGTGGACTGTATGAAAAGGGCGAAGGGTCTTCAAAAATAGCATATGGTTCATCTACCTGTCCGATGAACGAGATGCGATCCACGTTCGGGCCTCGGGTGACCGGGGCCTCTCTCCTATCTTTGGATGCGGGACAGTACTTGTATCTAGCCACGTTTTTGTATCTTGATGCCATCAAGTCTATGAAGTATATTTTCTCGAATATATATCGACAAATGAAGACCCTCTTGTGACAAGGCCCAAACCCCTTTCCTGGCCCCATAATTAAAGATCAATCCCTTTCGCTCGAGGGATTTGAACACTTTTTTCCTTTTAAGTGGTGTATCCCTATGGTCTGGAAGGACCTTGCTCAATATCTGTCCCTCTGGTACATTCTTGTTTTGACTAGCATATATTTTTGAAAGAGCCTCCATATATTTCTTTTCTTGAAGGGAAAGCTCTTCATATGTTCTTTTAATATCCATGAACTATACCAATCCTTATATCGGGAGGCATACGAAGAATTCAAATATATCTAAAACATACATATTTTACTTCAGTAAACTGAAATGTAGCCTTTAAATATCCATAAAGGGTTTCAGTTTCCAGGGGGAAAATCAAATGTGGATCCCAAGCCGGATCGTGGAGGAACTGGCAAACATCCAGATCCTGGAGATCTTCATTGATAATATCGACGATGAGATATCCGGACCAATCATCAGATCGATGTTGAAAATCTCTACTAAGACAGTTTATTTCCATCTCAAAGGCTTCGAGAAGAAAGGATATATCACCTTTACCAAAAAGACAGGAAGAACGTCCTATTACAAATTGAACCTGCAAAATGAGGACATGATCGAGATCGTAAAGGCGGAGAACTTGCGAATAATCACTGAATTGAAGCACGGCCTAGAAGAAATAGAGAAGAAAGAGACGGCATCAGGGATCCGTGTGGATTTCTTGAAACCCTTGTTCTCTATGTCTATTTCCAGGAACAATCCTTTTAATTCTGTCTTTAAAGGAAGCGCGGCCTAGGGTTGGATGTGGGTCCAATGGCAAAGAAACCAAAATCCAAGAAAAAAACTGGGAATACCATAATGGGAAGCAAACCCGAGAACGCATCAAATGAAATTCTCTCACTTTACAAGACCGATAAGGAACCGATCATTGATGTCGTGTATCGATCCTATTCGAACCTTGCCTTCGTAAACATACAACCCCGAGATGTCGTCATCGATTTCCTTGAAGCGCCACCAGTGATCGAGAATGGAATTAGTCGCGTTAAGGCAAATCGGATCTTCATGACACATACCGCGGCAATGAGCCTGGCGAAGGTCCTATCTGACGTGTTAAATAAGGCCATTGAAAGTGGTAAACTCGAAAAAGTCTGAATCATTTTATCAAGTTAAAGTCCAAGGATGCCCAGGGTTTTAACCCTGGGAGGAATTGGAAACGCTGTTTATAAGCCCTGTGGAATACTATCGGTCAGAGTGAAACTAAAACCGATTTTCCGACGATGAGCTGGAAAAAAATTAACGGGTTAAATGATTCTTGTCCATCCCGTTCGTGGCTATGGGTGATCCGAACCCTTTCCTTTTTTCTTGCCGCTGAACCTTTTTCTAAAGATCTCGGGAGCTGGGAGCTCTGACATTATCCTCTTTGGCAGTCTGTATGTCGCGACACCCATGGGCTTGCTCATGTCGCTCATGGTGTACTCTGCGATGAGGTCGTTCCGCGATCTGCAGAGTATCAGCCCGACCGAGGGAGCGTCTGAGGGATGCCTGAGCATCCTGTCGATTGCCGATAGATAGAAGCTCATCTTCCCGGCATACTCTGGCTGGAACTCGCCGACCTTCAGGTCCACAACGATAAAACATCTTAATTTGAGGTGATAGAAGAGCAGGTCGATGTAGAAATCCTCCCCGCCGATCGTCATGTGATATTGGCTGCCAACGAAGGAGAAGCCGAGACCCAGTTCAAGTAGGAAATCGCGGATATTGTCAAGAAGGGCTCGCTCGAGGTCCCGCTCATGCACCTCTGGGCTGATACCGAGGAAATCGAAGATATATGGGTCCTTTATGGTCTGGTGGGCGAGCTCGGAGCTTGTTGACGGGAGTGTCTCTTCGAAGTTCGTGACCGCTTTGCCACATCTATGATATAAATCAGAGTCGATCTGATGGACGAGAACGTTCCTGCTCCAGCCGTGGGCGAGACACTCCTGAATGTACCACTCTCTTTCCTTCGGGTCCTGAACCTTAAAAATCAATGTGCAATTATGACCCCAAGGCAATTTTGCAACAACCTGTTGCAAAAATTGAGGCTCGGGATATGCCTCGGCAATTGATTTCATATAACCAAGATTGCGCTCGGAGAATCCCTTCATTTCAGGGAACTCTCGACTGAGGTCCCTTGAAAGGACACCAATCACATTGGCTCCCCAACCTCGCTTTTTTTGCTGGCGCAAGATCTCATTTCCAATGTCCCAATAAAGTAGAATCAGTTCCTTGTTGACACTGACGACCGCTTTTTGTTGTGTCTTCCGGACACGGTCCTTGATCGCATGAAGGAATTTCGTATATTCCTTACCATTTAAAAAGTCGGTACCCGTGTATGGTTCATTTCTTTCAATATTGATCCCGATTTGTGCAGCAGGTTGCTGCACTTTTTTCTTATGCTTTCTATTCGCATTCATGAGCGTCGCGTCTCCCATTTTCTTTAGGCGTTTTCAATCCCATTACTATCTTGCTATCTGAATGACATATACTTTAGTACGAACGGTTCTATAAATATGCGAACTTTGACGACCGTGATGCTTGCGGGGATTTTAATGGTATTCCAATGGTCGTCCGAAAATCGATAGTAAAACGGACCCGCCGGGATTCGAATTGTCTATTTTTTCCGACGATAAGCGAAAAGGAATTAATAGGTTAAATGATTCTTGCCCATCCCGTTGGAGACCTCGGGCGACCGGGGCCCATCTTCTTTTATATCTCCAGTGGTCAATACGGATTCAATATTCGATGGACCCGCATAAGTGAAAAAGAAGGTGGGATGATAGGCGAATGGAGATTAGATGTGAAAAAGGGCACTAAAAGAACGCCCACGGAACAGGGAATGGCGGTATTTGTTCTCGGCGTTCTATTACCTTTCATCCTCGGCGGGATTTTCGGTTGGATCAACGGGCCTGCGATGGGCGGCGACTGGTTCATCATCTTTGCCTTGGTTAATGGCTTGTACATCGGCTTAGTCATTGGCCTGGTCGTCGGTCGAGGTATCGGCCTGGTTCACTACTTGTACATCAACATGGTCATCGGTTTGGTCATCGGCTTCTTTATCGGTTCGTTAATCATCTCAATCATAATCTTGGTTGTCGGCTTGGTCATCAGATTCTTCATCGGTCTGTTAATCATTTCAATCATGGTCTTGGTCATCAGCTTGTTCATCGGCTGGGACTTTGGCAGGGTTCGTTATCATCCCATTCCATTCCGTCTTCTTTTCCGTGGTCAGTTCGGCTATGGTATCGGCTGGGGCATCGGGTGGGTGATCGGCTTGGTCATTGACGGAGGCATCGACTTGGTCTTTCCCGGACACGTCCCTGTGTTCCTCGTCTGGGTCATCAGCGAAAGCGTCGGCATAACCATTTGCAGTCTCTTTATCGGACACGGTATAAACAGACAATACAAACAAAGGCATCTTCTTCGTGCCGAAATGGTATGAACCCTGTCCGATGAACGGGGTGCATTCCAATAATGAATATTCCAAAAAACTCGTTGGCGTTTAATGATAGCGCACTATCACTATTTCGCGTTTTTGTGATAGCCGACCATCATAAAACATAAATAGTATATAAACTATACTATAAAACATGGTGTTCAAGCTCACCACCCTATTGCCCCAGAACCCCTGGTGGCGCAACGGGAACTGGGAACAGGATGACAAGGACCTTCGCGACATCGACATCCTGATCGACCGCAGACCGGTCGACATCGATATGAAGGGCACGACCATCCTGCGAGGGATCAGAAGGAGCGGCAAGACCGTCTACCTCAAGATGCTCGTCCGGAAGGTCATGGATTCCGGCATCGACAGGAAGGACATCCTCTACCTCTCCGGGGACCGCAACAACTACCGCGAGATAAAAGGGATCGTGCACGAGTTCTTCCTCCGGCAAGGTACGACCGTGCTCTTCCTCGATGAGATAACCTATATTCCCAACTGGAATGCCCTTCTGAAGGAACTGCATGAGACCATGGACATCACGATAATCGCCACCGGTTCGGACCCGGTCCAGCTGAGGCAGAAAGGAGAACGGCTCCCCGGACGCGGTGTCGAGGGCAATGAATACTATTTCGACCCGCTCTCCTTCGGCGAGCATGTCCGGGCCCTCCGCAAGGCCGCTGGCAAGATGGCCTCCGGTCCCCTTTCCAAGGCCCTCAAGGATCTCGAAGGCATCCCGGTCGACACATACCCGCCAGGACAACCGATGGTCGACGGGATATTCCCTTATTTTATCCCACTCGAGAAGATGTTCATCTCCTATCTTCTCACAGGCGGGTTCCCTAGCGTGACGAGGGAATATGTCCGGACCGGGCGCATCTCCGATGGGAGCTTCGAGACCGTGGTCCGGGTCCTCCTGGGCGCCCTGTCGAAGAACGGCCGCAGCGAGGAGACCGGCAGGGAGATCCTGCAGCAGCTCCTCATCGGGATGGGCGGACGCACCGATTACATCACGATAGCGGAGAATACGGGCGTCCACCATGCGACCGTGAGGGAATATCTGGACATCATGGAAGGCGCAAGGATGACCTATACCATCCATTGCTGGGACCTGGCCCAGAAGCGCCATGCACCGAGGAAGCAGAAGAAGTTCGTCTTCCAGAGCCCACTGTTGGCAGCAGCGCTCCACAAATATCTGTCAGGGGGCACATGGGACGATACCATGGATTTCATGGACAAGAACATGGAGGCCCTGGTCGAGGCCACGGTGATGTCCCACCTGGTCTGGAGCGGGGAGCGGCCCCAGATGCATGAACAACACGCCTTCGCCGGGTTCTACTATAATAAAAAGGAATGCGACTGCGTCCTTCTGTCCGAAAAGGGGTTCCAGGGGTACGAGGTCAAGTACGGCAAGGTGGAGCGGGCCGATTTCCCGTTCCCTGTGACCTATATATCGAAGGATAGCCTCGACAAGGATACGATCCCCGCGTCTGTCTTTTTATATGGACTGGAAAAAGGACAATGGTGCATATGATGGTCTGTTAGATCGGGGACGCTCCAGAGGAGCGCCCCAATGGCTCAATTCCTATTTGTCTCGAAAAAAAGACGGCCTGGTCCCCATTTAAATTTTGATATGCCAAGGTTATCAAAAAAGATGACCAAGGGATGATGGAATTTGAACAACCCGGGGCCTCTCCTATTCTTGGATGCAGGACAGGCGAAGGGCCTTCAAAAATAGCCAAATTACCACAGTATCAATAAATAGAAAAAAAAGCTCTGATCCGATGGGATGATCCCAAGCCGGGGCCCTAGGCCTTCTTCCTGTGCTTGAGGAACGAGTGGCCTGTGTGGCACACGACCAATTTCCCGGACTTGTCGTCCTTCATCGGTTTCCCGCAGGTCGGGCAGCCATCCTTTGTTAGTTTTGGGATGTTCTTCTTTGAGCTGGTTTTCTTTGCCATGGTATCGCCGGAGAGGGGATTGTGGATGTGCACGATATATCTTTCGATACGGGCACTGTGGATAAACGGTGGTGGGCCAATTGAAATCTGAACATCTTACCGTCGTGGAGAATCCTTCAATCCTCAGGTTCCGAAGGCTCAGGCCCGACCGGTCCTTCCGGGAGCCCCTCGGCCGGGCCTTGGCCGCTCGCCTTCCCCTTCTTCCTTCTGAGGACCACCACGACCACCATGGCAATGACGGCGATCACCACCACCAGCAGGGCCAGCAACAGGGCTCCCGACTGCTCGAACCAGCTCGTCTCCTTCTCGACCGTCACCTTGAAGGTCCTATTGGCGGTCGCCCTCCCGTCGGTGAGGGTCACAGTGAACGTGTTCTCGCCCACCTGGTCCTTCGACGGGACCCATGTGATCTTCCCTGTGGTCTTGTTGATATTTGCGCCCTTGGGGGCTACGAGGCCCCAGACGAGCTTCCCAGCATCTGCAGCATCCGGGTCCGATCCCACGGATGAGACCTTGAGCTCCTTCCCGACCTTTGCCTTCTTGTCAGGGATGACCTCGATCTTCGGCGGATTGTTGGTGGACAGGGTCTTCAATGTGAAGACCCCGTTCGTGCATTTGCCGTACAGTTCGCCGTCATACGGGACGACGAGCCAGTAATATGTCGTCCCTGGTTCGAAGACGAGGGCGGGGGCGGTGAAGTTCGTCGCCTTCAGGCCCTTCGCCATCCTCACCGACAGCGCCGTGGCCTTCACATCGGCGAGGGACTTACCGACATAGAGGTCGGAGGTGACATTGTCGCCGTCCGGGTCCGATACGGACCATTGGAAGACCACCTTTTGGCCGCTCGACCCGGTCCCGTTGGCCGGTGCCAACAGTGTGCACGAGGGCGGGCCGTTCGGCGCCAGGACCGTGATGGTGAGGTTGTGCTTGATCTCAGCGGTACCATCGGAGGCCGTCAGGGCGATCCTGCGGGCGCCCGGGCTCGTCGGCTGCCAGTCGATGACGCCGGTATCCTTGTCGATCCGGATGTCCGTGGACGGGACGGAGCTGATGCTGTATCTGACCACGTCCCCGACATCCATGTCCGTGGCATTGACGTCGAAATGGAACTTGTCCATGACGTTGATGGTCGTGTTGCCCGGAACATCGGTCCACTCGGGTCGGTCGTTGGTGTTGACCACTTCAAGCGTGAAATTGTGGTGGTCCGAGAGCAAGCCCCGGTCCATGACCGTGACATTGACCCAGTCCTTCCCCACATCGTCGTTCGTGGGCGTGCCGTTCAATACCCCCGTGGAGGAGTTCATCCTGAGCCAGGAGAAGTTGGACTGGACGGTCCATGTGTGCGTGTCCCCCACATCCTCATCAGTGACATTGTAATCGACCTCGTAGGGCCTGTCCTCGATGGCCTCGAGGCTGTCATTCGTGATCATCCGGGGCCTGTCGTTCGTGTTGAGTATGGTGATCGTGAAGTTCTCATAGGCGCTGAGGCAGCCCACGACTTGGGTCACCTTCACTTGGACAGCGTGATCGCCGACCTGGGCCTGCACGGGCGTGAAGTTCACCTTGCCTGTGACGGCATCGATGTCGAAGAGGGTGGTGTTGTCGGAGTAGGCGAGCGTGTCGTTCTCCGCATCGGTGGCGATCGCCCGGAAATCGGCGACCTTGTCCTCGAAGAATATCAGATGGCCCAGTGGCTTTATCGTGGGAGCATCGTCCACGGGCGCCACATGGACATCTATCCGGACCGTGACGATGGGATAGAACCCGTCGTTGACCGTGAGGTTCAGCGAGGTCTGGCCGTTCCAGTCCTTGACCCCGGGGGCGAGGTCAAGGAAGGTGCCGTTCACAGTGCCGATCACGTATTGACCGCCCCCCGAGGGAACGACACCGAACTGCAAGGGGCCGCTCACTCCATCGTCCTTGATGTATGCGGACAGGTTGACGGCCGCGGGAAGTGACGTGTCCTCGACCATGTTGACCCCGGGTATCGCGCTGACCGTTGGTGGGTGGTCCGCCTTCAGCAAGCGGAACAGCGTGGAGCCTGTTCCCCAGGTCTGGTGCAAAAGGACCTCATCATAGGCATCCCCATCGAAGTTCGCCACATCGAGCCCCACTCCGCTGAAGACCGTGTTGCTTGTCTGTTCCCATCCATTGGAGGAGTTCAGGAAGGCTATCCCGAAGTGGCTCGGGTCCAATTTGTAAGTATATACTAAATCTTTGATCTTATTGCCTGTTCCCGTCGTGTTCCCGAGCACCCATCCGATGCCCGGGCTTCCGATCCCTGACATCCCGCCTAGAACAGCGTTCTGCCATTTGTCCGCCATGGTCTTGGCGTTGTACGCTAGGATCACGGACGGAACCGTGATCATGACCTCCTCCCCAGCATTGCCATCGAGCTCGGATAGGAGGATGCTTACTGGAAAGCCCCCGAGGACGAGCGCGCGTTTGACCGAGAGGTCCGAACCATTGAAGAATGTGACGGTCATGGTGCCCATACCTGCCTGGCAATAGCTGACCAGGTATGTCGTACCGTCCGTGAGGGGCGTTAAGGGGTATGTCGTGCCCGGGGGACAGGTACCGGAGAACCAGTATCCCTGCCGGAAGCCTGTGACCCCGTCGATCACCTCGATGTCCTTGGTCGCCCAGTCCGAGCTGTAGAGCTCCAGGTTCTTGTCGGAATCTACATCGGCGATCCCGGTGAAGAAGGCAGGGCTCGAATAGGAATTGTTGGTCCAGACCTGGACATTCGCTTCGCTGTACATGGTAAGCCTGGTGGGGGTCTCGGCCCTTGTGACGAACTCTGTCTTTCCGTCATTATCGAAGTCGTTCGCCACATAATCGGTTATATCCGTGACGAAGGGCCTGCTCCATTCGGTTGTGTTCGTGACCGTATCGATGACCGTTATCCTGTAATCCGATGGGCCCGTGTTGGATACCCTGACGAACAACTCGAGGTTCTTGTCGTTGTCTATCTGGCCAAGATAGAAGCTGCTGCCCCCGGCGATGGGCCCGCTGTCGAACACCAAGGTCCCGGAGGTGAGGTTGATGCTGCGGTAGAAGGCGCCGCCGACAACGCTGTACCCGATGGTCGCATCCATGGTCCCGTCACCGTTGACGTCCCCGAGCCTATAGCCGTAGAACATCATCTCCAGCGGATAGCTCCATGCCTCGGCACCGGTCTTGCCGTCCATGACGAATATCCTCTCGTTCGTTCTCAGGAATATGTCCTTTGTGCCGCTCCCATCGATGTCGATCGCGCCGAAGTCGTAGAGACCAAAGCCCAGGGCCTCGCTCTTGTTGGACCAGAGGGGGCTCAGGTCCTTGCCGTTCAGGGCACTGAACCGGTTGTTGACGCCATCGTAAGTGTAGAACACCAGGTCCTTGCACCCATCGCCGTTGATATCGTCCACGAACCCCCCCCGATAGGCGCCAGTGAAGGCCCCGGTCTGGGCGATCTTCTTGACGTTCTTCGGGCCATACTCATAGATGGTCATGGGATCGACCCGGGAAAGATCGGAAACGGACGGCCCACCGCTGGTCGATCCCCGGGATGCGCCATCGGCACCGGTTGCCAATGGCAACATTGGGGAACAGACTATGCTCAAGATCGTCAATATAGTCACGACTGCGGTATATTTATTCATAACACCCCTCCAGAACCCAAGATAAGTTATGATTAGATACGATATCAATATTTCGAAATAGGTCGCCTTCTAAAAGCAGAATAAAAGAACGATGGGATTTGGCTTAAATACGGGGTGTACCGCTTTTCAAACTTGCTGGGCACTCATCCTTGGAATGTGCCCTCAGGGTCCTTTGATCTCTCCCAACAACCATTTGTAAAGTGGAAGGGTCCTGATCGTCCGGCCTTCGACCCGCTCCACCCGTTCTTCGTTCCAAGTGATAAGATAAAGGTTCTTGCAAGCAAGGTCCCGGGATGCTGCGATAAGTCCGCCATTCTCCCGGGCCTTGTTATCGGCCGTGAGGAGATATGCGACCTGGATGATGGCCGTCGGACCCCGCCGTCCGGTTATGACGAAATCCGCCTCGCGCCGTCCATCGCTCCAATAATATATCCCCATCTCGGGGTCCAGGTCCTTCCTTCTCACCAGCTCGAGGAGGACGATGTTCTCCATGGCGCGGCCCTTCTCTTCGCCCATCCGGGCCAGGGCAACCCCAACGTCCGCAAGATATACCTTCGGTATCGTAAGCATCGTCTTGCGGATCGATGGCGAGTACTTCCAGACAGGGAAGGCGAAAAGGGAATCCTGGAGATAGCCGAAGTAGGAGTACAGTGTCTTCTTGCTGGTCCCCATCCCTTGTGACCTCAAGGTCTTATAGAGCTTGTGCACCGAGTACGGTTGTGAGAATGAGGAAATGATGCCCCGGATCATCGCATTGAGGGCCTGTATGTTCCGGATACCGTGCCTCTCGACAACATCCTTGTAGACGACAAGGTCCAGATAGCTTTCCAGGAACTTGGCCTTTGATTCCGGGGCCATCACGACATCAGGCAGGCCACCAAATGTGATGTAGTCATCGAGGTGCCGTCTCAAAAGGGCCTCGTTCGAACTGGACCGGGGATGTTGGGCTGCCCACCCCCTGAACTCCAGGTACTCCCTGAAGGATAGCGGAAGGAGAAGGTGGGTAATGCTCCTTCCCCGGAGGTGGGTCGCTATCTCCTTTGATAATAACTTCGAGGAGGAGCCGGTCACTAGGATGCTGAACCTTTTCTCCTCGAATAGCTGGCGGACCGCCCTCTCCCAACCAGCGACCGCTTGGATCTCGTCGAAAAGGACCAAGGCCGGAGGCTTGCCATAGGTCTCCTCATAGAGCTGGGGCAGTTCTAGGATGTCCTTCGGGGTCGCGCCCTCGAGCTCGATATCCTCGAAATTGACGTAAAGGCAACCCTTTTCACGCCATGATCTGGCCAATCCATAGAATAGAAAGGTCTTTCCGGTCCGCCTTGGGCCGATGATGGAAACGATCATATCCTTGCTCGGATGGACCGGCAGGGTCCTCGGATGGACCGTTACCCGGTCCAGCAGTTCGGCCTTGTCTGCCAGGTATTTTTCGAATATGGCCTTATGCAAATGTTTCCCCCTATATTGCTAAACAATATGTAATTCTTTCCCCCTATATAAATGTTCTCCTCGTTGGCATATGCAAGTATCTTAGTTAGTACATTTATATTTGGGGCGGTGGCCACTGCGGAGGGCCCTGGACCTGTTGCGCCACGTTCGGAGGTGGCGGCAATGTATCCTTCTTCCTTTTTCTAATATAGAACACCGCGGCGAGCGTCCCGACGACCACCGCTATGACGACCGCGATGATGCCGAACATCATAGCATCTAGTCCAAGGATGGTCGGGGATGTCGGCCTCTTCTTCACGGTGATCTTGAATTGCGCAGTCATATACTCCTTTCCATCCGAGACGTTCACTGTTATGGTATGGTCCCCGACCTGCTTCGATGTCGGGGACCATTGGATGGCCCCAACGGATGATATCGTCATTCCCGCCGGAGGATCATCAAGACCGTATATCAGATGGTCGCCAGCGTCGGGATCCTGTGCTTTCACATCGAGGTCGAGCTTATCACCGGCGACGACCGTTCTGTCAGGGATGGCTGTTATCTCGGGTTTGTGGTTGTAGAAGACCGTTCCCTTGAGCACCTTTATCATGAAGGTCTGTGATACCAAGGCCTTGCCGTCCGAGACCGTGACCGTTACCGATTGGTTCCCGAACTGGGCCACGGCCGGTGTCCATGTGATTAGGCCGGTCTTGGGGTCTATGGTCATATTATCGGGCTTTACGGTCAATGCGTATGTGAGAATATCCCCGGTGTCGATATCTTTGGCCTCGACATCGTACTTGTAAGGCTCCTTCACATAGGCGGTGGTGACAGGGGTGCTCGTGATGACCGGTTCCTTGTCGTTCGTGGCCGTGGAGGACACCGTGAAGTACCATATCCCGCTCGTGCATGTCCCGTTGTGCAGGCCGTCGTTGGGGATGACCGTCCAGTAATAGGTCGCGCCCTTCTCCAGATTACTGAGCGAGAGGCTCGTCGCAGCGAGGGAACCGGCGATCCGGGCCAATGGGCTTGTCGTCCTCACAGCGTCCCGGTCCTTGCTAAGGAAAACAGAGAAGGTCACCTTTGCGCTGTCGGCATCCTCCCAGGTCCAGGTGAGCTGCGGGTTGAGGACCAGCACATCCGAGCCGCCCGGCGGGGTCACGAGCGTCGCCGTGGGAGGCCAGGTCACGATGACCGTGACATTGAACCTTTGCGTCACGGAGGCATGGCCGTCCGATACCTTCACGACGACAAGATTGGCGCCCTTCTGCTGCGGCGTAGGTCTCCACTTGATGAGCCCCGAGGACCCGTCGATGGTCATGTTATCGGGCCAGTTGTGCAGGGAATAGCTCAGGATGTCCCCGACATCCACGTCCGTGGCATTGACATCGTACTGATAAAGGTCGTTCGAATCCGTGCTGAGCACAGGTATGCTGGTTATGGTCGGCAGATCGTTCGTATTCATTACGGCCAGGGTGAAGTTGTGGTGGTCGCTGGCCTTGGCCTTGTCGAGCACCGTGACGTTCACCCAGTACGAGCCGACATCCTCGTTCCTTGGGACCCCCGAAAGGACCCCGGTCGCCTGGTCGAACAATACCCATTTGGACGCATTGGTAGAGATGGCCCATGTCACAGGGTCGCCGATATCGACGTCCGTGGCGTTGACCTTCATATTGTATTGTGAATCCTCATAGGCCTTGGGGAGGCTCGATGTGGTGATCTTGGGCAGGTCGTTCGTGTTCGCCACGGTCAGGGTGAAGTTGGAGTGCGCCCATCCGCCATGGCCGTCGTCGACGCTGACGTTCACGTAATGCTTACCGACATCCTCGTTCGGAGGCGTCCCATCGAGGACCCCAGTGTTCGGAACTATGCTCAGCCATGCGCTGCAGTTGGTCTTCAGATGCCAGGTCACGGTCCCCTGGCCGTCCTCCGATGAGTTGTAATCCACCCTGTAATACTTGTCCTCGGTGGCCATCTTGACATCCGTGGAATTTATGAGAGGTGGTGTGTTCTCGACCGTGAGGACGAAGTTATGCTGGTCAGAGCCCCAGGAGGGATATGTGATGATGATCGACACGGAATAGGAGCCCACATCCTTGTTCGTCGGGAGGCCCGAGATGTTATGGGCCGTCGGATCCCATGCCAGCCAGGAGGCATTGGAACTGAACGTCCATGTGAGGGAGGGCGCCTTGGCCCAATAATGAACATTGAATTTCGCATCCTCCACGGCGGTGGTGACATCCTTGTATGGCAATATGCGCGGACCGTTCCCGACAAATATCGTGGCGTACTTCGAGGGATCCTGGACGGATTTGACCGTCACGATCTCCCCGTCGGACGCATTGATCCAGCGGTTCCTGTCGTGGGTCCTGTTCTTGATGGTGATGTCCCCCCGGTATATCCCCGTGTTCTTGCCGGTCTCCCGAAGCCTCAAGGGAAAGCCCATAGGGGAACTGAAATAGCTCGTCACATTGACAACCGCCGTGTCGATTGTGAGCGGATCGCCGTCGGTCCCTCGCAGCTCGATGAACTCCGTATCGTTGACGAAGGCGATCTTGTCCTCGGTCGTATAGGATGCATCGGTGTAGGCCTTGACCGATGTTACGATGGACGGCTTAGCGTTCCCGTCCGGGAAGATGAGATATGTCTTCCCTGAGCCGGAGCCTTCCATCCATGTTCCGAGGAGGATATCGTCGTGGCCGTCCCCGTTGACGTCGCCAGCGCCATCCAAGGAATCCGGGGATTGATCGTTCACGTTCTCCCCCAAAAAGGAGCAGTTCGCGTTGAAGAGGCTGGTATCCATCGCCCAACCCGAGGACTTGCCTCGGAACAGATAGGTCTGGCCTGTGCCCATTCCGCCGAACTCGTTATAGTGTGCGCCGACGAGGATGTCATCGAACCCGTCACCATCGACATCCCCCGCCCCCGCGACCGCTGACCCGGATTGATCGTCGGTTACCTCTCCCCGGAAGGATGCCTTCGAGACGGACAGGTCGGTGTCCATGGCCCAGCCGGAGGACTTGCCAAGGACCAGATAGGTCTGGCCGGCAGCATTGGCACTGTCGTCATTCCCTAGGGCGCCTATCAGGATGTCGTCGTACCCGTCGCCATTGACGTCCCCTGAGCCATCGACGGACACCCCCGAGCGATCGCCGGCATTCTCCCCCCAGAAGGACGCGTCCGCTTTGGACAGATCGGTATCCATGGCCCAGCCGGAGGCCTTTCCCAGGACCAGGTATGTCTGGCCGGCATCGGTGCCGCCGTCATCATTCCATTGCGCGCCGATGAGGATGTCATCGAGACCGTCATTGTTGACATCCCCCGCACCGTTGACACTGTCCCCCGAGCCATCATCTGCATTCTCCCCCCAGAAGGAAGCGTCGGATTTTGAAAGGTCGGTGTCCATGGCCCAACCGGTGGCCTTCCCCAGGACGAGGTAGGTCTGACCGGCGTTAGAACCGCCATCATCGTTTAAATACGCCCCGATGAGGATATCGTCGAACCCGTCACCGTTCACATCCCCCGCGCCCGCGACCGCATTTCCGGATTCATCATTCGCGGTCTCTCCCCAGAACGAGGCATTCGCGGTTGCCAGTCCCGTGTTCATGGCCCAGCCGGTGGCCTTCCCCAGGACGAGATAGGTCTGACCGGCATTGGAACCGCCATCATCGTTTTGGGATGCCCCGATGAGGAGATCGTCGAACCCGTCACCATTGACATCGCCTGCACCGGCGACCGAGAGCCCGGCATTGTCGTTGGCACGCTCTCCAAGGAAAGAGGCGTCCGCGTTCGAAAGGTCGACGTTCTTCGACCATCCGGTGGCCTTTCCGAGGATCAGATATGCCTGTCCGGCATCGGCGCCGCTATCGTCGTTACCGGGAGAGCCGATGAGAATGTCGTCGAACCCATCGCCATTGACATCACCGGCCATGGCGGCACAACAGCCGGATGCATCACTCACGCTCTCGCCCCTGAAGGATGCGGGGGCGTTCGATAGGTTGGCATGCTTACCGTAATCCAGAGCGAGCGAGGGGACCGGAAGGACGAGGACCGAGGCCAACAGCAAAAGGCACAGGACGATAACGGACCATATCCTCATGGTAATCACCTTGATATTTCCATCGTTTGGAATGAACGATATCAATGGAATCATTAGTTGATTACTTTATATAAATGTTATGAGAAGTGGGGGCCTGGGGATGGTCTATATCCCGCGACTGAAGTTCACGGGTTCTAGCCCTTCCTTGGACCCCCGCAACGTATAAAAAGAAAAATCACATAGAAGGCATCAATGTCCGGCATCATCTACTATCAGACGAAGTACGGGTCCACGGAGGAATACGCCCGATGGCTTTCCGAGGATGTCGGTTTTGAACTGAAGGACATCAAGAAGGGGCCCAAGATCGGCCCTGAAAAGGTCGTTGTCATAGGTTCGAACCTGTTGATGGGGAAGGTCACGGCGGCGGGCTGGATCAAGAAGAACTGGGACAAGATAAAGGACAAGCAAGTGGTGTTCTTTTCTGTCGGCGGATCCAAGGTCGGTTCAAAGGACCGGGAGGACATCATAACCCGAAGCCTTCCAAAGGATATGACCGAACGGATGAGGATCTTCCACCTACCGGGCAGGATCGACCATAAGAAACTGAACTTCCTCATGTCCAGGATAGTCAAGAGCGTTGGCAAGCACGAGAAGGATGAAGAAGAGAGAAGAAGGGCATTAGAAGGTTATGACGATGTCAAAAGAGAGTATCTCGAGCCCATAGTTGCGTACATCAAGAGCTTATGAAAGCGGCCCCGTCGGGGTCCAGTTATAGATTTCCCAGGATCAAGACCCAGAACCTAGAAGTATCCGTGTTATGTCTTTCAGGTCGAACAAATACAGATTCTCACGTGCGATCTTCTTTTTGAAGCTCTTGGCGAAGATCGCATACTGTTCTCCTCTGCGGCCGTTCCGCCATTGGACCGAGCTCGAATGTGTGACCAACCGCTCAAGGACGGTCAAGGCATTCACGTCCTTCTGCCATTTGCATTCGACGAACAACGCATCGTGGGTTCTCTCGTTCAATGCCAACAGGTCGATCTCATACTGATTCCTATCCTTCGGTGCCCCGGGTATCTTGCCCCATTGCCGCCCGATCGAGGTGTGCTCGAAGGGGAACGCTCCACCGATGAAGAGCTCGTGCACGATCCCCTCGAAAGCCCTTGAGATGAAGAGGTCAAGGTCCCGGAGCACGATCTCCTCGACCTGCTTTTCCTGCCCGGTCTCGAAAAGCTGGCTGTGCCTCCAGATATTACGGAACCAGAATGACACAAGATTGCTCTTGATGACATAGATGCCCTTTTTACCGCCGACCACCGGAACGACCCTATCGATGATCTCGAACTCGTCCCGGAGCATTGCCAGATATTTCGTGATCTCCGTTTCTTTCTTTCCTAGATATCCTGCAATCTCGGAGGACCTGTTATTTCCCTGGGATATCGCGGAAAGGATGGTAAAGAAGGTCCTGTGCTCCGACCCGAACTCTTCTTTGAGCATCGTTTTGACCTCCTCATACAAAGGTCGGGGATACCTGACGAACATATCGAGAACGAATTCCTCTAGATCGGGGAATCCCATCTTCTCGAGAAGTTCATAGTACTTCGGGACGCCACCGAACACGGAATAGAACCGGATGGCCTGTTCCGTGCTCATTTTAAAGTCCCGGCATATCTCGTGTATGGTCCTGAAATCGAGCTCCCTGAGCTTGATGATGAGGTCGAAGCGGCCGTATAGCGGGCTCTTATAGTCCTCAACGATCCTTTTCATCGTCCCGATCAAGGAGCCAGATACCACCAAGTTCGGTTTGTATTTATCGATCAGCCGTTGCAGGTCCGAGAGAAAGGACTTGTTCACTTTGAGCACGTTCTGGATCTCATCAATGAAGAAGATCCTGTCCTTTAGATGATAGAAGATGAAATCAAAGAAATCCTTGAAGCTTGTCACCTGGGGCAGGTGCAGCTGGCCATATTCCTTCACCCAATCGGACACGATCTCTTTCTCGGCTTTTTCGGCAGGGATGAACAGGGTGATGCATTTCTTGTCATAGTGATGTTCGACCAAGGTGGTCTTTCCTATCCTTCTGCGGCCCACCACTGCGATACGGAAGTTCTTGGTCAGTCGGCCCATTGCCTTTAACTCAGGAGTTCGATCGTAGAACTTCATTAATATACCTGGTAGGTATAATACCTGTTGAGTATATAAATGTTCCCTTCGAGTTGCTGATCGTTCGAATAAATTATGTGAAAAATGAAGAAGACGGATCCACCAGGGTCCGGTTGTTACCCCGACGGCCTTGTGCGGGCCTTCCCGCCCTTGCCTTTTGAAAGGAGGCCCTCGGTGTAGTCCGAGAGCCCAATGAACCTCGAGATGAGACGGCCCGGTATCTCCTCGAGCTCCTGCCTCAGCCACCGCGCAATGAGGCCCTTGGCATCCTTCCTGAGGGGGGAGGTCCGGCCCAGCCGGCGATAAATCCCCTTGAGCATCCTGCCCATGAGAAGGATAGTGTCGATGTCCTCGGGCACCGGCCTGCCCGACCTCCGGCCCGGTCCTTTGAGGACCTCCAGCAGGTCGACGTCCAAGAATGGAAGCAGGATGACATCAAAGGCCAACACGGGTCTCATCCCTCTGCCGTTCCTAACCCGGGAAACGATCCCACTTTCCTCGAGGACCGAGATGTCCCTGTTCACGGCGGATGGGTCCCGGCCAAGTTCGTCCGCGAGCTCCGAGAGGGACCTCACCTTGCCCCGGCGAAGGAGACGGATGATTCTAATGCGCTCCCTGGTGAGGATGCTCGGTACCTGCTCATCGTCTAGTATCAGGATCCTGGCGCCATCCTTGAACCGGTCCAGCTCCTCGGGATGGTCGAAGTACCTGCCGAACTGGTCCATCACCTCATCCCACTTGTAGTCGGGGACTGTTCTCTGGTCCTGGAAGTCGCGGTTCTTGTCCTTACCAATATTCTTCATATCAGGGATCACCATCCTTCCTCTTACAGAAGTATGCTCAGAATGCCCGGTCCTTTAGAACCGGGATGAATGAGCCCCAGACATACAAAAGTGAAAGTACTCCATTTTTATCGACGGGAGAAAAAGTGAAACTACCACCCCACCCACCCCCACTTATATATACCTCGACATACAGAATTGATACCAACTTCGGTCGGTTGCGACG
>Ga0315279_10002397_pt1 | contig 28286 bp, 26 predicted proteins | sample YL17G06_20_MG_FD_203694 | JGI IMG/M metagenome (GOLD analysis project Ga0315279, IMG submission 203694) | Sediment microbial communities from Yellowstone Lake, YNP, Wyoming, USA - YL17G06_20 | ecosystem: Environmental > Aquatic > Freshwater > Lake > Sediment | place: USA: Wyoming | collected... | reverse complement strand
CGGGGCGCGATCGCTGGTCGGCCGGGCGGCTACCCGTGCAGGGCCGCGCCGTCGCGATCGCGAGCCCGGCGGCGGAGACCATCATCGCCGTCGTCGAACGCGACACGACGGAGAGCGTGCTCGTGCGCAGCCGGAACGGCGGGCGGCAGTGGGAGGAGCTGCCCCTGCCGGCGCGCGTCGAGGGGATGGCCTTCCGCTCGCCGGACGAGGGCGCGGTCGTCGCCGGGAACGCGATCCTGGCGACGCGCGATGGCGGCCACACGTGGCGGACGGTCGCGGTGCCCGGCGAGGTGCGGTTCCGCGGCGTCGAGGCGATCGGCGAGCAGGTCTGGGCGGTCGGCGACCACTCCACGATCGTCCACGCGACGCCGTGAGCACGGGCCGAGCGCCGCGCGAATCGCCATCAGAGCGACTTCAGGAGCTTCTTCCGCCGCGAGCGGAGGTTCTTCCGCAGCGCCTGCTGGTGATTGGCGGACCCCTTGCTCATCTGGGTCGCGCTCTCGAGGAGCTTGTTGATGGCCTTGACCTGCTTCGCGACCCTGCGTCGCTCGTCGATCTCCGCGGGCGGGTTCTCCATCGGCACCGCCTGGAGCACCTTTCGGAGCCGCTTGAGCTGCGCGACGAACTTCGGCTTGAGCCCGCGCCGTGCGGGGTCTTCGAGCAGGTCGTCGAGCGCCTGGTGGACGGAGGCGCAGAGCTCGTTCATGCGCGCTTGCCACTCCGCCTGGGCGTCGGTCAGCGCGGTCTGAGCGTCGCCGTCGCCGTCGCCGCCCGTCGCAACGCCGTCCCCTCGTTGCGCGAGGAGGACCTCCTTGAGGCGAACGGCGAGCGCGTAGCCGACGCCGCGCACGTGGGCGATCTCATTCACCGGCGCCGCCCGAAGCGCCTCGATGGTGCCGAGGCCGGCCTTGGCCAGCCACTTCGCCTTCGTCGCACCGATGCCCGGCAGGTCGGTCAGTGCGGTGAGCGACTTCTTCGCAGCTAACGCCGTGGCCATGGTTCTACCCCCCATGTTCGCCCGCGCGCAACGGTCGCGTTCGAGGGACGCACGTCACCCCGCGCGGCATTCACGCGGCGCGTGACCCGCCGCTCATGCGCCCGGGACCTCGACCGGTTGCTCGGCGGTGATGCCGAGCGCCGCGGAAATCGACGCGTGCAGATCCTGCTGGATCTCCTCGACGCTCCGTCGCGCGTCGATCACCGTGAACCCGAGCTCCTCCGCCATGTTGTCGTACTCTCGAAGCAGACGGCTCTGATAGACCTTGAAGCTGTCGTACGGATCGAACCCCGGGTTGTGGTCCATGCCGGCTTCCCAGTAGTCCAGACTATCGGCAAGGAGCACGCGATGGATCAGCGTATCGACATCCACGCGGAGGTAGAGCACGAGGTCCGCCTCGATGGCGAAGCCGTAGAGCTTCCGGATCCACTCGCGGCTCGCCCCGCGGACGATGGCGCGGGCGAACGCGGTGTAGATGTACCGGTCGGCCAGGACGATGAAGCCGCTCCTGAGGGCAGGCATGATCTCGTTCTCGAGCCGGTCGGCGAAGTCGGTGGCGTAGAGCAGGTTGAAGGTCAGCAGGTTCATCGAGTTGCCGGCCTTCGCCAGGTCGATCGTATCGTGGACGAGTTGCGAGCGCGTCCACCCCGTCTCGATGACGCCGAAGCCCTGCACTTCGAGCCACGTGCGCAAGAGCGCCAACTGCGTCGTGCGGCCGACGCCGTCCGACCCTTCCACGACGATCAGATGGCCGTCGATGTCGGTCAGATCCCGATACGGCAGCCCCGTGCCGATATATCTCCGTGCCGCCATGGTCCGTCCCTCTTTGCGCGTCACGTCGGTACCGTCTCCGAACGCACTCCGTTCGCCGTATGCACCAGGTACGACGCGAGGCTCTCGCCCAACTCGCGCTGCACGACCGCCCGCACCTGCCGCTGCTGCACCTGGATCGGCTGCACCGCGTCGATGACGTGGAAGCCGTACTCCTCCGACATGCGATCGTACTCGTCGAGCACCTTGCTCTGGAAGAGCTCGAACGACTCGGCCGGGTCCTTGCTCAGCCCCATGTCCATCCCGGCCTCGTAGAACTTCAGCTTCATCCGCGCGCCGAGGAGCCGCTTCAGCGACACCTGGATCGGCACCTTGAAGTAGAACGCCACGTCGGGCTTGATGGCGAAGCTGTAGAGCGATCGCACCCACTCCGGGTGCACGCCGCGGGCCGTATCGCGGGCGAAGGCGGTGTACGCGTAGCGGTCGGCGATGACGATCATGCCCGCCTTGAGCGGCGGGATGATCTTGAACGAAAGGCGGTCGGCGAAGTCGGTGGCGTGGAGGAGGCTGAAGGTCGTCGGCGTCAGGGCGCTATCCTTCTTCGCCCGCTTCGTCGTCGCCTTTACGAGCGTCGAGGAGTTCCACTCCGTCCAGAAGACGGGCACGCCGAGGGAGGCGAGCCAGTTGCGCAGGAGGCTCGCCTGCGTCGTCTTGCCGGAGCCGTCGATGCCCTCGACGATGATCAGGCGACCGGGGAACGAGTGTCTCTCAGACAAGCCTGGCATGATCCATATCCCCTCCAGGAAGCTGTACGCGATCTATCACGCCGATGACGAGCCGGCAGCCTGTCACCGCCGCGAGGAGGTCGCTCTTCCGCCGCGCGGCCCACATCTCGAGATCCGCGTTCCCTGCCGCCACGACGCCGATCTCGACGCGACGTTCCGCGCGCCGCACGACGATCCCGCGGACCACGTTCCGGTGGCCGCGGTCCAGGCCGTCGGCGACCCGCAGGAGCGCGCTCAGCCCCCGCACTGTAAGATAATCCGTCCGCTCCATCCCGCCGAATGCCGCATGACCGGCTTCCGGCGGACGCTTGCGGTGAAACCGGGCCACGAGCGCGATGATGTCGATCTCGCGCGGATCGAACCCCGGCAAATCCCCCGCACGTATGAGACGTTCCGCGTGTTTATGGTGTTTCGCGTAATCAAGTATACACCCAATATCGTGCAAGAGCGCGCCATACTCCAGCCACTCGTCCGCCGGGCCGTGCCGAAGCTCTTCGAGCGGTATCTGCCGATGCAGCTCGAGCGCGAGCCGCGCCACCTGCTCCGCGTGTCCCTCGTGCCAGTCGTGACGGCGGCCGAGGGCGACCACGGCCGCTCTCCGCGCCTGCCGCCGTCCGTCGGCGACGTTCACCGGCGGCCGACCACCCTGTTCAGCCGCCGTGGCGCGAGGCACCGCACGAGTTTCGGCCACGCCTTCTGAAACGACGGCCACGCCAGAGCCCGATCCGCCGCGCACCGCTCGCGCAGCCATGTCGCTACCTCCTGATCCGGCAGACCCGCCCATGGGGCGGCCCGCACGTCGGCGTCGTGCATGTCGCCGAGGGCGTCCTGCACGGCCAGGAGTGCCCGCGCGAGCTGTCCGCGGCCACCGCCGAGCGCCTCCTGCCACCCCTCGGCCGCGTAGCGCATCTGCCGGCACCGAATGCGGAGCAGGTGGAGCCGCTCGACTTCGGTCTCGCCGATCCCTTTGCCCCACCCCTCGAAGACGCGGCGCGCCTGCCGTCGCAGCCGGCGCGGCACCTCCTGGGCAAGCAGGTCCTCCGCACGACCGGGCGCGCGCATGGCGACGTTCTCGCCCTGTGCCCAGGCGCCCGCCTGGCGGAGCAGTGCATCGACTCGCGGGCCGCGCAGCTCCGTCACGAGGCGCTTCAGCGCCGCGCGCTGTCGCCGCGCCGTGTCGTGGCAGATCGCGTCGAGGCGCGGCTGAAGCGCCGCGGGCGCCTCGTCGCGCGCTTCCTGGAGCCATCGCAGCATGAGGTCCGCGTCCCGCACGGCTCCGAGGAGCCCGCCGAACCAACCGACCTCGGCTCGAAGCGCGTCGTACGCCTCGGGCGTCCAGATACGCCGGTAGAGCCGCAGCGTGAAGCGGAAACGGCGGAGCGCGACGCGCATGTCGTGGCGCGCATCTATGCCGTCGAACAGCCCAACCTGGTCGCGCCAGACGATCGCCTGCGCCAGGTAGCCGCGCAGGATGATCCCCGCGGAGGTGCCGAGCGTCTGCCCCGGCTTCGCCGCAGGACGCCACGGCCGCGCTGGCTTCGCGGTCGCGACGATCCGCGGCGCGCGGCCCATCGCCGCATCCCACAGGTCGGTCTTCTCGATGGCCCGATCCACATCCTGCGCGATGAACTTCGCCGCGCCGCGCACGTAAATCCGCGGCCGACGCCGGCCGCGCACCCACGCCACCTGGCTTGTCTGCGAGTAGTTCCAGTCGAGCCCGTCGGCGACGCGGAGTATCGCCGCCAGGCGCAGCGTCACCTGCTGGAGGTCGGGCGCGAGCTCCCGCCAGAGCGGTTCCTGCTCGGGCCGCACGGTCTTGCGGTGGAAGGCGACGAGGCAGGCGATGACCCGGGTCTCCTCGGGCGTGAAGCCGCGCAGACCCTCGGCCATGACGATGTCCCGTCCGATGGTGTGGTGCCGCGCCTGGTTCTCCTCGAGGCCGACGTTGTGCACGAGGGCGCCGGTCTGCAAGAGCGGCAGGTACAGCGGGCTCATCCCATGCGCTTCGAGCGTGCCGATGAAGAGCGCCACCGCCTGCGCGCAGACATGGTCGCTGTGCGCCAGATCGTCATGATGCCGGGCGCGCAGCGCCGCGACCGACAGCACCGTGGAGCGCCGCATCGCGCCTGACATCGGCTCGCGCCCCCCCGCGCCCGGCGTCGCAGATGATGGATCGACGGGTGTCGGTTCCATGGTCGGTTCCCCCCCCGTGCGCGTCCGATCGGGCGGCGCCGGGCGCGCGGCGCGCGGCACCCCAGGCCGAACGTGAGGTTCGCCTCCGCGCTGATCGGCACGGCCCCGGCGCGGCGCGCGTCAATCGCGCAGGCGCGCATCCAAGCGCGCAGGTGCGCATTTCAGTCGCGCAGGTGCAGGAGCAACGCACGCGGGCCACGCGTGACGCGGTACTCGGAGACGGCCCTCATGCTCGGCAGGCAGACGGCCCGGATGCCCTGCTTCTCCAGCCACGCGCACGCATCCTGCCCGAGCGCCATCCGTCCCTCCGTGCCCGAGCCGACGATCACCGTCGACGGCCGCGGGTTACCTCTGCAAACATACTCAACTTCCTCGGCGCTCACCACGTGTGGGTTGCCGTGCACGCGCCGCGAGAGCTTCCGCCGTCGTCGGTGCATCGAGCCGTCGGCTCGGGTCACCAAGTCCTCCACGTGACGCTGCCCGTTGATCTGCACTTCGCCCTCGCCGATCCACTCGATCTGGGGCGTGTACGCGGAGGGTCCGCCGGGCCGGCGCGATTCGACCGCCGCCTGCGCCATCGCCGCGGCGCCCATGATGCCCGCGTCGTTGCCGAGCTGCGACGCGACGATGGGCACCGGTCCGCCGGGCACCTCGATGAGCCGCGCCCGCGCCGCCTCGAGGATCGTCGGCATGATGCGGCCGCCGCACGCCTCGATGAGGCCGCCGCCGAGCACGACCATGTCCGGGTCGATGAGGTTGGCGACGCTCGCGGCGCCCTCTCCGATGACCCGTGCCACGCCCGCCATGATCTCGGTCACCACCGGGTCACCCTCGTCGAGCGCCTGGGCGATCAGACCGCTCCGGATGCGCTGGCCCGACCGCGCGACCTCGGCGAGGCTGCACGCGCGGCCCGCCTCGACGGCCCTGCCGATGTCCCGCTCGACGGCGGTTCGGCTCGCGAGCGCCTCGAAGCAGCCGACGCGTCCGCAGGGGCAGACCGGCCCGGCGGGGTCCATGAGCATGTGGCCGACCTCGCCCGCCGCGCCGTGTGCGCCGCCGTAGAGCTCTCCATCGAGCACCAAGCCGCCGCCGATGCCCGTGCCGATGAAGATCCCGACCACGTCGCTCACGCCCTGCGCCGCCCCATACCACGCCTCGCCCAACGTCGCCAGCGTCACGTCGTTATCCACCACCACCGGCAGCCCGCACGCCTCCGAGAGCTTCCGCCCGAGATCCGTGTCCCCGAGGGGCAAGTTCGTCGAGTCCACCACATAGCCGGTCTTCCGGTTCACGACGCCCGCTACGCCGATGCCCGCGGCGGAGATATCGCCGCACCGCCCGCGGAGCGACTCGATCGACGTCACGAGCTGCGTGACGATCTCGTCGCGCCCGGAGACGTCGGTCCGCATCCGCGTGCGAGTGATGATGCGGCCGGCATCGTCCACGACGGCGACGGCGATATTCGTGCCGCCGATGTCGATCCCGAGGACCCTTCCCGCCGATGTCGTCATGGGATGCCTCCCGCGTAGTAGCCCGGCGGCGCGATCGCTCCGCGGGCCGGTGCGGCCCCGGCTCGATCACCAGAAGGAGGGAGGGAAAGGTCGGGAGAACGGCCGTTGGCCACGCCGCCCGGAATGTCGCCGCAGACGACGATGTCATGCCGTATGGAGGGCCCCTCCGCCCCCGGTCGGCACAAAGCATAATCCCACATGTCGTTGTGGGCAAGAAGGGGCGGGAATTTCCGGCTAGATGTTGAAGCGGATCGTGATGACGTCTCCGTCCTGCACGACGTAGCCCTTGCCTTCCAGCCGGAGGAGGCCGTGCTCCCGCGCGGCGGCGAGCGAACCGCGGCCGGTCAGATCCTCGTACGAGGTGACCTCCGCGCGGATGAAGCCGCGAGCCAGGTCGGTGTGAATCGTGCCCGCTGCGTCGAGGGCCGTCTCGCCGCGGGTGAGCGTCCACGCGCGCACCTCGTCGCTGCCGACGGTGAAGAAGCTCACGAGGTCGAGGAGGTGGTACGAGAGGCGGATGAGGCGGTGGAGTGCCGGCTCGTCGATGCCGAGGTCGGCGAGGAAAGCTGGCTGATCGGCCTCGTCGAGCTGGGCGATCTCCATCTCGAGCTCGGCGCACAAGATCGCGAGTTCGACGTGCGGGCGCTTGGCGAAGGGCGCGAGCTCCGCCGCGATGCGGTCCGCCTCGTCGCGCTGGCCCTCGCCGACGTTGACGACGAGGATCATCGGCTTGAGCGTGAGGAATTGGAAGCCGCGGATGAGACGGGCCTCCTCCGGAGTGAAGTCGAGCGACCGGAGCGGGGTCTCCGCGCCGAGCGCCTCGTGGCAGCGCCGGAGCACCGCGACTTCGCGCTCCCCCTCGTGCCGACCGGACCGTACCTCCTTCTCCAGACGCTCCAGCCGACGCTCCACCGTCTCCAGGTCGCTCAACGCAAGCTCCAGGTCGAAGTCGGCGATATCCCGCGCCGGGTCGATGCCGCCCTCGGGTTCGGCGACCGTCTCGCTTCGGAAGGCTCGCACCACATGGATCAGCGCGTCCACGGTGCGGAGTGCCGAGAGGAGCGACGCGCGCGAGGCCGACGTGCCGCCCTTGACGATGCCGGCGACGTCGACGTACCGCACGTCCGCCGGCACGGTCCGTCGCGGCATGAACATCCGCGTCAGCACGTCGAGCCGCGCGTCCGGCACCTTCACCACCGCGCGGTGCGCATCCTGCCCGGCGGAGTAGCTTCCGGTGACGACCGATTCGCCGGTCAGCGCGTTGAAGAGCGTCGTCTTGCCCGTGAGCGGCAAGCCGGTGATTCCCAGTTCCATGGCGCGACCTCCGGATCGTGAGCGCGGCGTACCTACATGGAGAAGGAAGCGACCCAGGGCATACCGGCGCAACTGCCGGAGCCACACCCGGGTGGGAGGCACCTACCGGCGCTAGGGCGCCGCCTGGGGTCCCGAGGTGCGTGCGGCCCCGTTGGGCTGGCCGAGAAGCGAGACACGCTCGTGAAGGTTGAGGATCTGCCGCCGGTCGAGCATCCCGACGATCTTCCCAGGGTCTTCGCGGCTCACCACCGGCAGTGTCGGCCGGTCGTAGAAGTCGAACTTGCTCATCGCCGAGGCGAGCGTCTCGTTGGGGTAGAGGGGCGCATACCTCGACGACGCCAGGTCCGCCGCGATGATGAGGTCCGGCACCTCGGCTTCGCGCGCAAGCGCCGCGTCGGGCAGGCTGATCATGCCCATGAGACGGCCGTCCTCGGCGACGACGGGGAAGTCGTACGACCGGGCTCGCCGCGCCGTGTCGAGGACCTCCGGCAGCAAGGACTCCGGTCGAAGGTACACGTAGTCCCTGAACATCGCGTCGGACACATGGAGCCGTTCGAGGAGCGCAAGATCGAGGCCCCGCTGCACGCGACGACCCATGCGCGCGAGCTTCATCGTGTAGATCGACTCCCGATTGAGAGCGCGGGCGACGAGCATGCTCGCCACAGTCCCAAGCATGATCGGGAGGATGCTGTTGTAGTCGCCGGTCATCTCGAAGACGATGACCGCGGACGTGAGCCACGCATGGGTGGCGGCTCCGACGACGGCGCTCATGCCAACGAGGGCGTACGCGCCCGAGAGTGCGCCCATGCCGCCGGCCCGCGCCGCAAGGTCGGGGAAGAGCGCCCCGACGCCGTGGCCGAAGAGGCCGCCGACCATCGCGCCGAGGAAGAGCGAAGGCGAGAAAACGCCGCCGCTACCGCCCGAGCCCAACGTGAAGGACGTCGCGAGCGGCTTGAGCACGACGAGGAGCGCCAGCGCGACGATCGGCATTGCGCCATGCAGCGCGCGGCCGATCGGCGGGTATCCGCCGCCCAGGACGTCCGGATTGAGGATGGCCAGACAGCCGGTGAGCAGCCCACCGATGGCAGGCTTGACCCACTCCGGCGCGCGGAGCTGGTCGAAGCGATCCTCCGTCCCATAGAGGGCGAGCATGAAGCCGACGGCGGCGCATCCACAGAGCGCGCCGAGGACGACGTAGTTCGCGAGTTCCCACGGCGCGATGAGCTCGTACGGCGGCACGGAGAAAGCCGGCTGCCGGCCCAGGAAGGTTCGTGCCACGACCGAGGCGAGCACGCTGGAGACGACGATGGGGCTGAAGGTCTGGACGCGGAAGTCGCCGAGGATGATCTCGAGCGAGAACAAGACCCCCGCGATGGGCGCATTGAAGATCGCCGCGATGCCCCCGGCGGCACCGCAACCGACGAGCACCTTCATCCGGTCGGTGGACATGTGGAGCGCGCGGCCGAACGTCGAGCCGAGGGCGGAGCCGATCTGCACGATTGGCCCCTCCTGGCCGGCGGAGCCGCCGGAGCCGATCGTGACCGCCGAGGCAAGCGCCTTGATGAACACGACTCGCCGACGCAGGATCCCCCCATGTGACGCGACCGCGTCCATCACCTCAGGCACGCCGTGGCCCTTCGCTTCGCGCGCGAAGTGGAAGATGATCGGGCCGGCGATGAGCCCACCAACGGCGGGGACGATTGGGAGGAGGTAACTCAGCCAGGGATCGGGGGACGAGAGGTAGGTGTGGGCGGAGGCGAACAGCTTCTGCGAGAAGCGCAGCATGAACGCGAAGCCGACCGAAGTGAACCCCGCGCCAAGGCCGATCAGCGCCGCGAGCGTGATCACCAACCCGTTCGAGCTGACCTTCGACAATGCAGTGCTGAACCGCTCGCCGACGCACTCGAAAAGACTCGCTTGCCGATACCACCGTATGTGCACGTGGCAAACCCGTGTCTCGGTACTGCCCTGCCAGGGACCCGTCCCGCACCATGCGGCCTCGTGGACGGCCAATCTGGTTCAATGTACCGCCCGTGCCGACCCTGCGGCAACCGGTCGCACCGACTCGGCCTTGGCGACTCGTGTCCGCGGCACCTGTTCTCAGCGCGGCCCTGCGCCCTTATCTTTGTTCTCTTCTTCCAATGCGACCGGGCGCGCTGGGCCGGTGTTCGTGCCGACTGCCGGGGCGCCAGACACCTGCGCGGAGGGTGCGCGGCCCATGAAATCCCACTACTGGATTCGCGCGCAGTACACCGCCCTCACGAGCGAAGAGGCGGCGGAGCAGGTCCTCGCGTTCTGCCGTCGGTCGAACGCGAGCGGGATCCTGCTCTTCACGCAGAGCTTCGACACGGAGCCGGGCCTTCTTGCCCTCGACGAGGTGCACAAGCGCGCGGCGCACCTGCGGCGAATCGTGCCCTCCTTCCGCAATGCGGGGCTCGAGGTGCACATCAACGTGATGAGCACCCTCGGCCACGGCGCCCCGACGCTCAACACGGTCGCCGCGCTCGGGTTCGACCCGATGGTGGACCACCTCGGCATGGCCTCCCTGGGCACGCCCTGCCCGCTCGACACGCGGTTCCTCGCGTACGTCGCCGAAGTGTACGGCCACATGGCACAGGCCGGCGCATCGACGCTGTGGGTCGATGACGACGTGCGCTACGGCGGGCACGGCACGCCGGGGATCGGCTGCTTCTGCCCGCTCCACCTCGAACGCATCTCGGCGCTCCTCGGCCGACCGGTGACCCGCGAGGAGATCGTCGGACGCCTCGACCGCGACGGCCCGGAACCCACCGACGAACGCGTCGCCTGGCAGACGGTGAACCGCGACGCGCTCCTCGAGATGGCGACCGTGATCCGGCGCGCCGTGCAGGCGGTGGACCCGGAGATCATGCTCGGGCTCATGACGGTCGGATACCTGGCACACGCCTCCGAGGGCCGGCAGACGCCACTCGTGCTCGACGCGCTCAAGCCGGAAGGGACGCGATGGCTTCGACCGGGACCGGGCTTCTGGAACGACGAGCGCCCGCTCGACGTGATCGCCAAAGTGGAGGACAGCTTCCGACAGGTAGTTCTCGCCGGGCCGAACGTGCGGCCGGTGAGCGAAGTCGAGAACTACCCCTACACGCGCGCGACGAAATCCCTCCAGATGCTCCGTCTGGAACTCGCGCTCAACGCCCTCGCCGGGTTCGCCGACCAGAGCCTCGACCTGTTCGATGGCCTCGGCGGCGTGCAGGCCACCGACCAGGGCTACGACGAGTTCCTCGCGGAGGAGAAGCCGTGGCTCGATGCGATCGCCGAGGCGACGGCGAACATGGCCCGCCGCGGCATTGGCCTGGCCGCGAGCGAGCGCGTCGGAGTGCATCTGCCCGTGCGCTGGGGCCTTGGTGAGCCGACATGGTCGGTGGTGCTCGCGCGCCTCGGCCTGCCGCTCGGCCTGCCCGACGCCGCGCCGCATTTCCTTTCGGGCCCCATGGCGGACGCTGTCGCGCCGGCCGATCTCGAAGAGATGGCGCGCGCGGGGCTCGTCGTCGATGGGCCGGCGGCCGAGCGGCTGTTGCGGCGCGGCCTCGGAGGGCTCATCGGCTGGAAGGCCGTCACCCGCCTCACCGATTGCGGCTATGAGCGGCTCACCGACGACCCACTCAACGGCGAGCCGCCGGGCCGCCTCCTGAGCTGGCGCCACGGCGCGCCGACGGGCGGGCTCTTCGGAGGCGAGCCGGCCGGCACGTCGTGCCGCGTGATCTCGCGCATGCTCAATCTCGCCGGCGCCGATCTCGGTGCCGGAGTCGCCGTCACCGCCATGGCCGACGGCGGCCGCGTCGCCGTGCTCCCGTGGGACCTGCCCCCGCTCTGGCGCTTCACGAACCGCGTCCGCCAGGCGCAACTGGCCGCCGTCTTCGCCTGGGCTGCCGGCAGACCCCTGCCGGCTGTCGCAGGCGCTGCACCCAATCTCTACCCCATTGTCTGGGCGGACGCCGACGACTCGAGCCGCATCATCGCCGTCGCCAACCTCTCCTTCGACGCTGCAGTGAACCTCCCCGTCACCCTCGACACGGCGCCCTGGGCGCTCGACATCCTCCGCGACGATGGCACGTGGGCCATGGGCAATCCCATCGCTCACCACGAGCCGCTTCACATGACGGTAGCACCGTGGGACGTCGCCGTCGTCCGGCTTCTCCGCGGCTAGAACGCGTTTCAGGATGGCTCCATAGGCGGTGCGCTGGTCCCACCGTAACCGCCGTCATTCTGAGCGAAGCGAAGAATGACGGCGTGTAGTACAGGCAGCGGTACGTCCTACGGCCAGCCGGTGCCGTCCGTTCCGGGAGAGGTTCTCGCGCCATCCCTGCGCGCCCGGCGGCGGCCGCCCTACGACGCTCGTGACGCGCTGCGAGGCCGGCCGCCGGGATTGCCGTCAGCGGGCGGCGGCCGGGTTCGGCCACTTGATGTCCGTGAAGTCCGTGGTGTGGGTGAAGGTGAGCATCGTGTCGCCGTCGGCGTCCGCCAGGGTGAGTCTCCACGCGTGGTCGACCGGCGGCGGATCGTACCGCCCGTTCCGGTTGTGGTCCGCGTAGAAATCCACGTGGTAGCTGGAGCCAATCATGATGCCCGGCAGCACGACGGTCAGGTTCGGCGCGCGGACCGTGGTCGAGTCGCGGCTGACCTCCCTCCCCGTGCCGATGTCCACGAGCCGCGCCCAGAGCTTGTTCCCGAGGTGCGGCGTCATTCCAACGAAATCGAGCCGGACGGCGTAGGGCCACTTGATGTCGGTGAAGTTCACATTGTGCGCGAAGGTCAGCTTCGCGGTGCCGGTCACGTCGTTGACGCGGATTCGCCACGCGTGATCGGTCGGCGGCGGGTCGTACCGGCCATTGCCGTTCAGATCGGCGAAGAAGTCGATGTCGTACGAGTGGCCGGCCACGAGGACGCGCGGGAGCGTCCATGTGAACGCGGCAGCGGGCACGGTGCGGCTGTCGCGAGCCACCTCTCGCCGGTCGTTCAGATCGACGACGCGGAGGTGCATGGTCTGCCCCACGTGCGGGGTGATGCCGGCGAAGGCGATGGTGAGGTCGTACCGGGCCGCGACGGTCCTCGTCGACGCGAGGACGAACGTCGCCGGCAGCACGAGCAGGAAGAGCGCCGAGAGAGGCGAGCGCGAGCCCATGGACATACCTCCTACCCACGTGTCACGATTGTGCGTATCACCTCGATTGCACGGAACAACACGACGTGTCCGGCGGAGGTTCCGGCAGCGAAGCAGCGTCTGCCGATGGGCACAAGGAACGGAGCGCGCCCCGCCCGCCGCGGGTTGGACGCGCTCGCGCAAGGAGGAAGTCAGCGCGGGCTGAGGGCGAGCGACCATGCCTTGATCTCGGCGATGGCCGGGTGGTTCGTGAGGTCCATGTGGAGCGGAGTGACCGACGCGCAGCCGGAGCTGACGGCGGCGTAGTCCGTCTCACCTCCAGCGACCCATTCCGGCGCGTCGCCGGCGATCCAGTAGTACGCGCGGCCGCGGGGATCGCGCTTGTTGATGACGTCGTCGTGGTAGGTGCGGCGCGATTGCGAGGTGACGAGGATGCCCTGCAGTTCGGCGAGCGGCACGTCCGGCACGTTCACGTTGAGGAGCGTGTCGGGGGGAAGGCCGTGCGCGATCATCTCGCCGATGAGGTGCACCGCCACGGCGGCGGCGGTCTCGAAGTGCGCCTCACCGACGAGGCTCACCGCCATGGACGGCATGCCGAGCAGCGTGCCCTCCATCGCGGCGGCGACGGTGCCGGAGTAGGTCACGTCGTCGCCCATGTTGCCGCCGCGGTTGATGCCGGATACGACGATATCCGGAGGGACGGCCAGCCCGCCGCGCGACGACAGCAGCACGCAGTCGGTGGGCGTGCCGTCCACCTTGTACACCCCCGGCTCGACCTGATCCAGCCGCAGTGGCCGATGGAGCGTGAGCGCATGGCTGCACGCGCTCTGCTCGCGGTCGGGCGCGACGACGACCACGTCCCACGACTCGACCTCTTCCAGGACGCGCCGCATGACCTCTATCCCGGGGGCGAAGTGCCCGTCGTCGTTCGTGAGGAGTATGCGAGTCATCCAGCCTCCAACGCGCCGCAGGTGCTCGTCGCGCCCTCGCCACACGGCGACCGGCCGATCCAGATCACTTCCCGCTGCAGGACCACGCCGAAGGCATCGCGCACGAGCGCGCGCATACGCCGGCTGAGCTCGATCACGTCCGCCGCCGTCGCCGCGCCTTCGTTCACGATGATGTTGGCGTGCCGCTCGAAGACGACGGCATCGCCGACTCGCATGCGGCGGGCGCCGACGCGGTCGAGCAGGAGCCCGGCGGCGATCCGGCGGCCGTCCTCCGGCAGATCGAGCATCGCGATGAGACGGCGGCGCTCTTCGGCTTCGGCGATGTTCTTGAAGAACGATCCGGCAGTCGCCTCCGACGGCCGCGGGAGCTTCGCCGACCGCGTCCGGAGGGTCGTCTCGCGCTGCTCGCGCAGCCGGCCGCGGTCACCCTCCCTGAGACGGAACGTGACCTCCAGGACGACCTCGCCGGTGCGTTTCAGGTTGCTGTGCCGGTACGCGAAGCCCAGGTCGTCGCGCGCCCGCGTCCCCGTCGCCCCGTCGGGATCGACGACCGTCGCGGAGACGAGCGCGTCGCTCACGCTCTCGCCGTACGCGCCGGCGTTGCCATAGACGGCGCCGCCGACCGAGCCGGGTATGCCGGACATTGCCGCGAGGCCGCTCAAGCCGCGTTCGACGGCGTCCTCGACGAGGTCGTCCCACGTCGCGCCGCCGCCTGCGTGGATGACGGCGCCGTCGTGCCGGACGTGGGCGATGCGGTTGATGACGGTGATGCCGGGCACGCCCTCGTCGGAGACGAGCACGTTGCTCCCGCCGCCGAGACAGTGGACCGGGAGGCCCGCCTCGCGGGCGATCCGCAGCACCTCGACCATGCGGTCCGCGCAATCGACGACGACGAGGACCTCGGCGGCGCCGCCAATGCGGAACGTCGTGAAGTCCCGCAGGGCGACGTCCCGCTCGACGGAGAGGCCGAGCCGCCCGATCGCGTCGTATGCCTGCGCCGCCCGATCCATCGCCTCGTCCGTCGGGTATTCCAGGCATCACCAACGTCATCCCGGTGTGCCGGGCACGTTTCTGAAATGTACCTCGTCCACCAGGCGTTTGAAAGCTCGATTCCCGCGGCTCCGCGCGGGGGTAGAGACCTCATTCGCGTCCGGCTATATTCTTGTCAGGCTGCGTGCGCCGCGGCGCGCAGGGCACCGCACACACGGGAGGAGGGGAGCATGCGCGTCGGGGTACCGAAAGAGATCAAGGCCGACGAGAGCCGGGTCGCGATCGTCCCGGCCGGCGCTCACCAGCTCGCGACGACCGGGCACGCGGTGCTCGTCCAGGCTGGCGCCGGAGTCGAGAGCGGGTATGCGGACGAGGAGTACGTGAGCGCGGGCGCGACGGTCGTCCCCGGCGCGGAGGCCGTCTATCGCGACGCGGACATGATCCTGAAGGTGAAGGAGCCGCAGCCCTCGGAGTACCCGCTGCTTCGGCCCGGACAGGTGGTGTTCACCTACTTCCACTTCGCCGCCGACCGGGCGCTCACCGAGGCGATGATGGCGGCGCGGATCGTCGCGATCGCCTACGAGACGGTGCAAACGCCGGACGGCGAGCTGCCGCTGCTCGTGCCGATGAGCGAGGTGGCCGGACGCATGGCGGTCCAGGAGGGGGCGAAGTACCTCGAACGCCGCATGGGCGGGCGCGGCATCCTGCTGGGCGGCGTGCCGGGCGTGCCGCCGGCGAAGGTCCTCGTCCTCGGCGGCGGCATCGTCGGGCAGAACGCCGCGACCATCGCGGCGGGTATGGGCGCCGATGTCACCGTCCTCGACGTCGACCTCAAGCGCCTGCGCCACCTCGAAGAGATCATGCCGCCAAACGTGAAGACGATCATGTCGAACTACTACAACATCGCCGCGCTCCTGCCGCACGCCGATCTGGTGATCGGCGCGGTGCTGATCCCCGGCGCGAAGGCGCCCAAGCTCATCACCCGCGCCATGCTCAAGCTCATAAAGCCGCGCGCCGTCATCGTCGACGTCGCCATCGATCAGGGCGGCTGCGTGGAGACCTCGCGCCCGACGACGCACAACGATCCAGTCTACGAGGTGGACGGCGTCCTGCACTACGCGGTGTCGAACATGCCGGGCACGGTCCCGCGCACCTCGACGCTCGCGCTCACGAACGCGACGCTGCCGTATGCCGCGCGGATCGCCGACCTCGGGTGGTGCCGCGCCGCGAAGGAGGACCCCGCGATCCGGAGCGGGCTCAATATGGTGGATGGCCGGATCGTCTACGCGAAGATCGCGGAGGCGTTCGGCCTGCCGACGGAGGAATGGAAGAGGTAGAGGTCGGCGTAACTGACGGATAGCGGCGCGCTTTGACGTCGGGACCGAATGTGCTACCGTTCATCGCACAGCGTCACCACGACGATGAGACGACGGCAAGCCACCGTTGCGAGAGGAAGAAGATGATGAAGCCATCGTCGGACTTCGAGCACGCGATCGAACGTGCCACCGGGCACTCGATCGAGTGGTTGCGCTCCACTCCGGTGGATGAGCAGCGCCGCGTCTTCGAGCGGGAGATGGGCCGCCGCATGACGTGTGTCAGACGCTTCCCCCTCATCGGAAGGAGCAGCCTCCCGAACGTCATCACGCACGAAGAGGTCGAGGCCCTTCTGAACTGGGCGCTGCGGCCCATCCGATGACGCGGGGGCGACAGGCATGGACGGAATGTGCTTCTTAACAGTCGTCGGCACCCTAGCCGCGATCGTCGCCGCCGGCGGGACGGCTTACCTCGTGTACCACGACCGTCGGGGGCGTCGGAGCGCCGTCCTCGTTGCAGATGGCCCTCTCCCGGTTCCCAACGACCCGGATTGGCCCTTGATGCGTGTCCGCAACTCTGGGCGCTCTATGGCTATGGAAGTCCACTTCGCGCTCACGCTTGACGGCGCCCCTGACGACTACCTGACGGAAGAGTCGATGAAGGGTCCGACAAACTCAGTGGTGCAGATCGGTCCGGGAGGCTGCTGTGAGGTTCGCGTCCAGATGCGCAATACCACGCCTTATGGACTGGAAAATAAGGAGTTAGGTCTCGAAATCAGGTGGCGCGACGGACTTGGAGAGCACACGGAAGTCTTTCCGCTTCTGAAAGGTGACATGGGACCTATAAGATATTCGCGTCTTCTATAGGCTTTTCGGGCGCGGGTTCTCCCTTCCTCGTCCTTGCTTCCTCTCTTCCTCCTCCGCCGGTTGGCCCGCGCGCCGTTCTTCCGCAGTTTTCCCTCTGTGATGCCGATTCCGACTACTTGGGCCGTATGCCGTCGCCTGTGCGGCCTCGCGTACAGAACGCGGTCATTCCGAGCGGCGTCGCCGCAGGCGACGTCAAGCGAACGCGAAGCGTTCGCCGAGGAATCCCTTTGGCTCGGGATACCGCCCGACTTGAATGCATGCCGGGCGGCGGGGCCTCATGCGTGCCGGCACGTTCAGCAAAGAGATTCCTCGTCGCATGCCGGTCCTCACGGCCCGCAATGCTCGCTCGGAATGACGGCGTATGTAGGCGTGATGGTACGTCGTGCTGCCACCGATACACCATGCCCTGCAAACGGGCCAATCAGAATCCGTATGATCCCACGTCTGACCACCGGTCACCACCTGCCACGAGGAGCGGTTCATGTCTGAGATCGGCTTCGGCATCATCGGCCTCGGCGTCGGCCACAGCCGCGTGAAGATGGTCGTCGCCGCGGAGGGCGCACGCCTTGTCGCCGTGTCGGACCTCCTGCCGGATCGACGCGAGAACGCGGAGAAGGAGTTCGGCGTCCCCGCGTACGAGGACTACCGGAAGCTGCTCGACCGGAAGGACATCGACGTCATCGGCGTATTCACCCCGGCCGGTCTGCGCCGCGAGATCGCCCTGGATGCCTTCGACGCGGGCAAGCACGTGATCCTCACCAAGCCGATGGAAGTCAACATCGCGCGGTGCGACGACATCATCCGCGCCGCCGACGAGAAGAAACGGCGATTGGTCGTGGACTTCGACAGCCGCTACCGGCGCCACAATCGCGCGATCAAGAAGGCCATCGACGACGGGCTGTTCGGCCGCATCCGCATGGCCGAGGTGAAGCTGAAGTGGCACCGCAGCCAGGAATACTACGACTGGAACGGCGGCTGGCGCGGCACGTGGCGGCTCGACGGCGGCGGGTCGCTCGCGAACCAGACGATCCACTTCATCGACCGCATCCAGTGGTTCATGGGCGCGCCGGCGAGCGTCTTCGCGTACGTCGGCGTCTTCGGACACGAGATCGAAGCCGAGGACCAGGGCGCCGCCGTGATCAAGTGGAAGAACGGCGCCTACGGCACGATCGTCGGCGCGACGACGACCATCCCCGACTTCGAGTTCACCCGCGTCGAAATCCACGCCGAGCGCGGCGGCATCGTCACCATGGCGACCTCCGGCAGCTACATCCCCGATCCGAAGCGCGGCGAGTACGTCGAGAGCTGGATCATGCTGGGCGAGGACGGCAAGCCGGTGCGCGGCGAGCCGATCGAGGTGCCGCCGGGGCCGAAGAACATCATGGAAGATGTCGTCTCGATGCTCACGAAGGGGACCGAGCCGATGGTCACCGGCCGGGAGGGCCGCAAGTCGGTCGAAATCCTCAACGGCATCTACGAATCGGCACAGAGCGGGCAGGAGGTCAAGTTCCCGCTCGCGAAGCCGTTCGTCCCGAAAGGTGGGTACACGAGGTAGCCGTCCGGCCCGCGCGGCGAGGGGAGTGCTGGCCGCGTGGCGTTTCACCACAGGAAAGGAAACCACCACGATGGCGGAGATCGGGTTCGGGATCATCGGCTTGGGCGTCGGCCACAGCCGGGCGAAGCTGGCCACCATGACGAAAGGCGGCCGGCTCGTCGCGGTGAGCGATCTGCTCGCTGACCGCCGCGCGGGAGCGGAGAAAGACTTCGGCGTGCCGGCGCACGAGGACTACCACAAGCTTCTGGAGCGGAAGGACATCGACGTCATCGGCATCTTCACCCCGGCGGGGAACCGGCGTGACATCGCCCTCGATGCCCTCGCCGCGGGAAAGCACGTCATCTGCACGAAGCCGATGGAGGTGAACATCGCGCGGTGCGACGACATGATCGCCGCGGCGGACAAGGCCGGCCTGCACCTCGTCGTCGATTTCGGGATGCGGTACGCGAAGAGCCTCCGCGCCCTGAAGAAGGCGATGGAAGACGGCGTGTTCGGCCGGCTCACGATGGCGAAGGCGGAGCTCCGCTGGTACCGCAACCAGGAGTACTACGACTGGAACGGCGGCTGGCGTGGCACGTGGCGCCTCGATGGCGGCGGGTCGCTCGCCAACCAGACGGTGCACTACATCGACCAGATACAGTGGATCATGGGGCCCGTGGCGAGCGTCTTCGGCTACGTCGGCGTCTTCAAGCACGACGTGGAGGCGGAGGACCAGGGCGTCGCCGTGATCAAGTGGAGGAACGGCGCGATCGGCGTGATCACCGGCTCCACGACGAGCGTCCCGTACGTCGAGATGAACGTCGTCGAGATCCTCGGCCACCGCGGCTGCTTCGTCCTGTCGAGCACGACCGGCGCGTACGAGAAGGGCGCGCGGCCCGGCTACGAGGGCGTGGAGGCATGGGACGTGATCGGCGACGATGGCGTGATCGCCCACGGCCGGCCGATCGACGTGCCCGATGGTCCGACGCACGTCATCGAGGACGTCGTCGCGATGCTGACGAAGGGGACCGAGCCGATGGTCACCGGCCGCGAGGGCCGCAAGTCGGTCGAAATCCTCAACGGCATCTACGAATCGGCACAGAGCGGGCGCGAGGTGACGTTCCCGCTCTCGAAGCCGTTCATCCCCAAGGGAGGCTACACGCGATGATCGAGGTATCGTACTTCAGCGACGAGCTGGGCACCGCCGACATCCGCGAGTCGATCCGCATGGGCGTCGAGGCCGGCGCGACGGGGATCGAGATCCGCGGCGCACTCTTCGGCCGCGAGGTCAACACGATCACCGACGACGAGGTGCGGACGCTCAAGGGGTACCTGAAAGAGTTCGGCGCGCGGGTGGCCGTCATCGGCTCCGGCGTCGGCAAGTGCGCCCTCGAGAAGCGGGACGAGGTGGAGCTCACCATCAAGCGGTTCCGCCGTATGACCGAGCTCGCCCATGCGTTCGGGACCGACATCATCCGCGTGTTCGCCTTCTGGAACCCGTACTGGCGGCAGAGTCGGGTGCTCCGACCCGATCTCGCGGAGATCATGCCGCAAATCCGCGCCGCGTTCGAGCCGATCATCGAGCACGCGGAGCGGGAGAAGGTCTTCGTCGCCTTCGAACCCGAGGGAGACACGAACAGCGGCAACTGCCGCCAAATCCGCCAGATCATCGACGGCCTCGGCGGCAGCCCGGCCCTCGCCGTGGCGTGGGACGTCAACAACGCGGCGCACACCGGGGAGGTGCCGCTGCCGGATGGGTACGGCCAGATCAAGGGGCGCATCCGGCACCTCCACGTCAAGCCGGACCGCGAGCGCTCCATCCGCACCGTCGCGAACACGGCGGTGAGCTACCGGCAGGTCTTCGAGCGGCTCCTCGCCGACGGCTACGACGGCCCCGCGAGCATCGAGCACTGGGGCTCGCCCGAGGGGATGCTCGACGGCATCCGACAGACGCGCGACCTCCTCGCCAGCATGAACGCCCTGAAGCGATAGGCGGAGCCGGCTTCGCCGGCTCGGCGGGAAGCATTTCGATGTTCCACCGGTATCACCTACTGACGGACGGAGCCGGCCCACTCGTGCCACTGATCATGGCGGCGCGCGTGCGGCTCCGTCGCCGGTGGGACGACGAGAGCGACGCGGAGATCGTCGGGCGCGTCTGCTCGGGTCAAACGGCGGCATACGCGGTCCTTGTCCGCCGCTACCAGCGGATGATCTACGCCATCGCGGTGCGGATGGTCGGCGACCACGACGAGGCGGACGACATCGCGCAGGAGACGTTCGTGCGGGCGTACCGCTCCCTCGAGGCGTTCGACCGCTCGCGGACGTTCTCTACCTGGCTCTGCCGCATCGCCATGAACCTGGCAATCGACGCGTCGGAGCGGCGCCGGCGGCACGCGGCCGAGTCGCTCGAGGCGCGGGCAGAAGCCGGCGTCGAGCCCGCCGCCGAGGGCGAGACGTCGGCACAGGCGGAGGCGGACGATCTGCACGTCGCCCTCCGTCGCGCGCTCGACGACCTGCCCGAGGGCATGCGCGCCGCCTTCGTCCTCCGTGCGTTTGGCGAGCTCAGCTACGACGAGATCGCCGAGACGCTCGCCGTGCCGCGGGGGACGGTGATGTCGCGCCTCAACCGCGCGCGGGAGCGGTTGCAGGCTGCGCTGCGGCCCTTCGCGGACGAGCGGCTCGGAGCGAAGGGACGGCATATCGACGAGGGAAGCTCGGGGGAAGAAGTGGAGTAGCCGATGCGGTGCAAAGACTGCATATCCCTCCTAGAAGCATACCTGGACGGCGAACTCACGCCGGCGGAGCGCGCCGAGGTCGAGGCGCGGCTCGCCGAGTGCGAGGGCTGCCGCAGGGAACTGGCCGCGCTCCGCCTCGCGCTCGATCTCGTGAAGACCACCGACCCGGCGGACGATCCGGGCGAGGCGTACTGGGTGACCTTCGCCGCCCGCGTGCAGGAGCGGGTGAAGCATCTTCCGGCGCCCCACGTGGAGAAGGAGCCGTGGTACGCGCGCTGGGTCTCGGCGCCGGCGTTCCGCCTCGCGGGCGGGGCGATCGCGGTCGCAGCGATCATCCTCGGCGCGCTCATCTTCGGGCGACCGCATGGGACCAAGCCCACGGAGGTGACGGCCCGGCCGGAGGCGCCGCAGACGCTCGCGGCGCCTGCTCCGGAACGCGTCCGGGAGCCCGCATCGCCGTCCGGCGGCGCGGAGAAGGCGGCGGCATCGGCACCGGCACGAAACCCGGCGGCGGAGGCAGCGCCGTCGGGTGGGACGGCCGGCGGCACCGAGGCAGCGGCTCCCCCGACGGTCGCGCTCGGGATGCGGGCCGCGACCGAGGAAGCGAAGCCCGCGCGCGGCGGCATCGCCTACATCCAGGCGCAGCGCGCGGCGCAGGCGCGGGAGGAGTTCAAGGCGCTCCTCGTCCCGCCGGACGCGTCGGCGGATTCGGTCACCCGCGGCCTTCGCGAGGAGGAGATGCGCCTGCGAAGGGAACTCGGCCTCCTCGATCAGGCTGCGCCGGCCGGAGAGGCACGGACGGACGGCCGCAGAATCGTCCGGCTCGCCGACGTGCTCTACCAGCTCGCCCTTCGCACGCACGATCCGCGCGACCTCAACCGTGCGCTCCTCTTCTGGCGGCCCGAGTACGACCGCATCGCCGCCGCCATCGGCGACTCGACCGCCCGCGCGCGGCTCGGTCGGATGGAGGCCATCCTCCTCGACAGGTCCGTCACGCCGTCTCGATGACCGCGAGCGCCGCGGCGCTGTCCTCGACGGTGGTGCGCGCGCGGTAAACCCATCTGCCGTCCATCACCCGCCACATCTCGGACTCCACGAGCGCGCCTGCCGGAATGCCGCGCTCGTAGCGCAGCCGCAGCCGCCGGATCGCCCCCGGCCCGATCTCCGGCGACGCGGCGGCGAGGTGGTCGGCGATCCATGCCGCGTAGACGGCGTTGTTGACGTGCCCCGCCCCATCGAGCTCGGACCAGAGCACCGGATGCTGCCGCCGGCACACGCCCGTCTCCGGCGGCGTGGCGCGGCCGAGGACGTGGGCGCCCCACTCGCGATCGGCGAGCGCGTACTCGTCCTCTGGGACGAAGCCCTCCATGATCTCCGCGTCGAGCCGCCGCGGACGGCCGGTCGCACGGTCGATGTACGCCCATCGCGCCTCCGCGTTCGCGACGACTTGGCCGTCCGGTCGGGCAAGCCGGTACTGACGGAACGCGAGCACCCGCTGAAACGCCGCCGGCCACGTGACGGCCTCCACTACCTCGCCCGCCGCGAGAGGCGCGAGGATCTCCATGTGGAATTCCTTCACCCACCACGTCGAGCCGAGGGCGCGATAGCGGGCGTCGTCGAACCCCCGCGCGGCGGAGTGGCGGATCGCCGCCTCCTGGAACCAGCGCATGAGCGTCGCCGGCAGGACCTGGCCATGGGCGTCCACTTCGTAGGTCCGCACCGTGAACGGCAGCGTGAAGCGTTTCTCCGGCATCGAGCACCCCTCGCATGCACCCGAGTCGAGGGCGTCCCATCGTGGCACCCGGGGGCGAGCCCTGCGTTCGCGCTTTCTCGGACACGCATGATCTTGGCCGTCACTCCGCGCTGCCCGCCGGCGCGGGACCGCCGTCACGCGCCGTGGTCGGGGCCGCGCCTTCCTCCGGGGCGAACGTGATCGGGAACTCGAAGACGCCGCCGCGGCCCTCGGGCAGCTTCCACCCGCGGACGGTCGCGACGAGACACGAGTCCAGCCCTGTCGTGGGGACGGTGGACTCGACCACCGCCGCGTCGGTCACGTCACCCTCCGGCGTGGCGATGAAGCGGACGACCACCATCCCGCCGGAGGTCGGCGCGCCCATCGGCGTCCGCACCGGCCGGGCGAACAGGTAGCACTCCGCGAGGGACTGCCGCGACCGATGGAGCCCGACCATGACGCCGCGCATGGTCTGCCGATCCGCCTCGACCCGCGCATCCAACGGGCCGCCGAGTTCGGCCTCGGCCAGACGCGGGCTCATCGGCATGGTGAACCGGTACCGCTGCGGCGCCGGGTGCTCGCCGAGCATCCACGTGCGCACCACCTGCCGCGCGCAGTCGAGCATCCGCGGCGTCGCGCGGCGACTCGCGGCGGCGACGCTGTCCACCGTGCCGTACGACGAGACGAACAGGTCGAGCGTCACGAGGCTCACCCGCGCCTGCGGGCCGTCCTCGGCGGTATCGACGAGGCATTCGGAGAGGCCGAGCCGCGTCCGCCAGAGCTCCATGTAGAGGAGCATCTGATCGACGCTGTCGGGCACGGTCGCCTGCTGCCGGGAGAACGGCGGCGCCGGCGGCGGCCCGTACCGCGGGGCGCACGCGACCAACCCGACGAGCGCGACGTATGGCAGCATCCGCCGGATCACGCGCGGTGGCTCCCCATGGAGATCGCGGGAATGGGTCAGCGCCGCGCCGGGTCGGTTGCCGGACAAGCCCCGCGGCGGAACAGCCGCCATAGCCGCCCGCGGCGCCTTCTCTGGCCCGGAGCGAGTCTCTGCGCTCGGCCGTGCGCGAGGTGACTGAGGATGAGCGCCGCCATCGCGGCCCAGCGAATCCAGGCGCGCCGGCCGCGCCGGGCGACAAGCGCGCCCGCCGCGAGCGCGACGGCACCGGCCAGCGCCTCCTCGACGCGCCAGAAACGCCGCCGCTCCGTCAGCATCGCGAGCAGCATGACGACGGCCACGCCGAAGAGCGCCGCGGCGGCAAGGGCCGTGTCGGGCCTGCGGCCAAGATCATCCGGCCTCGACGATCGCCCGGGCATGATCGGCGTCCCCCAGGGTTCGCAGTTCGACCCTGCGTACGCTATCTTTCCTATGCGTGCCGCAGGCGGCGTGCCGCAGGTGGCGTGCCGCAGGTGGCGTGCCGCAGGCGGCTTGCCGCAGGCGCACCCTCGTGCAGGGCGCACGAGATGATAAGGTACGGCGCGACCGGCGGGCCGTCCAGCACGGGCATGACGGATCGGCCGCGTGCGACGAGGGCCGGACGCCGGATACCGGCGCGGGCCCCACGGAAACGACACAAGGAGCGCAGGTCTGAGTGAAAGACTACTATACCACCGCTGACGACTTCGTGCCCGAACGAGCGCTGCTCGTCGGCGTCCAACTCGGTCAGGAGACCGACGAGGAGATGGGAGAATCCCTCGCGGAACTCGCGGCTCTCGCCGACACGGCCGGAGTGGAAGTCGTCTCGACGCACGTCCAGCGCCGCCAGGCGCCCGACCCGACGTACTACATCGGCAGCGGCAAGGTCGAGACGATCGCCGCGGACGTGGCGGCGAAGCAGGCGGACCTCATCATCTTCGACAACGAGCTCTCTGCCGCCCAATCGCGGAACCTCGGCCGCAAGTGCGAGGTGCGCGCCCTCGACCGCAGCGGGCTCATCCTCGACATCTTCGCGAATCGGGCGCGGACCCGCGAGGCCCGGCTGCAGGTGGAACTTGCCCAGTTGGAGTACCTCCTGCCACGCCTGACCCGGCAGTGGACGCACCTCGAACGCCAGGCGGGCGCGAGCGGCGCCACCGGTTCGGTCGGCCTGCGCGGCCCCGGCGAAACACAGCTCGAGACGGACCGCCGCCTCATCATGCGGCGGATCGTGCACCTCCGGCGCGAGCTTGCCCACGTGGACCGCGTCCGCGCGACCCAGCGCGCCGGGCGGGAGGACATCTTCCGGTGCGCCCTCGTCGGGTACACGAACGCCGGCAAGTCCACGCTCCTCCATGCCCTCACCGGCGCCGAGGTGTTCATCGAGGACCGGCTCTTCGCGACGCTCGACTCGACGACGCGCGCCTTCGACATCGCGCCGAACAAGCACGTGGTGCTCACCGACACGGTGGGCTTCATTCGGAAGCTCCCGCACCACCTCGTCGCATCGTTCCGCAGCACGCTCGCCGAAGCGTGCGAGGCCGACATGCTGCTCCACGTGGCGGATTGCAGCCATCCGGCGGCGGCGGAGCAGATGGCGACGGTGCGCGAGGCGCTCGACGAGCTCGACATCCACCCGCCGCACGTGCTCCTCGTCATGAACAAGGTGGACGCGTGCGCCAACGAGGATCGCCCCGCGCTTTTGGCCGGGGGGCAGGCGTACGTGGCCATTAGCGCCACCAGCGGCCAGGGGCTCGACCGCCTGCGCGCCAGCATCGCCGCCTTCATCGAGGCCGACATGGTGGAGATGGACCTCCGCGTGCCCCAGGCGAACGGCAGGCTCGTCGCGGAGATCCACGAACGGGGCGAGGTGCTCTCGCGCCGCTACGAGGCGAACGACGTCATCCTGCACGCGCGCCTTCGAAGGGCCGACGCCCGGGCGATCTCGAGCCGGTTGCCATGAGCGTGTCCGGACGAGGCGACGCGTCTCGACGCACCGGCGGCCGCAGCGGATGGGACGTTGCCGAAGCAGACGCGCAGAGAGGATGATCATCCGGGCGACGCCGCTCGTTCCCGACGCGCGCCGCCTCCACCGCCGACCATCCGAACGCCATCAGGCCGGAGCAGGGAATGCACGCGCTCGCTCTGATCACCACCACCGCCGAACACGATCTCGTCGATAATGGCGCCTCGACGGACCTCATCGAGTCGTACTTCCGCAAGCCGCTGGCCACCTGGGATTCGAGCATCCTCGAGCCCGGCGAGCAGCAAGTCGTCCAGCGGGCTTTCGTCCTCAGGGCCGAGACGCGTACCATAGAGATCGACCGCGAGGACCGCGTCGTCTGGGTGACGTACGTCGTGACGGTCGAAATCGACTACGTGCCCCAGTCGCTCGAGTACTTCGGCACGACGGTCGAGAAGATCATCCAGCACGGCTGCCAGGTGAGCTTCCCCCTCGACGAGCGCGTCGTGGAGCTCGTGGAGGAGGAGAACACGATCATGCTGACGTGAGAGACCGCCGGGAGTATCCGCGATGGGTCGAGAACAGGGAGGAGGGCGATTGGCATGCGCGCCATGATTCTGGCGGCGGGCCTCGGCAAACGCGCGCGCCCCCTTTCGGACGAGATTCCCAAGCCACTCTTTCCGCTGGCCGAACTGCCGTTGATCGCCTACCCGCTCGGCCTCCTGAAGGCGGCCGGCATCACCGAGATCGTCGTCAACGTGCACCACCACGCCGATCAGATCGAGCGCGTCCTGGGCCAGTACCGCGACGCGGGCCTCGACATCGCCATCTCACGCGAGGAGCACCTGCTCGAGACCGGCGGCGGCATCGCCAACGCGCGGCGCTACCTCGGCGACGGGACGTTCGTCGTCATCAACGGCGACGTCATCTGCGACATCGACCTGACGGCCGTCATCGACGACCACCGCCATTCGGGCGCCATCGCCACCATGGTCATCCGCGAGAACCCCGACCCGACGTTCTACTCCGTGGTGGAGTGGGATACCTGCAGCCAGGGCATCGTCGACATACGCGGCGAACTCGGCAGGAAGACGCCCTTCAGCCGAGCCGTCATGTTCACCGGCATCCACGTCATCGAGCCGACCGTCTTCGACTACCTCCTGCCCACGCGCGAGTCCATCATCGACGGCTTCTACCTGCCCGCGCTGCGCGAGTACCGCCACGTCCACGGCCACTTCCACGATGGCTACTGGGCCGATCTCGGCACCATCGAGCAGTACCAGCGGACGCGCGAAGAGATGAAGGCCCGGGCCCTCTCCCACCTTCAACCGCTCACCCCTACGGCAGCGCGCGCATGAGCATCGCGCTCGATGCGGTGGCGATCGCGCTTCGCCGGCTGTCGGGAGTCGATCCGGGCGAGCTCCTCGCCCTGGAGGGCGGCGCATCCGACCGATGGTACCTTCGTCTCGTCGGACCCCTCGCCGCGCGGCAGGGCGCCGAGTCGCTGATCGTGATGGGGATCGCGCCCCGGCTCCGCGCGATCTTCGACGCGTACCTGGGCATCCGACGGTTCCTCGAACGGAAGGGGCTGCCCGTCCCCCGCGTGTTCGGCGAGTGGCCCGCCGACGGGCTGGTCCTCCTCGAGGACTTCGGCGATACCACGATGACGCGCGCCCTCGCCGACTGGCCCGACGACGCCGGATTGCTCTACGACCGCGCGATCGCGTTGCTGGCCCGGCTCCACGCCTGTGCCGAGGACCCCGGCGATCCGTCTCCTGCGGTCCATCTCTCCTTCGACGTAGAGAAGTTCCAGTATGAGTTCGGCTTCCACGTGAAGACGTGGCTCATCGAGCGCCACTGGCAGGTCGAGCCGACGCCGGCGGAGCGCGAGGCGCTCGAACTCGCGTTCGCCTGGATCCCCGAGCGCCTGGCGGCCCAGCCGCGCGTGTTCACCCATCGCGACTACCAGAGCAGCAATCTCATGGTGCGCGCCGACGGTTCCCTCGGCGTCATCGACTTCCAGGACGCGCGCCAGGGCCTGCGGCAGTACGACCTCGCCTCGCTCGCGTGGGACTCGTACGTCTGCCTCGACGATGCGGCCCGCGCGCGCATGGTGGGTGCGTACCTCCGTCAGGTCCCGCTCGACGCGGCCGCCTTGCCGGAGGAGTGCGACTTCCTGCTGCGCCTTGCGGCGATCCAGCGGAAGCTCCACGACGCCGGGGCATTCGTCTACGCCGCGGCGCACCGCGGCAAGCGGAGCTTCCTGCGGTTCATCCCCGACGCCGTTGCGACGGCGACCGGCCTCATGGCGGGGATCGCCGAGTGCCGCGCGGCGGGCGCCATCCTCGACGACTACGCCGGGCGAGCCGCTCGCGGCTCGCCAGCGGAGCGCCCATGATCCGCTGGATGTTCTGGGATCTCGGCGATACGCTGCTCGACGAGGACCCGCTCCGCTTCGCGCTCTACGATCTCCTGTTCTCCGCCCTGCGACACGCGGACCCATCGTTGTCGTTTGCCGCGCTGCTCGCGCGGCGGGAGCACCTCGCCGCGGGAGGCGACCCGAGCCCGCACT